>PVMK01161102.1_pt1 | contig 14049 bp, 13 predicted proteins | sample 1853481 | NCBI WGS metagenome assembly PVMK01 (sample SAMN08533507, study PRJNA380276) | Marine sediment metagenome, whole genome shotgun sequencing project. | reverse complement strand
CTCAGATAGCCGGCCACGGTGATGGGCAGGCCCTCGGGCTTGGCGGCGGGCGATCCGGCCGCGCCGGGGGTTGGAGACGTTGCCGTCTTGCCGCATGCACCCAACACACCGGCGGTACCCGCGGCCACGGCGACCGTCTTAATAAAGTCGCGGCGTGAGCTTCCTCGATTGCTCGATTCCATGATCAAACCCTTTCGTCAAGCGGTATCACGTCAACCAATGGCCGTTGCTCACTCACTGCTCGCGCTGGTATGAGAAATTCTCCACGGTCATTTCGACGCCCTTGTCGGGCACGACGATCGAGGTACGGGCCACGTAATCGAGACCATCCGGGGTCGTCTCGTGATCGGTCATCAGCTTGACATCGCTGCCGTCGTGCTGGGTCGTGACCTCGGTTCTGACCATTTTGTGGTCCGCGCCGATCCACACCGACATGCGGTCTCCAGCCTGGACGACGTCGGAGGCATCGAGCCTGCGGCCCGCTCCGTCTTGGGAGACTGAAGCCTTGTTGAGGAAGTCGAGAAGATTGCCTGCGGTCGGCAGGCTGTACTCCTTCAGGAGCTGCCCGAGATCGGCCATCCAGTCTTTCATCTCCCCTATCTTTTTCTTGGCCACCTTGCCGCGCACTCCCTTTGGTCTCTTTGCCGAACTCTCGTCGATGACGGTCTTCTGTACCTCACCGTCTACCGTGTAGCGCACGATCTCCGTCTTGAGGCTCTTGACCTCACCCTTGACCTTGACCTCGGTGCGCTGCGTCCAGCTGTAATCGTGGGTTTTTTGCGCGTTCTCCTGCCGAGCCTGGCTGACCTTGCTCACAATATCGGTCATGTCCGTTTGCGCGGCTGCCGGAACGGCCACCGTCATGACAATCGCCATCGCACCAATCTTCAGTGCTTTCATCTTCTGCTCCTTTTTCCCGAAGCCCCTGATTACCAGAAGAACCGGAAGGCGGCCACCGGCCCGCTCATGCTGACGTCGTATTTGACACCTGTGTTCTGGTTCTTGTAGTCGTAGTCGAGGTGGCGGTATCCCGCAAAGACCGCCGCCCACTTGCCAAGCCGGTAATCGATCAGAGCGGCGGCATTCCACACCAGATCCGAGCCGCCGGCACCAATATCGAAGCGACCCGAGAACATCCACCGCTTGCCGAGCTGCGGCCGCCAGATGACGCCGGCGAAGACGTCCGTCCACGATTCGGACGGCTCGATCGGCGGTCTGATCGCGAACGTGATGTCCGGATCCAGCTCGAAGTACCGCACACCGGCGATCACCCACCATGTGTCCGCGAACTCGTAGCCAGCCCGCTCCCTCGAGCAGCAGGTTCTCGACCTCGATATCAGCCGTCTGCCCTGGTGTGTCGATGTCCTGAGTGCCGGAGAAGCTCAGATAGCTGGCATCGGCGAGCAGACCCCCAACGGCCCTTTCGAGCCTCGAAGTGGACGGTGAACGCCGTTTGCAGGTTGCTGATCGCGTCGTTGAAATCAACCGCGAAATCGTTTTCCAGCACGTCGCGGACCGTCATGGTGCCGTCGATATTGACAGCCCACAAATAGAGCGGCGCAATCTGGAACTGCCATTTATCAGATTGACCCTGTGCGTCCGCAGGTGTAGCACTCGCCATCGGCTACGACCGTTGCCAGAACAAAGTACGTCCATCTACTTCGCATCGTTTTCTCCTTCAGCTCCTGAGAATCTCCACCAAAACCAGGTGTTCATCGTTGTTCGTTGACGTGCCAAATGCCAACGTCAAATGTCGGGGACCTCAGCCCGCCCGCGCGAGCGGCGGGCTGATTTCCGAGAGTGTTGCTGCTAATCGCCCCAGTCGCCGACAGAGTCGCTGCCCGGAACTTCAAACTCGAGGTACTCTCTGACATCGAACGGCATCGCTTCCACCGCCGCCTTCACCCGATCAGCGATGGCCAGAGTCTCGGGACGGGCGTTCGAGAGTCCTGTGTACGGGATCCCCTTGGCGTTCGGTACGTCGGGGTACTTCCTCTTCATCAGCTCGTGGCGAGCACGCATCTGATTGAACTGACCCTGAGTGTGGATCAACGGCACCATCTGCGGACTCTCCTCGCGGGGATCCATGTAGAGGTCGTAGTAGGCCTCGGGCATGCCCGAGGCGGCGACGTCACCGGCCCCGATCCAGTGGCGCTTGTATCGGCCCTTGACCGTCGCGGCGAGCTCGTGGCCCGCGTAGATGAAAACGTAGTCTCGCCGTCCGTGGGTATCGCCCTTCGAGAAGCAGGGCCGTCTGGTCGAGACCATCGACGATCCGATCGGTGGGGATGTACTCCGTCGCACCGGCCAGTCGGGCAAAGGTCGTGTAGAGATCTGTCACGTGGATGATATCGCCGACAACCTGACCCGGCTCGATCACCCCCGGCCACCAGGCAAACGCCGGCGTGCGCACTCCGCCCTCGGTGAAATCACCCTTTCCGCCGCGATACAGCATCGGCAACATGCCCCAGCCCGGAGGCGGGCTGTGGACCATCGGTCCGTTGTCGGCCATCGCAATGACGAGCGTATTCTCGGCTATTCCAAGTTCTTTTAACTCGTCCATGAGGCGGCCGATGAACGCGTCCAATTTCGGGAACGCGCCAGCAACCTTGAGCCCGGCGACGCTCCGCTTGGGCATCTCCGGCGCGAGAAAATTGAGGAAGTTCGGCCAGTACTGGGCGTGGAAGGGCTTGCCGGCTTTTGCGTTTCGCTGAATGAAATCGATGATGCGCGCCTCACACTCCGTATCCACCTTCTCGAAAGCACTCGTTCGAGGTGCCGCACCACTCCCGGCCCTGTTCGCCCTTTTTGCCTTCGATGCTCTGCACCCAGCCCTCGGGCACCAAACCCGGTCTGTCGAGCTGATACGGGTCCGGCGGGTAGATCTCGGGGATGCAGGCCGAGCACGGCGTTGACAGCATTGCCCATCGGGTCGTAGAGCGAGGTGATCTGGTTCATCGGCGTGAACAACGCCTCGTCGAATCCCTGGTTGTGGAGATAGCTCTCCTCGATGTCACCCAGATGGCCCTTGCCGCAGAACGCGGTGGCGTACCCGGCCTCGGAGAGAACTTCGGCGATGGTGATTTCTTCGGCGCGCAGTCCCGAAAACTCGTGCGGGCATCCCGACAACGCCCATGCCGTGGCGCACAGGGATGACGACCGGTCAGGACGGCCGCGCGCGTGGGCGTGCAGGACGGCTCAGTGTACATTCGGGTGAAATTGATGCCCTCCTCGGCCATACGGTTGAGGTTTGGCGTCTCGTAACCGAAATTCTTCTGGAGTGCCGGGAATCCGACTGCACCAAAGGCGGTGTCGTCCCACAGGACATAGACAATGTTCGGCGGCTGTCCGTAATCCTCTCTCAGCTCGGCGAGCTTCTTGTCGAGCGCCTGGTCCTCGGCGGCCCACCTCTCGCCGTTCTGCATCTCGAGGATGTAGTACTCGGCATCGTGGACGATCTGGTCGCCCTCCTCTGCCGCCACTCCGCCGGCACCGAACAGAAACGCCAGTGCAAGGGGAAACAGGATCAACTTTTGGGTTCTCTTGCCTTTCATATGACCTCCAAGGTCTTTTTTCATTATTTGGTTGGTGGCGGACACTTCTACGCATTTCAGTGTTGGTCTTCTCATCAATATTTGCCTCCTGACACAGGTCGTCCGTAGGCGACCGGCGTTTCCGGGTGGATAACCCCGTTGCCCTCGGCATACGCTGTCCATCCCAGCACCAGCTCGGCTACCAGGTCCGGATGCTGGGCGGCCACATCCTGGACCTCGCCAGGGTCCTCGGCCAGGTTGTAAAGCTGCCAGTCCCCGTTGCCGAAGGGAGGAGGCAGCCGCAGCGCTTTCCAATGCCCGCGTCGATAGGCATCCATCCCGTATGCTTCCCAACCCAGGCCGCGCTCCATCCAGGTGGGGTCACGGCGGTCGCCCTCGAGAAGCGTCACCAGTGACCGGCCCTGGATGCGAGCGACCTCGACGCCGCGCCACTGTGCCGGCTGGCGAACACCAGCCAGCTCCAGAACTGTCGGCACCAGGTCCATCACGTGAACAGGTGTGTCGACGCGCCGTGCCTGTCCGAACGAACCGGCCGGCTTGACGATCAGGGGCACGCGGATGCCGCCCTGGGCGACATAGCCCTTGAACAGCCGCAGAGGCGTGGCGCTGGCGTACGCCCAGCCCGGGCCGATGTCGGTAGACGAGCCCGGTCGCCCGCGGTTCTCGAGGCTGTTATCGAAGTTCCCAAAGAACTCCGCCGCCTCACCCCCGATCGCGATGTAATCGAGGATGGCGGTCTTGCTCGGCCCGTTATCCGACATGAAGACAATCAGTGTGTTGTCGTACTCGTCGATTTCCCGCAGGAACTGCAACACCCGGCCGATACTCTGGTCCATGTAGTCGATCATGCCGGCGTAGACTTCCATGTCGCGGGAACGTTCGGCCTGTTGTTCCGTCGTCAACTCGTCCCATGCAAGCACCCACTCAGGACGAGAATGCGGGATCTGAAATTCACCCAACAAACCGAGTTCGCGCAAGCGTCCCGTTCGTTGGGCAGCCAGGGCATCCCAACCGGCGTCGTACCGCCCCCGATATTTCTCGATTGCCTCGTCCGGGGCGTGCAGCGGGTTGTGGGGCGCCGTGTAGGACAGGTAGGCGAAAAAGGGCCGATCGTCGGCCGCGGATTCGTCGATGAAGTCGATGATTCGATTTGTGTGATTCGTTGTCGAGTAGAAATCAGCGGGGAGCTCGTCAACCGGTTGATCGTCTTCGGTGTAGTGCGTCCTACTGCCCGGTATGAGTGCCGCCTGGTCGGCCCAGTGGCTGGCGGCGCCATTCAGCAGTGCAAAGGAGCGCTCGAAGCCCCGTCCACCGGGGAGATTCCGAGCATCGTGGCCAAGGTGCCACTTTCCTGCCATGGAGGTGTGATAGCCCCCGTCGTGCAGCAGCTCGGCCACGGTGACGACGTCGTCGCGCAGGAAACCCTGGTACGCGGGCGCTCTCTTCTGGTTGTCCGCCGCCACCTCTGGATTGCCGCCCATCCCGGCACGGTGGTAATCCACGCCGGTCAGGAGCGAGCCGCGCGTCGGCCCGCAGTTGGGCGCCACGTGGAACTCGGTGAACATCACGCCCTCGGCCGCGAGGGCGTCGATGTTCGGGGTCGCCATCTCGCCACCGAAGGCGCCTGCGTCGGAGAAACCCATGTCGTCGGCGACGATGAGGAGGATGTTCGGTCTCCGCCCGCTCCCGTCCTGTCGTGCAGCATCCGGCACAGCGCCGCAGGCCGCCAACAACGCCGCCGCCACGACCCACAAGACTGCTGTCATTCGTCGTTTCAATTCACGTTCCTTTGACCGCTCTCATCGTTCCTCATTTCCTTGATTCAAGGGTGATTCGCGAAAAAACTCGACCCGATCAACCATTGCAGAGGATGTCGATCTTCATCAGCGCGCGGTCGAGCTCGGCATCGGTCTTGGCCGCTGAAAGCTCGGCTTTGGCCGCTGCACACTCCGCCGCCTCCTCCTGGAACTCGTCCTGGAGATCAGCGACAGCATCGGCCGCCGCCGGGTTGCAGACCGCTGGATCGGCGCGACGGATGTTTGCGCCCTTGCTGGTCTCCTCCACCATCACGCAATCACCCATGTGGATCTCGGTCTGATCAGTGACCACCTTAATGGCGCCACCCGCGATTTCCACCGTGTACATCATGCCCATCTGAGTGGTACTCCTGGCGGATCCGACCGCTCCACCCGCGACAGCGCCGAGTGCGGTGTTGCGGCGCTTGGTTTTGCCGGACTTCCCTGAGGAGGCGACCAAACCGATGGTCCCGCCGACCAGGGCCCCCTGAGTGGTCTTCGAGTCGTTGAGATCGACCCTTTCGGACTTGACCACAAATCCGTGCGAGACCTTGGCGGATTGGCCTTTCTGCTGCGCCTCCACCGGTTTGGTGGCGCCGAAGACGAGCCCGAGGCCAATTAGCATCACCACAATCGCATTGATCTTCTTCATCGTTTTCTCCTTTTTGAGTAAGGTTGACCGCATTCTTCTATTAACCTGTTGTCCATCATTTTTCTTCCGCGAGGGCGGAGCTCAGAATGAGGTGGATCGTAGCAGAGATCGACTCGCCTCGATCGTTGGCAAGCTCACACAGAACGTCGAACTCGCCCCGCGTCACGAAGGACACCACCCGTTCCGACCGCAGCTCGTCCCGCGGCTTGGGCGGGCGGCCCAGCTTTGGTCGAGTTAATCCGTCGCTCGTGTCCGCCATCAGATTCTCCAAACTCCATTTCGGACTTCCGGACCCTGATGTCCGGATTTACATTGTCGGCATTATCTGCGATGATCACGGTTCTCAACATCACGAATTCGCACGGAGGCTTGTGTGCCGGTCGAAACATCCACTCACGAGGCGCCGATCCAGGTGGCGCGTCTCGCGTTCTCGAACCTTGAACAATTTGCCGAGGTTGCCGGAAATTCGGACCACGACTGGCAGCAGCTCGACCATGGCCGATTCGGGGCAAAAGTCCTTCGAGTGGCGAGCGCCACCGCAATAATCGAGCGCATCGCCTTCAACCGTCGTTTCGCCCAGCGGGGCAGCTCGCCGTCGGGCATGCTGACTTTTGGGTTGATCGGAACAGCTGTCGGGAAAATCGGCTGGTGCCGCCAACGCGTTTCTGCCGAGAATCTCCTCCTCTTCAATCCGGGAGGGGAGTACGAAGCGGTGTCCAAGCCCGGATTTCGCGGTAGCAAGATGTCCTATTCTGAGGAACACCTGGAACAGATCGCTGCCGATCTCAAACTTCCTCTGAACCTCGACCGGTACCGCGAGGGCGGTATCGCCCTCAAAATCGATCCGGCCGCAGCAGAAGATATCCGGCGCCGCCTGCGTCAAGTTGAACACGCCGTCACGAAATGCTCAGGGGACGCCGGGAGGAGGTGGATTCGTCACGAGCTCCACCACGAAATTCCGGTTCGGCTGCTCCGTATCCTAGCCGCCGATCCGCCGGAGACATCCTTGCGCATCGACGGATTCAAGGCACGGGCGGCACGAATGGCCCGCGATTATATTGACGCCCACGCCGCCGATGCGCCGGCAATCCGGGATGTGTGCCGGGCCGCCGGGGTCAGCTGGAGGACCCTCGATTACGCCTTCCGCGAGGTTTTTGGCGTGACGCCCAAGCAGTATCTACAGGCGACCCGCCTCGGCTGCGTCCGCAAAGAGCTGTGCCGGAATGGATCGGCGGTGAAGATCACCGATGTCGCCGCCGAATGGGGCTTCTGGCACATGGGCAAGTTCGCAGCGGATTACAGACGCCAGTTTGGCGAGCTGCCCTCGGAGACCCTTCGCCACACCCGCCCGCTCGGTCGCAGGTAGTTTTCACAGGTCCCACCCGGCCCACCCTCAGAACGGCACCTCACAACGTGAAAAGAAACCCGATGTTGCCGTTGAGACCTGAGACCTGAGGCCTGAGACTCGACAGCAAGAGGTCGAAGGGTTCGACCGAGCTGAATCTCGGTTCCTCACTTCTTCAACTGGAACGTGAAATCCGTCCCGTGTTCCTTGTTGAAGTCCGAGTAGATCTCATTCGCAACCGCATTAAATTCTTCCGGCCATCCCGCCAGCACCGAGTCAGGTGTCTGGTATCGCTCACCGCCGGCCTCGATTTTCTTCTCCTTAAGCGGTGGCGTCGGATAGCCCTCCGGATTAACCACAGCCATTCGTGTGCGAACGCCCTCCTTGGTGACGTTCCACACCATGAAGTCCTCCGCATAGTCCACCGGGCCGTCGTAGACCTGCTCGACGACCTTCCTGATGGTCGGCTGCGTATCGAAGTCGTTCTGGAAGTGGTAGGCCACAGCGTGCTTAGGATTCGTCATGGCCATTACCTTTGCAAAATAAGAGGGGTTTGCATGAATTGTCGTCACTGCGTTCAAGGCCTCCTGAGAGCTGAAACTCCACTTTGACATTGCCATTTCGGGCGTGAAAGAAACACTCATGGATTGAGAGGTCAACGCCCTGGGTGTGCTCTATCCACCACTTGTTCGGGAGCGAGTCGCCGGAGAACGCCAGTCTGAGACCGTTCCATTCCAGGATGAAGCTGGCTGTCCCTTCGAAATGAATCGCGGGGAGGCTCCTGATGACCACGCCGTTGTCCTCGTATATGACATTGTTGACCTTCGACCAGTCGTACTCGGTAACCTCGAGTTTAAACGCTGAGGTGTCGATGGTCCCCTCCAGCGTGCCACTCATCCATGCCCACGTCTTCTCCATGTGGTCCATCGCAGTCTTGAAACTCCATTCCGAGCGCATGCCTCCTCCTCCCGGACCCCAGACCCGCAGGGGCACCGAACGGTTGTTTTGAGGACCGGTCATGTAGAACGTTGCCAGATCAGCCATGTGGTCCATATGCGGGTGCGTAATGAAGACCTTGTCCAGATAGTCCAGTGGAATACCGAGAGCATGGATCCGCTCGAAAGATCCGTTGCCCATGTCGAAGATAAACTTGTCACCGTTTCCCAGCTCGATCAGGAAGCAGGCGGCCGCCTGCTTGAGACGCGGCATGGGCATGCCGGTGCCGCAGGCGACGACCCGCATCTCGTCGGGCGCCAACTCTTCAGTGCCGGGATAATAAACCGGGTGTGACGGGTTGGGCCTGGTGGGCGACCATGCCGATCCAACCTCACCGGACGCCTCGGCGGAGGTGGCCAACAAACCCGCCCCTCGGTCACTGGTCCAAACCAGCAGTGCGAGAACGATAAAACAGGCGAGGAAACCCGCCCCAAACGTGAATACTGTGCGCATCTTCATGTTGACTCCCTCGGAATTGAATTCCTATCAGGCCCGTTGCATCTATCGAATTCGGTATTCTGCGCCATACACCGATTGCTTCGTACGTCATTATCCACGAGCCGAACCCGGAAGAACATCAAAAAGTTGCATGGATCTTGACTCGTATGGCGGCAGTGCCAAATTTCACCGGTCGTAGGGGAGTGCAAACTGGAAACCAGAACATCGACTCATGACGCGGCGGTCCACGTCGCGCACCTCAACTTTCCAGCAGAGTGTCCGCCAAATCTATCGCCCCGGATCCTCTTCAAGCGCTAGCGTTGTCTCGTCGAACATTTCTTCGAACGCAATTTGGCGTTTTGTCAGACCCTGTTCGAAGACATACCTCATGATGGACTCCAACTCCTTTCGGTTGGCCTCCACTCCGTATTTCCAATAGTTCGTGCCCATGAGATCACGGGTGCTCTCGAACTCTTCAGCAGCCCAGGGCAAGGTGACTCTGTTAACCACTGTGCTCTGCAGGTTCTTATAGGCCAGATCCTTCGCCTCGGAGTACATTTCAAAAACCGCTTTCGCCAACCAGGGATTCTCGGCCAGAACATCCGTACGGATGGCGATGACATGCATGATCGGGAACATCCCGGTCTTCAAAAAATATGCCTGCTCGGTCTCTTTGACGTTCGGAAACAGCTGTCGGATCCTCGGGTCACCCTCGGCAAACGCCTTTGGTGTGATGGCGGTGACGAGGGCATCACATTGTCCGCTCAGCAACAGCTCTGACTCGTCGACACCTTCGGGACCTCTCGTAATCGGAAAATCATCGGCAAAGAAATAGTTGTTGAAACCAGAGTTCAGGGATCCTCCATCCGAACTCTTGGTGGTTTCGATCCAACGCATGTCGTCGGCCGCGACGCCATATTCGTCGAGGAGGAAACCTCGTATCCAGGTATGGGAGCTCATTCCATATCCGGGCGTACCGACCCGTTTCCCGACGAGGTCTTCCGGCCTCTCAATTCCGGAGTCGACATGAACAAAGACGTTCTTGTGCCTGAACTCTCTCGAAATGAAAACCGGAATCAAGGAATAACCACGGAAATCCTCGTTGATGTACCTCGTGATGTAGGGAATCAAGCCGATCTCGGTCACTTCATATTTAGGTTCGGATCCAAAGGTCAAACGATTCAATTCGTAGATGTTCGAGACCTCGAAGTTCACATCGGCTTCTGCCATGGATACTTGACCGTCCATGATGGCTCGCGTCCGGTCGTAGTCATATCCGCCGATGTTGATCGAGAGCATCGCTTCCTGTTGACCGGAATTGCACCCGGCAACAATCAACATGGAAATGACAACCATTACGATTCCTGGATTTCTGTTTTTCATTTTTCCACTTCTCGTTTCATCATTCACGACTTCAACAGCGCTCGAGCCTTTAACGGGCTCTCGAGGCGGTATTCGGGCTACTCGGCAGCCTTCCGCGCCGCGTAGTAGTACTCCAACAATGCCTCGGTCTCCGGGCGGAGGTTGGCGATCCCTTCATATGGTTCGGCGTGTGTTTCTTCGCGATCCGGGAACCGTTTCTTTAATGCCTCGTGACGCTCCCGCATATCAGAGAAGTACGCGACCGACCACATGCCCGTGGCCAACAGAGGTTTCGTTTCCTTGAGGTCGCGATACAGATCGAAGACCGGCAGCGCAAAACCGGGCGATCCCGGAGGCGGCCAGTGAGCCTTGAACTGCTCCTTGATCGTGGCCTGCAGATGGGCACCCTCGTATGCAAAATGGTAATCGCGACGACCATACCCATCACCATTGAAGAGCAACGATGTCTGATTCAAGCCGTCAACGACACGGTCCCGGGGAATGTACTGATCCGCCTGTGCAATGACCGCCAGCGTCGTGTACCAGTCACCGGCATAGAAAATGTCGCCTGCAAAAGTGTCGGCCTGAATGACCCCCGGCCAGCGGACATAGGCGTTGACCCTGATGCCCCCTTCCAATGTGTCTCCCTTGAAGCCACGGAAGACCATTTGGGAATAGCCGGAATCGGGCATGGCCTGGAACATGGGGCCGTTGTCACTCATGACAACGACCACGGTGTTGTCCTCGGCACCTGTTGCCTTCAGTGCCGCAAACAGATCACCCAGGTGATCATCGAGGTCGTTCATGCTTTCGACCCACGTACCGCCGTTGGCGGTGACGAATGTTCTGTTCCTGCGGGTGAAGTTGACCGGAATCTGCGGCCAGTAGTTGAGGAAGAACGGCTCGTCCTCGGCCGCCAGCTGGTTCAGCCTCTCGATCACCTGTTTTTTGTAGCGCTCGTTCAGAGCATCGTAGTAGGCGAAATCCAGTGGTTTTCCTGCTTCCACACCCCACTCGTGCGCGTCCTCCCCGGCAACCGCATCAACCCCCAAGACCCAACCTGAGGGCCGAAAGTTCTTGTCCAGACGATAGTTGGGGATTGTCTCGCGCACCGCGACATTGTCTGCAAGACGATCATCTTCCGACTCGTTGGTCATGAAGTTGAACGTCGCCTGGTTGTGAAGCGGGTAACTGGCCGTATCAAAACCCTGATTATGTGGCGCGGCCTGCTCGATATCACCCTGGTGCCACTTCCCGATGTGTGCGGTGTTGTAACCAGCCTTTTTCAGAACCTCGGCGAGGGTGACTTCGTCTCCATTGAGCCCCGTTCCTTCCGGAGGCACAATCTTCGGCTCCAGCATGTGGCTCCGCACGGGCAGACGGCCGGTCAAGAGTGCGGTGCGGGTGGGCGTGCAGGTCGGTTCGGAGTACATGCGGGAGAACGTCATGCTTTCCCGGGCGAGCGAATTGATGTTCGGGGTCGTATAGCCGCGCACGTGGTTCAGCACGGGATCGCCCATCTCGCCGAAACCCACGTCGTCGATCAGCACAAAGAGGATATTGGGGCGCTGACCTCCGTTGGCGTTGCGTACTTCCTCGAGCTTCGCTGCAATTGCTTCGTCTTCCTGCGCCCATCTGTCACCGTGTTACGCCAGCAGCATGTAATGTTCCGCATCGTGCTGGATCGGTTCTTGTGCACAAACTCCATGTGCAGCGGTCAACAGAAGGAGCCCCAGGACTGCTCCTGAAACAAGAGAATTGGATCGTTGCTTCAACATAGCTGTTCTCCTTTAAAATTCTATCTTTCGGGTCTTCACGTCGAATATCTCGGAATGACCCCCGCGTCGGTCGGGTTCCCTCTTTCGAATGAACTTCCGACCTCGTCAGGAGTAATTCGAATCATATTGTACAGACCTCGAAAACGGAGAAACATCAAAAAGTTGCATCTCAGTCTCACACAGGGCTGAGGGCGACCCGGAACCACGACACAGGAGTGTGAGCTGGAAATGAGCCTTGAACTATCGACTCGGAGCGAGACGATTCATGTCGGGCGGCTGGACTGCAAAAGCCTGGAAGAGCTCGCCGACGCCACAAGTGGGTGGGAGTTCGACTGGCGGCAGCTGGATCGGGGGCCGATGAGGGCAAACCTGCTGCAGGTCGAGACGTCGTCCACGCTGGTGAGCCAGTTTCGATGCAATCGAAAGTTCCACCAACGTGGTGCGAGCCCGCCCGGGATGCGGACCTTCGGCATCGTCGGCGCACAATCAACCCCTGTGGCGTGGAATGGCCGCGAGTGGTTGAAGGACCACATCGAGGTATTTCCCACAAATGATCTTTACGAAGCCGTGTCACACCCGGGTTTCCGGGGCGACGGGGTGTCAGTTCCGGAGGACCGCATCCGGTCGACCGCCGATACTCTCGGCCTCCCCGATCCTCTCGAACGGTTGCCGGTAGGGTCCTGTTTCGTTGAGGCAGATCCCCTAAGGATGCAGGTTCTCAGGCGAAGCCTGGCTATGTTGTATTCGGCGGTCTCGGACCCCAACCATGTCCCCTTCGATGAGAAGACTTGCTCCGAACTGGACTTCGAGATCCGCTCCTCCCTGGTTTTTGCCCTCGCGTCGGGTCTCGACATCGACGTCCAATCCCCAGCTCCGACCGTTCGATCCAGGGCATTACGGCTGGCCCTTGATTACATAGAGGCCAACGCTGACAACGCTCCAACCGTCACGGACATCTGCCGGGCGTCCGGCGGGAGCTACCGGACCCTCAACTACGCCTTTCACGATCGTTTCGGAGTTTCGCCCAAGCAGTACCTCCAGGCCGCGCGTCTCGACGGGGTGCGCAAGGATCTCCGAAAGCTGGGGCCGCAAGGCACCGTCATCGACATCGCCAACCGCTGGGGGTTCTGGCACATGGGACAGTTTGCGGCGGATTACCAACGCCAGTTCGGAGAGCTGCCGTCGGAGACCCTTCGCCGCACCCTACCCGCCATCCAGTAGTCAGTATTTCCCTCACACCAAACCGGCATTGATATTGTCTTGGGCGAAGGAGCCAAGCGATCGACCTAGAGGATCTGGGCAGGGGCTCCTCGAAAGGAACCTCCGATGCCAGAAAACACCTCAACCGCCAAGGAAGACCGCTTCTGGAGACTATCGAGGAACGCGACGTTCGCCGTGATCGCGATCGTGCTCCTCGTGTCGCTGGTTATCCTCAAACCGGCGGCGCCGGACAAGATCACGCTTCTCACGGGACCTGAAGGGACCGGCTACCACGAGTTGGGAAAGCGTTATGCCGTCTATCTCAGGGACCTGGGCCTCGAGGCAGAGGTTCAGGTCACCGATGGCGGGTTCGACAACGTGAAGCGGCTGGCCGCCGGCGCCGACGACACGGTGGCCTTCGCACCCTCGGATATCGAACACGTGGTCGGCGACTCGGTAGACACCAGTCACCTCGTGAGCCTGGGCAGCGTCGCCTATGAGCCGCTGTGGCTGTTCTACCGGTCCGAACTCGAGATTCGAAGGATCCCGGATCTTGCCGGGCTCAGGGTGGCAACGGGAGCGAAGGGCACCGTAGTTCACTACGTTGCACGATTCCTCTTCGATCTCAACGGCATCAGTGATCAGGTGGAGATTCAACCTTCGGAAGGTCAGACGCCACGGACCATCGCAAAGGCCCTCGTCGATGGGCAGATCGACGCCGCCTTCGCCATGGGTGGGCCCAGTTCGCCGGCCATCAAAGACGGACTCGTTAACGAGGATCTTGGTGTCCTTTCGTTCGAGCGGGCCGATGCCTACCAGGCCCTGGACCCGGGCATCACCAAGCTCGTGGCGCCACAAGGGATCTTCGCCCTTGCCAACAACATTCCACCCGAGGATCGGGTTCTCCTGTCGGCCCCCACCAACCTCA
>PVMK01128969.1_pt1 | contig 14051 bp, 19 predicted proteins | sample 1853481 | NCBI WGS metagenome assembly PVMK01 (sample SAMN08533507, study PRJNA380276) | Marine sediment metagenome, whole genome shotgun sequencing project. | reverse complement strand
GTAAATCGGGCCTGGGCCCGGTTACCGCTGCGGATATCCAGGTCGATCACACAGTCGAGGTGGTTAACCCGGATCATGTCATCTGCAACCTGACGCAGAACGGCAGCATTAATATGCGTTTGAAAGTGGCTCGCGGCGTAGGATATCAGCCAGCCGTGCGCTTGAATATTGGTGATCAGGAAAGCCGTCCCATTGGCCGCCTGCAGTTGGATGCGTCTTTTTGCCCGGTGCGTAAAGTAGCTTACAGCGTCGATTCAGCACGGGTTGAACAACGCACCAACCTGGACAAACTGATCTTCGATATTGAGACCAATGGCACGATGGATTGTGAGGGTGCGGTGAAACTTGCGGCCAATATCCTGGCCGATCAGTTGTCAATATTCGTGGACTTCAAGGCGCGACAGGCTGTGGAAGTGGAAGAAAAGACCCAGGAAATTGACCCTGTTCTGTTGCGCCCAATCGACGACCTGGAACTTACGGTTCGTTCAGCGAACTGTCTCAAGGCGGAGAGCATCCTGTATATCGGCGACCTGGTTCAGCGAACCGAAGTTGAACTGCTGAAAACACCGAACCTGGGTAAGAAATCGCTGACAGAAATCAAGGACGTACTCGCGTCACATGATCTGTCGCTTGGGATGAAGCTGGAAAACTGGCCGCCTGAGAGCCTGGTCAGCGCCTGAACAACGCTGGCTGATAGAACAAGGAATAGACCATGCGACACATGAAATCCGGAAGAAAACTGAACCGCAACAGCTCGCATCGCAAGGCGATGTTCCGCAATATGGCGAGTTCGCTGTTTGAACACGAAATGATCAAGACCACGGTACCCAAGGCCAAAGAATTGCGCCGTGTGGCCGAGCCGCTGATTACCCTTGCCAAGGAAGACAGCGTGGCGCATCGGCGCCTGGCATTCGATCGCCTGCGCAACCGTAAGGTTGTCACCAAGCTGTTCAACGAACTGGGTCCACGCTACGTGGACCGTCCAGGGGGTTATTTGCGGATTTTGAAGTGCGGTCACCGTGCTGGTGATCAGGCTCCGATGGCCTATGTAGAATTGGTGGACCGTCCGCGCGCCGAGGATTCACTGGACGCAGAATAAGCTTATATTAATCTTTTTTGAGAGAGCCCGGCGTTGCCGGGCTTTTTTTTCAGGCTGGCTGTGGATTCCAGCAATGTTGTTCACCTAACCTGCATATTGCACGAATAGGACAATCTGTACTTTGCTAATGGGAACGACTTCAGCCAATAACTTCTGAATTTTATTTACTTTAATCATTTTCTGGTCCGCCTTCGTGCAATATGCGGGCTTAGTGTTGTGATACTTGCGGGTGCGCCCGTCCGGAGTATGGGATCTTCTTCCAGGACACGACATAAACCCGTCCATGGGGTCTCCTCTTGCAACATCGTGTTGCAAAGGGTCCTGGAAGAAGATCCCATACTCCGAACGGGCTTGAGCCAAACTGAGACGCAGTAGGCTAGTAAGACTTGTAAAGAATCGGCTCCCAGAAGGATCCGTCCAATTGTGATTCAATCGGGGCGTCAATATCTACCCTGGCACCAACCTGGTATGTCGTGCCGCCTTCAATGGTCAGGTCGAATTGTTTTGTATGAGTTTTTTCCTGTGAGCCGGTGAGATTTGGCGTCCAGTAAACATCGAGCATCAAGGTCACTGTCAGGACATGGTTGCCAGCGCTGAGCGGATATCTGGTGGCCGGTTGTTGATCCTGACCATCAATTTTCTTAATAAGAACCTTGTAGATATTTTCTTCACTGATCGCATACGGCAGACTCATGACATATCCACTGTCAGCGGCAAAGGCAGGAGTGTAGTACAACAAAGCTGCCAGGCTATTTAGCACCCATATTGCACTAAGGATTCGGGTTAGACCGGTTTTAGTCAAAGTCTGCTGCCAATCTGATAAATCAAGAAAGCACCCGTATACCCTAACACCGTCATGTAAGTCCATGCGAATATGGGCCAGCGCCAGCTGTTGGTTTCCCGGCGGATGACAGCAAGAGTGGCGGCGCATTGCAGGCACCATGCATAGAACAGCAGTAAACCCAGCACCATGGGGAGAGTGAACACCAGGCGGCCATCGGGCCAGGTAGCGGAACGTAGTTTTTCAACCAGGCTGGCGTTTTCAGCTTTTTCACCGACAGCGTAAATGGTACCCATCACCGCAACTACGACTTCCCGTGCGGGAAAGCCGGCAATGACAGCTGCTGATACACGCCAGTCCCACCCGAGGGGTGCGAACAACGGCTCGACAAACCTGCCTGCTTGCCCGAGATAGCTCTGTGAGAGTTGGGCCGCTGCAGCCTCATTCTTAATTCGCAACAGCTCAACTGCCAATGGCTCCCCTTGTAGAGCGGTTTCAGCCTGCACAATGGCATTTTGCATCCCGGTTTCAATGGACCCGGCGCGCGGGAAATAGGCCAGAGCCCATACAATGATGGCCACGATAAAAATTATGCTACCCGCCCGCTTGAGGAAAATGCGTACGCGCTCCAGCAGCTTGATCAAAACCGTCTGTAGATTGGGCCAGCGAAATTCGGGCAGCGCCAGTGCAAAATGTGGCTTGGGGCCGCGCAGGGCTGTTCGTTTCAACAACCAGGCCGTGGTGAGCCCACCAACGATGCCCAGCACGTATAAACCAAGCAGCACCAGACCTTGAAGATTCAACCAGCCAATTGATTCGTCAGGAACAAAAGCAGCGATCAACAGCGCATAAATCGGCAGACGGGCTGAGCAGGTCATGAACGGTGCGGCCAGGATGGTCGCGATACGGGCCTTTTTGTCTGGAATCACCCGCGTTGCCATGATGGCGGGGACCGCGCAGGCAAAGCTGGAAAGCATCGGAATCACCGACTGGCCTGAGAGGCCGACTGAGCGCATCACGCGATCCATCAGGAATGCGGCGCGCGCCAGGTATCCGGAGTCTTCGAGAATGATGATGAACAGGAAGAGGATCAGGATCTGCGGCAGGAACACCAATACGCTGCCGACACCTGCAATGACACCATCGGTAATAAAACTGGACATTGCACCGTCAGGCAAATGAGTAGCGATCCATCCGGACATTGCGACAGCCAATGCGTCGATACCCTCCATCAATGGTGTCGCCCATGAAAATACTGCCTGGAAAACCAGGGCCATGATGGCAAAGAAAAGAACGGTGGCCGGCCAGGGGCGATTGAGCCAGTGCAATACTTTGGCTTCGTAACGTTCCAGCATGGGAGCCTGCTGCTGAGCTTCACCAAGGACATCGCGAACCCATTGATACCGGTGCCGGGCTTCCACCGCCTGCGGTGGCTCATCAGCGAACAGATCGAGCCTGGCCGCAGCAAGCTGTGGCTTGCCCAATTGCTGCTCAAGAGTTTTCGCCTGGTTGCTGTGGGGGTGGAGCAGTGCCTGGATCACGTCAATTCGCGGCACCGGGGCGCCGTTTTGTTCGATTAGCCGATCCGCTGTTTTACTCAGTTCAGGCCAGGATTCCGGTACTTTCGGCGCCGGGGAACCGGCTACTCCTTCCAGTGCTGCTTTGAGCGCATCGAGCCCTCGTCCGGTGGTCGTAGCTACAGGAAATATCGGGATGCCGCCCAGGTGCCGTTGAAGTACTTCAATTGAAATATCTGTTCCGCTGGCGGTTGCAACATCTGTCATCGTGAGCGCCACGATCATCGGAACCTGCATTTCCATGAGTTGCTGCAGCAGGTAGAGCCCCTGGTACAGGTGCGTGGCATCCAGCACCATCAGTAACCCACTGGGCGCATGTGTATCCGCCATTCTGCCCAGGATCACGTCTACCGCGATACGCTCGTCGGCAGAATAGCCGCCCAGGCAGTAGATACCTGGCAAGTCGACCAGTTCGATGGCGGTGGATTCCAGTTGCACCGTTCCGGTGTGTTTTTCAACCGTAACGCCCGGGTAGTTCCCGGTAGTCTGGCGCAGGCCGGTCAGGCGGTTGAAGAGGGTGCTTTTTCCTGAGTTCGGATTGCCTATGATGGCAAGGGTTGCAGACACGCGCCGGCGAATTCCGATCTTTTCGACCGGGACATAGATCGTACTCTTTTCAGTCATTCGTAACGATCGGGGAAACGCTGAAATTGCCGGCCTGTTGCCTGCGAATGGAAATGGCGGAGCCGAATACCGAAACTTCCATCGGGTCGCCACCGATGGCGGCGTTCTGGAACTGTATTTCTGCTCCTTCGATAAGCCCAAGCACCATCAGGCGGACGACACCAGGCTGTCTGGCGTCCACTTTTTCGATCCGGGCTTTTTGTCCGGGCTGCATTTCCCGTAAGGTCATCTTTACACCGCTAATTGAGAATGATTGTCATTTACGACAATTTTAGAGGAAAAATGTTCATCAGTACATAGACCCAGATCAAGTAAATGACATTTTTTAAATATAAGGAGCGATTGGCGCCAATGCAGGCGGGTTTCCACGGACCCATTCCCCATTTTTCATCACGGCAAGGCAGGCGTTGGGTTGAAAATGATAAAGCCAGTGATTGAGACTGGGGGAATCGATGATCGCCAGGTCGCAAGCGTAGCCGGGAAGCAGGGTACCGGCGTGTTTACTCAGGGAAACCGCCTTTGCGGCAACAGAGGTCGCTCCTTTCAAGGATTCCTGCGGAGTCATACCCTGGTGAATACAGGCCAGGGTCATCGCGAGGGGCAAATGATAGCTGGGCGATGAGCCCGGGTTGAAATCAGTAGCCACCGCAACGGGTACGCCGCGGTCCATCATCTTTCTGGCGGGCATGTAAGTTTCACCCAGGTAAAGGGAAGCCAGGGGGAAGGCTTACCGCTACCGTGCCTGACGCTGCCATGGCGTCCATACCGGCGTCGCTGATAAATTCGAGGTGTTCCGCCGAAACTGCAGCCAGTTCAGCGGCCAGTTCGGCTCCGCCACCCCTCGAAAGCTGGTCTGCATGAATCTTGATGCCAAGTCCGTGCCTGGCCGCGACGGAAAGAATTTGACGCGCTTCTTCTATCGAATAGGCCCCGGTCTCCACAAAGACATCGCAGAACCTGGCCAGACCCTGACCGGCGACCCGGGGGATCAGGACATCACACAGGAGCCTGATATATCTGTCACGATGTTGGCTGTACTCTGGTGGAATGATGTGTGCACCCAGGAATGTGGGTACGAGGTCAACTACGTGGGATTCGTTGAGCCGCCGGTATACTTCCAGTTGCTTCAGCTCATTCACCTCGTCCAGGCCATAACCTGATTTACACTCTACGGTGGTGATTCCCAGGTCAAGCATTTTATCCAGTATGGATTCCGCCTTGCCCTGCAATTCGTTCAGGCTGGCAGCACGGGTTGCTGCGACGGTGCTGGCAATTCCACCGCCGGCACGGGCGATCTCCTGGTAGCTGGCCCCGCGGAGCCTAAGTTCGAATTCATCACCGCGCCAACCGCCGAAGCACAGGTGGGTATGGCAGTCCACCAGGCCGGGAACAATCAGCCGGCGCCCGCAGTCGATGACAGGCTCATCCTGGTATTCAGCCGGTATTTCCGCCATGGATCCAACCCACCGCACCAGGCCATCAGTCCATACAAGTGCCGCATTCCCGACCAGGCCGGCATCCTGTTGTGGCGTGTCCGGCGGGCAGGTGGCCAGTTGGGAAATATTGTTAAGTACCGGCACTAATTGAGGGGCCCGATGCCGGCTTCAACCGTACTTGCCAGCTCACCGCGGCGGAGAATGTCAGCGCAGGTATCCAGGTCGTTGCGTACTTCGTAGTCTTTATACGCATGGCTGATCTGCCCTCGCAGCAATTCATGGGCCAACTGGACACCTCTGCCTGGCTTCAGAGGTGTGCGGAAATCCAGGGCCTGGGCAACGGTGAGGAATTCAACGGCAAGAACATGCTCAACATTTCGCAGCACCGGTAAAAGCTTCAGTGCGCTGATCGAACCCATGCTGACATGATCTTCCTGGCCCAGGCTGGTGGGAATGGAATCCACGCTGGCAGGATGACACAGGATTTTGTTCTCGGATACCAGGGCTGCAGCCGTGTACTGTGGGATCATGAAACCTGAATTGATGCCTGTATCCTTCATTAATAACCTGGGTAATCCATCGTGACCTTCAAGCAGAAGGTAGGTTCGGCGCTCTGAAATACTCGCCAGTTCCGCAAGTGCAATGGCCGCGAAATCCATTGCCAGGGCCAGCGGCTGGCCGTGGAAATTGCCGGCCGAAATGATGTCGCCATTATCGAACACCAGGGGGTTATCGGTCACCGAATTCAGTTCGATCTCAATGGTGTGTGCAGAATTGGCCAGCGCATCGCGGCTGGCTCCGTGCACCTGGGGTACGCAACGCAGGCAGTAGGAATCCTGGACCTTGCCGCAATCCCGGTGCGAATCCATGATTTCGCTGTGCTCGAGCAGCTTGCGCATGTTGTCAGCTACGGCAATCTGGCCTTTATGGGGACGAATCTCTGTGCACACGCTCATCAAAGGGGTTTGCGCTGCCCTGCAGCGCCTCCAGGCTCATCGCAGCCAGTATATCGGCATCTTTTTGCAGCACCAGTGCCCGCTCCAGCACAAAAGCGCCGTAGGCGGTCATCAGTTGGGTGCCGTTAATCAGTGCGAGTCCATCCTTGGCTTTTAGCTGAATCGGCTCAATGCCAGCCCTGCTGCAATGCATCCGGGGCGTCGAGCTTGTCTGTTTCTGTATCATTCCATACCTCGCCCCGTCCGATCAAAGGCAGGCACATATGCGCCAGCGGAGCAAGGTCCCCTGAAGCGCCCACGCTTCCCCGGCTGGGCACCCGGGGCGTCAGGCCGATTTGTTCAAAGCTCAGTAACTGTTTGAAAGTAGAACGGGAAATGCCGGATTGGCCCAGGCCGAGGGCGTGGATTTTCAGTTGCATCATGAGGCGGGTAATTTCGGGGAGGGTACAGGGTCCCCCACGCCGCAGGCATGGCTCAGAAGGAGGTTTTGTTGCAGAGCAGCCAGTTGCTCGTCATCGATTCTTTTATTTGCCAGTACGCCAAAGCCGGTGTTGATGCCATACAGGGCAGCGCCGTCTTCCAGGGCCCGCAATACAATGTCCCGGCTACGGCCGACCGCAGCGTGGTCCTCGCGCAGGGCCTCCATGCTGGCGGCGAGGTCGGCGTACAAGGGTGGGGATGCATATCGTATGATTCATCTTTCCCCGGGGGTACCGTTATCTGAGTCTTGAAATTTTGCAGAAGTGCACTCATTATCTGGCCTGAAAGTCCGTAAAATACAGGGACACTTATTATAGGGGAACCCGGCGCTTGCAGCCGGGTCTTTATTCTCTGGGGAGTTCAATAACCAACCCCGGAAAAAAGAAGTTTGAGGATGATTAAATGACCTGGATAGTCCGCCCGAGAATCTGGTTCCTGCTCGTAGCCGTCGCCTGTGCTGCCTTGCTTGGATATGGATATTATGTACAGCACGTGCTCTTTATCGATCCCTGCCCGCTGTGTGTGCTTCAGCGGCTGGCTTTCATCTGGATCGGCGCTGTTTCGCTGCTGGCTTTCATTCACAATCCCGCTGCCAAAGGGTACTGGGTCTACTCCGGCCTCTTTGCTGCTGGGCGCCCTGGCAGGCACAGCAATTGCCGGCCGCCATGTGTGGCTGCAAAGCCTGCCGCCGAACCAGGTGCCGGACTGTGGAATGGGATCTGAACTACATGCTCGAAACCCATGCCGTTTTTTGAGGTCCTGTCTGAAGTATTTTATGGTCCGGTGAATGCGCCGACATCAACTGGGCATTCCTGGGTCTGAGCATGCCGAGCTGGTCTTTGCTCTGGTACATTGGGTCTGGCAATCGCTACTATTGTTGTTCTTGTGAAGAATAGTAAAGCAAAAGTCTGAATTTAATGAATAATTTCAGTTCTATAGATCACTTAAGCTCAGTGCAGGAAAAGAATATTCCTGAAAACTGGAGCCCGGACTCGTGGCGGAAATTTCCAGCGCTCCAGCAGGCCACCTATCCGGACCCTGAAGCTCTTGAGCATGCGCTTCATGATCTGGCTGAACTGCCTCCCCTGGTCACTTCCTGGGAAATTCTATCGCTGCGGGAGCAGATTGCGGAAGCACAGGCTGGCAAACGGTTTTTGCTGCAGGGGGGTGATTGCGCTGAGAGTTTCCAGGAATGCAATTCATCCCTGATCACCAACCGGCTCAAGGTACTGCTCCAGATGAGTCTTGCCCTGGTGCATGGACTACAGATGCCGGTGGTTCGGATTGGCCGGTTTGCGGGACAATACGCCAAGCCAAGATCTTCTGACACGGAAACCCGCGATGGTGTGACACTGCCAAGTTTTCGAGGTGACCTGGTCAATGCACTGGAATTTACCGAAAAAGCCAGAATACCGGACCCGCAACGCCTGATCCAGGCCCATTCGCTCTCGGCAATGACCATGAACTTCGTCCGTTCCCTGGTGGATGGCGGATTTGCCGATGTTCACCACACTGAATACTGGAACCTCAGTTGGGTAGAGCATTCTCCGCTGGCGGATGAATTTCATAAGCTGACGGAAAGCCTTAGCCAATCCCTGCGTTTCATGGAAACCATCATGGGACGGGACATTGGCAGATTGAGACGCGTTGACTTTTTTACCTCGCATGAAGCATTGCACCTGCATTATGAGCAGGCCCAGACACGGCAAGTTCCCCGGCAATGGGGCTGGTTCAACCTGGGAACCCATTTCCCGTGGATCGGTATGCGGACCGCGGACCTGGATGGCGCCCATGTTGAATATTTTCGTGGAATCCGCAATCCGCTGGGTATCAAGGTTGGACCTGGAATGACCAGCGACTGGCTTGCCGGTTTGCTGGAAAAATTGAATCCGGAGCGGGAAGCGGGCCGTATTGTTTTGATTCATCGCATGGGTGAAGACAAGATTGAGGCATGCCTCCCGGGTCTGATCAACGCGGTGCATGAGACCGGAAGTCCCGTGTTGTGGATATCCGACCCCATGCATGGCAATACCGAATCGACCCGGGATGGGATCAAGACCCGCCGTTTCCGGAAAATTTTGCGGGAGATGGAACTGGCACTCGAGATACATCGGGACAACAAATCATGGTTGGGTGGTGTGCACCTTGAACTGACCGGTGAGGACGTGACTGAGTGTACCGGCGGCGCCCGGGATCTGTCAGATGAGGACCTGAAACGGGCCTACAAATCCACTGTGGATCCGCGGCTGAATTATGAACAGTCTCTGGAAATAGCGATGTTCATAGTGCAAAAGCACGTCCAGAATACCTGAATGCCAGCCTTGATTTCCCCGGTTCAAGGTCTCTTTAAACTGATTGGCGGTACACGCATCCTCGTCTTGTGCGCCCTGGTGTTTGCACAAGCGGTAACAGCGTTGCATGCACAGGAATTTCTTGCCAGTCATACCCTGAGTTTTCCTCAGTACAAAAATCAGTACGTTCACGTCATTCTGACCTTACCGGTCAACGGCGATCAGATTGAACTGAGCCTGCCCAACTGGACGCCGGGCTCCTACCTGATCCGGGATTACGCGACGCACCTCGAGAGTTTCGAGGCCAGTGGTGAGGACGGCCAACAGCTTGACCAGATCAAAGTAGCCAAGAACCGGTGGCGCATATCAACTGCGGGTATCCGGGAGTTGACCGTAAGCTACGATGTATGGGCGGGTAAGCTGCACGTTGGTTCGAGCTGGATTTCGTCAGATTTCGCGCTAATCAATGGCGCCGGGGTTTTTCTTTACACGGAAGAGAGCCGGAACTGGCCCCAGCGAGTGGTTGTGAACAAGCCGGCGTCCTGGAGCAATATTCATACCTCGTTAAAACCAGGGCCGGGTGATAATGAATTCCTGGCACGGGATTACGATGAACTCATCGACAGCCCCATCGTTGCCGGCAACGCACCTTATTACCCATTTGAAGTAGATGGGACAGAAGTATGTTCTGGTCAATACAGGGGAAACTGGCTGGTGGAATGGCAAACGTTCAGCCCGGGACGTCGCAAGGCTGGTAAAGGCGCAACAGAAATTCTGGGGGGTCAATCCCTTTGACCGCGAGTACCTGTTCTTGAATTTCCAGCTGGAGAGCCGGGGTGGCCTGGAACATGATCACAGCACCGTGCTGATGAGCAGCAAGTGGGCCATGCGCGACAATAAAGACTACATCAAGTGGCTGGCGCTCGTGTCGCATGAGTTTTTTCACTCCTGGAACGTAAGGCGGATGAGGCCGGAGGCGCTGGCTGAATACGATTACGACAACGAAGTCTATACGCGCGAATTGTGGCTTGCCGAAGGCCTCACCAGCTATTACGACAACCTGTTACTGTTTCGCTCCGCACTGATTGAAGTAAATGATTATTTCGAGTTGCTGGCGGCTGAATTTCGCAATTATGAGACCACTCCGGGTCGCAAAGTCAGGTCGGCTGAACTCGCTTCCTTTGATTCGTGGATCAAGCATTATGTGCCCGATGCCAATGGCATTAACAGCACGGTTTCCTACTATCGAAAAGGCTCATTGATTGGCTTCGTAGCCGATACAGCCATCCGTCGCGAAACCGGCGGCAAGGCCAGCCTGGATACCGTGATGCGCAAGATGTATTCACTGTATGGCCCGGATGGGCAAGGGCAGGGAAGCTATCCACCGGGCGCATTTGAAACCGTTGTGGAGTCTGTTGCCGGTGCGAATGTCAGAGCCATGATTGCAAACCTGTTACAAACAACTTCGGATCCCGATCTGGATGAGGCGCTGGATTGGTATGGTTTGAAGCTGGATCGCGCACCTGCCCGTTCAGCAGCAGAGAAGTCCGGCAGTCCAGCGCCCACCGGATTTGGCTTGACCTGGGGCAAAGAAGATTCTTTGTTGACTGTCGAGCACGTGATCCTCGGCAGCACGGGAGCGGCTGCGGGCATCTTACCAGGCGATGAATTGCTGGCCATCAACGGTTCACGAATGACGGCAAAAAATATTGATAAAAGAGTGCGGCAACTGTTGCCGGGTGAAACAGTTGAACTGACACTGGTGCGGCAGGAACAATTGCTGACTCTGCCGGTGCGTGTCCAGTCCGCCATTCCGGAAAACTACGTCATCAAACTCAAATCCAATATTGGATTCCGGCAGAAAGCCCGCTTGAAAGCCTGGCTGGGCCGGGACCTGAAGTTTGGCAACTAGTGTAGTGCCATATAATATAGGACACTACACTAGGTTCAGGAAGTTTCTTTTTCGCGGCTCGCACGCTTACGTTCATGTTCGAGCAGATGAATTTTACGAATCCGGATGGCTTGTGGTGTTACCTCTACCAGTTCATCGTCCTCGATGAATTCCAGCGCCTGTTCCAGGGTCATTTTCTGCGGTGCGGCAAGCTGGACCGCGTCGTCTTTGAGTACTGTGCGGATATTGGTTAACTGTTTTCCCTTCAGGGGATTCACCGTAAGGTCATTCGCGCGGGTGTGGATACCCACTATCTGGCCCCCATAAACCTCCACACCCGGCTCAATGATCATCCGCCCACGTTCCTGCAGGTTGAACAGGGCATAAGGCAGGGCCTTGCCCGTGCCGTTGGAGATCAGGACACCATTTTTCCGCCTGGAAATATCGCCGGGATGATAGGGGCCGTAATGATCGAATACATGGAACATCAGGCCCGTACCTGCCGTCAGCGTCCGGAACTCCGACTGGAAGCCAATCAGGCCGCGCGCGGGAATCATGTAGTCCAGCCGTACCCGGCCCTTGCCGTCCGGCTGCATGTTCTGCATGATTCCGCGGCGTTCACCAAGCCGTTCCATTACCGACCCCTGGTAGTCGGCTTCCAGGTCCACGACCAGCTGTTCATAGGGCTCTTCTTTCCCGTGATCGGTCTCGTGCACGATTACTTCGGGTCTTGAGATGGCCAGCTCGTAGCCTTCCCGGCGCATGGTCTCTATCAGGATTGACAGGTGCAACTCGCCCCGGCCCGACACCTTGAAGCGTTCCGCGTTTTCCATCTCTTCGACGCGCAAGGCCACGTTATGGCTGGCTTCGCGCAGCAGGCGCTCGCGCAACTGCCGGCTGGTCAGGTACTTTCCTTCGCGGCCGGCAAAGGGTGAACTATTGACCCTGAACGTCATGCTGATCGTGGGTTCATCCACGGTCAGCGTAGGGAGCGCCTCCGGTGCGTTCCGATCACACAGCGTGTCGGAGATCCGAAGCTTGTCCACGCCGACCACGGCGATGATGTCGCCAGCCTGAGCAGACGGTACCTCGACACGGTTAAGCCCGTGAAAGCCCAACACTTGCAGTATCCTTCCATTGCGCCGCTCGCCATCACGGTCGATCACGCAGATTTGTTGGTTGGGTTTCGCGCTGCCCCTCTGTATTCTTCCGATGCCGATGACACCCACGTAGGAACTGTAATCCAGTGATGTAATGCGCATCTGGAACGGCCCATCGATATTGACAGGCGGTGGAGCCACCTCCCGCACGATGGTTTCGAACAGGGCCGTCATATCTCCCTCACGTACCGTGTCCTCCATGCCAGCGTATCCGTGCAGCGCCGAAGCATAGACGACCGGGAAATCCAGCTGCTCATCCGTCGCGCCGAGCTGGTCGAACAATTCGAAAGTCTGGTCCAGAACCCAGTGAGGGCGGGCGCCGTCACGATCAATCTTATTGATCACGACAATTGGCTTAAAGCCCATCTCGAAAGCTTTCTGAGTGACAAAACGGGTTTGCGGCATTGGGCCCGTCCACCGCATCCACCAACAGCAGGACCGAGTCCACCATGCTCAGGATGCGCTCCACCTCACCGCCAAAATCGGCATGGCCCGGGGTGTCCACGATATTGATGTGGTAGGCTGTCTTTGCCGTCATTCCAGGTGATCGCCGTATTCTTGGACAGGATCGTGATCCCGCGCTCACGCTCGAGTTCATTGGAATCCATCACCCGGTCAGGCGTAGCCGCCCGTTCGCCCAGCGTTCCCGACTGCTGCAGCAGTTGGTCCACGAGCGTGGTTTTGCCATGGTCGACATGGGCGATAATGGCAATATTCCGAAGCTTTTCGATCACGATTCATTCCTTTTCCGCAGGCGGGCGCACGTTACAGGGTTTACTGTTACAAATCAATAGGTAAAGACAATGATTTCGATCTTTCAGATGCCGGCGAAACCAGACTTTTTCAACTCCAGAACGTTGATGCAAAGAGAAGTATTAAATTTACGATCAGCAGGCCAGATCGGAAAATGCACCGGCAGAAAAGTGTCTCCTGGAAAATAGCTGAAGTGGTGCCATATGCTCTGACGACGTACAATGAGCAAAGCTGGCTTGAAATCAAAGCCCTGTTTTCCAATGACTCCATCAACCTGACCTTGTTTTCGATGCGTAAAATTACTGCATTCCTGATCCTGGCCCTGCTGGGTGCGCCGCTGCTGGTTCAAGCCGAAACACCGGCCCGGCAACACTTATTCAAGATTGAACGCAGCAAGAACGCCAATATCGTCCAGTACGACGCTCAAATCGGGACCAGACGGAAAGCTGATGAAAAAGGAACCCGTTGTTGGCTACTGGGTTCGCCTGGCCGAACAGGGGCAGGTACAGAAGCTCAGCTGGATACAGAAAACATTTGCCTATGGATTTAAAGCGAAACTCGACAGTAGCAGAGAAAAAGTAAAGCTCGATATGGTGGCGGATTTCGGTCAGCCTATTTTCGTTATCCGCAATGGGGATGAATACCGTGCAACATTCTCGATTGAGGGGTCACTATCCTATCTCGATAAAGATTTTTATCCAGGCCTCCGGTAAGGGCACGCGAATCACGATTGAGTACATTGAGATGTTTGGCGAAGACACGAAAACCGGGGAAGCCCGTTACGAAAAGTTTTTCCCCTGACCCCATGGTAAGACTGAAAAGCCGAGCTTTCGCAGGGTGGATGCGGCGTCAACGTCTATTCCGTGGAGCCGCCAGGCGCGAAAATCCCTTCTGGACGGGTATTCGCGGCGCAGCCTGTCAAACATCATCGCACGTTCATTGGCCGCCAAATCGGTCAAGCGGCGCATGGCGCTATCCTGTTTTTGCACGAAGCAAGCTGCTT
>PVMK01116422.1_pt1 | contig 14053 bp, 13 predicted proteins | sample 1853481 | NCBI WGS metagenome assembly PVMK01 (sample SAMN08533507, study PRJNA380276) | Marine sediment metagenome, whole genome shotgun sequencing project. | reverse complement strand
GCGGACGCCGAACGAATCCTTCGCGTATGTTACTGAAAGCCAAGGGCGTGTCAATGAACCTGCAAGGTCGTGCCTAGTGGCTCTTTTTCAAGCGTGAATGGCCTTTGGAATCAGCTTCCGCTTTGTTGAACTCGATGCCCAGTACGCTGGGTGTGTCGGACTCGCCAAGCGAAAGGCTCGACCCAGTGCCAAGGCACATTTCGCGAAGGATTCGTTCGGCGTCCGCCGCCTGAACCTCGTCCATCGAGGGAAACACCAGGCTCAGTTCAGTGAGCCCCTGCTTCGATCGATCGGCACACTCTTCTGCAGCAACTCCGCTGCCCAGGCCAAACAGCAGCGCCGCGAGTGTCACTTTCACCCTTCTACCCGCACCGCCAGAACGTCACATCCGGCGCCGTGCAGCACGGCGTTCGCGGTTGAACCCAACAACAGACGTAGCCCGTGTCGTCCATGACTGCCGACAACGATCAGATCGGCACCGGTGTCCTCCGCCAGGCGCAGGATCTGAGTCGGCGCGTGGCCGCGCTCCAGATACTGATGATCGTCGTCAATATCGAAGGCTTGGCCAAGCGCTTTCAGCGCGGTGTCGGCCTGGGCCAACAGTTCCTGTTCGAGATTGTCCGGAATCGCGCCCAGGCCGGGCTCCAGACCGTAGTAAAAGTACGCCGGTTCCAAAACATGAACGAGGGATATCGGGTTGCCCCCGGCGACGTCGCGGGCTTTCTCGACGACATAACTCGACTCGGTGGCGACGTCGACCGCCACCAGCACCTTGTTGTAGGGCATCCCTGGCCTCCTGCTCCATTTCAGAGGTTAGATGGACGAACGATACTACGCCGTACGCGGCATTCACCAACGTTCGGATTTCCACAGCATCGGGTGGAAACCGCTTAGTTCGCGGTCCATCCGAAAGCCACAGAATAGCGCGCCCGCCGTTGAGCGCGACGCGTTATGAGATGCGCACCGTCAGCACGTCGCAGGGGGCGCCATGTAACACGCCGGTCGCAGTGGAGCCAAGCAGAAGCCCCAGGCCATGCCGACCGTGCGTGCCCATGATGATCAGGTCAGCACCCTGCTGCTCTGCAACCTCGCGGATCTCATGGGCTGGACTGCCCCGCCCAACCATTGCGCGTTCATCGGGCACACCGGCTCGCTGGGCATGCGCTTTCAACGCTGTCTCGGCCTGGTCTATCGCCTCGCGTTCGATCTGGACGACATCCGCACCCATCGCGCCCACGTCAAACCCGCCATAGACCTGAGTGATTGGCTTGACCACGGTGATCAACGAAAGCTCTGCATTGTTCTGCTCAGCCGACTCGATCGCCTGGGCGATCACCTCATCGGCCTCGTCCGTCAGATCGATCGCCACGAGAATCTTGCTATAGGCCATTAAACAGTCCTCCTAACGCCTACCTGAACCATGGGTGTTTTTGCGGTCAGAAACAACCCACCTAAGGGTTTCTCTCGAGATAGTCGCGGGTTTCGCGCACCGCGACCCCCGTAAGCAATAATAATCCGATGAGATTCGGTACCGCCATCAACCCGTTCATGACATCGGAGAACAACCAGACGAAGTCCAGTTTCTGCAACGCCCCGAAGTAGGCTGTGGCGACGAACAGCACCCGGTACGGGGTGATTGCCCATTCGCCCAGGAGGTATTTGATGCTCCGCTCGCCGTAGTAACACCAGCCCAGCATGGTCGAAAATGCAAACATCACCAGAGCGACTGCGACCAGTCCGGCACCGATGCCGTTGGAGAAGGTGGCCTCGAACGCCATCTGGGTAAGGGCTGCGCCATTGACACCCGAGGACCACACGCCGGTGGCAATGATGGCGATACCAGTAAACGTACAAACCACCAACGTATCGATGAAGGTCTGGGTCATCGATACCAACGCCTGGCGACCGGTTCCCGGGTTTGCGCGGCCGCCGCGGCGATTCCGGCAGACCCCAGGCCTGATTCGTTACTGAAGATGCCGCGGGCAACTCCATAACGCATCGCCTGGGCGATTGCCGCGCCAACGAAACCGCCGGTGGCCGAACTGCCGGTGAAAGCGTCGGAAAATACCCGCGCAAACGCCGCGGGCACGGCATCGATATGGACGATCCAGATGATCCCGCAGGCCACCATATAGACGATGATCATGACCGGCACGAATACTCCGCTGACCCTGCCGATCCAGCGGATACCGCCAAATACCACGACTCCGAGCGCGGCGGCGATGATCGCGCCGGTCATCCACTGGGCGCCACCGAAAGCCTCGTGCACCGCCTCGGCTACCGCATTGGACTGAACCATATTGCCGATGCCGAACGCGGCGACCGCCGTGAACAGCGCGAACAGCCAGCCAAGTACAGCGCCCAGGCGTTTGTTCGAGATACCCCGGGACAGGTAGTACATCGGTCCGCCGGCCTGCTCGCCTTTGTGATCGGTAATCCGATACTTCACCGACAGCAATGCTTCGCAGTACTTGGTCGCCATACCTACCAGGCCGGTGATCCACATCCAGAACAGCGCGCCGGGACCGCCCAGCGCGATGGCCGTTGCAACGCCCACGATGTTGCCGGTACCAACCGTTGCCGCCAGTGCGGTCATCAACGCCTGGTAGTGGGAGATATCGCCCTCGCTGGTGGATTCTGTGCGGACGATCAGGGCGTCGTACAGCGCCCTGCCCAGGCGGCGAAACTGAATGCCGCGCAAACGGATCGACAGATAAAGGCCCGTCAGCAGCAGCAACGGAATGAGAAATGTCGGGCCCCAGAGGAGACCAGAGGCGGCTTCTAACAATTCGATCACATGGCGCTTCACTGTCGTTGCTAGCGAACAGGATGCAACGAACGCACCTCAATGCAAAGCGTTAGGACTTTCTCAACAGGCTGATAGACTCATTGTATGGGCAGTACGCTCTTCTATCCTCTGCGGGGGCCCGGTTCCTGGGTCATCGGCGGTTTTGCACTGCTGGTCTGGGTGCTGCTGATGATTGTCAGCCTGGTTGCCAGACATGAGTCGTTCGCCGGGTTCATGGCAGCGTTCTTCATGGCGCCCGCGGTGTTCCTACTGTGCGGCATCATCGTCAACTACGCGCTGGTGATTCTGAGCCATACTGCCCGGGGCCACCCGGAACCGCCTACCGTGGACCTCCCGGATCTGAACCCTGTTCGTCAGGGCCACGTGGTGATGGCCTTGCTCGTCGCGGTGGCTGTTACCGGCATGGTGCTCAGTTCGCCCGCCGGAACCATTGTCCGTGGTTCGCTCATCGTCGGTGTCGTGGTACTGGGATCATCGGTCGGCACGTTGACGGCGTTGAACAACAGCGTACTTGCCGGGTTCAACCCAGGCGAACAGGCTCGCCTGTTACGCGGGCTTGGCGGCGAGTTCCTTGGTTTGCTGGTGGTGGGCGTGGCGTGGCTGATGTTGGCGGCGGCACTTACCGCAGACTCCCCCAATCTGCTTGTCATGCTGGGCGTCGGATATCTGTTTGTGCTCGCTCACCATCTGGCCGGACGACTGCTGTTTCGCAATCGGTTGGACCTCGAACTGGACACTGATCTGAGCCCCGAACAGACCAACGCCGCGCATTGGGCGGCCAAGGACGAGGCGTTTCGCGCCATGCTGGTGGATCTGCATCGACTCTGCGCAACCGACCGGGTGGATGAAGCGTTCCAACGATTGGCCCGCTATATAGAAACCGACGAAGGGCTGGACGACGCGTCGGTTTACTCGGCGTTGAAGGACTTTCACGACCCTCGACTGAGGTTGGAACACAGTTATCACTACATCGGCCGCCTGGCGCGCAATCGGGAGCGGCATCGTGCCTGGCAGGTGCTGCACGACGCCGTGGTAGAAGATGAAGGATTCCGCCCAGCCTCCGACGAACTGCTTATCTCCCTGCTCGATGAGGCGACGCCGGAGCAGGCGTCTCAGGTTGAGGTGTTGCTGACAGATTTCGACCAGCGCTATCCCGACAGCCATCTTCAAGCCAACGCGCTGTTTCGCCTGGCAAGCGTCAGGATCGATCATCTGGACGGCCGCGCCAAAGGACTTGCACTACTGGAACGAATCGCGAAGGAGCATCCGGAATTCGCCGGACAGCAGCGTTTCCGCGACTATCGTAGTCGACAGGACAACGCTGTAACTTAATCGGGTAAAGTGCCCCGTTTAGTGTATTCCGTGGAGACTGAAATGCCTCAGGCTGACCTCGCCATTCGCAACGCTCGCATCGTCGACGGGACCGGCGCGCCCGAACGAACCGGGGATATTGCCGTGTCGCAGGGCAAGATCATTGCGGTGGGTAGCTTCGAAGGCACTGCAACACGGGAGATCGACGCGGCCGGACAGGTTGTGGCACCAGGGTTCATCGACATCCACACGCACTTCGACCCTCAACTGTGCTGGGATGGACTGGCGACGCCATCCCTGGAGCATGGCGTAACCACCGTGGTGATCGGTAACTGCTCGCTCAGCCTGGCCCCGGTTCACCCGGGCAAGCACGGCAAGCTGGTGAGCATGTTCCAGGTTATCGAAGACATAAAAGAGCGCACATTCGACGAGGCGGTACCATTCTCCTGGGAAAGTTTCCCGGAGTATCTCGACCACATTCGGCCTGGTTTGGGCATCAACGTCGCAGCGCTGATTGGCCACTCGGCCGTGCGCTACTACGTGATGGGGGCGGCCAGTCAGGAGCGTGAAGCGACCGACGACGAGATCCAGCAGATGTGCGATCTGGTCGAGGAAGCGATGGCCGCGGGTGCGCTCGGCATCTCGTCGTCGTACGTGGACATCGATGAGAACATGAACCCGGTACCCAGTCGCTTTGCGGACCTGCGGGAAAAGATCGCGCTGTGCAAGGCGATGGCGAAGAGCGGTCGCGGCATCTACCAGGTCGTGCCCTACTTCCCGGAGATGGAACAGCAGTTGGCGAACATCCGCGAGCTGGGCGAGATCAGCCGCGCCGCAGACATCCCCTGTTCACTGCAGCCGGTACTCTCGTCACCCGCGTCGCCCAATGCGGAGGAAGTGATAAAGGCCCTGGAGATCGAACGGGAAAAAGGCGGCCGGGTCTACGGCCAGGTCATGCCGCGCTGCTTCGACCTCAACATGCGACTGTCCGAGACTAGTATGTTGCTTTACGCATTGCCCAGCTGGAAGGCGATCATGGACACCCCCATCGAGGAGCGACGCGAAAAATTCGCTGATCCGGCGCTGCGCGAAGGCCTCGTCAAGGAGATGAGCGAGGCGCAAGGCATGAGCGGCGCATTACCGTTCCTGAGTGTCGGCCAGGTGATAAGCGAGACCAATGAAAAGTATAAAGGCCGCCACCTCGCCGAGATCGCCCAGAGCGAAGACAAGCAGATCGGCGAAGTAATTCTCGATTTGTCGAATGCCGACAACCTGGAGACCGAGTTCCAGTTAAAAGGCGTGATCAACGCCGACAAAACTGCCGTGGCCAAGCTGATCAATCATCCGATGTGTCATTTCGGCGCATCCGACGCGGGCGCGCACATCACGCAGTTCTGCGGTACCGGCGATACCACGCACCTGCTCGAACACTATGTGCGGGAAACCGGCCAGATGTCGCTTGAACGAGCCGTTCATCGCATGACCGGCGAAGTAGCGAGGGATTGGGGTATTCGCGATCGCGGCACCCTCGAGCCCGGCAAGGCAGCGGACCTGGTGCTGTTCGACATCGATCGAGTCACCGTCGGTGACGAAGAGTTCGTTAACGATTTCCCCGGCGAAGCGCGTCGATACGTGCGTCGGGCAGACGGCTACGCCGCGGTAATCGTCAATGGCGAGGTCGTGCTCGAGGACGGCCAGTACAGCGACGCGCGTCCCGGCCAGATCGTTTAAGGAAACCGTATGATTGATGAAAAGTTTCAAGCCGCCAGCCCGGAAGATGTCGGCCTCGATCCGGAAAAGATCGATGAGTTGTTGGCGCGCGTAGCGCAGGAGATTGACGCCGGCCTGTTACCGGGGTGCCAGATAGCCATTGCCCGCGAAGGCCGCATTGCCGCGTTCGCCACGTTTGGCGATGCAACGGATGAGAGCCTGTTCAACATCTTCTCCTGCACCAAGGCGATCACCTCTGCCGCTGCCTGGTTGCTCATTCAGGAAGGGTTGCTGGACGTGACCGAACGGGTCGTCGATGTGGTGCCGGAGTTCACCGGGCATGGCAAGGACGTGATCACCATCGAACAGTTGTTCTGCCACACCGCGGGCTTTCCCCACGCGCCGTTACGTCCGGTCGATTGGGCGAATCGCGAGGTGCGCCTGCAGCGCTATCGTGACTGGACGTTGAACTGGGAACCCGGAACGCGCTATGAGTACCATCCGACATCCAGCATGTACGTGATCGCGGAACTGATCGAACGCCGCGCGGGTATGGACTACGCGGACTTCGTGCGTGAACGGGTGTTCGCTCCGCTGGAGCTATCTGACCTGTGGTTGGGCTGTCCCGTTGAACAGCACGACCGAATTCAGCCGGTTATTCATGTTGGCGAGGCCCTCACCAGCGATGATTACGCGGACATGGGGTTGCCCGAACCACCGGTGAGCGAAGTCACGGAGGACGCGTTGAGCTCCTTCAACGAACCTGAGGTTCGTGAGGTGCCGGTCGCCGGCGGCGGCGCGGTCACCAATGCTGCCGAGCTTGCCCTGTTCTACCAGGGCCTGTTACACGGTGGCGCTCTGGGCGGACCACGCATCTGGACTGATGAAACCCTGGCATTTGGACGCACCGTTAGAAACGAATTCCCGGACTATATGGGAACGCCGGCGCACCGAGCGCTCGGCGTGAGCGTTGCCGGGGACAAGTTGCGCAATCGGCGTGGGTTCGGTCACACCAACTCACCCCTGGCATTCGGCCATGGCGGCGCCGGTGGCCAGATTGGTTGGGCGGACCCGGAGACAGGGATCTCGTTCAGCTACACCACCAATGGCCACGATCGAAATCCCATTCGCAACGGACGACGGATCATCAGCATCTCCAACCGTGCAGCGGTGTGCGCCTCGTAGGCTGGATTTCACGAAGAAGGTTCTGCAGCGGTGGCGCAGCCATTGCTGGTAGCCGCTCCGTCATTCGAACATAGATGCCTGGATAAGCCCAACCAACAACAGACCCAGCAGGAACCTGGTGGGGTTTCGGTAAACGTAACGGGCATGCCGTCATCACGTCGCGGCGAAACCAGCACGATCACTTGGTCGCCTTTGCGATTTGCCGTACGGCCGATCTCGCGCCACGCCGGCAGTACGTCCAGTAGTCCCGCAGCGTAGGGGCTGCGCGCGCGCAGATGTATGGCCCAGTAGTCGTAATCGTCCTCGAGCGAGCGGCGTCGTTGGGAGGACATCTCCGCAAGCTGGCGCGCACCAAGGACATCAATGAAGTCGAAGGGATGGCCGCTCAAGTAGGCAATTCTTGCATCGTTGCTCAACACCCTGGCGTCCGTTACGGCTTCCTGTCTGATCAGCTCGGTCGCATCCAGAATATAGGTTTTTGAATGTTCCATTGAGCACCACGCTTCGAAAACCAGATACGCGACTGTTATTCCGGCGACCCATCGCAACCAACTCTGACGACCCGACTGAGTGGCCGATCTGCGCATGTAACTAACCGCGAACGGCGCGAGCACCAACACCATGAACGCCGGCAGCATGAGAAATCGTGTTTGCATGACGGGCGAGATGATCAGAAACACGCAGAGCATGGTGGTGATCAGCGCAATGGTCCAAACGGTCAGCCTTAGCGCGTCGGAATCCAGTGTGTTGAACACCGCACGCCTGAATCCGATCGCGGCGATCAACAGCACGGGCCAACCGATTGCCACCGCGAAATGCGACATCACGATGGCAACGATGCCGGCGATCAAGCCGATCACCGCGTAGTCGTGAAACTCCGCATGCAATACCCCGTTACCGAATGCTTCGCGCAATTCAGCGAATCGTGCAGGAACCGTCGCAAGCAGGTGCAACGGTTCGCGTACCGATTCCTGCAACACACCCGCAACGAATTCGTTGACTGGGTTCGATAGCAGCGCGCCCATGGCCAGCAGCAGGCAAATCAGCAGTAGCGGGACCTGGGCGATGATCACCGCCCGGACTTGATCACGCGCACCCCGCCGAAACATCAAGGTAACTGGCAGCAGCACCAGCACCACGGCTTCAGGCCGGAACAACATCGCGTTCAGCACCGCACCGTAGAACAAGCCCATCAGCAACACATGGCCCGAACGGGCATAGCGTATAAGCACAACCAGTGCCGACAGGGCGGCAGTCCAGTAGCCCAGATCCCTGCCGATCATCGTTCGATACTCGTGCAGGCTCGGTAACAGCAGAAACAACACCAGGCCAATCGCCTGGGTGCGCACGTCACCGCCCAGTTCACGAATCAACAACTGGACCGCAACAAGTCGCGCCGCGGCGAACAGCGCGTCGACCACATGGGCGCTGGCCAATGTGGAGATACCCGAGATCAGCGCGAACCCGCCAATCAGAATCGAGTAGAACGGGCGCCAGTAAATAGCCAGCGCGGCGTCCACGCCGTTATCAAGCCATGCCTCTGCAGCGATCAGGTAGTACACCGCATCGGGATTGATCAGCGGATCGAGCCACAAGCGCAGCAATGAATAGAGCAGGCTCACCGCTACGCCGATGGCGCCCAGCCTCAGCGACGTAGGTATCAGTGAGTCGAAATCGAGCTCAGGCGGTTGCGCCGGCTGCGAGGTCCCCGGTGCTTCCGCGCCGATCGGACCGCTCAACGCAGGCCGAAATCGAAGCTGCCGCCCTCATCGTAGAATCGGAGAACCCGGCGTGCTGTGGTCTGCACGTGGACCTCATCCGCCCCATCGTAGATCCGCGCGAAGCGCGCGTGCCGGTACATCCGTTCCAGCGGGGTGTCCTCGGTGACGCCTTTGGCGCCCCAGACCTGAATGGCTCGATCGATGACATTGTGCAGCATCTTTGCGCCATACACTTTGACCAACCCGATCTCCACACGTGCTTCGTCGCCCTGGTCGATCTTCTGGGCCGCATGCAAGGTCAGCAATCGACTCGCCTGAATCTCGGCGGCCGAGTCGAACACGAATTTCTGGATCTGTTGATGCTGACCCAGCGGCTTGCCGAATGCCACTCGGCTGTTGGCACGTTCGCACATCAGATCGAATGCGCGCTGCGCCTGCCCCAGCCAACGCATACAGTGGAATATGCGACCGGGACCCAGCCGGTCCTGGGCGATCTTGAAGCCTTGACCGCGCTCGCCCAGAAGATTTTCCTTAGGCACGCGCACATCGTCGTAGGCGACCTCGTAGTGGCCTTCGTACTCGCCCATGACCTTGACGTCGCGAATGATGTTGTAGCCCGGCGTATCTGTGGGCACGACGATCTGGCTGAATGCGGCGTGATCCGGCGCGTCGGGCTCGGTGCGCACCATGACCGTGGTGTAGGCCGCACTGCCCGCTCCCGAGGTAAACCACTTACGACCGTTGATTACCCATTCATCGCCATCCAACTCGGCGTGGGTCTGCAGTTGGGTTGGGTCGGAACTCGCCACGTCCGGTTCGGTCATGCCGAAACTTGGGAACACCTCACCGTTGACCAGGGGTTGCAAGTAACGTTCGCGCCACTCATCGTTGGCGTAGCGATGCAGCATGATCGAATCCTGCAACGAATGCGTGCCCAGTGCGACGGTTGCCGCGGCCGAGCGTCCGACCACCTCGTTGATGAACACGTAGTCCATGAACGGTAATCCGCCGCCGCCAAGTTCCTCAGGATGACCGAGCGCCCACAGCCCTTCGCTCTTGGCCTCGTCCATCAACGTACGCATCGCCGCGCGCCGCTCCGATGGATCGTGTTCGAACAACACTTTTTCCTGCGGATAGACGCGTTGTTCGATGAAGTCCAGCACTTTGCCGCGCAACGGTTCGATGTGCTCGGGTATCGACAGATTCAACATGACGCTCACTCCCCTGGATTGATGCGGTCATTGTAACCAACGACCAGGACATCGGCGCGTTTACAACACAGCGTCGCTCGTGGCTAAATCGATCCCGTCGGATGGGGACGTAAATCATCGATGGATCGAGCAACCGGGCTAGCCATCCCGTTTACCGTGGTCACTCTCTACTACCTGGTGTTGGGCGGTATCGGCTGGCTGATACTGCAGTGGGACCCGACCCTCCATGTGTACCTGCCCATCGGCGCGATCAGCAACGTCATCAACGACGCGCCGGCGCAGAATTTCCAGGAAGTGATTCTCAGCGGGCGAACTCAGGCGGCAGCCAACATCAGTACGTTGACGGTGGCGATAATACTGGCCATCGGCTTGATGGTGCCAGTCTCCTGGGTTTACATCCTCACCCACGATCCCCGCGAGGTCGATTCGTCGCTCATCCAGACCATGCTGATTCTCCCGGTGATCGTGGCGGGGATCGCGATGATCGTCCAGAACAGCGTGCCGCTGGCGTTCAGTCTTGCCGGCATCGTCGCGGCCGTCAGATTTCGATTCTCATTGAAGAAACCGGCACACGCGCTGTACATATTTACCGCGATCACGGTCGGTCTGGCGGCTGGGATCAGTGCGCTCGAGGTCGCCATCATCGTTTCGGTGTTGTTTGCCTATGGCTCCATGGTGGTCTGGAAACTCGATTATGGTGACCACCTCGACGGGCCTTTCCTGTCGTTCTTTACCGGCCGCTCAGAGGACTGACGATGCGGGCGTGGCAGTGTACCGGGGCGTTGCTCGGCGCTGCCCTGACCGTGCTTGGCGCCTGCGCGGAGCCTCCCGAGGAAGAACCTGCAGACGCATCCGACGCCTTCGACACATCGGAGGCACTTACCCGAAACGCACACTTCGACCTGGCAGCGGGACCCACCCGGCAATGGAAACTGCCCGCGATGCTGCGCGAGATCTCGGGGTTGGCAATGAACCGGGAGGGCCGTCTGTTCGCGGTTGAAGACGAACGCGCGCTGATCTACGAGCTGGACTATGCCAGCGGTTCGCTGGTCAGTCGTTTCTCGCTGGGTGGCCCACCAATCAAGGGCGACTTCGAAGGCATCGCAATCGACGGTGAAGGTGCGTTCTACGTGATCACCAGCGTTGGTCGGCTGTTCAAATTCGCTGAGGGTGGGGGCAACGAAGCGGTGCGCTACCAGTCCTACGACCTCGGCACGAGGGAGCTGTGCGAACTGGAAGGCCTGGCGTACGTCGGGTCCCGCGATAGCCTCGCTCTGGCCTGTAAGCGCGTGTACGATGGAAAAAAGCACTTCGTCCGAGTCTATTTCTGGTCGATCGAATTCGAACGGCTGCTGGATGAGTACGTGCAGGTGGATATTCGCGATGTTCGTCCGTTGATGGGATCGAAACGCATGAACGTATCAGGCATCGAGTGGCGGGCATCCAGCGACCACCTGGTGTTGCTGGCGGCGAAGGAAAATACGGTGATCGAAGCTGATGCCTCGGGAAACCTCATCTGGGCCGGAAAACTGCAGAAAGCGTACCACCGACAGGCCGAGGGCATAACATTCGACCTCGATGGCAATCTGTTGATTTCGGACGAAGGTGGGCGCGGCGCGGCGCGGCTGGCGGTCTATGCGCACGGCTCGAAGGAGTCCGAGTAGCCACATGGGCAACACGATCATTTACGTACATGGCGGCGGCGCGAAACCGGACGCGCAGAGCCTCGGGCGTTACTGGCACAAAGCGCTGGCGCACGGCATAGAGCGCAATCATCCAGCCAGCTTCGATACCTTCAACGACGCCAATCACGAATTCGTCTACTACGGTGATCTCAACAATGCCCATCTTGAAAGCTTAGGCAAGAGCTACGACGCGGAACTCGATATCGCCGATCGCAACAACGTACTCGAGGCGCTCGCGGCAATGAAAGGCAAATCGTTTGCCTCGCGTCGCCGCTACGAAAAGCTTCCAGGACGCAGTTTGCTCGGTGAGCTGTTGGCCGATGTAGGCATGCCCGTGGCCCGCGCTCTGGGTGTATCAAACCGGGTAATCACCCGAGTGCTTCCAGAACTTGCCTTGTACTGGGAAGACGCTGAAACCGGCAACACCATTCGCGGGCGGATTCATGAAGCGATGCGCAGTGCGACCGTGCGTCGCGATGAAATTGCGCTGGTTGCCCATTGCATGGGCAGCGTAGCGGCATTCGATGCGCTCTGGGAGCTGTCCCACGCCCAGCAGTTCGACTGGTACAACGGCGAGAAGGTAAAGCTCTGGATCACGCTAGGCTCGCCACTTGGCGACGAGACAGTCAAACACAGCCTGCTGGGAGCAGACAGCAAGAGTCAGCGATTCCCCGGCAACATCGTCAGATGGGTCAACTTCAGTGCTGAAGACGACTACGTGTCACACGACAATGCGATTCGCAACGACTTCCAGGACATGCTCAAGGAACGCCGCCTGAGTCACATCGAAGACCACCGGATCTTCAACTACGCGGTGCGCTACGGGAAGTCCAACCCACACAGTGTTGCCGGCTATCTGATTCATCCCCGGGTGGCCAGATCGCTGGGCGAGTGGCTGACGTAGTGTGGTGCGCCGTACCAACAGGTACGGCGCACCACACTGAGTCAACGCATTACCGGGTGGTGCGTTGAATCCGGTATGTCGCCGTTAAGGACCGATTGATGCACCAGGCCGGAAACCTTCTGATCGTTGTACTGACAGCGTTGCTGTTGGGCGCGTGCTCGTCGCAGCCGCGCGCTCCGGGCGGCGTGATCATCGACGAACGTGGGGTCAACCCAGACGATTACGCAGCCGACCTGAGCGAATGTGCCGAGTACGCCGACCAGGTGCGCGCCGGCGAGAAGGTGGCCGCAAGCACGGCGGGTGGTGCCGTGATCGGCGGCGCGGTTGGCTCGGCCTACGAGAACAGCAGCGCCAGCAAGGGCGCCACGGCCGGCGCTGTAGTCGGTGCGGTCAGAGGAGTCGGTAACGTCAGTCGCGAACGCAGTCGGGTGGTCAAGAACTGCATCCGCCACCGGGGCTATACGGTGCTCAACTAGGCAGCGCGTTGTTCTATGCGCCGCTAATCCGGCAACCCCAGGACACGCTTGGCGAGAATGTTGAGCTGGACTTCGGAGGTGCCGCCTTCGATAGAGTTGCCTTTCGAGCGTAGCCAGGCGCGCGTTGCGGTCAGTTCTTCGTCGTCGAACGGCTGGCCGTTCCAGCCGATCCCCTCGGCTGCCGCGAATCGACATCAGCAGCTCGTAGCGGCGCTTGTTCTGCTCGGTGCCGTAGTACTTGAACATCGAAGAGGCGGCTCCTGGCGCTTTGCCGGTCTGCGACTCCTCGAGCGAACGGCGCATGGTCAGCGCGTAGGCGCGATCGTTCATGCGGTGATCGATCACGTTCTCGCGTAGCGACGGGTCGGCGATAGCGCCGTTACATTCACCCAGGTATCGACGTGCGGTGTCCTCCAGGGGCTCGACCTGCTGCGTGCCTCCGCCAATACCGCCGATCGATGTACGCTCGTATTGCAGCAGACGCTTGGCGACTGTCCAGCCCTGGTTCACGGTGCCAACGACGTTACTCTTCAGCGCTCGCGCGTCGTCAAAAAAGGTCTCACAGAAAGGCGAAGCACCACTGATCAGCAGGATCGGTTTGACGGTCACCCCGGGTTGGTCTATGTCGAATAGAATGAAGGTGATGCCTTCGTGCTTTGGCGCGCTCGGGTCGGTGCGTACCAGACAGAAAATCCAATCGGCCTGATCCGCGCCGGAGGTCCAGATTTTCGAGCCGTTGATCAGGTACTCGTCGCCATCCTCGACCGCCCGAGTCTGCAGGCTGGCGAGATCCGATCCAGCATTCGGTTCGCTGTAACCCTGGCACCACCAGATCTCCCCGCGGGCGATCTTCGGCAGATGCTCGCGCTTCTGCGCGTCGGTACCGAATTCCAGCAGTGCTGGACCAATCATGGCGGTGCCCATGCCCTGTAACGCAGGACGCGCGTTAATGCGACGCAATTCCTGCTGGAGGATCAATTGCTCATTGGTGTCGAGGCCGGAGCCGCCGTATTCGCTCGGCCAGGCTGGCACTGTCCAGCC
>PVMK01127641.1_pt1 | contig 14059 bp, 12 predicted proteins | sample 1853481 | NCBI WGS metagenome assembly PVMK01 (sample SAMN08533507, study PRJNA380276) | Marine sediment metagenome, whole genome shotgun sequencing project. | reverse complement strand
AGTTTTTCCAGGCTGTTGGCGAGATCGGGCTTCAGGTTCAGCACCTCGGCCATGGGGTCTTCGCCGAGCCGGCGCATGCGCGCCGGTGCGTTCTTCAAATGATACTTGTCATTGCGCAGGCGCCCGGTCAGCTCGGACCAGCGCAATGGCATCGACACGGACGCCGCGGGTTCGGCACGGGCGCTGAACGGCGCAACCAGCAGCTGACCGTGGCCGTTCTGCAGGTAATCGATATACACCTTGCCGGCACGCTTTTTGACGCTGCGGGTGATCGTGGTGCAATCGGGCAGGCGGCCGATCAATACCCGGGCCATCAGCTCCGCCAGCGTCTTCGACTGATCGTGGGTGAGCTGGTTGCCCAGGGGTAACAGAATGTGCAGCCCGCTGGCGCCGCTGGTCTTCAGGAATGCGGGTAGCTCGATTTCTTCGGCAAGGTCGCGGATCGCCCTGGCGGCAGCGATCACGTCGCTGAACGGCGCCTCTTTGGGGTCGAGGTCCAGCACGCACCAGTCGGGCCGCTCCAGATTGTCGATCCGACTGTGCCAGGTGTGAATCGGAATCGTGCCGAGGTTGATCAGATACTTCAGCGCGGCGACATTCTGCACCACAAAATAGTGGACCTCGCGTTCGCTCGATTCGCTGTATAGAACCTTCCGCTCAATCCAATCGGGCACGAATTCCGGCGCATCCCGCTGGTAGAACGATTTGCCGTGGATGCCGTCGGGATACCGGGTCAGCACGATGGGCCGGTCTTTCAGGTACGGCAGCATCCACGACGAGATAGCTTCGTAGTAGTCGACCAGATCCCCTTTGCTTAGCGATTTCTCGGGATAGAATTCCTTGTCGCGATTGGTGATCGTGACCTCAATCTCGGTTGCTGTGGTCGGAGCGGCAGGCTGGGGATCGTCGTATTGGCCCGTGCATTGATCGGGGTCCTTGTCATCGCGCATGCGCAGAAATACCGGCTGGCGCAGATGGCCCTCGCGGGTGTATTCGGTGAAGGCAACCTCGCAGACGAGGGTCGGCTGGACCCAATGTCCGGCCTTGCTGCCGACCAGCGGCGGCGCGTCGGGCAGTTCCTGCAGGCGTCCGAGCAGATCGCTGCGTAGCGCCCCGCTCAGTCCCGAGCCGACCCGGCCGATGTAGCAGAACTTATCGTCCCGATACTCAGCGAGCAACAACGCGCCAAGGTCGTCTCGGTTACCTTTCGAGGCCGCCCAGCCAACGATCACGAAATCGTCGGATTTTCGTGCCCGGACCTTGATCCAGTCCTGGCTCCGGCCTTCGCGGTAGGTGCTGTCGGCGCGCTTGCCGACAATGCCTTCGATGCCGAGCTGACGGGCTGTCCGGTAGGTCGAGCGGCCTTTGCCGGCGACGTGTTCCGAATAGCGGATTGGACCCGTGCTTGGCAGCAGCGATTGCAGCAGGCGCTTGCGGTGCTTGAGCGGCAGCGCTCGCAGGTTGTAGCCGCCGGCTTCGAGCAGATCGAAGGCGTAATAAGAGGCGGGCGCATATCTGCTGGAACGGGCGATCTCGGCGGCATCGCGCATTGCAGCGCGTTGTTGCAAGGCCGAGAAGCTGGGCCGGCCGGTTGCGTCGTTGACCACGATCTCGCCGTCGAGCAGCAGGTCGGGGTAGGGTAACCTGCCGAGTGCGTCCGCAGTCTCCGGAAACAGGTGGGTGAGTGTTCTGCCGTTACGGGAGATCAGTTCGACCCCGTCTTCGTCTTTTCGACCGAGCAGGCGATAGCCGTCGTACTTGAACTCGAACAGCCATCCTGCGCGATCGAAGGCTTCACCGGCGCTGGCGAGCATGGGCTTCGGCGGTTTGCTCGCTGCACTTGCTCTGGGCGGATCATGTCGGCGGAGCGCGCGCATCAGGCGTTTTTCAGGCGCCCGCCGATCGGCCAGTTCGTGCACCGTCAGTCCAGACATTATGGAATCGTCAGGAAATTCGAAATCGGCCGGCCGTGTCCAGTGGTCGTGTTCCTTGATCAACAGCCATTCGTTGCCGGGTTCCTCGTCCGCTCGGCCACCGCGGTGCTTCATCCGGACCAGCGTCCAGCGACCACGGAGCTTGTGGCCGTTGAGTTCGAACAATAGTTTGCCGGTGCGCCAGCCCTCGTCGATGTCATTCAGCGCTTGCCAGGTGCCGCGGTCCCAGATGATGACGTAGCCTGCGCCGTAGTTGCCGTCGGGAATTCGACCTTCGAAGTCGGCGTACTCGATCGGATGGTCTTCGACGTGTGCCGCAAAACGTTTGTCGGCAGGTTGGCAGAAGGCCCCTTGGGTACCGCCCAGGATTTCAGTACGCCGTCCATTTCCAAGCGCAGATCGAAGTGCAGATGGCTGGCGCGGTGTTGTTGAACGACGAACAGGCCGGTGGTGTTGGCGGCTGCGGCGCTGCCACCGACGGGCGTTGACCGAAGGGTTCCGGCGTTGCGCCGGACTTCCGTTTGTCGCGATATTGCTTCAGCGGGTCGGGTGCGGAGTGGGGCTTTGTTGTCGGCATTGGGGGTGCTGCGCTATAGTCCGGCCGGCGCCTTTAGAAGGAGAGTGAAGGCATGGCTGCGCGATCCATAGGTTCAGGAACCATTTCCTTCGGGCTGGTTTCGATCCCAGTTAAGCTGTTTTCGACCGTCGACACCACCAAGGCCATCCACTTCAACTATCTGAGCAAGGATGGCTCCAGGTTGAAACAGCAGTATATCCGCGCCTCCGACGGGCAGATAGTCGAGCGCGAGGACCGGCTGCAGGGTTACGAATTTACCAAGGGCCAATACGTTCTGTTTACCGCCGATGAGATCAAGGCGATGAACGTAGAGTCGACCAATGCCATCAATATCTCGGAGTTCATTCCGCTCGACGACGTGGAGCGGATTTACATCGAGAAGGTGTACTACCTGGGTCCCGATAAGGGCGCCGCGCGCTCTTATCACCTGTTGCGAGAAGCACTGGCCAAAACCAGCCGGGCGGCACTCGCGCGGTATGCCGCTCGGGGCAAGAGTTACCTGGTGCTGATTCGGCCAATGAGCGATGGCCTGGTGATGGAACAACTCAAGCATCAGGATGAGTTGCGAGACTTCGCCGACGTGCCGCTGGACGTTTGCGAAATCGAGGAAGGCGAACTGGAGCTTGCGATTCAGATTATTGAACAACGCGCCAACGAGGCATTCGAGCCGGAGCGCTATACCGACGAGATTCGCTCGCGCATGATGGAACTGATCGAGCAGAAAGTCGAAGGCAAGGACATTTCCGTGCCACCGGAAGAAAAGCCGGAGGCGAAGATCATCGATCTCATGGAAGCGTTGAAGGCGTCCGTGGGTGGCGCCGGCAAGGCTAGCCGCAAGGCTCCGCGCAAACCACGCAGCGCCGGCAGGAAACCCACAACGGCATCCGCAAAGGAAAGAAGACGAGTAAGCGAAAGACTGGATGAGCGGATACGCCACTCGTGATGTATCCGACCTTATCGGGATGAAGCCCGATCAGGTTCGTCACTATGTCAGACGGGGATTGCTTGCCCCCGATCGTGGTCGTCGCGGCGAGTTTCGGTTCTCTTTTCAGGACGTCGTTCTGTTGCGTACCGCCAAAGGCCTGCTCGACGCGCGGGTCTCAGTGCGACGCGCCAATCGCGTGCTGCTCAAGCTGAAAGATGAGCTGAACGACGTCCGAACGCTGTCGTCCATGCGTATCTTTGCCGATGGCAACAATGTCGTGGTGCGCGAGGAAGACTCGCTTTGGAATGCAGAGTCGGGTCAGGGGCAGCTCGACTTTGCGGTTCGGGATCTGGTGGGTGACATGCGTCGCTGGCGGAACGAAACCTGATCGAAGCAGAGGAACTCGAGGGGCTTGATAGCGACGACTGGTACAACCTCGGGCTGGATCTCGAGGATGTCGATCCGAAACGTGCTCCAGATGCCTACCTCAAGGCGATTGCGATCGACCCGGAGAACGCCGATGCACACGTCAATCTGGGCCGACTGCAGCAGCTTCGGGTGATCTGAAGCGGCCAAGCAGCACTACCAGAAAGCCTTGTCATACGTACCGACGCACCAGCTGGCGCTCTACAACCTGGGCACGCTGTTCGACGAGCTCGAAGAACTCGAGACGGCGCTCAACTACTACAACCAGGCGCAGGCGATCCCGGATGCGCACTACAATCTGGCGCGAATCTTTGAGATCCGCGGCGATGAACTCGCTGCGCTCAGGCACATCCGCCGATACCAGCAGTTGCTGGAAGCAGACTAGTCAGGTCCGGGCGGACGCGAGGGCCTGGCGGCGAGCAACAGCCCGGTGATTGCGACCATCAGCAACCCCAGTGCGGCCGCATCCATGACATACGGCCCAAGCCAGCCGAACAAGCGGCCGCTGTGCAGGTCGATCAGTAGCCGTTCCCAGCTCACCACCTTGTCCAGATAGAGTCTCTGGAACGCGTATGGCGGTGCTCCTGCGTTGGCGGCGCAGCTATGGCCCAGTTCGCCAGCGGCGCGTCCTCCTCTTCGCTCCGGAGGCCCCGGAGGCTCCAGACGCTCCAGCTCAGGAAATCAGCGTCCGCCAGAAAGGTGCCCTGGTCGGTTTCCAGAACTGCTGCGCCACCGCTGTTGCCGAGTCGCAGCGGTATCCCCGGCGGATCGAAACGATCAACGAAGCGTGCGTCCGCGTCGTAGAGCCACACCCCACGGGTGGTCGCCACCAGGCTGATGCCGGTGACTGTTTTCACGCCGCGCAGTTCGCCTTCGACTTCGACCAGCTGTTGCTGGCCCCGGTACGTCCTTTCATCCAGCTGGGCGTAAGCGATGTCCTGATCGACGTACATGTTGGCGATCTCGGGCGGGCTGATGCCATACCAGGCCAGCAGGGATGGCGATTGCACGTAGCGCTGATCGAGGCCCAGGATGGTGGGGTGTTGGACGGCAACGCCGGTAACGACCAGAAGGATCAGAACCGCCGCACCGAACAAGCCCAGCAATCGGTGCCCGGCGCGAACCACCGGTCGTGGCGGACCGCCTTCCAGACGCGGATCGGGCACGGCCACGATCAGACCCGACCGATTAGTGCGAGTCGGCGAGGGTCAGCGAGCCTTCATCGGAGCGCTCGTGAAGCACCAGCGCAGCTTTCGCGATCCGTTGCATGGCCCGCACCGATAGCGTTGCACCGGTAATCCCATCGATCGGCTCGGTGAGTTCCCCGGTGGATGTGAGCCGCGCGTCGTGAAATTGCCGGGTAAAGAACGAGTGGCGGATCTCCCAACCCCGGCTCTCGCGGAACACCAGCACCCGAATGTCCTCAATCGCACCGCGATCGATTACCACGCCGCTGGTAATCGGTCGATGCTTGCCGATCTCGTCAAGTACCCAGACCGTGCGCCCGTTCTGGCCCCAGTAGCGGATGCGCAGGCCGGTTGGCTGATGGCCGAGTACGTCCTGCAACGCCTCACGCAGCTCAGCGTCGATCCAAAGTGCCTTCGGTGCCGGAGGCGAACCGGCGAACGCCGCGGCGACGAAGTGTTCCGGATCCTGGTAAACGGTATCGTCAAGGCTGTCGTCGGCGAAAACTGGCGCGGCGATCGTTAGCCAAACGCTAATCGAAATTATTCTCATTTGCATGCGCGCATTGTGCCAGAAAACCAGACGTAGGCGATATCCGCGGAATCCCCTAGAACGAGTACCCGACCCCGAGGTCGAAGCCGGTGAAGTCGCGGCCACCTTCGGTCGCGCGGTCATGTTCGCGGTCGCGCAGGTCAAACTTGAATACCACGCCGTCGGTGGGCCAGTAGTTCAAGCCGAGCTCCCACTGGCTGAAATTGTCGCGATCGCGGGCTGCTTCTACGTCCTCGTAGCGAGTGTAGATTCCGAACGCGTGCCGAGCGACGTCGAAGCGGTAGCTGGGTTCGACGTACCAGCCGCTCTGCTCATCGGCGCCCGCTGCTTGCACCGCGTCGCCGTCGAGGTCCCAACCGGCCCACAGGGCCCGTAGCGCAAAGGGCCCGTGGCTGTACACCGCGTGCAACGAAATCAGCTGGCCCTCGTCCAGCCCGTCACCGGAGATCTGGCTCATGTCGTCCTGATATTGGAACGTACCTGCCAGTTCCAGACCGGGAACGCCGGTGTAGCGTAGCTGTGCGGTGTAGGCGAGATTCTCGGCGGACGCCTTGGAAGCTTTCTGCCGGCCGCTGCGAATGCGGAACGCGTTGCCGCCTGTGGTGGGTACGGCGAGACCGGTATGCACCGCGACGTCCCAGGCCAGGCCGTTTCCGTACCGCGCTCCGAGTGATGCGCCGCCTTCCCACCAGGTGCCGGGAATAATCACGTTTTCGACATCGTTGCGTTCCACTCCGAAGAAGGTGTCCGGCTCGTGGGTGATGTTGAGAATGCCGACGGGCACCAGAAATACGCCCGAACGCGTGTAGTAGTTGTCGCTCAGATCAATTTCGATGAACGCCTGCTCGAGTTCGACCTCGCCGTCGCTGGAACCGTCGTCGGTGTCCTTGGCCACTGAGTGTTCCAACTCCACCTCGGCGAACAACCGGATGGAGTCGGTAAAGTCGTGGCCGAAGAAGCCGACGAATCGATGAAAATCGGCCTCCTTCAGATCCTGGCTGGAATCATCGGCGTCGAGGTTGTTGTAGTGGAACTCGCCGTAGCCGCCGAAGGTGGTTGCGGACGCCTTGTCCGGGCTGCTCTCGGCGACATACCGCTCGACGTATTCGGCGGTGGCATCCAGCCGCTGTTCCGTGACGCGGGCATGCTGCACGGAGCGTGCGGCGTTCCGTTCCGCCTCGGCCAGGCGCGCGCTCAACCCTTCGATCATCGTCTGCTGCTGCTGGATCAGCGCCCACATCTGTTGCGCCGACGGTGGCGCTTGCGCCGCGTGAACCGCGCCGGCAAAACTGACGATAAAGGCGATGAGTGTTGGTCGAATCACTGATGTTCTCCTACTAGTGGTGGTGTGCGCCCGAGTGAATCAACCCTCAACGGCGGTCGTAGTTTCCGTGCGCTGGTTTCCGCGTCAGCTTATGTGGGTGAGCGGTATCAGTTCGGGTGTCAGTGCATGCCGTCGACCCCAGCGAATCAGCAGGCCGAAGCCGATCACCTGCGCGGCGACCATGTAAGCGATCATTGCGAGCGAACCCCCGGGTTCGCTTTGCGGCCCGGTGGCCAGGTCGAGCGATCCAATCTGAAAGCAGAGTACCGCCAGGGTATAGGCCATGATCAACGACCAGGCGGTGCTGAATGTCGCCCAGAAGCCGCCCAGTTCCTTGTAGATGACCCCGACCGTGGCGATGCACGGAATGTAGAGCAGCACGAAAACGAGGTACGAGAACGCGGCGAGGTCGGAGGCGAAACCCGCGCGCATCGCGTCGAGCGTCGACGTTGTAACGTTCTGATCGACCGCCTGTGTTGCAGTGTCGCTGAGGTCACCCAGATCCAGCCCAAGGGGATCAGTCACATGGTCGGACAACGCCGCCAGGTTGGTCGGAACGGTCGCCCATGCCGCAGCGAGGGACGTCCACAGATCGAACTCGGGATCAGGCTCGGCGGGCGGTCCGGAGTAGAGTGCATCCAGGGTGCCCACGACCACTTCCTTGGCGAAGATACCAGTGAAAATTCCTACGGTCGCTGGCCAGTTGTGCTGTTCGATTCCCATGGGGGAGAAGATCGGCGTCAGGGTCTTGCCAATCGCCGACAAGGCAGATTTCTCGGTGTCCTGATTGCCGAAGCTGCCGTCGATACCGACCGAGCTGACCACGTTGAGCACCACAACGACCGTCACGATTGCCTTGCCGGCTCGCAGCACGAAACCCTTCAGGCGATGCCAGGTATGCAGCAGGAGACCTCGTGCGGTCGGCAGGTGATAAGCGGGCAACTCCATGACGAATGTCGAGACGTCTCCGGACAGGAGGTAGCGGCGCACGATAAGTGCCGAGACAACGGCCACCGCAATCCCCAGGAAGTAGAGCCCGAACACCAGGTTCTGACCGTTGTCGGGGAAAAACGCGACCGCAAACAGCGCGTAGACCGTGAGCCGGGCGCCGCACGACATATAGGGTGCCATGATGGTCGTCAGAATTCGGTCCTGTTGATTGTCGAGCGAGCGTGTCGCCATGATGGACGGCACGTTGCAGCCGAAACCGATGATCAATGGCACGAAGGATTTGCCCGGCAGACCCAGCTGCCGCATCAGGCGATCCACGATGAAGGCGGCACGCCCCATGTAGCCGGAGTCCTCGAGAAACGACAGGAACAGGAACAGGCAGCCAATCACCGGAATGAACGTCGTAACCAGTTGAATCCCGCCGCCCACACCGTCGGCGAGGAACACGACCAACCAGTCATACAATCCCACGGCCTGAAACAGCAGCCGGGGCGTCTCGACGAACAGCGCCTGGGCGCTCTGATCGAACAGGTCGATGAACGCGCTGCCGACGTTGATGGTGAACATGAACATCAGGTAGATGACGGCCAGAAACGTGGGAAACGCCAACCATCGATTCAGCACGACGGCATCGATCATGTCGGTGAGGGTGCGGCGCACCGGGGTGGTCCGCATGGCGCCGGACAACAGTTGGTCGATGCTGCGATAGCGGGCCACGCTCAGCGAATCGGTGCCGGGCTCGAGTACTGCTTCGGGTAGATCCGCGGCCAACATTTTTGCGGTCGTCCGCGTATCACCATCCAGCAGAGCGGCTGCGTGAAAGCGAAGATGACGGGAGATACCGGCGTCCTCGAGGGCGCCCATCGTGTGGGTGATCGCGGCTTCCAGCGGGTCAGACAGCCGCAGTCCGATCGGGGCCGTTGGCTGGTCGATACTGGTCGTCAGCACGTCTTTAAGGATGCCAAGGCCTTCACGGCGGCTTGCCACCATGGGTACAACCGAGCAACCCAGCGATGTCGACAGCCGATACGGGTCGAGGTGCACACCGTGGCGATCGGCAACATCCATCATGTTGAGCGCCACAACCACAGGTATGTCGAGTTCCAGCAACTGGCTGCTCAGGAACAGGCCGCGTGTCAGGCTGGAAGCATCGACCACGTTGATCACGGCATCGATTTCCGCGCTCAGCAGATAGTCCCGGGCAATCTGTTCGTCCAGCGCGTCGCTGGCATCTGTGGTCAGCAGATTGTAGATACCCGGCAGATCGACCAGTTCGAACTCACTGGTGCCGTGGTGGAACGACCCGCTCTTACGTTCCACCGTAACGCCCGGCCAGTTACCCACATGCTGATGCGCCCCGGTCAACGCGTTGAACAGCGTTGTCTTCCCGGAGTTCGGGTTACCGATCAGCGCGATGCGGATCATTGACGTTGCAGTTTCAGAACGGCGGCTTCACTGGGCCGAAGTGCCAGGCGCGTGCCACGGAATTCGATTTCCACGGGGTCGCCCAGCGGCGCATACCGAGTCACGGAGATCTCGGTGCCCGGGATCAGACCCAGGCTCAGCAGATGCCGCGCGTAGCCGGTTGTCGGGTCTGAATACCCGAGAACGGTGGCGCGCTCGCCAGGCTTGAGTGTAGCCAGCAGTGCCGACATGCCGTCGCCTTCAGGAAGCGGGGACGGGATTGTAAATGATAATAATTCTCATTAGCAATAAGGGATTACCGCTAATGAGACATTGAGGCGTTCCAGGATAGGTATCTGCTACGAAGGCCTGCGCACATACAGTACGAGTTCATGGTCGACCAGCTCGTAGCCATTCTCTGCGGCAATCTCCCGCTGTAGCGCCTCGATCCGGTCACTTACGAACTCCACCACCTGCCCGCTGTCGACGTCCACCATGTGATCGTGATGCACCGCCCCGGAGACCTCATACACAGCGTGCCCGTCCGCGAAGTTGTGGCGCTCGACCATGCCCGCCGATTGAAACTGAGTGAGAACTCGATAGACCGTCGCCAGCCCGACCGACTCATCCGCCTCGATGAGTTGTTTGTAGACGTCTTCGGCGCTGAGGTGGTGAGGTTCCGCTCGGGCCAGTATCTCCAGGATCCTCAACCGCGGGTGGGTTACCTTCAGACCGGCCTTTTTCAGCTCGCTGCCCGACACGCTACTTCCTGGGAGGGGATGCTTCGAACATTAGCAGCCCGACCTCGAACTAGCAAAACGGCATAGCGCTGGATGCGCGCGAGCGTTGTGGGTATCTTTTTCACCTGAGCAGTTACGTTGGATGCAAACTGGATGGCGGATCTGAGCAACAAGGTCGCGGTGGTTACCGGGGCGAGCCGGGGAGTCGGCAAAGGTATCGCGGAAGGTCTGGGAGAGGCTGGCGCTACAGTCTACGTAACCGGGCGAAGCTGGGATGATAGCGAATCGCCAGGTGAACGGACGGTGAACGCGACGGCCGCGGCGGTGGATGCGCTGGGCGGCACCGGCATCGCTGTGCGCGTCGATCACGATGACGATGAGGCGGTACGGGCTCTGTTCGAGCGGGTGGAGAGCGAGCAGGGTAGGCTCGACGTATTGGTCAACAACGTCTACAAGATTCCCGAGCCACCGATCTGGGGGGGTGGTTTCTGGGAGCACGAGTTGTCGGCTTGGGACGACCAATGTGGCGTTGGCTTACGCGGCCACTACGTGGCGTCCGTTTATGGTGCGCCACTGATGGTTCGTCAGAACAGCGGGTTGATCGTCAACATCTCGTCGCGGGGCGGGGCGCAGTACGTGTTCAGTGTTGCCTACGGCGTTGGCAAATCCGGGGTCGATCGGATGGCCAAAGACATGGCCGTCGAACTGGAGCCACACAACGTCGCGGCGGTGTCGCTGTGGCCGAGCGCGGTACGGACCGAGTTCATCGTCGATGCCGTGGCGCGTGGCGAGCACACGATTGATCCGAAGGTCAGCCAGTCACCGCGGTTCACCGGACGGTGCGTAGCGGCGCTGGCCATGGATCCGGACGTGATGGAGAAATCGGGCGGCGTATACCTGGTAAAAGAGCTGGCCGAGGAATATCGTTTTTCCGATCTGGACGATTGAGCTGCGGCCTTTGGGGAGGCACACCACATGATCGAGCGCGATGTAGAGATTCTGACCCGAGACGGCTCGATGAACTCGTTCATCACCTATCCGGAAGAGGGCGGACCGTTTCCGGTGGTGATGTTCCTGATGGATGCGCCGGGCAAACGCGAGGAACTCCACGATATGGCGCGGCGCCTCGGTACCGCTGGATACTACGTGGTGCTGCCGAACCTCTACTATCGCCAGGTAGCGGAGTTTGTGATCGAGGAAGAGGGCCGGGAGCGAATGGGCGAACTTATGGACTCACTGTCGAACCAGCTGGTTAATGACGATTGCCGGGCGATCTTTGATTTCCTGGAAGGCGAGGAGGATGCCCGCGGTGGGCCGACCGGATGTGTCGGCTACTGCATGAGCGGACCCTTTGCCTTTGCCGCCGCCGCAGCGTTTCCAGAGCGTATCGCCGCTGCAGCGTCGCTGCACGGGGTACGGTTGTGTACCGATGCAGAAGATTCGCCCCACCTTGATGCCGACAAGGTGCGTGGCGAGTTGTACTTCGGCTGCGCTGAAACCGATCATTGGGCGCCGCCCGAGCTGATCGAAGACCTCGACCGACACCTCGCGCAGACCGGCGTCAACTACCGCATCGAGTGGTATCCCGGTGCGGAACACGGCTTCGTGTTTCCGTTACGGGAAGGTAAGTATCACAAAGCTTCTGCGGAGCGGCACTGGGAGCGGTTGCTCGCACTGTATGCCCGCAACCTGCACTGAACTTCAGTTTGCCGAAGCGGTGAGTTGCTCGACCTGCTCCTGACTGAGTCCGGCGTGTTCGGCTGCGCGCAGTATGCCTGCCCAGCTGTTGTCATCGATCGGTACACCTTCGGCCCTGCGCGCCGCACTTGATTCGAGTTCAGGCTCTCCGGGGACGCGCACCTTGTCGAATCCCGTTGCCGGATGGGTCGAATGCAGATACTCGATCATTGCCTCCGCTTCGGCGTCGAACGTCGCACGGTTTCCGAAGGCATCCGGATCCATCACCAACATCAACATGTTATTGATAATGGTGTTGCTGGGCCGGCCTTCGGAGCGGGCAGTCCAATGTCCCGCGAGCGCGCCTCCGAGTAATTCGCACATCAGCGCCAGGCCGTAGCCTTTGTGTTTTCCGAATGGGCCCAGCGCGCCAAAGGGTGCTTCGAACATCACGCTCGCGTCGGTCGTCGGCAACCCGTCGGAATCCACCAGCGCGCCGTCGGCAACCGGCTCGCCCTTCATATGCGCCACGCGCACCTTGCCTTGGGCGATCGCACTGGTCGCCATGTCGAGGACGATCGGGGTCGTGCCAGGCCGGGGCACGACGCAGCAGAACGGGTTGGTGCTCATGCGTCGTTCGCGGCCGCCCCAGGGCGACACCAGGGGATCGTGACCCACCACGTTGACGAAATGGATGGACACGTAACCTGCATTACCACACTGCTCACCGTAGCTGCCGATGCGGCCGAGGTGGTGAGCGTTGCGTAAGCCCACGCAAACGATGCCGGTGTCCTTGACACGTTCCAGTGCAAGCTGGGTTGCCTGGGTTCCGACCACCTGACCGAATCCTGCGCAACCGTCGATGAGCAGAATCGCGCCGTTGTCTTTCAATACCTTGATCTCAGCGTTTGGCGACATCGATTCCGCACGTAGATTGTGAATGTAGTGGGGAATCATGCCGACGCCATGGGAGTCGTGGCCTTTCAGATTTGCATCGACGAGGTGGCTGGCCACGATGGCGGCATTTTCCGTAGTTGCGCCGGCGCTGCTGAACAGGGCTGCGACGAACTCGATCAGGGTATCGGCAGCGATGAGCATGTTGTGAAGTCTCGCGCGCGGCTGGATGAGGGGCTAGTGTTGCCGTTTGCGCGGGCCTGTGACAAGGTCCTTTGGCTTTGCTGGGGAATGCCGATCATGGGGTTGGATATCGATGCGCTGGGGGAGGATGTCGGGTTGTTCGACGCTATCCGTACCTGTCGACACATCCGACGCTTGAAGCCCGACCCCGTCCCCGAGGCGTTGGTCCGCAAGGTCTGTGAGGCGGGCACCTTCGCGCCGAGTGGCGGTAATCGCCAGCCGTGGTTGTTTGTGGCGGTCATGGACGCAGAGCGGCGTCGGTTCATTGCCGAGCGCTATCGCGAGGCGTTCATGAGCTATATCGAACCGGCTCGACAGGCCGCTGCTGCGCCCGATTATCCCGATGCCAAGCGGCGCAACATGAAAGCCGCGATTTACCTTGCCGAACATCTGCACGAGGCGCCGGTGCACCTGTTCATTGCGGGCTGGAAGCGGCGGGGCGAGCCCCAGACCCAGGCGTTGTACCCGGCCATTCAAAACATATTGCTTGCCTGCCGAGCGGTGGGACTTGGCGCCAGCCTGACCAGCGCGCACCGGGCGTTTGGCGCTGAGATCGATGAATTCCTCGGTTTGAGTGAAGCAACGCCCAGTTGCGCGCTGTTACCGATCGGTTGGCCGAAGGGCCGCTACGGACGGCCGCCGCGTGCCTCGATCGATGAAAAACTGTTCTTTGATCGGGTCGAAGGTTTGGATCTGGCGCCGCGCGAGCGACGTTCGGACGCACCGCGTTGATCGTCAGTGATCGTGCATGAGGGTTCAAGGAGAAGTAGATGGATGCGCTTTGTGATGGCTACACGCTGATCGAGGGCCCGTTGTGGGTTCCCGGTCGAGGGCTGGTGTTTGCCGACGTGCTCGCCGGAGGCGTGTTCTGTCTAAGCGAATCGGGCGACGTGGAGGTGGTGTTCGAGCATCGACGGGGCATCGGCGGCATGTCGTTGCACGAAGCAGGTGGGCTGGTGGTGAGCGGCCGGAACCTGTCCTACAAACCGTTTGGCGAAGGCGCCACGCTGACCTTGATCGAGCAGCACGAAGACGGGCGGGTGGGGTTCAACGACATCACCACGGATGCGGCAGGCCGCGTCTACGCGGGTTCACTGGGCAACAGCCCGGTATTCGATGACGGGCGGAAGCCTCGTTCAGGCGATCTCTACCTGGTCGACCTGGACGGGTCGTTTCGAATCGTCGGCCACGATATACAGCTCACCAACGGCTTGGGCTTTTCTCCGG
>PVMK01160938.1_pt1 | contig 14060 bp, 8 predicted proteins | sample 1853481 | NCBI WGS metagenome assembly PVMK01 (sample SAMN08533507, study PRJNA380276) | Marine sediment metagenome, whole genome shotgun sequencing project. | reverse complement strand
TAGTTTAGTATATGTTAATGTGAGTTAGTACAACATTCGGCGGTTAAAACAATTATTTTAACCATAATAGTAAGAGATAATACGCTAGAAGCTCTTTTCTCCTTGGAGATGAGGAAGCTAAGATAATTCTACTATTCATTTTAAAAATTAGTTCGGAAGATTGTTGAGTTCGTCATCTATCCAAAATTTAGAAGCACTCAAATTAGCCCTTAGCGCAATACCACCTTTTGTCATCTGAAAAACAACAACTTCTGAATCAAGAGGAACCTCTGCACTAGTTGAGCCTCCGTCATCCTTATATTTTGCAGCAGCATCGCCTTGCGCGCTGTAGTTCCATCCTTCGGTTATAAATTTGTAAAAAACAGTTTTGCTATTACACACTATAACTTCCCTGAAATCCTTGAGAGCTACTCCACGTCCAATCCCGCCTTCAGCCATTCTCATAAATATTTCATTGCCGTTTGAGTTGTCTACTGCAACCCCAAAGCCGTTACCCGAACCGAATACCAGCAATTGAGTATTGAAATTACTAAAGACCGCGTAACCCGCGGATTGTTCTAATAATTCCTTTGCATAGGACTTCTCTGCATACAACTGAGCTAACGTATCATTCTTCATTTGCAGCACGAAATCTTTCTTCTGTCCTGGAGTTTCCCCCTTGGGTCTGGCACAGGCACCAACCATTAAAGCAACTAAAACTAAAGACAAAACTAGATAATTAAATCTCATGAACAACCTCCGATGTGCATTTTATATCGAATTTGAAACAGCCTATTTTTTTGAAGTATATCAAGATCTAACCAATAGGGCTAGTAAGGAAGTAGCATTTGCTTAAATGAATACGATTTCAAGTTCTAAGTAATGAGATCGGTTTAAGTTGGAATTATGAACAAAGCCAATTAGCCTTCAGGGCATCCCAAACAAATGGTTTTCTGTCAAAACTCTAACTTAACTTATGGACCTATTATAGGGGGGCAGGTCAGGGAGCTTCGGCTCCCTTTTTTATTTCCAGAAGTCCTAAAATAAGTCAACAATATCAGCAAGTTAATTATGACCAAATCACTGAAGTATTCAAGATACAATACAAGAAAAAGTTATCCCTTTATTAGTAAAATTAAGCTTAGACAAAAGAGATAAATATTCAATAATATCAGTAGGTTAATTTGGTCCGCATCATGCTTTAATATAGATATAATACTAAATTAAATGATCCCGGTCACAGTATAAAAATTAAGCTTGTAAATGACGGACGGAATCTTTTTTTCACTTTGAGCAACGAAAGTATGTATAAGTGTTTTAATATAAACTGTAAAATGGTGAATAATTAATAAGGATTACATAATGAAATCAAAGTTTCATTCAGGTGAAATCGCTGTCCAGACACAAGCTGGGGTCCGTGATATTGCTCAGAGGGTTTCGAGAGTGATAAGCACAAGCCTTCCGCCTAACGTTCAGTATTTCCTGGAAATTCAAAGCATGGTTGTGATAGGTTCGCTCGATAGTAACAATCGTGTACAAGCTTCAGTATTAACAGGCAACCCTGGATTCATTCAGGCTTTGGATGAAAGAACTATCCGTATCGACACTATGACATTTGAAGGCGACCCTTTAATTGAAAATCTCAAAAAGAGGAATGAAATAGGTGTGCTCGTTATCGATCTTGAAACCCGGAACCGACTGAAAGTAAAGGGAAAAGCAACCTTAATGGACGGTATAATTTATATAACAGTTAATAGAGCGTATGCTCAATGCCCTAAGTACATACAGGCCCGTGAATCAGACTCAATTCCTTCTGAAGCTCGTACCGAGCAGAATATTCAACATTCAGAAAACCTGAGCAATGACCTACAAAAGTTTATAGCGACGTCTGATACATTTTTTATAGCTACTTATCATGAGGAATCAGGAATAGACGTGTCTCACCGGGGAGGTAATCCCGGCTTCATTAGAGTATTGAATCAAAACAAGATTGTATTCCCAGATTACTCGGGGAACAGCATGTTTAACACCTTAGGAAACATTTCTGTAAACCCAGGAGCTAGTCTTTTATTCATAGATTTTCAAAATGGGGGCACCATACAGCTTACGGGTGAAGCAAATATAATATGGGATGATGACCGGGTAGAGGAGTTTGCCGGAGCTGAACGCATAGTAGAATTCGAAATATGTGGTGTTGTACATACCAGCGATGCAGTTCCACTCAAATGGCAGTTCCTGGACTATTCACCCTTTAATCCACTATAAAGAGGTTCCGGTTATGAATAAGTTTAATAATATTTTGAGTATTCATTTCGTAACGATTTTATTGAAAAGGAGTGAAATTATACATACTACTTTTATCAACCGGTATGTGTTATTTTAATAATTATGGGTCGTTTGCTATCAGTAAATGTATCTCTCCCCAAGGAAATCATTCACAATGGGAAGAAAATTTCTACCGGGATTTTTAAAGAGCCGGTAAAGGGCCGTATAAAAGTAAAGACTCTTAATCTTGAGGGCGACGGTCAGGCCGATCTCATAGGTCACGGAGGCATTTTCAGGGCAATCTACGTCTATTCTTATGATAATTATGCCTACTGGGAAAAGGAATTAAACAGGGATGATTTTAAGTATGGGGAATTCGGTGAAAATTTCACTGTAGAAGGTATGTTGGATGATGGAATTCATGTCGGTGATAGATTTAAAATCGGAAGCGCACTTTTTGAGGTAACCCAGCCGCGTGTTCCCTGCTATAAACTTGCAATAAAGATGGATGTGGAAGGTTTTTATAACCAAATTCTTTCCAGTGGTCGCCTTGGTTTTTATTTTCGAGTTATAGAAGAAGGTGAAGTAAGAGCTGGTGATATTATAGAAAAAGTATCTGAAGATCCTGTAGAGATGACTATTAATGAAGTTAATAGTCTCTTGTACTTCAATAAGGATGATTTTAATGGAATAGAGAAGGCTATTAAAATTAAAGCGCTATCTCCGGGTTGGAAGACCTCATTTGAGGACCGTCTTGCTAAGGCAGAGTTGTCGGAACAAATCCCGGACAATTACATAACCTTGACTGTCAGTAAAAAAGTACCTGAAAGTCAGACTATAACCTCTTTCTATTTAGTTTCAGAGGACGGAGAGTCTTTACCATCTTTTCTACCAGGGCAGTTCCTTCCGTTGAAGCTCGATATACCTGGGCAATATAAGCCGATTTACAGGACTTACTCAATTTCAGATAGCCCTCATAAGGGTTATTATAGACTAACAATTAAGAGAGAACCGGCCCCGCCTGACCGCCCCGACCTATACCCTGGTGTTTCTTCTAATTACTTCCATGATCAAGTAGAGCCTGGAACGAAACTGCTGGCAAAAGCACCGAGAGGCAAATTCTTCCTCGATACAAAGAGTGAAAATCCAGTAGTTCTATTGAGCGCGGTGTTGGTCTCACTCCCTTAATCAGCATGCTGAACGCGATCGCGATTCCGGTCTAACCGAGAAGTATGGTTTATTCATGGTGCCCGGAACAGCGCAGAGCACGCTATGGTGATCATATACGTAAGTAGCGCAGCAGCATGAGAACGTTCACGTTCACGTAGCTTACAGTCAGCCCCTAGAAGAGAATCTCGAGGGCGGGACTATGACAGTAAGGGGTACGTGGACGTAGAGCTTTTAAAAAGATATACTCCCTGGAAACGAGGCAGAATTTTACCTATGCGGACCTCCACCGTTCATGAAATCACTTTTTGACGGACTGCTCGAGTGGGAAGTCCCAGAATATTGTATTAACTATGAGTTTTTCGGTCCTGCCTCTTTAATTAAAGACATAGCAAAGGTTTCTACGCCTAAACGCGAAGCGGAGGTAGTGGATTGCTCAAGTGAGATTGAGGTAGAATTTTCCATGTCAGGGGTCAAAACAAACTGGAACCCATCATTTGAGAGCATACTGGACCTGGCGGAGGCAAACGGTTTAAGTCCGGATTACAGCTGCCGCTCAGGGATATGTCATACATGCATGTGCAGACTGGAAGACGGGGATGTGGAATATGTTGAGGAACCTCTTGACCCTCCGGACGAGGGTTTTGTGCTCATCTGTGTTTCCAAACCTAAGAATAAAGTAGTAATCGATATTTAGTATGCTTACGAATCTTAAAGCACTATCTCACGAGAATAACACCCCAGTGCTGAGAGACTCCTTTGGTAGGACAATTACTAATCTTAGAATATCCGTGACGGATCGATGCAATTTCAGATGTCGATACTGTATGCCCGAAGAGGGAATGGTATGGATGGAAAAGGGTGAATTACTAACTTATGAAGAGATTCAGCGCCTGACTGCAATATTTGCAGATAATTAACCAACTTAATTATAATTCGTTCTTAATGGGGAGCAGTATAATGTACTGCTCCCCTGTTTTCAAGCTCGTCTTAAGTTGGATTTTTGAACAGGTTCTGAATTTGGGACTATTTTACGGAGTTAAGTTAAATTCTCTATTTACCAATTCGATTTGTGAATGAAAAGATACAATACTTAGGTAATAATCAGTTCGTAACTCGTCCTCTAGCCCACTCTCTTTCCCAGAGCACACTTACTGAGTTGCACCTAGGTAAAGGCATCCGGCTTCTCACTTGATCGAAGCCGTTCTCTCGTGGACGCATTTAAATCAAACCTTCCCATCAAAGATATATATGGACTAATTATTATTCTATTTGGAAAAAAACACTTGACATATTAAGAACAATGCTTTATATTATTTATGAAACTTAAGTAGCGCACTTAAATTCATCCTCCATCCTCCTTTAAGAAAGAGGAAGCAAATCTAATAAGAATTGCTTCCTCTTCTCTTTATATAAGGCATTTTTACCTCACATCGATGGAAAAACCATTGGATTGGATCACAATCAGTTATAATTGACGGAATTATTATGAACCAGATACATATAATTTTGTTTTATAAATTTACTGAGATAGAAAATCCCGACGAATTTGTAGAGCGGCATCTAAATTTCTGCATTAATGAAGGCTTGCTTGGGAAAGTACTTGTGGCAAAGGAAGGTATTAACGGCTCACTATCGGGGTCTCAAGAGCAAATCAATAAATATAAAGACTACTTAACAAGCCAAAACCAATTCTCAGATATTAATTTCAAAGAAGAGATCGGGACATTTAGTCCCTTTAAAAAGATGATCGTTCGTCAAAAAAAAGAGATTATTCGGATGGATCAAGATCTCGACTTAAAGAAAACAGGTAAATATATATCTCCTCAGGAGTTAATGGAACTCTATGAAAGCGACGCAGAGTTTATAGTGCTCGACACCAGAAACAATTATGAATCAGAAGTTGGTAAGTTTAAGAACGCTCTAACACCTGATATTGAGACATTCCGCGAATTTCCTGAAGCACTTAAATCTCTTGAAGATAAAAAGGACATTATCACCTACTGCACTGGTGGAATAAGGTGTGAAAAGGCTACTTCTTACATGGTAAAGGAAGGTTTTACCGATGTCTATCAGCTAAAAGACGGAATTATCAATTTTTGCCAGCAATACCCCAATACACTTTGGGAGGGAAATGCTTTGTCTTTGACCAGAGGCTCCTTTCCCTTATCGACCCGGATTCGGAACCAATAACACATTGTATTCACTGTAACCAAAGTTGTGACCGCTATCAGAACTGCAAGAACCCAACTTGCGATGACTTCATAATTTTATGTGAGATGTGCAGCGAAGACTTTAACGGCTGCTGCTCTCAGAAATGTGTAGAAGAATACAAATCCCATACAATCCGTAAATCAAGAGAAAGACAGGGGTATAAAAGCAAAGAAAAGGCACAAGGAGAATAAGATGAGAACCTTAGTAATTATTGCAATTTTAAGCATTTCAGCCAATTTTGCGTTTGCAGAATGCACCGATTATATGCAGGCATTCAACAAGCACCAGCTTGTAATAAAAGGTATGATGGACCTGAAACTTTGAGGCAAGATGAATGCCGAAGTAGGAGACGCTCATTGGCAAACGCCTCCAAGAAGCCCAAAAGCCGCTCGATGCAGGGGAGTATAACAAAGCCTGTGAGATGTATGACTCAATAATAGCGGATTACGGATTTGATACTTCATTTGGCCCAGAAAGCGCCCCCGCTAAGGAAACTGGACCAGAAAACGCAGATAGCACTGAAGCAGGGGTGGAAGCAAGTGCCACATCTTCATCCGGGGCAGCTTCATCTGAAGCCACCTCTCAACCGGCAAAAGAATAAGGCTTTATGAAGAAGCTTCTAATTTTATAGGATTGAATGAATAGCTGTAAATAAATAAGATTTGTATAACTGTTCAAGAATATTTTTCTGGAGGGTTAAACCAATTTAATCCTGATCATCTTCTTTTCTTGCACGCATTATAATGGCTATGACAAAACCAGAAAGAGCAAGTGCATAAATTACGGGTCCTAGAATTTCCATTACTTGAAATCACTACCCCCAATAAGTTTATATAGATATTATGCATTGCCGGAGATCATATGTCTATAGTCTCCGGCAATGCATTAGCACTTTTAAAGTACCTATTTTTTCTTTTTAGTAACTTTTTTTGTTGATGATTTTTTTTGAATGAATTTCTTCAGCTCTTTCTGATCGGGTTTTAAGAGCTCAGCTACACGAACCGGATTTACCTCTGCAACAATTATATCTCCCACTTCCATATGTACATCCCCGAAGATACCATGTCTCTGCATTCCTTTGGTCTGAAGCTGATTGTCATCCGTCGGGTTCACATAGTGAATAGCAATTCCTTTATACCTATGTATCAAGAAAAGGGATAGTAACGCATTTAAACGTTTCTGACGGTATTCCGTATCGAATGTGTTCTGATCCCTAACAAAGAGTAAGGTTTTTCCCATACGGTCATGTATGGTTGAGAAAATAACATCTGCTATTTTATCATTTCCATCATTAAATACCGCAAGCTCAAGTAGTTCTGAACCTGCTGTATGCGGTCTTAACTGTACACGGAAGTTGCCTGCAAACTTATAATGATCACTCCAGATTTCCAGCCACTGTTCCAGGAGTTTTGGTGGAACCTCTGTTTCAACAAGATGCTGTACCTGAGTAGACCCTTTACCCATAGCCTTTGTAGTTGCTGTACGGCCTGAAGACGCTGACAATGCTCCGTCCAATCTAGGACCTCCTACAAGTGACTGAGGTGTTTTATAAGGAGAATCAACAAGTCTGAATTTTCTTTGCAATCTGGCAAGAGCCAACATACCATCCTGTTTTAGAGCCATAGAAAACTCTTCTGCTGCCAATCCGTCTATCTGGTGTCCGCCGTATGTAATAAAGTTGAAAACAAATCCGAGCCTTCCGATTTCTTTTGGGAATACCCGCATTTCATCTTCAGTCATACCTGTTGTATCCCAGTTAAAAGAAGGGGAAAGATTATAAGCAAGCATTTTATCTGGATAAACCGCGTGAATTGCTTCTGCGAATTCGCGGGCTTCTTCTAAGTCTGCCGACTTAGTTTCCATCCAAATCAAGTCAGCATAAGGTGCTACAGCCATAGATTTTGCTATAGCGTACTCGATGCCGCCCTTAACCTGGTAATACCCCTCGGGTGTTCTGGACAGCTCACAATCCCATGATGCCTCAATTCCCATTGATCTGGCTTCTTCTCTTGCATGATGGAAAGAAACCTGCTTTGCGAAATCAAGCCATTCTTCTATGGTCATATCAAGGTCTCTGCCCTCTTCAATTTGAAACTCCATTTTTTCTGCCACAGCCTGAGCAAATGTCATAAGCTCAGACTCAACTTCCCAAGTTTCAACAAATTTGGTAGCTGCATTATCTAGCGGTTTAGTAATGCTTCTTTCCTTACCATCCTTAAGCGCCTGTATGCTTTCATCAATAATAAGTGTTAGACCTACCTGATCAAACCATTCATAGGCCTGCTCATATTCGTCATCTGAAATATGATAGAGCATATGGCCGTTAACATCTGTAATACCTTTATCATAAAATCTTTTTAATATAGCAAGGTAGCAATTCTTATAACCCGGAACATCCGTATTCGTCGCTCCGAGAATGAATGGATGGTCACGTTCATCTCCCCTTCCGTCTAAGAGATTAGCAGCCTCCGCATCAGTTCTTGCAACAATAATTCCTGGGACCTTCATTACATCCAGCTGAAACCTTGCGGCGTTAAGTCTCTTAATTTGCTCATCTATCGGAACAAGTACCTTACCCCCCTGATGCCCGCATTTTTTTGTACCGGGCTTTTGGTCTTCAATGTGATAGCCGGTAACGCCAACTTCAACAAATCTGCGGATTAGATTCCTTACATGTGCATCTCCGCCGTGTCCCGTATCTGCATCAGCAATGATGAATGGTCTGAAATCGTATCTTGGAGTAGCTCTTCTTTCCTTTTCAGACATTCTGGATCTGAAAAATTTCTGATTTCTATCCGCTGTGAGAAGTGCCCTGACCAATGTAGCCGCTTCATCCGGCACCTGGCTAAGCGGGTAGCTTGCAAGATCTGGTCCCGGGTCCTCATCTCTAGACCCTTTAGCCGAAGTCGCCCAACCACCTAGATAAATACCCTCAATACCAATACGTTTCATTGCAACAATCTGGCTTGGTGAATAGGGTCCGAAACTTGTAATCTGTTCACCTTTTGCAAAAAGTTCTCTTAACCTTGCATAGAATTCCGCTGAATATATTCTTGCAACTGGATAATCATTTTCAAGAGTGCCCCGCTGTTGTACTACCTGACGCGCAGAATAAAGACGTCTAATCCCTTTAAAACGCGGGCTCACAAAATATTCCTTAGTTTCGTGAACCTCTCTTTCAAAATCATCCATTTCGTCTTCTAAAGATGTATCAATTTCCTCTTCCGGAATGAAATCCAGATTTTCTGTAATTCTCGTGCCATCTTTTCTAAATGAATCCAGATATTGTTTTATCCTCTTTTTTGCTAAAGTTAGATCGTGGTTATTAAGGTTAATGTTAAGCAGATCTATGTACCACGGAACCTTTACTTCATCTAATACATAAGCTTTTACAATTTCTTTCGCAATAGGCAAAGTAGTCGGTTTTGAATCATCATGTACATCTTTATCCTTGGCTTTAAGTAGTTTGTCATACTCTTCTTCAAGAAGTCTTTCGAAAAGCTCAACTGTGAAAGCATCTCCTACTTTTACCTTAGTTTCCTTATCCTCCTCATTAAGTTTCCCACCTTTGTGCAGCCATTCCCAGAGAATGCTTAAACGAATCTCGCCAGTCGCAGCGTCTTCCATAAGATATAAAATATCGTCATTTCCGAAAAAGTCCGCAGGCTTAAGCGCAGCCGCCTGAAATCCCTGACCAAATGCGTTCCCGTATTGCACTGCTACGCTGATAAGATTACGCGCCCCTCTTATTGACCTAGGCGCAGGCTCCAAGAGTGTAAGTCCCTCCGCATCTTCATCGGTATAGGTGAGAGCTGGAAACTCTCTGCCCAGCTGATTATCATCGCCCACTTTCTCCCAAACAGGTCTGATAATATGAACCATCTTCCAGTGAGCAACCCATTTTCCGCTGGCGCCTTCTTTCTGCTCTCTTACGGCTCCGGCAAGTGCCTTTTCCATACTGCTTTTAACACCTTCCTTTGAGCCAACAGGAATATTAGGTTCCATACCGCCCTGCCAAAGTGCAAACTTGCCGTTTATATCCGGTGTGTTCACTGCTCTGCGCACGCGGTCTTCATAATTTCTCATGTAAGCGTAAGTCATTGTAATAGGTTCTATATTAGGATTTATAAAATATTTATCCCAGGCCATTGCATCGGAGACACTATTAATGTAGTCCCATCTTCCAGTGTTGAATCCGACAAAGTGTCTTCCCAATGCAGCGCGGATTTCCATTAACTGAAATGTTTCTTCCAGCTGTTCAATAAGAACATAAACTTTGATAGACCCTATGGGAATATTGATATGCTCCTCTAAAGCGCTAATCAATTCATTCCAGAAAGCCGCTTCTTCTGCTGTCTGAATTTTAGGGAGATAAAGTACAATTGAAGCCTCTCTTTTCTGAAGTTCTTGATAATTGTTAACAACATATAGAACTATATCTACAATGGATGCCGAAAGAGCAAGACCGTTTTCATCACGTTTATGTCTGTCATCGAGATGAAGGCCTCTAGCTCGAAATATTATGGTGGTAAAATCGAGCTGTTTTTTCCAGTCTTTGATTATTTCATGTCCAAAAAATTCTTTACCCCATTTATTCATCTGTCCCGCTATCTTTTCAGCCACTTCCATAAATAACGGGTCTCTTTTAATCGCAAGCTTTAAATTTCTTTGGTTATCAAGCGACATTGAACTGATCTGCCCTAAAGCATCCTCTCCATCAAACATCCAGCCATCAGCACCTGAGAGTAAAGCGTATGCAACGTTCCGTATGCTGCTTTCGATTGGAGAATTTGGCTTTGCTGCAGGTCCTGTACCCTGTATCCACTGCCTCTGCAAATCATGAGGTATTTCAGAGCCTATAAACTTACCATCCCTAGCATCCTGTATCTTAATATTAGTGCGTGGTATAAAATCGTGAGAATCAAGGAACCTTATTCTTTCTTTATTACGAAACCTCTGAGCCCTTCTAGCATATCTTTTTTCCATGAGCATCTTTTGATCCTTATTGAAAACAGATAGTGCTTTCAATGCATCTATAACTTCAGGTGTATAGATATCAGAATATTCGTTCTCCAGACCGTCTCTGATCTGCAACCCTCTATTTCCTGAAACCACTCTTAATGATTCTTTCGACAAATTTCGAATGGTACTCATATTCTCCGGTCTCCTTGCTTGGCTTTTATTACTTCATAAAGGTTCAAAAAAATAGGTTTATCATTATAATATAAGAACCAGTTAAATCAAATTTGAGTTTGTCCACACTTCAGAATAAATATATTCTTTAATATTGACAGTGAGTTAGAATCTCTTTAGAACAAAATAATCTGTTGTGCACTGCACAATTAAAATCTTGTATAATTAGAATTCAGAATCGAGAACTGACTCCCTTCAATTCCTCAGTCCAAAAAAATCTGACTATATTTAGAATATGACCTTTATTAATAATTAGGGTTCAAATTTCTGCCCATATTATATAGTATTAAAGAGGGCGGCAATATAGATAAACGAGTGTACTAAATTTTTGAGGATAAAATATTACATGAGCCTAACAAAACGGAAATTATATTATCTATCCACAACTGTTCTCATATTAATACTATGTTCTCTCTATCCGGATACTGCTCTGAACCAGGAAGTAATAATTGAGGATGCCCCTCTGCTACCTCTCGAAGAAGCCCTGATTATCGCGGTTGCAGAAAATCCAAAAATCAAGAATGCCTTTTTAGAGATACAAAAATCTGACGACGCGGTATGGGCAATAAAAACCAAACTTTTCCCTGAACTGGATTTTAGTTTGTATGAGGCGTATCATTTAACAGATGAGTCCTTTGAATTTAAGAAGGGTGCCTTTGGGGACTTTCCAGATATCGGCCCAATACCAGCAGAGAATACTAGTATTGCCACTACTCCGGACTTTACTACTTTTATAACCGCTTCTGCAGCTCAGCCCATCTCTCAATTATACGAGATCTCCCTCCTGATAAAGCAAAGAGAGATACAAAAAGCGCTATCCGACCAGGAATTAAGAGCCCGGGTTCTAGACATTACGGATGAAGTAAAGAAAGAATACTACAGCATACTTAAATCACAGAGCTCGCTTGCCGCTATAGACGAGAAGATAGTATTTTTGACATCTCTTTTAGAACTAGTAAACAGAGATGTTCAGCAACAAAGGCTACTTGAAAAGGACAGCCTTGAGGTACAAGCCCGGCTCGGCAGAGCAGAATATAAGCATTTTAAACTTAAAAACACTCTAGCCACTCAGAAAGAACGTTTTAATAAACTCCTCGGGCGCGATATAGAAACACCGTTTTCTGTTATTCCGATACCATATGCCGCTCCTTTTACTGTTAATGTGGAAGATGCTGAGGGGCAGGCACTTGCTCAAAGACCGGAGATAGATGCGGCTGAGCTTGAAATTGAATTTGCTGAGAATGAAGTTCGCATAAAGAAATCTAAGTATATCCCTGAAATAGGTGTGCAGTTTCAGTACACAGCCAATTTAAACGTTGAGCTCCTTCCTGAAAATATCGCTACAATAGGATTATTTGCAAAATGGGATGTTTTTGACTGGGGTCGGAAAAAGAGTGAGGTAGCAGAGAAGAAAAAATCCGTAATCCAAGCCCAAAACAGACTGGAAGAGACCGAGTCTCAGATACTCATAGATGTAAATTCTAAGATTCGCAAACTAGAAGAGTCTGCCGTATTAATTAACGTTACTGAGCTAGAACAGGTTGCAGCAAAAGAAAATCTTCGAGTAGTCTTGAACAAATACAAAGTAGAAGACGCTTTATTAACTCAGGTGCTCGAAGCTGAGTCATCTTTAGAAGAGAAAAACAGTGACCACCAAAAAGCTATATTGGATTATTGGACAGCTCGAGCAAACTTGGATAAAGCAATCGGAGAGGAATGATGAAAACTGCAATTAAAATTCTAATGCTGGCCCTTATAATGCCATACCTAATGACCGGCTGTGGAAAGGACAAGCGTCAAAAAACCGTGACTCCGGTCAGAGTAGAGAAAGTGACAATTCAAAATGAGAATGCTCCCATCCGCTACACAGCAACAGTTAATCCTTACAGCCAGGTAAATCTCGATTTTAAGGTTGATGGCTACGTTTTAGAAATACTTCAGGTAGAGGGAGCTGACGGGAGAATGAGAGACATTCAGGAAGGTGACAATGTGGCAAAGGGCCTTCCGCTTGCCCTAGTTGACCCAACCGAATATTTGGCCAAGGTTGTAGAGGCAAAGTCCCAGCTTACCGAGGCGCGGGCAACACAACAAAAGGACACAGAGGCTTACAACAGGGCTCAAATACTCTATTCAGAGAAAAGCATGATAGCTCCCGAATATGATCGAGCTGTAAAGAATTATAAAGTTTCAAACGCCCAGGTAAAGGCTGCAGAAGCAAACCTAATTGAGGCTGAGCAAAATTTATCCTATTGCACTTTAAGGCCTCCTTCAAACGGAGTGCTTCTTAAGAGAAATATAGAGGTCGGCACCCTTGTAAGACCTGGGTCTGAAGGGTTTGTACTTGCAGATGTAGCTTCCGTAAAGGTCTTATTCTCAGTGCCAGACATTGTTTTGGGAGACGTTAGACTGGGGCAGGTAATGGAAGTGACAACGGAATCCGTAAAAGACACATTATTCTTAGGAAGAATTACGGAAATTGCCCCTGCCGCCAACACACGCTCAAGGGTGTTCAATGTTGAAATCACAATACAGAACCCTGAGAATCTTCTAAAACCTGGGATGATAGCTTCACTAAATGTATTTAAGGGAGATACAGCAGACCCTGTCTTTCTGCTTCCATTGGCATCCATCGTAAGATCAGTAAACAGCCAAGACGGATATGCGGTCTTTACCGTTGAAGAGAGTGACGGAAAAACAAGAACGCTTAGAAAAGACGTTAAACTCGGAAGCGTCTATGGGAACAAAATAGCTATAATCGAGGGTCTACAGCAGGGCGAACAGGTAATTACTATGGGCGCACAGCAGGTACGGAGCGGACAAGAAGTGAGTATTATCTACTGACAGGCAGAGCTTAATATTCAATGGAGGAGAAGATGGCTGAGAACATCTGGAGAATTTATCTATCAGGAGAAATTCATACCGACTGGCGTGAGAGAATTGTTAATGGATCTGACAAACTGCCCGTTGAGTTCTACTCACCGGTAACCGATCACGAGGCAAGTGATCTATGCGGTGAGAAAATTTTGGGTGCTGAAGAATTAACCTTCTGGAGAGACAAAAAGGGGGCTGGAATCAATTCAATTAGAACGAACACCCTGATTGGAACTGCGGATATAGTAGTTGTTAGGTTTGGCCCTAAATATAAACAGTGGAATGCTGCTTTTGACGCCGGGTATGCATCCGCATTGGGAAAGCCGATTATTACACTACATGATGAAGAATATGACCATGCACTTAAAGAA
>PVMK01119662.1_pt1 | contig 14064 bp, 9 predicted proteins | sample 1853481 | NCBI WGS metagenome assembly PVMK01 (sample SAMN08533507, study PRJNA380276) | Marine sediment metagenome, whole genome shotgun sequencing project. | reverse complement strand
CAATCTGGTGACCATCCACCTGATCCCTTACCAGTTCATAAGCTGACCCACTAATTAATATTTGATTTGGAGCACTGTTCTCCTGGATTCGTTTGGCGGTATTTACACTATCACCAATCGCTGTATAATCCAGGCGAGTTTCAGTGCCAACCAACCCTATGACAGCCTCACCATAATGTATCCCCACCCCAAAAGCAAGCTGGTATTCAGAAGGGAATTGATTACGTAATTCTTCTACAGCTTCCCGTAATCCGATTGCCGCGCGTATTGCGCGCAGCATATGGTCAGGTTGTGGAATAGGTGCGTTAAACCAAGCCATCACAGCATCCCCTAAAAACTTATCAATCGTCCCTTCCTCCTTTAAGATTGCATCAGCCACCACGGATAGATATCTGTTGAGAATCGAAACCAGCGCGTGTGGATCAAATCCTTCACTGAAACTGGTAAAGCCACGGATGTCTGCGAACAAAGATGTAATTACAGTTCTCTCTCCACCCAATTTCAATTCATCTGGATCGAGCTTGTTGATCACTTTTGGAGATACCATCCGTTCGAACATCCGGCGTTGGGCTTCTAGTTTCTTTTTCTCAGTTAAATCGTCCAATACAATCGCTACCCCTTGCGAATTCTGTGCTTCATCCTTCAGGGGGGAAATATTAAAACTCAAGTCGACATTACCGCGTAAAGGCAAGCTTACTCTGGACTCTTGTCCGATAATCAATCGCTCTTCACTTAAGACTTCTTGAATATACTCGTGGATCTGCTCCGCAATTGGCGCCAGGCCCGTCTGGATCGAATGGCCTACCAACTCTTCTTTCTTAATGCCCAATATGCGTTCGGCAGCCTGATTACAAAGCAGGATATTTTCTTGCAGGTCGGCAGTGATCACCCCACTGGCGATAGAGGAGAAAACATTATCCATCAAAATCTTCAACTCGGTGACTTCTCTTAATGTCTGACGCACATGCTCGAACAAGCGAGCGTTTTCAATGGCAATAGCAGCCTGGTTGGAAAAATCGATTAATAAATCGCGCTCCTTCTCTGTGAAAACCCCACTCTGGATTCGATTATCAGCGTAGATCACCCCGATCAGTTCATCCTTGACAAATAAAGGCAAGCACAAGATAGACCGAAGGTGATAGGAAATCACTGATTCTTGGACGCTGAAACGGGGTATCATCTTGCGCATCTATAGTTAAGATTGGTTCTCCGCTCTCTACCACACGGGTCAATCACAGTGCGGCTGACGGCTGAATCAGAGGCATCCACCGTCTCCTCTTCCCAATTACGCGCCACCTGGATTTCTAGTTTTTTATCATCGTTTCTCAACATAAGAAAAGCGCGTTCAGCACCGGTCAAGCGGATAATAGTATCCATGGCAAATCGAAGTACTTCATTGATCTCAAGAGATGAATTGACCACCTTATTGATATCAGCAAGTGCACGTAAATTTTTACGTTCTTCTTCTTTCTGGGATATTTCCTGGGCAAGGTTTTTTATAGATGTTGAGATCTTCACCAACTGGTTTATGTGATAATTTTCATTGTCATCAAGTTCACTCCCCAATTTATTTGTCACATCATCCAGGGTTTCACCAAAATAGGTCAATTGATCTCCAACAGTGATTACTGAGTGAATTTCCATCATGCTTTTCTTATATTATGACCTCAACTAATAATCATCAGTCGAAAAATATCAAGTCACGGATAGAATATGTATATCCGACCGAGTAGTTTTCGCAAATTATTTTACATATGTGCTTTAATTCAAGCAATTGTTTCTTATTTGATTACATTCCCACCTTAAAATTGAATTTGTTCGTCGAGTAAATTCAAGATCATGTTTGAACAAACAAATTATACACCAATAAGACCTAATTTGTGCCTTACCAACGGGGCACCCCAACTCCACAGACTATGCCTCTACGAATTCTGTAACGCCTTTGCGGGTGAATAATCCCTGGCAACCGAATGAACTGCTGGATGCTGTTATGGATCAGCCGCTCAAGTTTGAGACAGGTTCTCGCTACGCATATTCCTACACCAACCATGTCATTCTTGGCATCATCCTGGAAATAGTAAGTGGGTAACCTCTCGGGAACTGCTCCTGGATGCGGTTGGAAAAATGGGTGTGGAACGACTTTATTTTCGCGCCGTACCCAAGAGATAGCCATCACGGACGGTTATGATGAAAGCATGTTCAACATGGGCAAGCGCAATATGAGCACAGGGTTTGAAAGCTACGCGTTTACCGCCGGCGGGATTTCAGCCTCCACTCAGGCCACGGCTGCGTTCTTTCATGCGCTGTTCACAGGCGAGTGGTTGTCCCTTGATACCGTTGCCCAAGTGATCAACACTGTAGGGGCACCCGATGAGGTTATCCCCCTTCAAACCAACTATGGGCTGGGAGTTCGTTACCTGGTGATTGGAAGCGAATCTGTCTACGGACACACGAGCAGCACCCCCGGCTATTTTTGGATTGTCATGCACAACCTGGAGCGTGGTTTCACGATTGTTGTCCTGAGCAATGTGTCCACGATTGAGGACACAAACGTGTTCGCCGGTCTGCAATCCATCGTGATGGGATCGGAGTGATGATTGATATTGGCATCTGTTCGATTTTCTACTAGTAGTCAATCACTGTGATTTTGATGAATTGTAAACCTTACGATACATAAATCTACATGTCTTTGCGAGGAGGCACGACGAAGCAAACTCCACCACTAACAAGGAGATTGCTTCAGCGGAAAAGCACCGCTTCGCAATGACATATCCATCTTATTCAGCGTGACTGAGTACTAGCTAAATAACATCCAAGAGATATGGTTGGCTTGTAAGCAGCGGTCAAGATTTTTCATCGGTAAACTTAACACAAAATAGAAATGCGAGATTACATCCCTCAAAACACGCGATATGTCGGCAGCTCGCCCTCCTGCAATGGTACGTTATCCAAGCCCGGAAGACCGCCCAACGCTACAGGACCTGGCAGATAGAATGCTTCGCCGTATGCCACACCGATCATAGCGCCAAACACGATAGCCCGGGCTTTTATAAAACGCAGGAAATCAGGTCTGCTTATGGCCGTTGGAGACCATCTCGCATCCGCTTCGAATTGGCTCTGGTAGGCTTTTATGGCTGCCATCTTTCGCTCCCAGACACTCGATACATCAACCACGAGTGAAGGTGTAAAAGGGTGGTGGATCATATAGTAGTAAATCTGTTCCGGCCGGTGTGGACGGCCCTCACCAATCTTGCTAACTCCGGCCATAAAGCATGCTTCTTTTACCAGTCTACTCGCGCCCACGTGGTCAGGATGCCGGTCTTGACCATAGGGCGCTAGAACTATTCTCGGCCTCGTTTCTCGGATAAGCTGGATAATGGGGGCTCGATGTGCTGGATCGGTTCCAATTAAGCTATCTGGCAAGCCAACCGAGAGGCGCGTAGATAAGCCTAGTAATTCCGCAGCACTCTCTTTTTCACTCTGTCGCAACTCAGGAGAACCGCGGCTGGACATCTCACCGGCGCTGAGATCGGCGATCGCTACCCGCAGCCCCCTATCCGCTGCCAGGATCAAACTACCTCCACAGCCCAATTCCACATCATCAGGGTGGGGAGAAAATGCTAAAATATCCAGGTTCATTATTCGACAAAGTAGCGATAAATCAAGCTGTCGATTTGATCGCCGTTGTTCCCATTTACCGCCAGGCTTTCTGGGATCAGGATAGGAACTGGTTTTTTGTTTAGGACGTCCCGGAGTACTTCATTCAAGATGATCAAGTAGATGGCTGAACTCTTACCACCAACATAGCCGCTAACCAGGTCATTGAAGAAGATTGGGAAACAGACATCCGGGCTCCATCGTCCCGTCTCCGCAATTTTGGCGACGGAGATGCTTCTGGTACGCAGGTGATATTGATACTCGCGACCACACTTGCAGCTACTGACAGCGAAGTGGTCATCCCCTTCGACGTGGTGATATAGCCTCTGACGCCGGTTGTCTGCTTCACATGAGTAAAACAGAGGTAAGTAACCCTCAGCCAGAGGTTTCACTTGCGGATCGATGCCTGCTTGGGCTAAAGATTTCCTCTCCGCATTGAATACCCTTACCACATCCTCAATATGGTTCAGGAACAAATTGACCTCATCCAGGATGAATGCTCTTTCTAGTTGACCTGACAGGACAACCGATTGAGGAGTGTATCCAAGAACCTCGCACAACAAGAAATCCGTCAGCTGCTGGTTAAATTCACTCAAGATCCCAGCATGTCCATTAACAAAGAAGCGTCGAAATTGTAAGAATTTGTCTTTGGCTCCATTTTTCTTTTCCCCTGATTTGCGAAGGTGTGTTTCTAATCTACTAATTGCACTGGAGAGCTGAGAATCATCGATCCTCGCGAATCTTGCCTCAACCTCTCTCGTTCCCGGGGGTAAGATTGTGATCGCGCCCTTCTTGCTGGGGCCTGGCCACGCAAATTTGGTAATCAAGTTATCGGAGCCGGACCTGTCCGTATCAAGCCACAAGAAAAAGGGGAAGAGATCCTCATCCCCCTCCATTTCCTGTAATACTTCTATCTTGCTTAGTACTGAATTCTGGTAATCGACATACAATTGTTGGCCCGAACACACCAGTTTTGAATCTGTTCCGAACTGATCAGCCAGGATCGGTTTAGTGGGCGTTTCCAATTGATGCTTAAATTGTCCTTGATCTATGAAAACACCTTTCGATTCCAGGTAGCTCAAGCCTGCAGTTGAGTTCATCAAATCCGTCAGTGAATTCATGGCAGTCAATCCTCCTTCCTATTGCCCATGCTCCTGCATTGGCATACTCCACCACTAAACAGATAGGGCAAGGGATACATTTGATTTACTCACAAGGTGCCTTCGATACAGATGCTCATATTTCGGTACAATGCTCTCAATTCCAAAGTAAGTTGCGTGGTGGGCAGCAGCCAGGCTCATCGCCCGGTACTGTATCTTGTCCGACAGCAAGTTGACAGCCAGATCTATAGCTAGGTCTTGATCGCCGACCGGAAACAGATATCCAGTTTCACCTCGCACCACCAATTCTGACAAGCCGCCGACATCCGTAGAAAGCACCGGAACACCACATGCCATCGCCTCTAGAGCAGCCAGACAGAAGCTCTCGGAAAAACTTGTCATCAGCAGCAGATCCGTTTGAGCCAGCAAGCTGCCCACATCGTGCTGCAGCTTCCAATAGCGAACATCCTTCTCAAACCGGCTTTGCCCCAAAATAGTCCTCACGCCTTCCATCTCGGGTCCATCGCCAATAAGCCACAACTCTGCATCTATCCGCTCACGGATGCCCAGAAAAATGCGAGCCATACTTTGGGGATCTTTCACAGGTCTGAAGTTTGAGACGTGGGCAATCCTCGGCCTGGGGCGATGATTCACGCGCCACTCCCTCTCCTGAAAAGGAAACGGGATACGCTGCTCACCTCTCCTACCTGCCAAAGAGGCGAGCGGTTGCAAGGGGCGGAAAATGGACAGATCCACAAAATTTGGGATCATCACGGGACGCGTGGATAGCCCAAACACATCGGTTGCCAGACTAGCATGGCTTTCCGAAACCGTGGAAAGCAAATCGACCTCGTTCAAAGCCTGCGCCAGGTGATACCCTTTAATCGGATCTCGACCATACTCGCTGACATCTGTGCCATGCAGGGTAACAACCAGCCATGGTGCAGCCAAACCTAAACGATGTTTTACCTCTGCCGCAAGGTAAGCAAAAGGTACAGCATAGTGAAAGTGCAGCACGTCCAACCCCTCGACTGCAATCACGTCGAGGATATTGGATAAAAATATCTCGAAATCACCCTGCGCCCAATCCGTGTAAAGCCTGGCCGGGTGAATATCAGCCTCTCTCTCCGCCATTACTGTATGCAAAATGACATCCTCGGCGTGATTCTGATGGCCAAAAGGAGGGGTTCGTGCAAACAGATGAATTCTATGCCCCCGCTGTGCAAGCTGCACAGCCAGTTGAGTAGCTATACGCGCACTTCCCCCAAAACTCGCCAGGCATACAATTCCAATTCGCATGCGCATTTCAACCTCCCGCGGCAGCCAACTTCTGAACCAACATTTGGATCACCAGGTTCACCATATCGGGATACTGAAGCATCAACGAGCGAAAGTGATCACCTTCAATCACAAGAAACCGGACATCTCCCTTGCAACGCATGGCAGCCGCGCGTGTGCTCCTGCTCAAAACCTGCATCTCTCCGATGGCTTCCCCTACCTTAGACAGGTAAATGATTGGGTGCCCTTCTTCAGACTCTTTGATGATTTCTACCTCTCCTTGGACGATGATATACATCTCATCGCCTTCATCACCCTGGTGGCAAAGGTATTCTCCATCCTCCCCCCATCTCTCGGACATGATCCTGGCGACAGCCTGTATTTGCTCCTCATTCATAAACGCAAACAGGGGGACATTTTCGAGGAACCGCGCCCTTTCCAAGATAAGTGCCGCAGGCATTGCCAGCAGATTCGCAAAGATACGGAATGCGCCTGGCACTCCCGCTGGCAGTTGTCTGAAGAGAGAATAACCCGTGTATATGTAGGTACCCCGTCCATAACTGGTTACCAGCAGCCCCCCCTTCTTTGGATTTTCTCCCAAATCGTTGCATGCCAAAAAAGGCTTATAACGCTTGTCCCACTCACCAAAGAAATACAGGCCGCGATCGTGGACCCAACCATCGAAATCGGCCTGGCTGATGTCATTCGGTTGATGGAACAGGAAATGATCTGGCTCCAAGATCGTGACTGGGGCATCTTCTGAGGTCACCCGGTCGTGAGGTTGGCTGTATTGGAAAGGATATGGGACGAACAGATCACGTTGGTAGCCATATCCCTGGTATTGCACGATCAGGGTGCCCCCCTGCTCGACGTATTTTGGCAAACGAGGTGCATTATTTCTTAATTCATCACGGACGAGATAGGCATTTGGACCGATCAGGATCGCATCAAACTGTTCTAAATCGATATAACCCATCTCCTCGTCAGTGATAAGATGGAAATCGAGACCGAAGTGAGCTAGTGAATTTAGGACGTTTTCGTCCGCTCCCTTGATGTAGGCATATTTCAATCCCGGGACAAATTTGACATCAATGAAATGGATCTTCCCGACTGCTGGTGTAGTGATGATTTGCTCTTTGATGCAGGTCGTTTCATCCGGTATGCGTGGTAATCCTGGAGCGGCCATACGCACTGCTTTGACCACGACCCTGTAATCCCTGCCATCACACTCAACCACATATCGCAGCGGGTAGACTCCATCCTGCGTGTCTTGCGGAATGGTCACAATAAAACGTACGGTCGTGGAATCCCCAAGTTCGCCCAGGGCCAGTTTTTTTTCGGCGGGGTCAACCTGCCATCCCGGTGGAACTTCAAGTTTCAGTCTACCTTCAACTTGTGTATCCATGTTGCTGCGCGCCACCGCCTGCAACTCCAGGTACTGCACGGATGGTCTAACCTGCAGGAATTCCTGGTTTACTTTGGGATGCAGAGAAATCGGAGGCACGACAGCGAGGAACAGCTCCCTATAACCGCCGGGGAATGCTTCTCGTAGTATTGCCGGCTCTCTTAAAGTGATCAGATGCCCGTTTACAGTTATTTCACATTCAAGCTCCACCAAAGGTGGGTCAAAGGGTTGGCCAACGCCTTCGCTCTCAGGCCAATAGTAACGGTTCATCTCACGTGGTCTGACCAGCCAATAGGGGCAGGTTAACTCCACTGTCTTGGAGACATCAATTTTGTAGACAACTTCCCGGCTAATAACTAGGTCTTGGTCGCCCTCAGGGTGGAGCGGTTGAATTTTCCAACCCTCTGGTGCAAGAATACTAAACTCAACCCGGCCAATTGGGGTTTGCTGGTGATTCCAGAGGCGTGCGGTAATGCGAAATTCCTCCCCAGGGGTGATGTGAGCGCGCTCCGAAAGACATTCCAGGTCGAGGCCCATACATTGGGCGATCACTTCTTCAAAATCCCTGATCTTGCGTCCCAGGTACGCGTCAAGGGCCTGCCGCACTGTTCTATCCAAGTCCTGGTCCTCAAGGCTGGCAAGCACCTCGCGAAGGGTTGAAAGACCTTTAAGCAATGGATCCACTGCCCTGCATAGCGTCTTCGGCCCTGTACCGGGTGAATGCTATTTCAGCTTCCGTCTTGACGGCTTTCAGTTTCTCGCGCAGAGAGCCGACCCCCTCACCTGGATAGTCCGCCAGGCCAATTATTGAGCTGTCCAGGCCGTCATACAAACATGATTCTCCTTCAGGCGCCGGGACCAGACTCTTGGCTAGATCATAATAGTAATAAAAGCGTCCCCTTGTCCGGGGCAAATCCCATGGCTTGCGTCTTGTGACTGTTAAAGCCTATCCAGGCTTGCTCTTGATATGTCCGGTTGGAGATCGGGTCAAGCTCGCCAGTATTGATGCGCACAAAGCCATCTCTTTCGAACTCTTGCCGCAGCGCGCCTAAAACGCCGCCTTCTTCACCCGGCTGCCAATCTCCGCCTGTAGAGTAATACAGCTTGTGCGGCTGCCAAGCCGCCAGACCCTGCTCCCCAAGTTCAGGGTACCGATTGGGGTCCCCCGCCGCTTTGAACGCCTCGAGGGTCGCCTCGCCCACTGCCTGGTGGTGACCGTGACCGTCCGTCGGTCCTCCCGTCCAACGGCTGATCAGGATTTGGGGCTGGACCCAGCGGACAGCCCGTACAATTTCTCGGACCACCGCTTCTCGCCCGCCCCATTTTGCCAGGGTTTCCTGGCCGTTTTTGCTGAAACCGAAATCGTAAAAGGGTCCGAAAAGGGCTTCGCCGCCGTCGACACCCCTCACGACCTGGCTCTCCCAGGTGCGATAAACTCCCAGCGCCTCTTGCTTATCGGGGCCAATTCGGTTTTGGCCGCCTTCGCCCCGTGTAGCTGACCAATAAACGATGCGGGCGCCAAACTTGCGAGCCATGTAGGCCATCAACCCGACATCTTCGTCATCAGGATGTGCTCCGATGTGTAGTACGGCGCCTGCCATGGTCAATCCACGCAGTCGGTAAATGAGATCATGGGACTTCTCCCGGGCGTGATCACTACTCATCGAATGACCTGTGGGCGATAATGGTTTTTAAGATTTCGTTGCTATTGTGCATCTATCGATCCGAGTATGACAACAAAGTTCCCAGGGCCTGAGAAAGCACCCGGGCATGGTAGGTTTCGAGGATCTTCGGAATCTCTTTGGCTGCTTCTAGGAGCTGATCGCTACCCTTTCCGATGGTGTCGCGCTCATACTTTTCAAACACCTGAACACCAGCCCGAAGGGCCATTTTCATCTCATAAAGGAACCGCTTATCCTCAGCCTCTAAGAGGGAACAATAGTCCTTCACCAGCTCCACCGTCGGATCGCCTTCACCCGCATCGCGCTCAATATTGTCGTTAATTCGTTTTTGCAACTCGTCACTCAGTCGCTTTACGGTATCGGCCTCGTGGCTCTGGCGAATGCGCTCGATTTCATTTTTTATCCAGCGCACGTCCTGATCCCGCGAACATATGCCGCTGGTAACGGTCCACAGGTCTTCCAGCATCTTGCCAGTGGTTCCTTCCACGTAATTGAGCACAAAGCGGTCATGTACTTCAAGCAAGTACTGTAATTTGACCGGCGGGTAAGTATCAGGCGGATCATCGGCAATTAAAGTATGTTCTTTTAGAGTGTAGTCGTTATACAGGGCATTTTCCATTTCAACCACATTGTAAAGGGAGCGAATCCAGGCCCGATAGATATCAGCCAATGACATAAACCGCAGTCCATCTGGCCCGACCACAACTCCCCCTTCCATGCCAAAGTCCAGGCGGCGGACCACACCGATCTCATACATGCCTAACATCGAGTCAACCTCGGGATTCACATGGTGAAGAACCTTTTGATATGCTTGGGTCGCGTCCATACCTGCATATCCAAGGATGATCTTGAAACCGCCAGCGTGGAGATGGGCAAACTCACTCAGGTCGTATACCCGACCGTTAATGACCATCCAGTACCCCTTATCGTCTTTGTTGTGAAGGACGATCTCAGAGGCATAATAGGTCTGCTTCTTGTCGATGTGAGAGCCGGTGTATGTGGTGAATATGTCCTGCCTGTATCGCTCTTCTCCAACCAGACGATACAGCGCTTGTTTAGCCGCTTCCTCCTTCTCTTCCTCTGGACCATCGCTATAGCGGCGGAGAATTTCCTTGATAGCATCCATCACCGAATTTGCAAAACCGGTCCGGCCGCAGACATAGAAATAAGCCCCCATACCGCCATCTTTCTTGCTTCGCAGCATATTCCAAAGAGCCTGGGCATTCTCTTCTCGCAGCATCTCGTCGCCGATATAGCGTTTTTCTCCTGGCTCGAAGACAAATTGTCCACCACCGCCGTTGGGGACGAACTTGACATCGACCGCATCACGCGAGAAAGCTGGTCGCACATGGGTCCGCCCATTGGCCGCAATTTGCGCCAGCTCATCCCGATAGTAGAATTCTTCTTTTGTGCGCGTCCCCAGGAAAAGCCAGGTATCCCCCGAGTTCTCCTGCCCCCCTCTCTCTTGAATAAAACCTCTGAACGGCGCAATTCCGGTGCCGCCGGCGAACATCACGATCGGAATGCTGGGGTCTTCGGGCAGGTCGAATCGAGTTGGGTGAACTAACCTTAACGAAACCTTGTTCGCCTCCTGCGGAGATGCGCTGGATCTATCCCCGAGAAAGTGCGAGCTGGTTCCGTAGCGCTTGTCCTCGCTGGACTCCTCTGAATCCCTGGTATCGTAGAGAAGACGTCCAACAGTCAGATGCAATTCTGAAGCGCCGTCAATTGAGCCGTGGTCCATTCTCGAGGATATAGAATACATGCGGAAAGACTCAGGAGGAACGATCCGGCAGATGTGCCCTCGTTCCCCTGGGTGCGCCTTCCAGAGGCGCTTTGGATCGAAACCGGCCGCGCTCAGCACTTCAATTAAGTCCCAGAGTTCCCACTGGTCTTCTGCCCGAGCCTCGACGATTTGCCTGAGGGTTCCGTTAAGGCTTGCCGCATAAAGGGCTTTGGCCACAGGTCGATCCACCGGTCGGATACGGCCAAACTTGAGCAACGTGCGCAGAGGTAGGATGGTGGTCCCCTCATAGCCATCTCTCAAGTTCACCGCTTCGCGCCACTGAGCGGTCAGCGTGATTTTCTCATAGCCTTTTGCTTTTAGAGCGGTCAGGGTTTTATCAACCATATCATCGCTATTTTCGGGTAAAACGGCGCAGCGGTCGCCAGGTAAGTAGCGTATGCCGGTTTGTGCGACATCGAACACAACCCGCTTGATCCATCTAGTGGTATCCCCTTCAGGATTTATGGTTTCAATCTTTTGAACATGGGCGTGGTGGCTGGACTGGGGAAAATCGCTTTCACGTTCAAGCTGGGAGTCCATCAACTCATCAACGGCATCATCCCAGATACGGTCTTTGAATAAGCCACTGAAGCCGCCAATGGTCACACTGCGGCCGACCTTAAAGCCAATATCCAGATAACCATATGCTTTTATTTTGTGACGGCTAAGGAAGCCACTGTCACCAGCATAAACCATCGCCGCTTCCTTGTAGATACCATTAAGGACGGGGTCGCCACGCTTTTCCACGTACTCGGCTACAGAGATTTCGTTGAGGGCCTCAAAAAAATCTCTCCAATGCTTTGGGTACCAGTTGCGCATGTTGAGCATTTCTTCGCCCAAGTGGGTGTTGTAATGATGGCGGCTAAAGAATATGTCCAACATGTGAAAAGAGGGGGCCGAGACACCGCTTGGTCCGACCGTACCTTCGGTAATAGGCACCGCAAAAGGGGCCACCGTTTTGGCCCATACCACCGGGTCTACAAACGTGTCACTATAAGGGTTAGGGTTAAGAGCCATAAAAATCTTGTGGCCAAAGCGTTGTATACCGTCGGTGATAAAGATCAATTCCTTTTTTAGCGCCTCAACGTCATCCCGATAGACGGCCTCTTGGCTCCGGACCATGGCTCCGGTGAGCGGCACAATTTTGTGATGGGCTTCTACCTGCATTAAGTATAAAACTCGTTCCTCCTGATTATCTACCGTAGAGACTAAAAGTTCCAGATTATTGAGCCGGATCGGATCATCCAGGTCTGGGTTAATAAGTTTCCAGTTATATAAGATCAGGTCGATATAAGACAGATGCGGGGCGAGCCGCTCGAGACGGCGGGTAATTTGTTCCCATGGTAGCTGCACACCATCGGGCATTGGCTTGTCGGGGGGGGTGTCGGAGATGCGGTGGTAGGCATGGGCCAACATACTCATGATGACCGATGCCCGCAGCAGATATTCGTCCGGCAGTTCTTCTTTGTCGGCGCTTAACAAGGGCATATCCTGCAACGCCTGGCGAATCCTAATCGCACGCCAAAGCTCAGGCAGGCTTTCGGCCATCTCATCCCACACTTCATATCCTGACGGCAATTTAAGGAGTGGTGGGGAGGTGGGCAAGAAACCATGTGTCTCTGATAAAAAGCCTAAATTCTCATGTCCATGACGCGTGTTTGCCTGAGATGCTGTCGTCAGTATGAGCCGTGAGGGAATGACATCTCGATCAGCGCGTGGTTTCTTCAGGACTTCAATTTTAGTCGCTGCCGAGGATGGCTCACTCGTTGGCGTTTCCGCTTGTACCGCTTCCGTTTGAAACAGCAGCACAGTTTGCCCAATTAGAACTCTGTCCCCCGGATTGAGCGTTCGGCGATTGGTTACTTGAACGTTATTTACAAAAGTTCCATTACTGCTCCCCAGGTCTTCGATCCCAGGCTGTCCATCTTGCCAATCAACACGCGCGTGCAGGCGCGAAGTCCTGGGGTCCTGCAACACGATCTCCAAGTCATCACCCCGGCCGATGCGTAGCTGGTCTTCATTTAACTGAAAACTTATCCCGGCCTGGGGGCCTTTTTGAACGACCAATCTGGGCGCCGTGTCTCGAGTGACCAAGACAGTAGCATTCGTATCATCCACTACCACGATAGTAAACCTCCTCCAACTTTACTGGCTATGAAGCAAAGCTTGGCGTCACAGAACCGATCCAGTTGACCCTAGAGCGTACCGACAACTGCCCGACATACGTCGGCGCGCGAGATCGTTCCAACCAGTTTGCTGTCCTGGACGACAGGCAGCAAGCGGATCTGCTTGTCCACCAATATCGTGGCAGCTTGCGCAACGTGGTTCTCAGGGTCGAGCACAATCGGCTCTCGAATGATCAATGGCGCGATGGGGAGCTCGGATAGCTGCTTGCCTTTATCCAGGAAAATCTGGAAAGCGTCTTCGAGTGTCCCTCCTTCATCCAGGATCTCATCAATATCGGGTAGGGCTGTGCGTAAGATGTCTCCTTCGGAGAGTACCCCAATGAATGTATCTTCGTCGTCTACCACCATAAGATCGCTGACTCCCGACAAGGCCACGATCTCCGCTGCATGGCGTATATCGGAATCCTGGCGAATCCGGGCCGTGCGTACTCGCATAACATCTTTAATCTGTGCTTGTATGGGCTCCATTTTTACTCCCTTTCCCTGTGGTTCGGCAGAGCCTGAGCTTTATAGAACGAATTAACTGGATAATTATAACCTATATTATCGCCTTAAACTTGCTAGATTTTAAGTTCCCATCTCATTGATAAATCCTTAAACGAAAACCGCTCCACTTCATCAGTAGAGCGGTTATTTCGAATTAGTACCCCACGTGTACCGGCTCCGTTCTGCGTAAATATTTAATCTATATCCTTTTGACCTGCCCCCCAAAAGCTGATCTAAGTAGAATGAGATGAACGGTCGAAAAGGAGGCTCAAGTCCTAATTGAATTGTGGAGGAAGCACTACAACACCGTCAGGCCACATAGTTCCCTAGGTTACAAACCCCCAGCTGCAGCTACTGTTGTGGTCAAACCTACTCAAACTCGGCAAGCTAGTCTAACAATATGACTGGTACAAATTGTGGGGGCAGGCCACTTTAGAAATCGTAAGAAATGATATCCTAAAAGCTATTGCTAAACATGAAGCTG
>PVMK01128447.1_pt1 | contig 14065 bp, 12 predicted proteins | sample 1853481 | NCBI WGS metagenome assembly PVMK01 (sample SAMN08533507, study PRJNA380276) | Marine sediment metagenome, whole genome shotgun sequencing project. | reverse complement strand
AAAGGCAGGGGATTTGATATAACAGGAATAGTGTTGGGAGGAATTCCTATTTTGACTATTTTAGTTATGTTGCCTTTAGAATTCATCTTTCCCCATTAGTAATATGATTTTATAATTTAAATTAGTTCTGGTATAAAAATATCCTCATTTGACCCTATAATCCTGGTTCTAACTTCGTACGCTATGGCCAGCCATTTAAGACAAATACGTTGTAAGTATCTTGATGGTTTTCAAAAAAAGATTGCATACTTTATTTAAATATTCTACTCTTAAAATCAGCAAGCAAAGCAATATAGAAGAAATACTTGTGAAAGTAATTGTATGGATGAAATGCGGACCACAGAATGTTCTCCAGCTGGGAGAAGTAGAAAAATCCACTCGAAAAATAATAACAAAAACTGACAAAGTGCTGATAGTCTTTATTAAATAGGTGATTAAGCGAAAGGAGAATTATGAAAATCTTAACTCTGAAGATGAGAATTTTGGTGTTATGGATATTCACTGCAGTATCCATAACTGCTGAGAGTGTATTTGCCTTATATGATAAAGGCGGAATAGAAAAAGTAATGTCTGGGGAGGTTTCTGCAAATTTAGTACTTTGGACATGTCGTTGGCTAATTCCCTTTGTGTTAGCATTTCTAACAGTTAACTTAAGGGATAAACCTAATCGTATAACAAACTTGGTTTTGGGGGCAATTTTTGTAGCTTTTAATATCTTTCAATTCGTAATGCGTGCAGCATTAGGACAAAATCTGCCGCCTTTCCTAATAATTATTATAGTCTTAACTACTGTAGCTAATGCCTTAATTCTTTGGTATGCAATAAGATGGCCTAAATATGAGAAGTAGAGTAGTGGCCAACTACTTAAGACAGATGTGTTATGAGTATTGTAATATTTAGATTCCAAAAAATATATAAAATTTAATCAATAGTAAGTAGATATAATCGGTCATAAACAAACGTTATCCGTTGAAACAGATGGTCGAGGCTTACAGATATGTTAAAAAAGGACACAAGAAGGGAAATGTAGTCATAACTGTTGGACATAATGATAAAACTTGACAAAGCATTGCACTAAATTTTTAATTATAATTCAATTCTGATGATTTAGATTTTAGTATAACAAATCTAATTATAAGGATTAAGCAAGATGGGTAAAAAAATAATAATTTTAAGTGTAGTATTTGCAGTTGCAGGTTATTTTCTAGGTGTTGTAGCTGAAGCGACTCGTGATTCTGGATTGGTAATTTATTATATTTCCTGTGGACTTAAAATAGTGTGTTTTTTGATTGCTATGCTACTTGCTCACTCTACCGGTAAGACTATTAGAAAAAAATTAAACATTATTGGGATTCCAGGTTTAAGATATGTAAGTTGGATTATGTATGGTACTGCAATGGTTCATTTTATACTGTTTTTTCGATGTGACTTGATTGCAGCCGGAAACAGCCGACTCCCAGATGGACAGATAAATATAGATCATGCGATTTTCTTTATAGCATCGATGCTTATGATTGCAGAAGTGTGGACCACATCTAAAAGAAAAGATTAAGGTTTACTTACGAATCCAGCACAGATCTCACTTCTCTTATCAAAGGAGAATCTAAACTGAAAATTATTAAAAACCCAATTCAGGTATAAAAATATCATCACTTAAGCTCAATAATTTGGTTTGAATAACATACACAGTGGACAGCCAATTGCATAGACTTTTCTTTACCCACTAACGAAATCAGGTGAGCACATAATGGTGATTGTGTATCGTTAACTAGAAAATCTGTTTTAATTACAATCTAATAATATAGCAAAATCTTTTTCTTAAAATCATATTGGGTCCTATTTAATAAACAATCTATTTTTATTTGACAAAAGGTCATCAAAATAATAATATGGTAACGTTACTAGTAACGTTACCATAGCCAGTACATTCTATGATAAATAAAAACATAACAATTAAGGATGTAGCCAGGGAAGCTAACCTTTCAATATCAACTGTTTCAAGAGTTGTGAACAATGAAAAATTTGTTTCCCCGGATTCTAAGGAAAAAGTAGAAGAGGCTATAAAAAAGTTAAATTACCACCCAGAACTTACTGCCCGCAATCTAAGATTAAGAAAAACAAATACTATCGGAGTAATTATTCCCAATATTGCTGATTATTTCTTTGCAAGCATTGTTCTAGCTGTTCAAAAGTATTTCATGGATAAAGGTAAAGAAGTTATATTATTTAACACCAGCAATAATGAAAAGATAGAAGAAAAAGCCATAAGGCTTGCTGCATCTAAAAGGGTTGAAGGAATAGTACTTATTACAATCTGCAAAAATGAAAAAATCATCGAATCAATCATGGATAGTTACCAGATCCCAATTGTAGTCATAGATAATAAGCTAAATATTAAAAATGTGGACCAGGTATTAAGCGATGATATTGGTGGGTCTCTTAAGTTAATCTCTCATCTCATTGATGTGCATGGATATAAAAATATTGCGTGTATAAGTGGTCCTCTGGATGAGTCAAGTGGTAAAGATAAATATCTTGGTTATAAGAAAGCACTTAATAATCATAATATTGAAGTAGATGAAAGATATACTAAGACAACGAACTGGAAAAAAAGTGAAGCTTACAAAGCAACAGAGGAATTAATCAATCTTTTACCAAAACCCGAAGCAATTTATTGTGCAAATGCAAATCTTTTAATCGGATGCCTAAGATTCTTGTTAGATAATAATGTCGAAGTTCCAGAAGAGGTGGCTTTAGTAACTTTCGATGACTATGATTTTGTTTCGGTTCTTGCCCTCCCGTTACTTCTTTGGAGAGGGTAGATACAAAAATTGGAGAAAAAGCAGCTGAATTGCTTTATAAGAGAATAGAAGGATTTAAGGGAGATTATAGAGAAATTAGGATTAAATCAGATATTATTATAAGGAAATCCTGTGGTTGTGAATGATGTTCACATTTTATATATATTAATTATGAAGAATAATTATTTTGGAGGGGGTGTATAAAATATTTATAGTTTAAAAATCATTTTAAAGGAGGAAATTATTGAGAAAAAATTTTTATAATACAAAAAACAGGATTGTTTGAAAAATCACATTTTGTGATTATCGGGAAAACTATAATTCAAAAGGAGAATCAAATGAAAAAAACACTAATAATAATGTTGCTGGTTATTTTCGGCACGTCAATGGGTTTTATGGGTATTAGTTGTAAAGCAGATGCGTCCGAAACAGCTGAAGAAATCACAGAGGAAGTCGCAGCTGAAGAAGAAGTCGCTGAAGAAGAAATAATGGAAGAGACAGAAGAGGTAACAGTTGTAGCTGACGCAACATATAGAATTGGGTATTCATGCTATGGCTGGGAAATACCATGGATGGTATTTTATCAGGAGATCTTTGATGAGTTAATTGCCAATGAGTATCCAAATTATGAGATCATTTATCATGACGCACAATATGATTTCCAGGCAATGGCTGATGGTCTTGAGACATTTGTCAGTGATGATGTTGACATGATAATGCACTTTGCACTTGATAATCTTCCTGTTCTTGAATCTTATAAGAAGATCCAGGCTGCTGGTATACCACTATTCCTCACAATGGATGAACCAGCTTATGAATCTTGGGAATACATGGTAGCTTTTTCTGGATTGAGCCCAGCAGAAGCTGGTAGAGTGTGTGCAGATGATCTTAATGAGCAACTTGGTGGAGAAGGTACTTATGCAGCGATAACTCCTCCAAAAGGTTCTAGTTCCTATGAAATGTATATGACTAGATTTTATAACAGGCTTGAAGACATCGGCAGTAATCTGGAACTGGTTGCTGAGGAAGATGGAAACTGGGACCCAAAACAGGCACAGGAAAAAGCTGCTGACATTCTTACAAGATTCCCAGATATTGATGGATTCTACGTCACTGATGACTGGATGGGAAGTGGAATTGTCATAGCTGCCAAAGAAAAAGGTTATGAACCTGGTGATTTCGTCATTTCCGGATGTGGTGGCGCTGCTGTTGGAGTAAAAGATCTGGCAGATGGTTGGTATTCAGTACTGGTAGATCAGGGACCTAGACTCTGTGCTATACAGGATGCTTATCTGATGAAGATGATACTCGAAGGAACTGGTCCTGTACCTTTCTATTCAATGGTTTATCAGAGAGTGCTTACCCAAGACGATATGGAAGATTTCGAACCTTCATGGTAAAAATAAATCACTTGTATGGTGCAGTTTTTACTGCACCATACATACCAATTAACGGTCGGTTTATTAAAACTACAATATCGAAAGGATAGATGATGAAAAAGATTGGTGTTGGAATAATGGGAATTGGTTGGGTTGCCGGTGCTCATACAACTGCAATGATGAAAAATCCAAATTATGAAATAAAAGCTTTGGTTTCCAGAAGAAAGGAATCATGTGGAGCATTAAAAAAAGAACATGACCTAGATTGCGATATTCTTGACAGCTATGATGACCTTATCAAACATAAAGATATTGACCTTATTGATATAACTACTCCAAATGTAATGCATCATGAGGAAATCCTCAAAGCTGCAGCTGCTGGAAAGCATATGATTATAGAAAAGCCTATATGCATGGACGAAAAAGAACTTCAGGATGAACTTGATGCAGTAAGGAAGGCAAAAGTAAAAACACAGACTGGGTTTTGCCAGCCGATGGAACCCACATGTTGCTTCTATAAAAAATATGATTGATAAAGGCGGAATGGGTGACATATTCTTTACTGAAGTTGATTATTATCATGAAATAGGTCCGTGGTGGAGTGGTTATAGCTGGGGAGCAAATAAGATAAAAGGAGGACCTTCAGCGAGCCTGTTAGCTGGTTGTCACGCAGTTGATCTGACAAGAATGTTTGCTGGGTCTGAAGCAGTTGAAGTATTTGCTTATGGAATTTGTGGTCACAGGAAAGATTATGAATACCCAATTACTTATGCTGCAGTTATAAAATTTGAAAATGGTAAAATTGGTAAAACTGGAAACAGTTTTGAAAATGAATGTCCTTATGTTATGAACATAATATTGCATGGAAGCAAAGGTGCAGTTTTTAATGAAAAATTCTTCACTAAAGAATGGTTCTCAGGACAGGAAGATTGGCAAGAATTTAAATCTACAATGCTTGACAGTGGGGATGTAAAGCATCATCCATTCAAAGGAATGGTCGATGACTTGGCTGACGCTATATTAAAAGATAAAGAAACAGTAAATAATATTGAATCATCTGCAAAATCTCATGAGCTCTGTCTGGCTATTGATAAGTCCATGGAAACAGGACTTCCAGTAAAAATACCATTACTAAAATGGTAGATTATAAATATTTATTTATTCAAAATTATAAGTAATTTGCTTTAGCTTACAATTGATGAATATCAATAGAAATCAAATCTGCATAGATTTGTTAGAGGGGGAAAGTTTATCAATTTATGGAAAAAGATTTTTTAGTAATAGAAAACTTATATAAAAGGTTTAGAGGCGTCCAGGCTCTTGATGATATAAGCCTGGATATGACGCAAGGTGAGATTCATGCTGTAATAGGGGAAAACGGAGCTGGTAAAAGCACTTTGATTAAAATAATCACCGGAGTTGTTTCTGCTGATAGTGGAAAGATAATATTGGACGGAAAGAATGTCACTAATTTTTCCCCAATTAAATTATTTGACCTAGGCATTTCAGCCTCTTACCAGGAGAATTCATTATTTGATAATCTTACAGTAGCTCAAAATTTATTTATTGGTGAATTTTTTAGTTACAAAGGTTTTAATTTCAAATGGAAGAATCTGGTTAATAATGCAGAAGAAATATTAAGTTATTTTGGATTAGAAGAATTGAATCCATTGGAAGTTGTATCTGAATTACCTCCTGAAACCAGGCAGATTATTGAGATCCTAAAATCTGTAAACAGAAAATCTAAATTTCTATGTTTAGATGAACCTACAGCTTCTCTTACTGAGAGTGGGGCGGAATTATTCTTCAAAATGCTCTCTAAACTTAAAGAAAATGGTATTACAACTGCCTATATCTCCCATAATCTTGATGAAGTTTTGCAAATAAGTGACAGGATCACAGTATTACGAGATGGAAAAAAAGTAAAAACAGTTCGAAAAGAAGATGTAGATAAATCAGCTTTACATCAACTGATGATAGGAAGAGCCATAAGTAGTAAACAAAGAAAAAAAATATCACATACTGATAAACCACCTCTATTAAAAGTAGAGGCTGCAAGTGATGGAGAGAAATTGGAAGACATAAATTTTGAAGTCTATCCTGGGGAAATCCTTGGTCTTGCCGGTCTTGTAGGATCAGGCAGGACTGAATTAGCATGGATGCTCTATGGTTTGAATCCAATGAAAGAAGGTAAAATATATTATCATAATGATGAGCTTGTAAATCTAAATCCGGTAAAAGCGATCAAAAATGGAATAATGTATCTTCCAGAAGATAGAAAATTAATGGGTCTTTTCCTAAGTCAAAACCTGACAGTAAACACAACAGCTTCAAAAATTGAAAAAATAAGCAGTTCAATTCTAATAAATTTCAAAAAAGAAAGAACACTAACAAATAAGATGCTTAAAGATCTTGATGTCAAATATGCTTCAATCAACCAGCTGGCATTGAAATTGAGTGGTGGAAATCAACAAAAGGTCCTGTTTGGTAAATGTTTATTTACGGATCCTAAATTATTGATTTTAGATGAACCTACAAAAGGAATAGATGTTGGTTCAAAAGAAGAAATATATGAGCTTATTGGAAAGTTAACTGACCAGGGATTAACAATAATCCTCATATCTTCTGAGGTTGAGGAAATATGCCAGCTTGCAGATAGAGTGCTGGTAATGGTCAATGGTAAAATTAAAGATATCTACAAAGGTGATAAAATAAATGAAAAAGACATCACAAGTTGTTACCTCCAAGTTGAAAAAAGAAAATGACATTTTAGGGAATCTGATCAGGACCTATGCTATATGGTTTATCCTACTTCTTTTAGTAGTTATAATGTCATTCGTTTCCCCCGTATTTTTTTCATTCAGAAATTTTATAACTGTTTTTAAAAATATTGGACCTTTTGCATTAGTTGCAATGGGATTGACATTCGTTTTTCTCGGTGGTGGGTTTGACCTAAGCCAGGGTGCAATTTTGCTTCTAACATCTACTGTAATTGTTAACTTAAATCCTGCAAGTCCAATACCATTTATCGGAGCAATAATTCTATGCATTCTTATTGCAGCGGGAGTTGGTGCAATAAATGGTTATTTTATTGGAATGCAAAGGATGAATCCATTTATAACGACTCTGGGGATGAGATATATACTTGGAGCTTTGATATATATTGCTACATCAGGCGCAGTTGTGAGTGCTGCAGTACAGAGTGATATCCTTGAATATCTTGGGTTGGGAAGATTGTTTAATATACCTATTCAAACAATAATCGTAGTAATAATAATCGTGATTTGTTGGTTTGTAATAAGGTATACGAAATATTCTAGAAAAATAAAAATAATAGGAAGTTCCCTTGTGGTCAGTAGATTCTCAGGACTGCAGTTTGGGAGAATTCAGATGTCTACATATATGGTAAATGCAGTACTTGCTGGAATTGCTGGAATACTTGTGGGAAGCCATATGACTTATGTGATCCCTACATTAAACTGGAATTATGATTTTGATGCTATAACTGCATGTGCCGTTGGTGGTATCAGCTTATCAGGTGGTAGCGGAAGCATAATAAATACCCTTTCGGGGGTGTTGTTGATCGGTTTTATTAATAATTCAATGGTGCTTCTAGGACTTGAAGAATACTGGCAATTGATTTTCAAGGGTCTGATACTTCTTGCAGCAATTATAATTGATATGCAAATTAAGAGGAGATATGAATAATAAAGATACTTTAATTCAGAAGTCCGATAATCCAAATAAGAAATATTTAACTATTAGTTTTTTTTATAATTTAAGAATTCCCATTCTCATAGTTATAGTTATTATACTCTTTTCGATACTATCAAAGAATTTTTTAACTTTGAGAACCTTGAATTCCATTCTGTCACTTATGTCTGCCTATGGAATTATTGCAATCGGCCAGACGCTTGTTATATTGATCGGCGGACTCGACGTATCTGTGGGTGGAATAATGGCTATATCAGGATTAATTATGATAAGGTTAATGCCTTATGGTATACCTATTGCAATCATTGGCAGTCTAGCTTCAGGAGTAATCGTCGGGCTTGTAAATGGACTTATAGTTACAAGATTTAAAGTAAACTCTCTTATCACTACTATTGGTATGGGTTTTTTGCTGAACGGTATAGCATATGTAATTGCTGATGGGACAATACATTTAAAGGATCATCCGATTGTTGGATTTGGTAATGGGGTTTTATGGCAAATACCATTTATTGCTATTTTATATATTGCCCTTACATTGATCGTACAGTATGTCATGAGGAGGACTACGTTTGGAATAAAACTTTATTGTGTAGGGGCCAGCAGAGCATCATGTGATTATTCTGGAATAAATGTTAAAAATATTGAGCTTTTAGCTTTTGTCCTCTCTGGATTCTTTGCCGCTTTAGGTGGTCTCATATATTCATCAAAGCTTGCAGCTGCAAGTCCGCTTATTGGAAGTGACGTGCCTATCTTTGTAATTACTGCTGTTTTGTTGGGAGGAACTACTATTGGAGGAGGGTATGGAGATGTTTTAAAAACTCTCTCTGGTATATTTTTAATTACCCTGATAACCAAAGGTTTGACTCTACTAAGTGTAGAAGCATATTTCCAGAATATGATAATAGGTATAATACTTTTAGTCCTACTTTTCATAGGTAGAAAACTTACAGTCCGGGGTAGGTTATTTGTGTAGATTCAAGAAATACCTTTAAATTCATGGAAATTTTAATAATACTTAAAAATTATAAACAACATATCTATAATCAATTTGGGCATTCGATTAAATTAAAGAATAGGAATATATGGAGTATATAAAAGAAATAAATAAATGGTTTGATCAAAATAATGACTATATATTAGACTCAATTTCCGGACTGATTCAGAAAAGAACCGAAAACCTACCACCTGGTGGAAATGAAAAGGTAGGTCAGGAATATATATATGAACAAATTGTGAAATATATACCTGAGAGAAATATTGATATGTTTGGGATTTATGATGTCGAAGGAATCAGGGAACATCCTTTATTTTTTCCCACGATAGATGGTGTTGAAAAGGATTATAGAAACCGTCCCAACCTTGTTGCTAAATTAAAAGGTAGTGGGGGAGGAAAGTCTCTAGTTTTTTCTGGACATGTAGATACTATGCCAACGTATGGTAAAAAGTGGAAAGTATTTGAAGATCCCTATAGTGGAAAAGTAAAAGATGGGAAAATGTACGGTAGAGGATCTGCAGACATGAAAGCAGGTACAATATCGGGATTTTTGGCTCTTAAATGTCTACATGATATGGGAATAAGATTAAAAGGGGACGTTTATGCAGAAAGCATAGTCGACGAGGAGAACGGAGGAGTAAACGGAACCATTGCAGCTAGACTCAGGAATCCTGATATTGATTTTGGAATAGTACCTGAACCTACGAATCAAATAGTAGGGGTCGAATCTGTCGGAGGAAGCGACTGGAAAATATCAGTAAAGGAAGAAGGAGCAGGGGGTATTGAAGCCAGTGAAAAAATGATCAACCCTATATATAAATTGAAAAAAGTCATATCGGCTCTTGAAGCTTATGATAAAAAAATCGGTAAAATCAAACCATCCAATAATTATTATAATGATGTGAGGATCAGGCTCCTGACTTACCAATTCAGCTCAGGGGGTTCAACTTATATTGAATCTGGTGCTGTTCCCACGGAAGGACATATTTATTTTTGGCTTGAAGCTTTTGCAAATATTAATGAAGAGAAGTACAGAAAAGATTTCCTTGATTTTTTAAATATTGAATTAAATAAATATCCGGAATTTAGAGATTCATATCCAGAAGTAGATACTGTAATAAGGTTTTTATATGGTCACATAACTAATACTAATCATCCGGCAATGGAGGCCATAAAGAAAGCTCATAAAGATTGTAGTCAAAAATATGAAGAAGGAGGAATGCCTTATTCCACAGATGCTTTTGCATTTAAAAGAACCAGCAATACAGAAGTGGTTATAATGGGACCGACAGGCAAGAATCCTCATGGCATAGATGAATATGTAGAAGTGGATAGTGTTCTGAAATTGATAAAAATCTTAGTACTTACTGCAATAAATTATTGTAGTAAGTAACTTTTTATTTAAGTTTGAAAGGCAAAATAAAAATGTTAAAAGGTATATTAAAAGTACTTGATGAAAAAGACATGGAACTTTTGCATGGAAAGATACTGGAAATACTCGAAAAAACTGGTATGAAGATAAGCAGCAGGTTATTACTTGAAGCTTTAGCCAATGCTGGATGTAAAGTTGATTTTAAAACAGAGCAAGTATGGTTTAAACCTGAAATTGTAGAAAAACAGATAGGACTTCAGAAAGATAGATATAAAATGGTGCGTTCATCCCTGACTGACCCATTTTGTGAAAGACTCCCTAAAGATGATGTAGCTTTACCCGATGAATTCAGGGTAGACTATGGTTTCAATGTGGTCTGGATGTATGATTATCCCAGTGGAAAATATAGAGTACCAACAGCTAAAGATCAGATAGATATGATAAAACTCGGTAATGCTATTGAAGAAGTTAAAGTTGTAAATATCCCCTTTGTATGTGGGGATTTTGATGAACGCATAGAGACTATAGAATCGGCAGGCTTGTTGCTATTAAATACAGAAAAACCAGGAGTAGTTGAAGTCAATGATGGAAGACAAGTAAAATATTTAGCTGAACTGGCCTATATTGCGGGCGAAAACAATGAAGACATCATAAGAACTGATCCACCAGTTATAACATATGTCTACTGCACTACATCCCCCCTGAGAATCGATAAGCGATCTTGCAGTGTCCTGGAGGAGAGTATAAAATACAAATTTCCTGTTTGTTTTGCTCCAATGCCGATACTTGGTGGGACAACTCCAATAACTCCTGCAGGGAGTGTTGCTATTGCTGCAGCTGAAATCCTGGGTGGTATAACAGCGACATCATTACTAGATCCGGAATTGTATTATTTTGGTTGTGCAATTACAGGGGAAATGGATATGAAGACTACAAATATAAGGTTCGCAACTCCTGCATCCATTCTTACTGATGCTACATTACATCAATTATTCAGATATAAATATGGTATTGTTTTTAATATAGATCCAGCATATGTTGAAGCTAAATGTCCTGGTATCCAAGCTTCATTATTAAAAGTTTTTAGGCAGATGGCTTTTGGCAGTACGGTAAGTCTCCCACTTCCCATAGGAGTACTGGATAATGCCTCTGCCCATTCACCAGTTCAGGCGATGATAGACCTTGAGATGAATAAGGGAATTTATTCATTTACAAGAGGAATTGAGATAAGTGATGAAACAATAAATATTGACCTTATAAATAAAATTGGATTTGGAGAATCTGAAAATTATTTAAGCAGTAATCAGACCCTGGAGTATTTTAAAGATATATTATGGGATACTGAATTACTAGATACTACATACAGAAAAAATGAAATTTATAAAACCGATGATATGGATCGAGAATTATTAGATAGAGCTGACAAAAAATGGAAAAAACTGCTTTTATCTCATAAAGATATAAAAATTTCTCCAAAATATGAAAAGGAGATAATAAATGTAATTGAAGCTGCGAGAAAAGATTTATTATAATCTTTTTTCAAAAATCTATTAGTAGTCATCAAATATTTAAATAGGTAAATATTTAAAAATTATTATAAATTGTCCGGAGGAAAAAATGAGTGAATTCAATTTCGAACCAGCAGAATTTGTCCCATTTAAAGACAAAGAGGTGCTAAAGAAAGCGAGATCGGTGCATGGAAAAGATCTTGAAAAATATTCCAATGATAAGATGAAGGTAAAAGTTATCAAAAATCCTCATCCAATAATAATCGGTGATATATTTACAAGGATAAAGATGTCAGATGATCTGGATAAAAAACAGGTGCTCATATTGGGTAATCCTGAACCTGAGACATATATACCAGTTGCTGAATTAATAAACTATCATAGAGTGGATTGTAGAAATCTGTACATATTTGCGATGGACGAATGGGCAGACCAGGATGGTAACATTGCTCCCATCACCTATAAAGCAGGTTTTGCACATTCTTTGCTTAATTATTTTGTATACCAGATAGACCAAGAACTACGTATGCCTTTAGAAAATGTCTTCTATCCTACAAATAAAAATATAGCTGATTATTCAAAGATGATAACCGAAACAGGAGAAGGTGGTGCTGATGTATGTTATTCTAGTCCAGGTTGGACAGGACATATAGCATTTGTTGATCCCACCCCTGAATTCCTGATAGATAATATCGACGAATACCTTAAGAAAGATGCAAGGATATTAACCCTGCATCCGCTTACCATTTGCCAGAATTCCTTGCATGGAGTTTTTGGACAATCTGGGGATATTGCAAATGTTCCTCCTAAAGCAGCAACAATAGGACCTAGTGATGTAGCACGTTCAAGAGTGAGAATAGAACTCCATTCACTCCAAACAATGGGAACATTCGTCTCTTGGCAGAGGATGATTTCCAGACTGATAGTATTGGGTCCAGTTACACCATATATTCCCAGTTCCATATTCCAGATACTTGATACTCAAGTATATATCAGCGAAGAGGTAGCTGCTCCTTTTGAATGCTGGGAGACTATAGGATATTAATTAAATGGTTTAAAATAAATCCAAATCTTGGGTGATTAAACACTTCAAATATTTTTTTGTTGTGCTTCTTTTGCATTTAAGGGAATAAGTAATACAAAAGTTGTTGTTCTAGGGCCTATAGGAAAAAATAATCATGGAATAGATGAATATGTAGAAATATGAATCCGAACATCTTAAGAAAGAAAAACAGATTTATAAGGGATATTCTTTGCTTACTAATATTGATGAATTAAAAGTCTATAGTATTAAATCCAATTTAGCTCATAGGAATTTTATTGAAGGATTGGACACCCTCGAGAGAAGTTTGAAACTGGTTATATAACGAAACTTATAGACTCACTAAATTCTGTAAATAACACACATATTCCATGCCTCTAAAAAAATCGGTTATACAGTTCACCTTTTACACAAAATGTGTATGGCTATTCTCAAGATTGATAATAAATATTATGTCTATAAAAAATGCTCAAGAGTATAATCATAAATATTATTTTTAATAAATAATAATATTATTATTTACAATTAGCATGCCTTTTCAGCATTATCAGACATTCTCCTGCCCGTATCTACAGTATTCCATTATGGGGCATATTGTACATTTTGGCCTTCTTGCAATACAAATACTTCTTCCATGTGCCACTATCTTATGAGAAAAAACAGTTTGTTTTGCTTCCGGTACTATTTTTTTCAGGTCAAACTCTATCTTATCCGGATTTGTGTTCAATGTCAGGCCTATGTGATGAGAGATCCTCTTCATGTGAGTATCTACTACTATTACTGCTTTGCCAAAACAATCACCCAGTACCACATTTGCTGTTTTCCTTCCTACTCCGGGAAGTGATACCAGGTCTTTCATATTACCAGGAACTTCTCCATTAAAATCTTCAATGAGAGCTCTTGCGGCCCCCATTATATTTTTTGTCTTATTCTTAAAAAAACCTGTTGTCCTGATATCCTGTTCAAGTTCATCAGGATCAGCTTTTGCAAAATCATGTATTCCTTTGTATTTTTTAAAAAGCCCCGGGGTTACCTTGTTTACCTGTTTGTCTGTGCTCTGGGCCGCAAGTATTGTAGCTACGAGCAGCTGAAAGGCATCCCTGTGGCCCAGCGTAGTCTCAAGGACACCCGGGTATTGTTTTTCAAGAAGTATGGCAATTTTATCAATATTTTTTACCGCGGGAGAAAATAAACCTATATCCATATTAAACCTCTATTATCCCTTTCCTGTCCTTAAAATATTCTTTAACTATAA
>PVMK01185267.1_pt1 | contig 14066 bp, 13 predicted proteins | sample 1853481 | NCBI WGS metagenome assembly PVMK01 (sample SAMN08533507, study PRJNA380276) | Marine sediment metagenome, whole genome shotgun sequencing project. | reverse complement strand
GAAACTAATAATGACCACTATCGGACAACTCTTGAAAACCAAAGGTAACGAAATCTGGTCTATTGCCCCACAGGCAACCATATATGAAGCATTGCAAGTAATGTCTGAGAAAGATGTGGGGCTCTGTTGGTTGTACATAAAGGGGATGTAGTTGGTATCTTTTCGGAACGCGATTACGCCCGCAAACTAATCCTTAAAGGAAAGTTCTCCAAGGATACATCTGTTGAGGAATTGATGACTCGTAAAGTACTTTATGTGGGGCCTGAGAGCACCATTGAAGACTGTATGGCATTGATGACTGCTAAGAGCGTCCGTCACTTACCGATCTTAAAAGATGAACGGTTGATCGGGATCGTGACTCTCGGCGATGTGGTTAAGCAGATCATCTCAGATCAAGAATTCACTATTCACCAACTTGAGAACTACATCTCGGGCAGTTACTAAACATAGCACTAACCACTTGGGATGCTTTTCAACAGACCATTATCAATAAAGTGTTTTTCAAAAGGGGGCATCCATATAAAGGGCGAGTCAATAAAAGAACCATGTTTCCCTGAAGAGATACTCTTTCTCAGCGTTCATCCTCTGATAGTTTAAAAAAATTTCGTAGCTTCCATTAATTCCATTGTGTACCCCTTTTTTTGGTTTTTGGGTTAAGGTGGACCGCATTGTTTGGACAGCCCCGAAGGGGATATAAGCTCTGATGCCATGTTAATATTATACTGAATGCTACCTCTTTTTTACTGGGGGGCCAATGTAAGGAGCCCGTAGGGCGACTGGAATTGGCCCCGCTGGCGGCAATGGCTAAGACCGTGGAGAGTTGATGACGTAGTCCTTGGGGTCGGCGCGGATCTGGGATTTTATTCTTAAGTTTTAAGATGGGGTAGAACAAAAACACCCTGCTGTTGGCCATTTCCCCTGTTGACATCAATCTGAGCATTTGTTAAAGATTCAGGTGATCTGTGTCATACCTGTAAGCTCTCAATAATTCCAGGTTGAGTGCAAGAAGAAGAGGTGTTGGCAATAAGTAGGGATGGACACTATATATTATTTTTAACTGAAAGGAGTGCCTGTATTGGAACCATTAACACCATTTTATGAAGTAAATGAAGCCCTTGTTGCCATGGGTGCTGAAAAATTGAACCTTTGTATGCAATGCGGTATGTGTGCGGGATCGTGTCCCTGGCGTATTGTTGACGGACCCTTTAACATCCGGCGATTGATACGGATGGCCCAGCTGGGTGTTGAGGGATATGAATCTGATGATATTCTATATGGCTGCACCACATGTAATAAATGCGTGCTGAAATGCCCCAGGGGTGTCACCATTATTGATGTTGTCAGAGCGATGAGGTCAATGATCGCAGAAACGGGGGCCATCCCAGGTGTCTTGAGAACGGCCACGGGGAGTGTCCACAGCAATGGAAACCCCTGGTCCGAACCAAGGGAAAAAAGAACTGCATGGATGGAAGGTCTTGATGTGCCCATATTCGGTGAAGGCACTGAATACCTCCTGTTTGTATGTTGTACCTCGGCCTATGACGCGAGGGGCGAGAAGATAGCCCGGGCAATGGTCAAGGTCCTGTCTGCGGCGGGCGTCAGTTTTGGCGTGATAGGAGAGGAAGAAAGCTGCTGTTCCGAATCGATGCGAAAGATCGGAGATGAAGAGCTTTTTATGAATACGGCGCAAAAGAACATCAAGCTTTATAAAGAAAAGGGTGTAAAAAAGATTATTGCTACCTCTCCCCACTGCTACTACACCTTCACAAAAGAGTACCCGGAGCTGGGCGGTGATTTTGAAGTGGTTCATTATATCCAGTTGCTGGCAGGGCTTTTGGAAGAGGGGAAGTTGAAACTTTCCGGCACCCTGGATAAAAAAGTCACCTACCACGATCCCTGCTATCTTGGAAGGCATAATGATATCTATGACGAACCACGGGCCCTGATTTCCGCTGTTACCGGTGGCAACCTGGTTGAAATGAAAAGAGTCAGGCATGAGAGCCTCTGCTGCGGCGCCGGGGGGGGGAGGCTATGGATGGAGACAAAGCCTGAATGGCGCTTTTCGGATATAAGGATACACGAGGCGTGCGAAACCGGTGCTCCTATTCTGGCCACGGCCTGCCCTTACTGCATCTCCATGCTTGAGGACAGCCGCAAGACTGTCAACAAGGAAGATGAGATAGAAATCAAGGATATTTCCGAGCTCATTGCAGAGGTACTTTAGCCTATTAACCTTAACTAAGAAAGCCTTGCCATGTTGGCAGGGCTTTTTATTGTAAATGCTATGAAAATAGCCTACCTTGACTGCTTCTCAGGCGTTAGTGGCGACATGTTCTTAGGTTCTCTGTTGGATGCAGGGCTTCCCTTCCATGAATTGAGAGAATGTCTCCTGACCCTCCCCATAAACGGATATCAGATAAATATCAAACGTGAGGCCCGCAGCCAGATCTTTGGCACCAGGTTTTTGGTTTCGCTTGATGAAGGTATAAATGATCATAGGGGGTTAAAGACCATCAGGGAGGTCATCGCCCAGGGAGACCTGTCTGAAACAGTCAAAGAAAAAAGTATAAAGATATTTGAATCACTTGCAGAGGTGGAGGGAGAGATCCATAATCGTCCGCCGGAGGAGGTCCATTTTCATGAGGTAGGGGCCGTTGATTCCATAATCGACATTGTGGGAACGGTATATGCCCTGGAACGTCTCCATATCGAATCACTTTACGTATCTCACCTTCCTCTCGGTTCAGGGTTTGTCATGACCGCCCATGGCAAAATCCCTGTTCCGGCACCTGCCACTATTGCCCTGTTAAAGGGGGTCCCTGTATTTGAGGCGGGAATCCCGTATGAAATGGTTACCCCTACCGGCGCGGCCCTGATTAAAGGATTAGCTGCCTCTTTCGGGTCCATGCCCTCAATGGTTGTCCAGGAGGTCGGTTATGGGGTAGGGACCAGGGATCTGCCGGACAGGCCGAACCTGCTTCGAATCCTCATCGGGGAGGAGCAGTCCGGGAAGACGGTAGATACGGTAGTCGTCCTTGAGACCAATGTAGACGATATTGCCCCTGAATGCCTGGGATACCTCATGGACCGGTTGTTTGATGCGGGGGCCCTGGATGTGGTCTTTTTCCCTGTCCAGATGAAAAAAAATCGGCCCGGTGTACAAATACAGGTCATTGGGAGACCTGATAAAAAGGAACCCCTGATGGAGATTATGGTCAGAGAGACCGTCACCTTAGGTATCAGATTCCGCTACAGCCAGCGCAGTGTGCTTGCAAGGTCTTTTTCCGAGGTGGACAGCCCCTGGGGCAAGATTAAGGTGAAAAAGGTGATGCTTAAACAGGGCCCCCCACTCTTAGTGCCAGAATATGATGTTTGCAAGACACTTGCCTCAAAAAATAATATCCCCCTGCGTGAGGTTTATCTCTGGGTTACAAGCTTAAACGTGGAGGTCTCACAACCTGCTTGATGTCAAAGGATCAATCTGATAATTTACCAGTTCTTAATGCCTTCAGACAAACCGGGTTTTATGGAAAAATAGCCTTGATTTTGGCCACATGGTTCGGTGTCGGCCTCGCGCCGGTGATATCCGGGACCTTTGGTACCCTGGCTGCCGTGCCCCTTATCCTGTTGCTCAATTATTTTGGAGAGTGGTATGGCGTAATTGCCCTTGTTGTGGTTATTGCGGTGGCGATCTGGGCATCAGACCGGACCCAGGGGCTGTTGGGGAAGACAGACCCTTCCGAGGTGGTAATAGACGAGGTCGCCGGTTTTCTGGTGACCATGCTCTTATTGCCCATCTCATTGGTAAACGTGGGTTTAGGTTTTATCCTCTTCCGTTTCTTCGACATAGTGAAGCCATGGCCTGTGAGGCAGTCGGAGAGGCTCAAGGGAGGATTTGGGATAGTTGTAGATGATCTGTTAGCGGGGGTGTACGCGCATCTATGTTTGAGGGGGATCCTGGTGTTTGTAACTTGAAACTGGAAATTTGAAACTTGGAAAAGAAATGACAATGAGCCAGGTATAGTTTTCCGCACAGAGCTTGGAAACAAGAAAAATGAACGGCGAAATCATCACAATTGGCAATGAACTTACCTCAGGAAGGACCCCTGACCTCAACTCGTGGTATGCAGCCGGAAAACTCGCCGCCTCAGGTCTAAGTGTAACCCGTGTCACGTCGGTGGGGGATGATGAAGAAATGGTTTCCCATGCCCTTAAAATGGTCTCGGAATCGTCCCGGTTTGTAATCGTTACAGGGGGCCTGGGTTCAACAGACGACGATATGACATGCAGGATCGTGGCTAATGCGTTGGACAGGCCGCTTTATCCCGATCAGCATATGCTTGAAAAAATCAAGGCACACGTGAAAGCACGAGGGGCAGAGATGACGCCTCCACTCCAAAAAATGGCGTTACTCCCTGAAGGCGCTACAATGATTAGCCCTTCAGGAGATACATGTGGATTTTCATTGGCCAAAAAGAATGTCCGTTTTTATTTTCTGCCCGGAGTCCCTGATCAGATGCGCCATCTCATGGACAAGTTTGTGCTTCCGGAGCTCCTGAGTCTTTATGAAACTGTTCCTGTGGTGAGGCAGCGCCTTATAAAATTATATGGTCTCAGCGAGCCACGCATCGCTGAAATTTTTGTGAAGCTACGAAGGAAGCCAACGGATGCTGTCTTGGGGTTTTATCCTCATTTTCCGGAAAACCATATTACTGTCTCCTTGCAGGGAGAGGACGAGTTGACCGTAACAGCCGAGCTTGATCAGGTTGAGGCGGAGATATTTTCCCTCGTTGGCGATTATATTTTTGCCACAGGCAATCAGGAAATGGAGGAGGTTGTTGGCGGCCTGCTCACCGAAAAAGGCAAAACAATATCAGTGGCAGAATCGTGCACAGGGGGCCTGATAGGCCATAGGCTGACAAATGTCCCGGGTAGTTCGAACTATTTCTGTGGCGGGGTGGTTTCTTACAGCAATCAATCCAAGGTGAATATATTGGGAGTTGATGCAGAGACCATTAATGAATATGGAGCAGTAAGCAACGAGACTGCACAGGAAATGGCAAGGGGTATAAGGGAACGGATGAAGTCCGATCTTGGCCTGGCTGTAACGGGGGTTGCAGGTCCTGACGGGGGCAGCAAGGATAAACCGGTCGGGACAGTTTATATTGGGCTCAGCAGCGCGGACGAGGTTTTTTCGAGGAGATATGGCTTTTGGGGGAGGAGAAAGCAGATCAAACTGAATACCTCAATGATGACCTTAGACTGGGTTAGAAGGTACTTGAATGGCGATCCGATCCTTTCTGGCATTTGAGCTGCCCGTTGATATCAAAAGAATTATCACGGTGGTATCCGATGATGGCAGGCAGTTGCCTCTGAATGTCCGGTGGGTTAATGTGGGTAACATCCACCTCACAGTTGTCTTTATGGGCGACGTACAGGAAGAACAGATCAAGCCGATCCAGGACATTGTGAAGGATGTGTGCCAGGGATATGGACCTTTCGGTATTTCTATAAAGGGGATCGGTCTCTTTGGCAGCAGGCGCAACCCGAGAGTACTGTGGATCGGTCTTGATGGTGCGATTGATCGTATGGCCTGTTTCAAAGACGATTTACAGAAAGGGCTGAGGCCTTTCGGGATCAAGGATGAGAAGCGGCGTTTTAAGCCTCACCTGACACTCGGAAGATTCCGGAAGGGTGCGAGAACCGGGACCCATCTGGATGATCTTTTGTCAAAATATCATAATCTGACAAGCCCTGAGTGTATAATTGAAAAATTTGCATTGTTTAAGAGCGATTTAAGGCCAGAGGGGGCCGTCTATTCCAAACTAAACGGATGGCCCTTGATTGGAAAGCGTTAAAGGTCAGGAGTTTAGGGCTACTGGGTAGATTTTAGTTTATTTTAGACAATTTAGTACTTATTTTTAGGGAGGATTCCTATGGAAAGAGACAGGGCTATTGAACAGGCCATTTCTCAGATAGAGAAACAATTTGGCCGCGGGTCCATTATGAAAATGGGAGATGAAAAGATAGTCGACATACCTTCTATCTCCACAGGATCTCTTGCTCTCGATTTAGCGCTCGGGATTGGCGGTGTTCCCCGCGGGAGGGTAATCGAGATTTTTGGGCCGGAATCTTCGGGAAAAACCACCTTAGCTCTCCATATAGCTGCCGAGGCCCAGATAAAGGAAGGAGCTGTGGCTTTTGTGGATGCAGAGCATGCCCTCGATGTTAGTTATGCCAGAAAGTTAGGTGTGGATGTGGACAGCCTCTTAGTTTCACAGCCGGATACGGGGGAGCAGGCCCTGGATATCACCGAAATCCTTGTCAGGAGCGGTGCTATTGACGTTCTGATCATCGATTCTGTTGCAGCGTTGGTGCCGCGGGCGGAAATTGAGGGAGATATGGGCGATCACCACATGGGGCTGCAGGCCAGGCTAATGTCACAGGCCCTGAGAAAACTTACCGCAACCATCAATAAATCACATACCTGCGTTATCTTCATTAACCAGATCAGGATGAAGATCGGCGTTATGTTCGGCAGCCCCGAGACAACCACGGGGGGAAATGCCTTAAAGTTCTATTCGAGCCAGCGTTTGGATATCAGACGGATTGGGGCCATCAAGGACGGCGACCAAATTGTTGGAAACAGAACGCGGGTGCGGGTGGTGAAGAACAAAGTGGCGCCCCCTTTCAAAGATGCCGAATTTGATATAATTTACGGAGAGGGGATCTCAAAGGAGGGTGACATCCTTGATCTGGGCGTCTCTTTGGGTATTGTCGAGAAGAGCGGGGCATGGTACTCTTTTGGGGAAGACCGGATTGGTCAGGGTAGACAGAACGTAAAACGTTTTCTGGCCGAAAATATAGACATCAGAGACAAAATCGCCGGGCTTATCCTTGAAAAGACAGGGCTAACGAGAGGGGAAGAAGATGAGGGTGAGCCAAAGGGGTCTTGATCCCTCAATTTTGCTTAGGTATACATGATGAACTTCAGAGAGATCAGAAAGAGGTTTTTGGATTATTTCAAGGACCGTGAACACAGGATCGTTGATAGCGCTTCACTTATCCCACGGGACGACCCTACTTTGTTATTTACAAACGCCGGGATGGTCCAGTTCAAGGGGGCCTTTCTCGGGGAGGAGAAGATGGGTTATTCCAGGGCTGCCACGTCCCAGAAATGCGTGCGCGCAGGCGGCAAACATAATGATCTGGAAAATGTCGGCTACACCCCGAGGCATCATACCTTCTTTGAGATGTTGGGAAATTTTTCCTTTGGGGATTATTTTAAAGAGGAGGCGATCGAGTGGGGATGGGACCTGCTGACCGAAGGCTATAATCTCCCTGGTGAACGGCTTCATGTCTCTGTTTACAAAGATGACGACGAGGCTTACAGGATATGGGAAGAGAAGATCGGGATACCGTCAGATCGGATCGTGAGATTGGGGGAAGAAGATAACTTTTGGGCTATGGGAGATACAGGCCCCTGCGGGCCATGTTCAGAGATCCATATTGATCAGGGCCTTTCCCTGGGATGCGGCCGGCCCGGATGTGCGCCGGGGTGTGACTGCGACAGGTATTTGGAGATATGGAATCTGGTCTTTACCCAGTTTGACCGGGATCAGGAGGGTAATCTCACACCTCTTCCCAAGCCGAATATTGATACGGGGATGGGGCTGGAAAGGATTACAGCGGTGGTCCAGGGGGTAACATCCAATTATGATACGGATCTTTTCAGGGATATCATTTTACGCATAGAAGAGGTTTCGCAAAAGAGATACGGCGATGATGAAAGGCAGGATGTGGCCTTTCGAGTTATTTCCGATCATGCCCGATCGCTTTCTTTTCTGATCGGTGACGGGATTATTCCCTCGAACGAAGGGAGGGGCTATGTGCTGAGGCGCATTATCCGCAGGGCTATCCGTTATGGCCAGGCCCTGGATCTCAGGGAGATGTTTCTTAGATCCATATGCACTAAGGTCATTGAAATCATGGGCCAGGACTACAAAGAACTTGTCCAGGCAAAGGGTCTTATCGAGGGAGTGGTGGATAATGAAGAAAAACGTTTTGCAGATACCCTCAATTACAGCATGAAGGTGCTCAATGAAGAGATTCAAAATTTAAAGGCAAAGGGGGCTGACACAATCCCGGGGGATGTGGCTTTCAGGCTTTATGACACCTATGGTCTTTCCGTTGATATGGTAGAGGACGTGGCTCGTGATGAAGCAATGTCAATCGATATGGACGGTTATCATCGATCAATGTCCAAACAGAGACAACTGTCTCAGGAGTCGTGGAAGGGAAGCGGGGAAGAAAAGATCCCTGAGGCCTTTCGCGGGCTCCTGGCCCGGGGCGTTGCCACACGTTTTTCAGGATATGAGTCTCTCGAGTCAGAGGCTAAGGTTATCGCATTAATAGTAGGAGGAGAAGAGACCGGCTCGGTTGACGCTGGGGGGGGAGAGGCTGAAATCGTGTTAGATGAAACCCCTTTTTATGCCGAATCAGGTGGGCAGGTGGGTGATATGGGGGTGCTCTCTAATGGAGATTCAAGATTCAGGGTGACACACACACTTAAACACGGTCCGGACCTTGTCGTTCACAGGGGCGATATTGAGACCGGAACGATCGTGGTGGGTGATAAACTCAAGGCACAGGTTGAGTGTGAAAAACGGGGTGCTACGGCCAGCAACCATACTGCTACACACCTCCTTCATGCGGCCCTTAGAGAAGTATTAGGTGATCATGTCAAGCAGGCAGGATCTTTGGTGTCTCCTGATAGGCTCAGATTTGACTTCAGCCATTTTACACAGGTTTCACAAGAGATTTTGACGGAGATTGAACAACTCGTCAATAAGAATATCCGAGACAACATTGCGGTCCAGACCTTGGTGATGTCCAAGGAAGAGGCTATGAAGACAGGGGCCATGGCCATCTTTGAGGAGAGGTATGGCGATATGGTGAGGCTTGTTGAGATCGGTGACGGGATCAGCATGGAGTTGTGTGGAGGAACTCACACCAAACGGACAGGCGATATCGGCCTCTTTCGCATCCTCGGCGAAAGCGCGGTTGCAGCTAATGTCCGCCGTATCGAGGCCCTGACAGGCGAAGCCGCGCTTGAGTACACCTTGGCGAGAGATAATGGGCTAAGAAAATCAGCCACGCTTCTCAGGACAGGGCCGGATAAGGTGGAAAAAAGGATTGAACGGCTGTTAAAGGAGTTAAAGGAGAAGGAAAGAGAGATTGAAGCCCTCAAGGGCAAACTTATAACCAAGAAAACAGGGGATCTTTTGACCGGGATCAGGGAGATAAATGGGGTTAAAGTGCTTGCCCGGGAATTTCAGGTCGGCTCTCCAAAAGAACTCAGGGAATACGGGGACCGCATAAAGGATAAACTCGGCTCAGGCATTGTCCTTTTGGGTGCAGGAATTGAGGGGAAGGCCATGCTGACCTGTCTGGTAACCAGGGACCTGGCAGAAAACTTCCATGCCGGGGAGATTATAAGACAATTATCAGGTATTGTGGGGGGAAAGGGTGGTGGTCGTCCCGACATGGCACAGGGTGGAGGGAATCAACCTGAAAAATTAGGCGAGGCCTTTGAGGCCCTTTATGCCCTAATCGAAAACGGAACTCTTTAACCGTCCCCACCATGACATCCCTTCGTCCTCTTTCTGTTCAGCGAGTTTTTCCTTGCATATCTTGATTTTTTCAAGGGCCTCGTAATACTGCCCCACGTCGGGGTAGTGCTCGATAAGATAGAGGTATCTGTGCATGGCAGGCCCGTATTTCTCCATTTTAAAGTAAAAATTGCCCACATATACTTCATGCTCGGCCAGTCTTATATAACACTCCCTTACCTTCCTTCGAGCACGTTCAGCAAAGGGACTCCTGCGGTATCTCTTGATTAGCCGTTCGAACTCTTTTCTTGCCTTGTGTGTGAATGACTGAGTCCTGTCATACGATTTTACCCGGCTAAAATGACACATCCCCTTTTGGAAAAGAACATACGGTATACTCGGATTTTTGGGGTGGAGCTTCTCAAACTCCGTATATTCGTCATAGGCCTCATCAAAAAGATCTCTTTCGTAGAGGGCGTCAGCCATCCTGAGTTCAGCCTTGATAGCGAATTTACTGTAAGGATACCGGTCTTTTATTTTTTGAAAGATTTCCGTGGCAGTTTCGAACTTGCCATCGTTAAAATCTTCCATTGCCTCGCTCATGAGTTCGGCTGGAGTTGATTCCTCTTCACCAAATAAGTTATTCCACAGGGCACAGCCGCCGAATAAAAAGAGAATACATATTCCGGTAAGAAACCATTGGATGAACCTGGATAGTTTGGGGGGCATTACATCAATCTTTCAAAATACCTCGGTGCGGCATAGTCTACAATAATTTTTTCAATTCCTCTTCAAGGTGGCTTTTGGGTTGGGCGCCGACAATCGTTTGGGCAACCTCTCCGTCTTTGAAAAGAATAAGTGTAGGGATGTTTCTGATGCCGAACTTGGCCGGGGTTTCGCGGTTTTCATCCACGTTCATTTTAGCAATCTTGATTTTGCCTTCATATTCCTTTGCCAATGCCTCCACGGTCGGTCCAACTATCTTACAGGGGCCGCACCATTCCGCCCAGAAGTCAACCATGGCCGGAATATCCGCCTTTACGATTTCTTTGTCAAAATTTCCGTCAGTTACTTGCAAAAGATCAGCCATCTTTATATCTCCTTTTAGTCATAGGTAACCCGGATAAACCGGTATTGCGACCCGGGAAAAATTGCCTCTTGGGAACCCTGTGCCACCGGCGAATAGAGGTATTCCGAATGCAAGGATTGCCCGTAAAGGGATTTTCTTAGGGCGCATCAGTATTAATATCTTCGTAAAAAGTTGTGGGGGGTGAGAAGCCTATATGTTGTAGAATGAAAGGCTAAAATTTGCTCTCTGTAGGCGTTTTACTTTTTACGGCTTTGCTAATATGGCGAAAAAATTGTATTATTCAGGTGGATCTTCCAAAAGTTTCTGTAAGTTGTTTGTTATGGTCACTGGAACAGGACCGGAATTGGTATAAAGGTCCAAAATCTGTTTTGGCGCTTTTGTTTTTTCCTCTATTGTCTTCCAATCGATGCCCTTTTCTTCCACTTGTTTCATGAGCTGGATAAATTGTTCAGAACTCATTGTCGCCCTCCCTATTTCTTTCTTTTAGATGGCTTAAGGTCCGGGGGATAAATGAATTTGGGATCTATCTCGTAGGTCCACGGTAGCCCCCACCACTGCCATCCATAATGTCGTCTGTGGTTAAACCCGTGAATTTTATTCCTTTTCGCGAGCTGCCGGTAGAATTTCTGTTTATTGCTGTCTTCAAAAAAGGGAAATTCGGGTCCTTCAAAACCGTTTTTCACATCGTATGCCTTTTTAAAGCCGGCTTTTATTAACTCCGTTGCAGCAAGTGCGCTCCGCGTTCCGTCACGCGAGATAATAAGTAAGTTGTCTGTTTTCTTGAAAACTTTGCCTATCTCCTCTGTAAATGCCTTATTCTTAACATTAATGCCATACCCGTATTTCCCATCTTTTTCTTTCCTCAGTTTATTCCTCATAAACATATAAGGAAACAGATAGGCGTTGATGGGATGTCCCACAAGCTGATACTCTGCCCTTGTCCTGACATCGATGAGATAGGTGTCCGGAACAGTATTGAGCATATCATATGCTTCAAGGCATAATATCTTTTTTGGTTCCTCAGCAAAACCGGCGCTAGAGGAGAGAAACACAAGACTTACTATTAAGCAACCTGCCAGTAAAATTTTTCTGTTCATGTCTTTGTCTTCTCTGATTTTTTTAGTCCAACAATCTATGATCCCCGTCGAAGATCCCGCTGGCGGGAAACCCAAGGAACAGTTACGAATAAATCAATAATGCAGTACACTATGTTTGTCAATGAAAAATCAGTGATTTTACCAATTCTAATTTTGGCAAATATGCTGTTTGCAGGGACGGTCTCTCAGGTGCCCGGCTTCAAAAGAACCCTCTTCCCCCGGTTGCGCCCTGTTTCTTGTCTATCATCCCCAGTTTCAGGAAAGTCCATGGCGCTCCAAACCCGCACCACAGACCCATCAGGCTATAACGAACAAAACGAAAGAAAGGCTCCGGCTCAAGTCCTGATAAACATGCGTATAGGCCTAAACGAAGCAGAAGAAGCACTCCCATCCCCAAAACGAAACACAATATTCGCTTTCTCCAAAACCGCGGGCATTCAAATCCCACCGAGAGACGCTCAAATATGAATCCAATTCCCATCCCCATCAGCGTCGCTGCGGAGCCAATGCCGTATTTGCCTTCACCGGGGCAGAAGAAAATCATCAGAGAGGGCATAACTAATGCTGCACAAATCTGCCAGATAATGCCCTTCTTAACAAGCCAAGTTTCAACCCTTGGTTCTAACCAGAGATAGAGCAGCAGAAGTATCGCCCCTATAAGATAACCGCCCAAGAGATCGGTAGGAAAATGAACCCCGAGATAGAGGCGTGAAAGAGGAATTAATATAACCAGCAAACCGGCAATCACCCATAATAATGGTCGTTTGAAACATGACGCAATGTAACCCCAGAAGACAAGGGCGCCCTGCGTGTGGCCGCTTGGCAATCCGCCGCCGCCGGCACTGACAATCTGTTTTACCCGGGCGTCATACTGGAAAGGTCTGGGCTGACTGGCAAAAACCTTTGCTGCCGAGTTAATATAGGCAGAGAAAAGAAAAAGAATGGACAACCTGACGCCGGTACGCCGGTCCACGCACCAGTATATGAATGGCAGGATAAGGATGAAAAATCCCTCATTTCCCATAAATGTTATGATTTTAAAGGGCAGATCTAATGAAGGGCTGGACATCTGAAACCAGAGCACTATCCCTACACCCCAGTCCAAGATGGTTTCCATAGGTCGCTTCCTTTTGAAAAACTATAACATCCCTGTGGAGAAGGCCATCATCCGTCCCGCTCGATTTGTGTAGGACGACCCGGGACTGAGGGAAGCGATTCTTTTGGTTCTAACCCGAAAAACGGGCCTAAGAAGGCGGTCCCTTCCGCCACAATCAGATAAAGCGTTGGCACAAAGAGGAGTGTCAAGACGGTAGCCACCATGAGCCCAAAAGTGATGCTCACGGCCATGGGGATAAGAAACTGTGCCTGAAAGCTCCGCTCTAAAAGAAGGGGAAGAAGACCGGCAATGGTGGTCAGTGATGTGAGGACCACAGCACGGAATCGGGCCTGTCCTGATTGTACAACTGCCTGCATGATTGGTGTGCCGTTTCGGATGGCGCGGTTGATAAAATCCAGCAGGATAATGGAATCATTTACGACAATTCCTGAAAGGGCCACGATGCCGAACAGACTTAGAAGGGTAAGGGACAATCCCATCACGAGATGTCCCAGGACCGCGCCCACCATTCCAAATGGCAAGGCCACCAGGATAACGATGGGTTGTACATAGGAACGGAGCTGGGTTGCAAGGAGGAGGTAGATGCCTAAGATAGCAATGCCGAACCCCCTGAACAGACTGCTTACCGATTCATTGCTGCGCTTCTTCTGTCCTTCAAAGCCATATCTGATGTCTGGATAACGTTTGACAAAGCCGGGAAGAAAATTCCTGCCCAGGTCTTCAATGATCTGTTCTGCATTGGCAACACTCTCATCAAGATCTGACACTACCGTAATCTGACGGTGACGATCGATGCGATTGATCACCGAATATCCCCGTCCGTAGATGACATCAGCCACCTCTGAAAACGGGACTTCATCTCCCTTAGGTGTGCGTATTCGCATCTTTTCAATGGTGCCCAAGGTCCGTCGCTCAGGCTCAGAATACCGGACCATCACCTTAACATCGTCCCTGCCACGCTGGATCCGCACCGCCTCATCTCCGTAGAATGCCTGTCTGACCTGCCGTGCCAGGTCCGCTAAGGTGATCCCTAAAGGATATGCCGTTGCTTTGGCCTTGAGTTTAATCTCTGTCTTGCCCGGTCTGAAGTTGTCTGTGATATCAAAAGTCCCCTGGTACTGGGCGATTTTAGCCTTGAGTTCTTCGGCGGC
>PVMK01172894.1_pt1 | contig 14070 bp, 11 predicted proteins | sample 1853481 | NCBI WGS metagenome assembly PVMK01 (sample SAMN08533507, study PRJNA380276) | Marine sediment metagenome, whole genome shotgun sequencing project. | reverse complement strand
AGATGCCGGATACGCAGATACTGAAGAACTGGAAAAAATTGATAATGAAAATACGAAAGTAATTGTTCCGTCGCAACGCCAGGCGTTACATAAAGAAGAAGGCCCTTTCACCAAACAGCATTTTACCTATGACAAAGACAGGGATTGTTATTATTGCCTGGAGGGTCACTGTTTGGCACATGTATCCACGGAGAAAAAGACGGGTAGAAAGCGATATCAAATAACAGACAAACAATTGTGCTTTAGCTGTAAGCACTGGGGAAAGTGTACAACAAGCAAAACTTGTGGCCGAAGGACACTGCGATTATCAAATGAAGAAACAAAAGAACGCTTGGAAGCACAGTACGAAAAACCGGAATCACAGAAAATTTATGCTCGACGAAAGACACGAGTTGAGCATCCCTTTGGACATCTGAAGCGCAATCTCAAGATAGATGCTTTTTTGCTACGGGGGCGTGATGGTGTTGAGGCAGAAACCTCACTGATGTGCACATGTTTCAACATTGCCCGGATGATTACATTGCTGGGCGGTGTACCTCAACTGATACAGAAACTTAAGGGTATAACACTAAATCCAGCGTAGTAATCAGGATTAATAGGTTAATACTGCGTATTTCAAGATATAAACATCTTTACGCCCAGCTAATAAATCGCATTTGCTATATTTTATTGTCAAAGAACGGTCTGTAAAATTAATATGACACAGCCTCATAGCGGGTGGCATTTGACTTTTTCAGATCATAAACTCACAGAAACATTTCACCGGCAATTCGCATGACAATGTAAATTTTCACTTCCTGTGAATAAACTATACAAAGGTAATTTTCAATGAAACTTCTACATGGTTTTGAGCTGTTAGAGAAAAAAGAATTAACTGAGCTGAAAATTGAGGCAAAGCTCTTCAGGCATATTAAGACAGGGGCAGAACTCATATCTCTAAAAAATGATGACAAAAATAAGGTTTTCGGTATAACCTTCAGGACCCCTCCTTCTGACTCCACCGGTATTGCCCATATTCTTGAGCATTCTGTTCTGTGCGGGTCAAGAAAATATCCGGTAAAAGAACCTTTTGTTGAGTTGTTAAAAGGCTCTCTGCAGACATTTCTTAAATGCATTTACTTATCCTGACAAAACCTGTTATCCCGTAGCAAGTCAAAACCTTAAGGATTTTTACAACCTTGTAGATGTATATCTTGATGCTGTTTTTTATCCCCGGATATCACCCCTTATCTTCCAGCAGGAAGGTTGGCACTATGAACTGGAAAATACGGATTCCCCATTGACCCGTAAAGGGGTTGTGTTTAATGAAATGAAAGGTGTTCAATCTTCTCCTGAAAGTATTCTTTACAGCACCTGTCAGCACTCTCTCTTTCCTGACAATACCTACAGTCTTGATTCGGGCGGTGACCCTGAAAAAATACCTGACCTGACCTATGAACAGTTTAAAGATTTTCACCGGAAATACTATCATCCTTCAAATGCAAAAATATATTTTTATGGAGACGATGATATTGAAAAACGTCTGGAGCTCACAAACCAGTACCTCAAGGACTTTGATCAGATAGAACCCGGTTCTTTCATATCACTGCAGTCCCATATTAATAAGCCTGTAAAAATAGAAAAGCCTTTTCCTTCCGGGGCGGAAAGCCGGGAACAGAACAAGGGAATGGTCACTGTTAACTGGCTCCTTCCAGAAACCTCTGAATTAAAAACAAACATGGCCTTTTGCATGCTGGAATATATTCTTCTGGGCATGCCTGCATCACCTTTGAAGAAAGCTCTTATTGACTCCGGGCTGGGTGATGGAATTGCAGGAATAGGCCTTGAGAATGAACTGCGCCAGATGTATTTCTCAACAGGACTAAAAGGTGTTGATGTTAAAGATGCGGAAAAAGTAGAAAGACTGATTCTTGACACGCTTAAAGAACTGTCTCAAAACGGAATTGACATTAAAACTACTGAAGCAGCCTTAAATACAATAGAATTCAGACTGCGGGAAAATAACAGCGGCAGTTTCCCTCGCGGCCTTTCTCTGATGCTGAGAGCACTTACCACCTGGCTGTATGATAAAGACCCTTTAAAGACACTTGCTTTTGAAGATCCTCTTAACCAGTTGAAATTAGAACTTCAGTCCGAACAAAAATTCTTTGAGAGACTCATCTCAGAACACTTTCTTAAGAACACTCACAGGACAACCATAGTTCTTAAGCCGGACTCTGAACTGGCCCAGAAAAAGAATGCAGAGGAACTGAAAGAACTTCAGCAGATTCGGTCAGAAATGACAGAAGATGAAATTCGCGTTATTAGTAAAGATACAAAAGAACTTCAAAAGATGCAGAACACTCCGGACAGTCCAGAAGTTCTGGCAACTATTCCATCTCTGGATCTTTCGGATATTGACCAAAAGAACCAGCTGATACCTTTAGAACTGACAGAAAAAGACGGCCTTAAGCTCCTTTACCATGATATCCCAACCAGCGGCATCTTTTATTTTGACATAGGATTAAACCTTCACCTTCTGCCGCAAAAATATTTGTCCTATGTGCCTCTTTTTGGACGCGCCCTTCTTGAAATGGGAACCCAAAAAGAAGATTTTGTGTCCCTTTCACAACATATCAGCGGTAAAACAGGAGGAATAAAAACCGGACAGTTTGCATCCAGTATAATGGATGCAAAAGATGCCACAGCATGGCTGCTTTTAAGAGGCAAAGCCACCATGGAACGAACTCCCGATCTTCTTGAAATACTTTTAGATATTCTCCTCAGCGCGGAATTTGATAACAGGCAGCGCTTCAAACAGATACTTCTTCAGGAAAAAGCAAAACAGGAGCAAAAGATAATTCCTTCCGGACATCTGATCGTTAACAGTAGAATCAGGGCTCACTTAAACGAATCAGACTGGATAATGGAAAAAATGACGGGCTTAAGCTACTTTTACTTTTTAAAAGAACTTGAAAACATAATAGATTCTGACTGGGGTTCGGTTCTGACCTGTCTTCAAGAAATGCGCGCAATCCTGTTGAAACAGGTCATCAATGGTAATAAACATAACTGCTGACAAAAATGGCTGGGAGAATATTAAAAGCAAGGGTGATCTCATCACGGAACTTCTTCCTGCAAAAAAAGCAAAGACTGAAACCTGGTCTTCTGAAAATCTTACTGAATTTGAAGGGATGATCATACCTGCACAGGTGAATTATGTTGGGAAGGGAGCGGACCTTTATGATCTTGGTTATACATATCACGGGTCTGTTCATGTAATTACCCATTTGCTTAGAACCACCTGGCTGTGGGAACAGGTCCGGGTGCTGGGAGGCGCGTATGGGGCACTCTGCCGTTTTGACAAATTCTCAGGTGCATTCAGTCTTGTCTCATACCGTGACCCGAACTTGCTTGAAACCCTTAATACTTTTGATAAAACGCCGCAATTTCTTGCGGAGCTTAAATTTGAGAAAGCAGAACTTACTAAAAGTATTATAGGCGCCATAGGTGAGATCGATGGGTACATGTTTCCGGATACAAAGGGTCTTGTATCCATGCAGCGTTATTTAAATGGCACAACAGACGATTCAAGACAAATGATGCGTGAACAGATACTGGCAACAACACCTGATGATTTTAAAGCCTTTGCAGAGATACTGAATAAGTTCAAAGAAAAAAGCATTGTAAAGGTCCTTGGATCGGAAAACAGTATTAACCTTGCAAATAAAGAAAAAGAAAACTTTCTTAAAACATTTAACGTGCTGTAAGACACAGAACCGAATTGTCCTGTCTTGCTTCACAGCCGTGATCCACAAAATAATAAAGAGGAGTAAAAAATGAATTTTAATCTAGAAAAACTCCCCAACTACAGCGGCGTAAAAGGTCCCCTTCTGCTTGTCATCCTGGATGGTTTAGGGATTTTTAAAAAAAATGCGGATGGTTATCCTGGAAATGCAATTGATATTGCACAGCCGAAAAACATTACAAAGCTTCTTGAAAACGAAAAGATTGTAACCTATCTAAAAGCGCACGGCACTGCAGTCGGGATGCCGTCAGACGAGGACCAGGGAAACAGCGAAGTCGGACATAATGCAATGGGGGCCGGACGAGTATTTTCTCAGGGGGCGAGTCTTGTTGACAATGCAATCAATGACCGTAGCCTTTTCGAGGGTGATACCTGGAAAGAAATGATTGACAATGCTTTAACCAACAAAACACCTGTTCACCTTATTGGACTCATATCAGACGGAAATGTTCACAGCAATATTTCTCACCTAATGGCACTTATAAGCGAGTGCGACAAAAGAGAGATTGAAGAGGTATATGTTCACGGTCTGCTTGATGGAAGGGATGTTCCTCCATTAAGCGCTCTGCGTTATTTTGGAGCGATTCAGGATTTTCTGTGGTCATTAAGGGTGCAGGCATTAAAAGATAATAAGAAAAGACGGTATTATATTGCTTCGGGCGGCGGACGCATGGTGACCACAATGGACCGTTATGAAGCTGACTGGAGTATTGTAGAAAGAGGATACCATGCTCATGTGCTTGGCGAGGGCCCCATGTTTGCAGATGCATTAACCGCAATAGCAGAGATGCGAAAAGAACATTCTGTAGATGACCAGTATCTGCCCCACTGGGTCGTTCGCGATCCTGAAAACTCTGAAAAACCAATAGCTCAAATAGATGAGAACCATAATGTAATATTTTATAATTTTCAGAGGTGACAGGGCGATTGAGATCTGCCGCGCATTTGTTGATACGGATTTTAAGGGTTTTGACCGGAAAAGATTTCCAAAAGTATTTTTTGCAGGAATGATGGAATATGACGGTGACTTGCATATTCCGCCCAAGTATCTTGTTTCACCCCCTGCCATTGAAAGAACAGTTTCAGAATATCTTGCGAAAAATGATATTTCCCAGTACGCCATAAGCGAGACTCAGAAATTTGGACATGTTACCTACTTCTGGAATGGAAACAATTCGGCAAAATTCAGTGAAGAAAACGAAGAGTGGGTAGAAATAGAATCTGACAGAATTCCTTTTGACCAGGCACCGAATATGAAAGCGAAGGAAATAACTCAGGAACTGGAAAAAGCCCTGACTTCCGGAAAATATAAATTCTTAAGGGTTAATTTTGCCAATGGAGACATGGTTGGACATACCGGGTCGCTTGATGCTGCAGTAGAAGCCGTGAGAGCAGTGGATGAAGCTGTCGGACATCTGGTGGCAATAATAGATGAACTTGAGGGTACGGTAATTATTACAGCGGACCACGGCAACTGTGAGCAGATGTATGCGGTAAATAAAAAAACAGGAGAAGCTGTTCAGGGGGCAGGCGGAAATTTTGATAAAATGACAAGTCATACGCTTAATCCTGTGCCATTTATGATGAGAAGTCCTGATGTTGGCAAATTTGAACTTAATGATAAAGTTAAAGACCCGGGACTGGGCAACATCGCCTCAACCATACTTATGCTCCTTGGATTTAACAAACCTGATGATTATCTGGATTCAATAATCAGAGTAAAAAAGTGATGATCTGCTTCTGGAAGGGCGGCGTATCCCGGTTTACAAATCTGGGACGGGAAAAGAAGGATTTTGGTAAACGATTTTATTCAACATTGAAAACATTGTTTTTATAGGGTATATAAAAAGATTATAAAGGAGTTTTTTCATTAGCTGAAAAAATTAAACAATATAAAATTTACGCTAATAAAGGAGTAGATCATGGCAGAAACTATTGTTTCCAATTTTAAGTTAAAAGGAAGAGAGATTCTTTCTTCGTATGCTGCATTCACGCTTGAAGGGGTGATGTCGGCTAAAGTAAAGCGCGGTAAAGAAAATTTTACCATCACTGAAAGAAACGGAATTGCAAAAGGGACATCAGATGGTGAAGCAGAAGCCATTTACATACCAAATGACAAAGCGATAAAATCAATCAGTAAAAATATTGAGCCTCTTTTGCCTAAAAAGGTTGTCATCAATAAACCTCAGGATATTTTTGAGGCCTGTGAAGCGTTTGATTTGAAGCTTGTTGAAAAAGCAGGACCGAACAAAAAAAACTGGGGTGGTAACGCATGTCTTGCTGCTTCCACAGTATTTTTCCAGACGCTGCTTAACGCTTCCGGATATAAGGCCTGGGAGATGCTGAAACCCAGAGGGCGGACTTAAAACCTTTTACATGCCGAACATTGCTTTTAACATGGTATGCGGAGGAGAGCATGTGCCCGGGACAAAACAGGACATTCAGGAAATGTTCTTTTTAGCAATGAACGAAAAATCGGTCAAAGGTGTTTTCACCACAGGTGTGAAGTTTTTCAAACAGTTTGAGAAAAACCTTGTGCGGGATGGTCTGCCCACAGGTACGGCAAAAGAACGCGGTTTTGTTTTTCCGGTTAAAGATAACTTTGAAGGATTAAAAAGAATTAGGGGGTGTGCAAAACAACTGAAACTGAAAAATACAGACTGGGCAATCGGAACAGATAACGCATTTTCTGAACTGCAGAAAACAGATATCCTTCGCAAGGAAGGAAAATATGATATGTGCTTTTCAGGAATGGGGATCAAGACACGCCAGCAACTTATAAACTTTAACTGGAGTGTCGTAAAAAGTTCGCCAAATTTTGTAACCATGGAAGATCCCGGAAGTGAAAGCGATCCTGAAGCACATCGCCTGATGACGGGAAAGTACGGTAACCGAGTACAGATCGTCATCGATGACGCAGCAGTAACTCAGATGCGTTTTATTATTCCTTTCCTGGCATCTCCTGACCGCAGCAAAAGATGCGGAAATTCCGTTTTGATTAAACTTAATCAGGCGGGTACCTTTACTGAAACCAGACTGGCAACGGAAATTGTACTCGGGCTGGCTGATGTGAAGACGGTTGAAAAATTTCTCACAGCCCGTAAAGATCTGAAAAATGTTATCGAACAGCTGAAAGATCTCGGTATTGATTCTTTAAGGGAAGCAATTACAAACATAAAGAACAGCGGGTTCACCGCATTCTTTTCACACCGTTCAACAGAAGGAACTTCTGAATTTCTGCCCTACATGCCGCTTATATATGGTGCGGTATCCCGTAAAGTGTGGTTTAAGGCCGGAGCGCCAAACGGTGAAAGAAACCTCCAGAACTATAATCCGCTGATACGAGCAGAAGAAGAAATGCTTGAAAAGAAGATCAAGACCGTTGTGGCAGGCTTTGAAGGTCTTCCTGACGAAGTAGAAATTCCAGGCTTAAAGTGATGTTTCGCATGTCTTGTTGAAGCAGCACAAGCTTGAGGGGTATTAGATTTTATGTTGTATGCAGGAACATACCGGTAATTGATTATAGTTTTATGTTTGAATCAAAAAAACACAGATTCTGGTGGACTGAAAAACATAAGCCCATCAGGATCTGAGTCTTTAAGTACTAAGGAGGTCTGCGATGTCCAAACACAAGGTTAACTGGCAGATACATCGTAAAGGTTATGATGCGGAAGCATTAGAAGCCTCCATCCTGTGTAACCTTGAATACCGGCTTGCCAAAGACCAGTACAGCGCCACAAATTATGACCGTTTCCTGAGCACTGCATATTCAATTGTAGAAAGGCTTGTGGAACGCTGGATCGCAACCCAACAAACCTATCATAACAAAAACCCCAAAAGAATCTATTATTTCTCCATGGAGTATCTTCTTGGTAAATCGCTGGAAAACAGCCTGATTAATCTGGACCTGTATGATGTCTGCAAAGAAGCTCTTGAAGAACTTGATATGGATCTTGATGAGATTCAAAACAATGAACCGGATGCAGGACTTGGAAATGGAGGTCTTGGAAGATTGGCCGCCTGTTTTCTCGACTCAATGGCAACGCTCTGTTATCCGGCCCAGGGATACGGGATAAGGTATAATTACGGTCTTTTTCACCAGAAAATAGTAGATGGAAATCAGGTTGAAACCACAGACAGCTGGCTTTCTCTGCCTTCGCCATGGGAGATCGAAAGGCCTGAGTATAATTTCAAGGTCAGGTTCGGAGGAACAGTTGAACATATTAAAGACGCTTTCGGGCGCGAAAAGGCTAACTGGTACGGTGGTGAAGAGGTTATTGCCCGGGGATATGATATCCCTGTACCAGGGTATAAGGTGAATAATGTCAACACTCTGAGGCTGTGGTCAGCAAGAGCGTCAGAAGAATTTGACTTTGAATCTTTTAATGTTGGTGAATACATATCAGCCTGTGAAAAAAAACTGGTTAGTGAAAATATTACAAAAGTTCTTTACCCCAATGATAATTTTTTTGAAGGCAAAGAACTTCGACTTAAACAGGAATATCTGCTTGTCTCTACTTCCCTGCAGGATATCATCAGAAGATATAGAAAAGAAAATACAGATGTCAGAAACCTTCATGAAAAGGTTGTTATTCAGCTTAATGATACACATCCTGCTCTTGCTATTCCGGAACTGATGCGTTTGTTAATTGATGAACATGAAATAGACTGGAAAACCGCATGGACAGTTACGACTCATACATTTGCTTACACCAATCATACGGTTCTTCCGGAAGCGCTTGAAGAATGGCCGGTAGAACTTTTAAAAAAACTTCTTCCCCGTATTCTTGAAATTATATATCTGATCAACCATAACCTGATTCATGAGATTTCGCTTGCATATCCAAATGATCGGGGCCGAATTGCAAGGATGTCAATTATTGATGAGGAAGGTTGCCGGAGGGTTCGAATGGCTAACCTTGCAGTTGCGGGAAGTTATTCTGTAAACGGTGTGGCCGAGCTTCATTCCAAACTTGTCAGAGAAAAACTGCTTAAGGATTTTTATCAGATGTGGCCGGCAAAATTTAACAACAAAACAAACGGAATTACTCCAAGGAGATGGATGCGGGTGGCTAACCCTTCTCTTGCAAAGCTTATTACTGAAACAATTGGTGATGGATGGCTTAAAGATCTGGACAGGCTTCGTGGTCTGGAAAAAGTTGCGGATGATCCTGAATTTCAGAGAAAATGGCAGGAGATTAAGCTTTCATGCAAGCAGAAACTGACCACCAGCATCTGGAATGAAGAATGGCTTGAAATTCATCCGGCAACAATGTTTGATGTCCAGGTAAAGCGCATCCATGAATATAAAAGGCAGCTTTTGTTTGCACTGTTTATGATCGCAAAATATATTGAACTCAAAGAAGACCCTTCTTCGCGTATTGTTCCCCGAACCTGCATTGTAGGCGGTAAGGCAGCGCCCGGTTATGACCGGGCAAAGCTTATAATCAAGTTTATAAACAGTATCGCTGAGGTAGTAAACAGTGATTCCACGGTAAGTTCATATCTGAGAGTGCTTTTTCTTCCCAACTATAGAGTTTCTCTTGCGGAAAAACTGATCCCGGCTGCAGACCTGTCCGAGCAGATTTCAACTGCCGGCAAAGAAGCCTCTGGAACAGGCAATATGAAATTTGCTTTAAACGGTGCGGTTACCATAGGAACTCTTGATGGAGCTAATGTAGAAATTCTTGAGGAGGTCGGAGAGGACAATATCTTTATTTTTGGTCTTACTGAAAAAGAAGTTTCTTCACTTAGAAATAATGGTTACGACCCGAATAAATATATCAAAAAATCACCTATTCTTCAGAAAGTTATAAACCTTATCGGCACCAACTTTTTCTGTCCCGATGAACCGGATCTTTTTCGCCCGATCTATGATGAGCTTATTGGCAATGATGAGTATTTCCTTATGGCTGATTTCGATGCATATCTTGCTGCTCAAACTGCTGTGGAAAAAGCATATACTGACAAGTCTCTCTGGACCAGGATGTCCATACTTAATGTGGCGCGCTGCGGTAAATTTTCAAGCGACAGGACGATTGTTGAATATGCAAAAGACATATGGGATATAGAGCCTATGCCGATTTCTTTAACCGAAGAAAATGAATAATATTTTGACAACATGTTTTGTTTGTCTTTGTATCCTGCTAATGTTTTAGCATCTTTCATGTTACAAAATTAAAATGGCCAAAATAAATCTGGAAAAATTTAAAAATAAAAAAATACTTGCTATTGATTTTGGAACGAAGCTTACCGGCCTTGCCAGGTTCTGTGAGGGCAGGGACATATCCCCCTATCCTTATGGCAGTCTCAGGTATCTTAATGACGATAAGCTTATAAGTGAAATTCTTAATGTCGTAAAAGAATTTTCAATAGACATTGCGGTTCTTGGTGTTCCAAAACTGCTTGATGGCAAAGAAACATCAATGAGTAAAAAGATACGGGATTTTGGCGAGAAAGCTTGGAGATAAATTGGGGTCGATACCCCTTTTTTTTCAGGATGAATCCCTATCGACCTTTGAGGCGGAAGAAAGAATGCGAGAATCGCCCCGCTATAATTTTAAGGTCGACAAAAAGCAGTTAGACGCCCTTGCGGCTTCAATCATTCTTGAGGACTTCCTTTCTGCAGAAAGCTGACCGGAAAAATATTTGATTTTCTTCGTAGCCTTAAGAACTCTGCGACTTCATCAGTTTCTTCAATTCCGGTTTCAATTTCATGATCATCCGGATAAGACTGTTCGATTGTCTGTTCGATGAACCGGTCGTCATAGGAAGTATAGTTGTGTCTGATACAGGCATTTGATGCCAGCACAACCTTTTGTTTAAAGGTTAGATTGTTTATTGTTTCTGAATTTCTGTTTTCTGTTTCAAGCATCTTTGCAGCTGTTTCTTCAGCTAATTCAGCTTCCAGCTTCTTATTTTCATCTGAAAAAGCAAGATACTCACTAACTGCCAAAACAATATCCTGTTTACTTTCTGTCATCTTTTCCCCTTTACTTTTTTAAATAAGGCCTGCAAACCTGCTTTTATTAATCTTGCTGATTACACAGTCTATATGCATTGCATCGTCCAGGTAGGATATGTTTCTCAACGACCGCGTGTTCATAAAAATACGCGATGATTCGCAGATTTATCATATGGCAGTTTTACCTTACGCGAAAAAAACTGGTCCTGAAAGAAAATCTTTATTTTATCAATTAGAATATTTTTAGTTTCAATATCAAAAGCAGAAAGCATTACAGCATCAGAGTATTTTCTTCCAAGAATAAGTTTTTTTATTTCATCATTTATAAGATCAGATTTATTGAGAACCAGAATAACGCAGGAATATCCCCGCCTCCGATTTCTTTGAGAACATCAAGGGTGGTTGAAATATGCTCTTCTACTAAAGGGGATGGTTGGCATCTGTAACATGGAGAATCAGATCCGCATCTTTTACAACATCAAGGGTTGAACGAAAGGAAGCCACCAGTCCCATGGGGAAGATTTCTTATAAAGCCCACTGTGTCAGAGATTACTGTTTCCGGTTTTGTAACACCTTTAAGCATACGTGTTGTAGATTCCAGAGTGGCAAACAAACGGTCTTCAGCAAGCAGATTGTTTCCCGTGAGAAGATTCATCAAAGTTGATTTGCCTGCGTTGGTATAACCGATAATCGCAACCTGAAAACAGTCTCCCCGCTTTTTTTTCTGTGTTTGTCTTTCACTAACTATTTTTTCAAGTTCTTTTTTTAATTTCCCAATACGGTTCTACAATTTTTCTGTCAACGTTTATCTGTTTTTCACCCATTCCTCTGGAAGCGCTGATACCGCCTCTTTCCCTGTCCAGGTGAGACCCACATGCCCGACAAGACGCGGCATCATATATTCCAGGCTTGCGAGTTCCACTTGAACTTTTGATTCCGAGGTTCTGGCATGACGGGCAAAAATTTCAAGGATAACCTGTGTCCTGTCCCAGACCATGCATCCCAGAATGTTTTCAAGGATCTGTCCCTGTTTAGGAGTCAGTTCACTGTCAAACAGAACATGTCAATTCCAAGTTCCTCAACCGCATCTTCTACCTCTTGCAACTTACCTTTTCCGATAAAAGTACGCTGATCCGGGCTATTGCGGGATTGAATAACTCTGCCCATAACACAGAAATTAAGAGTTTCTGCCAGAGCTTCGAGCTCATTTAAGGATTCTTCTGTTTCATTAAGCGGAGAAGGTTTTAAGTTGAGTGCAACTATAAAAACGTTGTCTTTGTTAATTATTTCTGACTGCATATCTGTTTCTTAGGATCCTGTCCAATTAGATTAGCTCATAAAAAAATAACATTTATTGCTTTGTTTCTACCTATATTATATAGCAGATAAGTTTTAAATCAAAGAACCTATTTATATGTTAATTCATTATATTTTTAACTTGACATCGGATAAATCTTCTATAATAATTGCAAGCTGAACAGGAGGATTAGAAAATAAATATTAAAAAATCCTCTAAATTAACAAACAATAATTAAGAAGGAGAAGTATTTTGGCAAACGGAACAGTAAAATGGTTTAACGATCAAAAAGGCTTTGGTTTTATCGAACAGGATGATGGCGCAGACGTATTCGTCCATTTTTCAGCTATTAACACTGAAGGTTTTAGAACCCTTGCTGAAGGTGACAAGGTTACATTCGATATCGAGCAGGGCGATAAAGGCCCATCCGCAAAAAACGTTAGCAAGCTTTAGATTATTTCATAACCATAAATGAAACAAAAAGTATCTAGCTATAACAGGCTGGATACTTTTTGTTTATGTGTGCTGTTTCTGATCTTCTTAATCCCTCCTAAATAATAAATAGATTATAATGATAAAGTCTCGACTTTTTTGTCCGAAAAATAATTGTGGTGAAGCAAACACTGCAGGGGATTCGTGTCTAGAAAGCGATTCTTATAAAAACCAGCTATATTATCAGAATCTAAGATGACTGACCTTAACAACAATTATTTACTGATCTATCTTGCCCGCTTTAAAAGTACGCGGTCTTTTCTGAAGCTTCCATTTGTAAAATCGGGTTTTGCAGCAGTACTTTTACTAGTTGTAATTGTATGTATTGCTCTGTTTTCAGATTCATTTGATTTATCAATAAAAGATATTTTACCCGCAAAAAAAATAGCGGAAAAAAAGCTTTCAGCTAAAGCTGGAAATAACGCTGTTTTTGATAAGAAAGAAATCTCTTCTCTTTTCGAAAAAGATTTTTTCTACCGCGACTCACCCCCTGCGATATTTTCCAGCCCGGGATAAAGACAACAGTTCAATGACTGTTTTTACAACACTTGAGCCTGCAATCCAGAAACAAATGATCAGGCTGTTCAAAAGATACCGTCCGGTTCTTGCTGCCGGTGTAATAATAGATGCAAAGTCTGGTGCTGTTCTGGCAATGGGGAATTATATCAAAGAACCGGAAGCTGTTGACATCTTTCCTGAAAGAGATGGAGACTACTGCCTGTATGCGGGATTCCCGGCAGCTTCACTCATTAAAATAGTAACTGCTGCTGCTGCCATCGAAAAAAAAGGATTTACCAGCGCGATGACCCTGCCTGTTTCCGGGCGATACCATACGCTTTACAAACATCAGCTCGGACTTAAAAGACTTCGTTTCCGTCCTGAAAATATAAGCCTTGAAAAAGCTTTTTCAAAAAGTATTAATCCTTTTTTTGGCAAGCTTGGAATTCAATATTTAAGTAAAGAAGATTTCGATGAAATAGCTGAACTGTTTCTTTTTAATATACCTTTGGAGTTTGATTTTCCGGTCTCAAAAAGCACGACATTCATGCCGGAGAGTAACTTTGAAAAAGCAGAACTTGCCAGCGGATTCAACACCAGAACAACCATATCACCGCTTCATGCGGCGCTTATCGCATCTCTTCCTGTAAGCGATGGGAAGATAATGCGTCCCATACGTGATTGACAGAGTTGTTTCAGAAGACGGTAAAAATCTTTACTCTTCATCGATTGAGGATCTTTCACAACCCATAAACAGTCAGAGTCTTAAGTATTTATCAAGACTGATGAGAGCTACTACCCGTTATGGAACAGCCGGAAAATCTTTTTACGCATTAAGGCATTCCCCCACATACAGAGGTCTAAGTGTTGGAGGAAAAACAGGAGCGATTAATCTCCCAAACAAACAGCGTCGATGTGAATGGTTTGCTGGTTTTGCTGAAAAAGAGGATATGCATTTAGCTATTTCACTGGTTTTTATACATGGAGATAAGAGAACAGTTAATCCTTCTGTCATGGCTGCGGAACTTATAA
>PVMK01145448.1_pt1 | contig 14070 bp, 20 predicted proteins | sample 1853481 | NCBI WGS metagenome assembly PVMK01 (sample SAMN08533507, study PRJNA380276) | Marine sediment metagenome, whole genome shotgun sequencing project. | reverse complement strand
TGTATGGTTGGAAATTTTTTGATACAATCTGGTAGTTTAAACGCCCAGAGTTTCAGCTTTGCTTAATTCTAAAAATACCTTATCTCCAACTGAAAGACCCATGTCTTTGTATTCATGCATTTCAAGTTTTAGTTGAGTGATACCTCCTTGCATTCCCATACCTCCACCCATGCCACCACCAGCAAACATCTTGTTTAGATCCTTCATCATATCATTCATGTTTGTGAATCCCATGACTTTGGGGCTACCAAAAGGTGTTTGTGGGTTTTGAGTTCCCTCCTTAAGATCTTTAATTGAAGATAATGAGACTATAACATAGGGTGCCCCATCAGGTGCTGCATCGATACTTTTCACTACAAATTCTTTCTTCATATCTGAAATCATTATCTCTTGCCATATAATTTTAATTTTAAGGTGAATTTGACCCAATATTGCTAGGTTTGAAGATTTAATTACAATTTTTAGGATTTTAAGTTATTGCCAGAAAATTTGAAGACAACATTACGGTATTACGGGATTTCGCCATGGGAAATTGAAGTTCTATATGGATTTCTAAACTCTCATTTTACGAGTCATTCAAGATGAAATTGAACCAAACGACGAGAATTTTGTGAGTTTCTTAGAGATGGATATTCCTCTTCAATTTAATGAAGCATTTTTTCAATGGTTTGATTTTAAACGCTGGGAAAAAGTCAAAGCAATCTTCAAAGAGATGAAACGAAGAAGAGGTAGTGGTAATGCCATAAAAATTAAAGTTAGTTTTTCTGGAAATCCAAGAATTATTTTTAGTGTTGATGCTGCAGACAGGCATTGGTTCAATAATGCTGTGGAGAAAATTGATTTTGTTTTAGAATTATTGCCATATCATCTAGATCCAAAAAAACTACCATCAGATCTTTCAGAAATTATGTACAAATTTGATTCAAAATCAGGTAGATGGCGTCTCAACACAGCGTCATCTGAAAAAAAGAAATATACTTTCAGTGAAGATTCATGGAAAGAAATTACTTGAGATCTTTCTGTAACGGTTCTAATAATTTATGTAGTTCTTTGTATTTTGATTCTAGAAATTCCAAAGCATTAGTTAATTTCTTGGATTTTCCATGCTTGTAACGAATTAGTTCACGATGATGCCAATATGTTTTTCCTTCACCAATTGAGAGAGTTGTAAAATAATCTGTTCCTATTATATTATCAGGAAGTTTTACATCATGAGGAAATAGCATCTCTACAATAAACCACTCATCCCCATCAGGGTAATCAGCACCAGTTTCAATATCAAAAAATACATGAAGTAAATCAGATTGCATTAAACCGTCATCATTTATGGAAGGATGTTTTACTGATGATTTTTTGAAATCTAGATTAACTAGCTGTGGTTCAAAGAAACCCTTGATAATTGATTTTCTAAATATTTTATTTGCCTCACTAATATTCAATAGATAAATTATCTACAATCTAGTCTATAACTTGTTAGGTATTTAGCTCTAAACTTCTAAAGAATCAAGAATTTTTGAGACATCAGTTATCGGCAATCCATTTTCTGAAATATTTTGTTTTGCAGGAGGATTTTCAAGATAATTTGGAATTTTATCTTTCAAACGAATAGTAAATGGAGAAATGAGTTCGTTTTGATAAAATACGCCTATGGGTATCTTATTTCCCCATTCTAAAGATTTTATCAAGGCTTGAGATAATTTTTCATTAACTTCAACCTCGTCATCATAATGTACTAAAGGATCAAACCTAGTATCATCAAGTTTGTAAATTCTAGAATGTCTTTCGATGGATTCTTGGGCCAAATCTACACCAGCATACCAATCTCTTGTATTGATATCATTGTAAGTAGGACATGGTTGCAAAACATCAAGAAATGCTAGACCTCTGTGTTTGACAGCCTTAATTATCAAATCTTTGAGATGCTTGACATCATAAGAGTAACCTCTGGCAACAAATGTAAAACCACTTGCCACAGCCAAACCAATTGGGTTAACATTATAATTTGTATTTGATGAAGCAAGAGATTTTGTTTTTTCACCTAGTCTTAGAGTAGGAGATGCTTGACCCTTTGTTAATCCATAAACACCATTATCAAAAATTATGTAAGTCATGTCAACATTACGTCTTCCAGCTGCAACAAAATGGCCAGCCCCTATTCCAAGTCCATCACCATCTCCACCAACTGCAACTACTGTCATCTCAGGATTTGCAAGTTTTCCACCTTGGGCAAAAGTAAGAACTCGACCATGCAAAGTATGAACTCCATATGTATTGATAAAATGAGAAGTTTTTCCAGAACAACCAATCCCCTGAAAAAATTGTTGCCTTGTCTCGTTCTATTCCCATTTCTGCCAAGGCCATTTGTAATGCATTTACTATTCCAAAATCTCCACAACCAGGGCACCAATCATTATGTACATCGGTTTTGTAATCAGCAAGTTTAAGCGCCATGACTTAGAATCTCCCTCTTGTCAGCTTTGTTTTCAATAATTTTCTTTAGTGAATCATAAATTTCGGTGCTAGTCATTCCTCTTCCACTATATTTTAGTATAAAATAATCAATATCTTTAAGAACATTTTGTTTAAAGATTTGACCTAATTGTCCTGAATAATTTGCTTCAATGTCAATTATTATTTTTGCATCCTTGAGAAGGGATTTGACAATATCAGTTGGAAAAGGATGAATTAGTTTTATTTGAACAAATCCTATGTCAATTCCTTCTTTTTTTAACATGGAAATAGCATCCAAAATAGGACCTTTGGTAGAACCCCAAGAAATTATAGTATGTTTATGTACACCAAAAGAAACTACTTGTTCCTCATCAGGAATTCTTTTTAATGCCAAATCTAGTCTAGACATTCTTTTATCCATCATCATAATTCTCTCTACAGGATCTTCAGAAATATGGCCATATTCATCAGATTCATCGCCTGTATTCCAAAAAACACCGTTATCCAATCCAAGTCTAGATCTAGGTGAGATGCCATCATCAGTAAACGCAAATCGCTTGTATTCACCCTCAATTTTATCAAGGAGTTTACCTCTATCAATTGAAATTTTTTGAGGCTCAAATCTTTTACAGGTCACAACAGAACTTGACAGAAATTTATCCATCATGTGAATTACAGGAATTTGAAAAACATCTGCATAGTTGAAACATCTTCCTGTATCATAGAAACTTTCTTCGATATCACCTGAAGCGTATACAATCTTTGGAAAGTCTCCAGCACCTGCATGAACTGCAAAAAGAAGATCATCTTGTCCATGTCTTGTTGGAAGACCTGTTGATGGTCCACTTCTTTGATACAAAGTAATCACAATAGGGACTTCGTTAATTCCAGCCCACCCTATTGCCTCAGTCATTAATGCAAAACCTGGACCAGAGGTAGATGTTGAGGAACGTGTACCAGTTAATGCAGCACCAATCATCATCCCTATAGCAGAAATTTCATCTTCAGTTTGAACTACAGCTGTAGAACCAGGTCTGTTATTTTGAACTTCTAAAATTTGATGTGATTCCAAGTAGTCACTTTCATCAGAAGCTGGAGTGATTGGATAATATGATTGAAATCTGCATCCAGAAACCATTTTTCCAATTGAAGTTCCATAATGACCCTGAACAAGAATTGTGTGAGGTTGTTTTGTAGTTCCAGTTAAACTATGTTCAAAGTTTTCAAATTTAGAAGCATAATTGTAAGAATAGTTTGCTGCTTGTTTATTTATTTCAGCAATTTGAGGTTTTTTTGAAAATATTGAATCTATTGAATGAAGTAAAGAATCAGAAGGCATCTTGATTAATCCCAAAGATAATGAGACACCAATTACATTATACATTCTGATTAGACCACGTAATTTTGGATTATCAGCCTCTTTAGCAAGATTTTCTAGAATAGTCTTAAAAGAAACAGGATAAAGATTGACACCTTTTTCTTTGGCAATCTCAAGAACTCCTGCTATAGTAAATGGTTTATTTTTTGATTCGAGAAATTTGTGTAATCGTTCTTTGAATGGAGAATCAAGTGTATGAACTCTTTCTGTATCAACATCTTCTAATTCAGAATCATAAATTATTCCACCACCAGAAGATACCTCATCGAAATGACGAAAAATTGTTTCAGCATCAAATGATGCCATCAATGTTACATCATTTACATTAGAATGGATATTTTCATCTGAAACCCTAACTGTAAAATAACTATGTTCGCCTTTGATATTTGAATAAAATTCTCTTTTACCAAAAATTTGATATCCCATTTCTGCACAAACTTTTGAGAAGATATTTGCTCCAGATTCAACACCACTGCCTTGCGGACCACCAATTAACCAAGTAAAATCAACAGAACTCACAGACAATTTTTCACTTCCTGAAAGTAAATAGTATGACGGTTAATTTTTCCTAACCACCAGTAGCAGCATCAAACAATGCACATTCACATTTATCACGTTCACCACAATAAGGACATACACAAACACACTTTTCTATTGAATTTCCACATTCTATACAAATAGCAAACTCCTCTTCTTCTTTAACTTCAGAAGACATAGGTAATTTACAAGGAAATCGTATAAATGGTTTGAGATAAATCTCAAGACTGATGAAAAAGAAAGTGTTTCTTACAAGAATTTTACATGATTTTGCATTAAAGGAATTAAAAAAAAGATATCAGATAGAAATTCATTCTGGAAAAATTCCCATCCCTCAAACTAAGCTGCGATCAAAAATTAAAGAGATAGATGGACTGATCTGTTTCCCATATGACAAAATCAATAAAGCAACAATAGATTTAGCTAAGAATCTAAAAGTGATTAGTACCTTTAGCGTTGGTTTCGATCATATAGATACAAAATATGCCAAGAAAAAGAAAATTCGTGTTGGTTATACACCTGAAGTATTAACAGATGCAACTGCTGATCTGACGTTCTCATTATTACTTGACACATTAAGAAGAGTTTCAGAAGGAGACAGAATAATTCGTGATGGGAAATGGAGAGTCATCTATGGAGCACATGATTACGTAGGAGTAGATCTTCAAGGAAAAACAATTGGAATTTTAGGTCTGGGTAGAATTGGAGGTACACTTGCCAAAAGAGCTAAGGCATTTGATATGAAGTTGATATATCACAATAGGAAACATGTCTCCAAGACTAAAGAGAAAACATTAGGAGTAAAATATGTCTCATTTGAAAAACTAATCACTCAAAGTGACATCATTTCAATTCATGTACCACATACAAAAGAAACAGACCAGATGTTTAACATGAAAGTTTTCAGAAAAATGAAAAAATCTGCATTTTTGATAAATACATCAAGAGGAAAAATAGTTAATGAAAAAGATCTTGTAATTGCATTAAAGAAAAAAATTATTGCAGGGTGCAGGATTAGATGTCTTTGAAATAGAACCAATTAGTAAAAAACACGCATTAACAAAATTACAAAATGTTGTACTAGCACCACACATAGGAAGTTCAACAAAAGAGACCAGAGCCAAAATGGCAGAAATTACTGTGAAAAATCTTAATCTTGGAATGAATGGAAAAAAACCGATCTACTCAGTAGGGTATTGATTTTCACGCATAAGTTGCAATCCAAACAAATGTGCAGTTTTTATATCTAAATTGTAAAGCAATATCAGATTGAAAAAATTCAAACATACAAACGAAGAATTAGAATTAGCTAAACTACAAACTGAAAAAGAGAAGAAGAAAAAAGAATTAGAATAATAAATTTTTTCTTGTCTTTTTCAGACAAGATTTTTTTTAAAACTGAATTTTAGAAGAATATTTGTGGTTTAGTTCGTCATAGACTTTTTTTCTTTCAGAAATTAGTGATTTAGACTCATCGTACATTTTTGTAAAAAATGCCGCTAAAATACGCTCACCATTTTTATCAAAGAATTTCACACTAAAACTAGTACGGTCAGGTTTTTCTTCCTGTACAAACTCTGCTGATTTTATCAATTCTGAATCAATATGCATGTGTGCTGGACCATCATTATCACCAATAGTAATCCACTTTTCTTTTTGTCTAATGCTAAGAGAATTACTCCTAACCTCGCTTACAGCACCATCATTTCTTATGATAAGCAAAACATCATCAACCTTGACTATATCAGATAATAATTCTAACAGCAACAAATACTCTTGAAATTAAAATTATTTCAATTTTTTGAATTATTTCATATCAATTTGGACAAAATCATCGACATCACCATGAATGCAGTCAGTTCCAACTGTTTTTACAGGTGAAAAACTAATTTTGCCATCATGAATTTTTCCTTCATTTTGAAGAATTCCAATTTTGCCAGATACAATTTGTTTATGCTTTTCACATGCTACCCCAACCATGTATTCATCTTTATCAGAAATAATTGATACAATAAATTCTGGAGGATTGACACATTGTTTTCCCTCTTCTGTTACTGAACACTTGTCAGGAAGCATAATCAAATTTTGATTGTTATAGAATATTAAGCTTGATTGAGAACATCATCAAAACTCCAGATTGATTCTTTGGGATTTTGCTTGTAATCTAAAAATCCTTTTTCTTGTAACTTTTTAATGATAAAAGCTGAATATGCAGGAGCTCCAGTTGCTCCAGGGGAATTGTAATTAATTATATTAAAAGAATGTTCATTTTCAAGTTCCATTACATCTAACAAAAATTTTCCTTGAGGAGTTATGATTGGAGAGCGAATACCAGCAGTTCCTTTTTCTGAGAAAAACTCGGGTCGAATTTTTGGGATAAACTTCTGTACACGACGAATCATTGCAGTTTTAGAGACGGAGCTAAGCCATTCTTTTGAAATTAGAGATAAAAATTCAGAATTAAAAAGCAGTTTTCGTGCATTACCAGTAACTATATCTTTTAGTTTTAAAATTGATGTTCCAAAATCTCCAATGTATCCTTCATAAGTTTCAGGGCTTGGAACTGGAACTGCATTTGGACCAACTTCTGCTTGACCACTTGCTTTTTTTATCCAATGTGGATCCAAGAATGGGTATCCTTTGAATTCTGCAACAGTATAGATTGTTGTTTTTACAAGATCACTATATTGAGGATCTGCAATCCAATATTCACCTCTAAAATGAAGATCAGAATATTCTGTTGCAAGACCCAACATTTGTGCAATATCTAAAGAATTACCACCTGCGCAATTAATCACAAGGTTTGCAGAAACATTTGAACCATCATCAAAAATTATTGAGGAATCTTTTTCGTTTTTTTTAATGTCTTTTACATTTTTTTCTAAAAGAAAATTGGTTCCTTGTTTTTCTGATTCTTTTTTTATTTCATTTGTAAATGCACCAAAATCAGATGATACTTCACGCTTACAAGAAATTGCGGAATAACACTCTACATTAGGTTCCATTTTAGAAACCTGTTTGCCATCTAAAAGTTCTAGATCTTTTGAGGGAATTCCGTTTTCATCACCCCATTGCATGAATTCTTCAAGGCTTTTGTGTTGATTCTCATTTAATGCTAGTTCCAATACTCCAGTTTTTTTCCATGGAACATTCGCTTTTTTTGCAAGTTTTTCCCACATCTCATATGAAATTAGAGCAGATTTTGCAAGAACCTTTTTTGTTTTGGGGTTAAGATAGAATGGTGAATGCACTACAGCTGTGTTTCTACTACTTGCATGCATAGCAACGTTTGATTCCTTTTCAATTACACACATGTTTACGTCATAAAGAGATGAAATCCAATAAGAAATACTAGTACCTAAGATACCTCCGCCGATAATGGCAATATCATATTTTGACATAACTAAATCAGTGAATCAAGACATTAATTAATTTGGAAATGGCGCCGGGAGGGAGATTCGAACTCCCGTTCCCTTGCGAGAACGTGCTTTATGGTAAATTATTTCCAGGCACGCGCCCTACCAGGCTAGGCGACCCCGGCACAAGTCTTACGACAAAATTATTCGGCAATATTTGATTATATATTGTGTTATTTTGGAATTGAAAAACTATTTCCAAATTGTAACAGTAGTTGATCTCTCCACTTGATTTCCTTGTTTGTCTACTGCTTTTGCAGATATTTTGTATAGACCCTCCAAGACTGTTCGCCATCATTTTTTATTTGATCCCAAGAAAATTCTAATATCATGACGAGGTTCCAAACGTGAGTCAGATACTGCGTAACAGTATCAGGAGTGAATACATCAAAATTCCAGATAACCCAGTAATTCTGAGACCATATGAAGTATCAGAGAAGATCATGGCATGGTTCCAGAATTTACAATTCGAATTTTTATTTCTTCACCTTTTTTAAAATCAATTTTTTCTGTTACTACAGAAATTGAAGGCCCTTCAACAAAAACTAGTTGGCTTGTATTTTTTACATCAAGCAAATAAACACCAAATGCAAGTCCAGAAATCAAACCCACACCAATAAAGAGTACAAGACTTTTTGCTAACAATTCTTTTAAAATAATTTCTTGATTTTTTAATCCTTTGGAGGGGGTGTTTTTGTTCTCCATTTTTTTGGATAGGTATTTGGAGCCATAATGATTCTTCTTGTTTCAAATGCATATCCCTTAGTAGCATCACGAATCTCTTCTTCAGACATTGATGACTCTGCTAAAGCGACAACCTCTCCTTTTTGTGTATAAATTCCAACAATATCACCTTTCTTTAGATTTGGGGAAATTTCCAAAATACCAGGAATTGCAAGTTGTGCGCCATGACACATAGCATCTACTGCAGAATCACGAATTACTACTGATTTTAACTCACTAAATGCATGTTCAACAGGCTTGATCATCTTCATTAATTTACTGTCATCTTTTTTCTCTTCCCATACTGCAAACGCATCTGCAAGTTCATGGAGAGTTACTAAACCATCAGTTTCATAAAATTGATCTACTCTGGTTCGTCTAAGTTCTATCATTGTAGCACCAGGCCCAAGAATTTCTCCTATATCATAGTATAATTTTCGGATATAGGTTCCAGATTCACATAAAATTCTAGTTAAGAGTAATCGTTCTTTTTGTTCTAGTACTTCAAATTCATAGATAGTTCTTGTTCTTGTTTGTCTGACAACAGCTGAGCGCTGAGGAGGTTTTTGAAAAATTTCTCCTCTAAACAAATCAATTGTTTCATCAAGTTTTTCTTTAGAAGGAAGGGAATGAACTCGTCCTAATGCATGATATTCTTTTGGACCATAAAGTAAAACTCCAAGTGCTTTTGTAGCTTCTCCAAGTCCTAATGGTAAAACCCCTGAAACTTGAGGATCAAGTGTTCCACTGTGACCAATCTTTGGAAGTTTCAAAATGCGTTTTGTCCAAGCTACAGTTTCATGACTTGTAGGACCTGGTGGTTTATCCAATATTATAATCCCATAATTTAGTAATTGTTCAATTGTTCTTTTATCATAATATGTTCCATAAGCATCATCTGTAATATCCTGATCAATTTCAATAAGATTTTCAAGTTGTTTGAGGGTCATAGTAATTTTCTCACAGTTTCTTTTGCAACATCTATTACTTGTTTGGCTGTAAGATTATCTGTATTAATTATCAAATCAAATACAGATGTATCATCGCCAAAATCAAAGTTGTATAATTTTTTGTACAATGCTTTATTCTTATCAAATCGTTTTTTTGTAATTGTATAAGCATCTTCAGAACTCATATTGTCTCTAGATTGCATTCTCTTAGTACTACTTGTATGAGAGCCCTCTAGCCAAATTTTGATGCCATCTTTGATTAGCCAGGGTAATGTGTAACTTGTGATTACCATTCCACCCTGATTAAAGAGTCCAGTTAATTTTTCATCTAGTTTTTTATCAAATTCAGAATTTTGTTCACGTTGGCTGAGAAACTTCATTCCATCATTTGTATCCCACCAATCATCACCATCAGAATCAAAACCTTGTTCTTTTGCCATTTCTTTTAGTACATCTCCTCCACTAAGATATTGTAATTGAAATTCTTCTGCTAATCCTTTAGCAACAGTTGTTTTTCCTACTGCAGGAGGACCAGAGATAACAATGGACTTTGTCAAGTACCCATTGTTGTTTTTGTTAGTTTCATAATCATGCCGCTAAAAGCAATTGAGGAAAGGAAATACCATGCCCAAAGATAAAGTGAATTTTCTTTGCCAAAACAAACATGTTCTGGATCTGCTGCATGTGCAGTAGTACATGTTAATGTGAAGAAATCTCCAGGAATTACATTTAGTGGAATTGGGGATATAGCTACAGTGTATGAGAATAATACTGGCAAGACAAGATAAAATATCAAGATCAAAGGTACAAAAGTAATCATCATAGGTCTCATATTCATCTGCATCATTTCCATTGACATTTTGTTCATGTATGATGATTTTTTGTTTAGTTCAGCTGTTTTTGCTTGATCTTTAGATCTCATGGCCCTCATTCTTTCTTTTTGCCATGCACGTGTTTCTTTCATAATGCGTTTTAGCTTTACTTGATCAACCATCTTCTTTCTAACTCCGGCATTGAACAAATTAAGAATAATACCAAATCCAGTAACTGCAAACATTGAAAGAACCAATCCTTGAATTATTGGATCATCACTACCTAGAGCTTGTCTGCCTTCTGTAAGAGATTCATGAAGGAAAAGTAGAATAAAATCTAAACCCATTTCTTACAGTCCTATTGCCTTGATTATTTTATCTGTTGCTTCATCAATCTTTCCCTCACGATTAAGAATGTGTTTAACTGGAGAACCTGTGATTACTGCACATGCAGAAATCATGCCTGATTGTAAACCTAATTCGGTTTTAATCTTTGTAAGAGTAATTTTGTCTCTATTTCGGGTATCATCTTTCATTCTTCTATTGTAGATTTCTTCTGGTTTTGCAGTTACAGTAACAAAGTTTGTTGGCTTGATAATTTTTAAAACATGTTCTGGTAATCCGGGATAGTAACCTTCTGTAGAATTGATAAATGCATGAGTATCAATAATCACAATTTGTTCATTATGTTCAGCAATTTGTTCTGCTGCAATTTTTTGAAGATTTTGTTGCTCAGCTACGGGTAATTTTCTAAGTTCATCTCTATCTTTAAGACCATTTTTCTTGGCAATCTCAAACATTAAAGTTCCAAAACTGATCACACCTACACTCTTATCATGATTTTTTATGATTTCAACCATTTTGGATAATAGGGATGTTTTTCCAACACCTGGTATTCCTACCAGGATGATTCTCTTATTTTCTGCCAAGTAAAGCACCCAAACGCGGCATAACGACTTCGACTTGTTCTCTAACTAACTGTGTATAATAGTTGATGAGAATATCTACCATAAGTAAAATTCCGATTCCAGAACCAAATACACCAAGAACATCAGATACACCAGCCAAGAGACCCTAAAATCATAGAGCCAAGTATGGTAACTGATGGAATGTACTTGTTCAGTAATGCTTCAACTGGTTTGTTTGATCTTCTAAATCCAGGAATTTGAACATCTGCATCAAGTAAATTCTGAGCTGCACTCTTTGGAGATAAACCACCAAGTTCTACCCATAACTTACCAAATACAACTACAATTCCAATCATAAACAGAACATAACCTACTGCACGCATAGGATCTAAAAGTGCTACATCCAAACCTCGTGGAGGAGTGATGTAATAGATGATACCACCTACTGGTGTATTAGGACTTGTTGGATCAAACTGCGCTATAAAATTCATAAAGAAATTATTGTTCCGCGGGTTCATGTTTGCCCACAGCATTTGGAAGATGAAAACAGCATTTGCAGTTAGGGCAGATGCTAAGATTACAGGGATGTTTGAGACGTACATCAATTTGATTGGGTAGACAGCAGAGAAGCCTCTGTATTTTGTAGAGACAATTGGAATCTCAATTTTCATTCCCTGTGTAAATACAAGTATTAACAATATTCCAGCAGTTAGGAACAACCCAAAGATACTCGGGAGTTGATTTGCACGGAATAAGATATTTGAAACATCACCTGCAAGAATAGATTGACCTATGTATGGAATAATACCAATCATCCCTCCATCACCCGCAGGTAACGGGCTAAACAAGCTCCAAAGAATCTGTTGAGCAACACCTGCCATAATGAATAAACTAATTCCACTGCCAAGACCCCAACCCTTCTGGATTGTTTCGTCTAAGAACATGATAATTATCGACGCACCCATCAGTTGACCAATCAACACATACAAAACGTATGGCTCGGTAACTCCAGGACCGTAAACTGCTACAGCATATACAATAGATTCAGCCACGATGACAATGTATGTAACTAATTTAGTAGCTGTTTGAAATATTCCTCTTTCTTCTGGTTTTTTGAAATCAAATTTGAGAATTTCTGAACCTCTCAATAATTGCATCAAGAGTCCAGCTGTAACTATCGGCCCTATTCCTAATTCTACTAGTGTACCTTGTTGTGATGCAAAAATAACTCTAGCAAATGCTAGAAAATCAAATTGTGGTGCTGTTGCTCCAAATAATGGAGTTTGGCCCATTACCATATAGACTAGTAATATTACTCCGCACCATAACAATCGAGTTTGGAGAGGAATCTTCTTTTTTGGTTTTGGCACTTGAGGAAGATATGGTTCTACTTTGAAAACGATTTTTCTGATAGTAGTGGTAATGGTACCCTCAGCCATTGTCAGATAACACCTCTCCCCCAACAGCTTTTAATTTCTCTTCTGCAGATGCTGTAAATTGTTGTACTTTGACGGAATAAGCGTTAGTTAGTTTTCCGCCGCCAAGGAGTTTTTCGTATCCTGCACTTTCGAGGTCTACGATTTTCTTTCCTCCTTCGTCTTTACCGAACTTAGTGAACAAGTCATCTAAATCCCGGACGCTAGCCCATTTCTTTGTAATATTTGGGTGAGGTGGTTTAGTGGAATCATGGCCATAATGATCTGGATATTCTTTTAACATGGTACTGTAGTGGTGTTTCATCATACCGGAAACTCCGAGACCACCCTTATGACCACTTGCACGATGTTGACCTACTTGTCCCCATCCCATATGTCGTCCTCCTCTAAGTCTTCGAGTCTTTCGTAATCTAGTTGCCATGTTAAATCATTCTCCTAACTATAGTGTCAAGTTCTTTATTTTGTCCAAGCATACCTTTTTGCCCATACAATTTTTTGGTGCTTCTTTTGAATCCATGTATTGGAGGTGCTAAAGCAAACCAAGGTTTTAGAGGTTTTAATTTTGATAAAGTAGCTTTGCCTTCAGCCAAAGCTGTTCCCAATTCTTCAGTACTTGCAAAACCAAGTTCTTTTAGATCATCAGCAGTAACTTTTTGATAACCACCTTTTCTTGCTTTCTTCTCAATCAATTCTTTTGCCAGAGAAGCATCAAGTTCAATCCAAGATACATAGTGCTGTACTTTTCTTAACATTCCCAAAGTGTTATCTTTAGCAGGTAAGATTGTTGCACGATACTTTTTGTCTAATTTTAATAAAGTCATAGTAGTTGTTGCCCAATATGGACAATCAGCTTGACCTTTAATTCTAACAACAAGATATGCTTTTACCATTTTTCATCAACCCTGACTAAATGTCTGTCTAAGACAATCCAATACAGCACTTGAAGTTGAACTCATTGTAGGAGTAGAACCTTTTGCAGTAGTCCATGCATCTTTAAGACCTGCTAATTCCAATAATCGTTTAATTTTACCACCAGCAACCAGACCTAATCCACGAGGTGCTGGAATAATTTCTATCGTAACACTTCCACCCCTTCCTATAACCTTGAATGGGACAGAATGTTTTTGATCACATCTACATTCCCAACTACCACATCCTAATTTGATTGGGCTGACATTTAGAAAAGCTTGAGCTGTTGCTTTCTCAATAGCAATTCTCATCTGTTTTGATTTTCCTCTACCTATTCCCAAGTAACCATTTTGATTTCCAGCTGCAACCATTGCTTTGAATCTGGTAGATTGACCATTTGAAGTCATTTTTTGAATAATTCCTACATCGAAAACTTCACTTGTTAAATCTGGGAGTAGTTTCTTGATAATTCCTGATTCTTGAATTCTTAATCCTGATTCAATAATTTCTTCAAGCGAGGTAATTTCTCCGGATGCAACTTTCTTTCCTA
>PVMK01174091.1_pt1 | contig 14071 bp, 10 predicted proteins | sample 1853481 | NCBI WGS metagenome assembly PVMK01 (sample SAMN08533507, study PRJNA380276) | Marine sediment metagenome, whole genome shotgun sequencing project. | reverse complement strand
TCCCATCCCAATGGGTTTGCTTTTTCTCTTCATCGGTTACCTCTCGTCAAGAAAAGGTGCAATTCATCTTGCTAAACATCATATCAGAGTTCCCATTCCCTCGTGAAACATGCTGATCATCTAAATGCAGGCCTCCTCGCCTGTCTTAATGGAGAATATCAAAATCAGATTAACCGTTCATGAAAAGAATCTAACAAGTTTCTTACAGGATGACACCCCCATTTTTCCGATGATCGACAACTGATCCAATAAGCCTTCAGAGCCTTACACTTCGAGTACACTCTGTTCCGCTCAGCACATATACCATGCATTCTGGACGGAGTAGAACGTAGTCAAAGAATGAGGTTTGATTAACGAGCATCAGCAACCGAGCAGCATCCTACATTTATTAACTTTAGTTAAAATCGTGAATATGGCTTCTAATCCGGCTTATAATATCCCTATATGATTAAACGAATCTTATTACTTCTCTCACTTGCATTGATCGGGTTGCTGCTCGGTTTTACACTGCGAGTATCAGCCCAGGAGAACACATCGCCAGTCCTGCTGCTCACTGCTGAAGGTCCCCTGACTCCTTCTATGCTGGGTTATCTGGAGCGCGGCCTGACCAGTGCCGAACTGCAGGGTGCTGAAGCGCTGATCTTGATGCTCGATACGCCTGGCGGCAGTATTGACCTGATGAATGAGTTCGTCCAGGTGATCCGCAACAGCAGCACCCCAGTAGTGGTTTATGTTGCCCCTCGAGGAGCGATCGCTGGCAGTGCTGGCACGGTGATCACCCTGGCCGGTCACGCCTCCGCTATGGCACCTGAGACGGCGATCGGCGCCGCCAGTCCGGTCGGAGCTGAAGGTGAAGATTTGGGCAAGACGATCGAGGCTAAGGAAAAGAATATCCTCAAAGCTCTGGTGCGCTCCCTGGCCGAAGAGCGCGGTGAAGAAGCAGTCCAAATCGCCGAAGAGACCATCGAGTCCGCACATGCTGTCACTGCTAATGAGGCTTACCAGATCGGCCTGGTGGATTTCATCGCCGACAACGTGCCTGATCTGCTTGATCAGCTGGATGGCTTCCAAGTCACCACAATCGATGGATCCGTGACCTTGGATACTACCGATGCCTTGGTGATCCCATTCGATCAGACTTTCATTGAGAGCCTGCTGGGTGTGCTCACCAATCCCAATATTGTCTTTCTGCTGCTCACCGTAGGGGTGCAGGCGGTCCTGATTGAGCTCTCCAGTCCAGGTGGCTGGAGCGCCGGGTGCATCGGGGCGGCCTGCCTGGCGTTAGCAGCCGACGGGCTGGGTGTTTTGCCAGTCAATTGGTTCGGCTTGATTTTCCTGGTGATCGCCTTCGTATTATTTGTCCTGGATATCAAAGCCCCGACGCATGGTGCACTGACCGCGGCTGGGGTAGCCTCGTTGATCGTGGGATCGTTGGTACTTTTTAATTCTCCCGGCACACCATCCTTCTTACGGGTTTCAGTTCCCCTGGTGATCGGGGTTTCACTGACGACGGCTGGCATGTTCTTCGCCATCTTGATGGTAGCCCTGCGTGCCCAGAGAGCGCCGGTCCGCATGGGTAAGGAATCACTGCTCGGTCGCACCGGTTCCGCTCGCAGTGCGATCTCACCCATTGGCACCGTCCAGCTGGGGGGGGAACTGTGGACCAGCGAGCTGGCCGATGGCCAAGGGCCAATCCCGGAAGGATCTCAGGTAGAGGTGATTGAGGTCAAAGGGGTGAGAGTGATCGTGCGCCAGGTGCAGCAGTAGGAACCCAACAAACTGCCTGCCACTATATTGATTATGCGCGCTGAGAGCAGATAAATCCAGAGAAAAACGAAGAGCGAAGCGTGTGCAGTCGATGCGTGCTGCATCGAGAATTCCACATTATTCGACTGCGAGACACTCCGCATAGAATGCTAATTATTCAAGAAACTCCCATTTTAGAATTAACCTGCTTCTAACAGGCGAGACCATGTTCTGAGGTAGAATTATCCGTGCTAAGCGAGCAATACTCTGAATAAAAGTAGAATTAAATGGCAACTAACAGGAAAACAAATGCCTCATACCCCCACCCGTGACCGGATAAAACCTGTAGGTGAGAACACCACGCCGCTGCGTCGTCCAGACTGGATCAAAGTGCGCGCCCCCTCCGGGGAGGCCTACGAGTGGCTGCAGGAACTGATGCGCTCGAAAGAGCTCCACACTGTGTGCGAAGAAGCCATGTGCCCCAACCTTGGCGAGTGCTGGGCAGCTGGGACAGCCACTTTCCTCATGCTGGGGGATGTCTGCACCCGCACATGTGGTTTTTGCGATATCAAGCGCGGGCAGCCATCCCCTTTAGATTGGATGGAGCCTGAACGCATTGCCCAAGCGGTCAAGGCGATGGACCTGAAGCATGCGGTCATCACAAGCGTCAACCGTGATGATCGCAAGGATGGTGGAGCGCCGATATTCGCCATGGTTATCCGGCGAATCCGTGAGCTGCATACCGGTTGCTCGATTGAGGTTTTGATCCCTGATTTCAAAGGCAGCCCAGAAGCCTTGAAGATCGTTATGAACGCCCGTCCCGAGATACTCAACCACAATGTTGAGACCGTTCCGCGCTTGTTCAAGGCAGTTCAGCCCCAAGACCGCTACGAATGGGCAGCGGCCACATTATCTAACGCCAAAGAGCTCGATCCGGAAGTGCTTACTAAATCCGGGATCATGGTCGGCCTTGGTGAAACCATTGATGAAGTCAAGAGTGTAATGCGCGATCAACGCGGCTGGGGAGTGGACATACTGACCATCGGACAGTACCTGCAGCCCAGCAAGAAACATCTGCCCATTTCCCGATATTACACGCTCGAGGAATTCGGGGAGCTGAGAGAATTCGGCCGCGAAATCGGTTTTAGGTGGGTTGAGAGTGGTCCGCTGGTACGCTCTTCTTATCATGCCGCCGAGCAGGTGCGCGCTCTGAGCGTTGTACACCGCAAGCTGTACAGGAAATCCTGATAAATAATCGAATAACTGACTGGAGAAGAAAACGCCCTTCGAGACTATGACACTCGGAGGGCGGTATTGGTCAGAAGGCAGATATGGCAGCCTGGTATGCCCATTTTAGCAGCGGCAGGGAAAATATGCCCAAAACTATCATCCCCACTCCGGTCACTGCTGCAGTCAGGTAGACCCAGTTATCACGCCGGGCGACTGGCTCGCCATCCTGCATGTACATGTAGACCACTACCCGTAAATAGTAGTAAGCGGAGACAAGCGAAGTGAGTACACCGATAATCGCCAGCCAAACAAAGCCACCATCAATGACGCTGCGAAACAGATAGAATTTTCCGATAAATCCCAGCGTCGGTGGAATCCCCGTGAAAGAGAGCATCGACACAGTCATTATAGCTGCTAAAACCGGGTACTTGCGGCCCAATCCCGCATAATCGCTGAGCTGCAAACCCTCGCCCTCGGCTTTCTCCATAGTGATCACCACCGCCCAGGCTGCGAAACTCATAAACGCATAGGCGATCAGGTATAACAAGGCGGCCGCGATCGCATCAACGATGACATCCTGCTGCCCGTAAGGAACCAAAGCCATCAGGATATAACCAGCCTGGGCAATGCTCGAATAGGCCAGCATACGTTTAATATTCTTCTGGGAAATCGCAACCACATTCCCCAAAATCATCGTCAAGGCGGCTAAACCCCACAGCACGGCGGTGAAATCCATCGCCAGGGCCCCAAAAGAGGTGACAAAGATGCGCATTAGCGCAGCAAATCCACCAACTTTGGCGCCCACTGCCATAAAAGCAGTAACCGAGGATGGCGCACCCTGATATACATCTGGTGTCCACATGTGGAAGGGTACTGCAGCAACCTTGAACCCTAACCCGACCAGGATCAAAGCAGCCCCGATTGCCAGCAAGGTCATATCAACTGAACCGCCTTGAATGGACTGGAGAATATCCGTCAACCCGGTGTATCCAGTTGCGCCAAACACGATCGATACACCGTAGACCACGAATCCGCTGGCAAAAGCCCCTAATAAGAAATACTTGAGCGCAGCTTCTTCTGAATCCGTGCGCGGTCGGGCGAAACCAGCCAATACGTACAAGGGGATAGAGAGCAGTTCTAGAGCGAGGAAGATCACGATCAGGTCCGCGGCCATAGCCATCAGCATTATCCCGCTGATCGAGAACATCAGCAGTACGTAGTACTCGCCGCGCTGAATTCCAAGGCGGATCAGGTAATCATATGACAACATAATGGCAACCAAACCGGCAGAAAGCACCAGAATGATCAGGAATTGAGAGAAGCCATCTACCCTCAGCATGCCCCCAAAGGCTTCAGTATCGACTCCACTTTGGGCAATTGAGAAACCCATGGCAACCAGCAGACCAATCGCAGCCATGACTGCCGTCCATGCCTTCCGTTCTTTCGGAATAAATAGATCCACCAACAAGACCACACACGCCCAAACTATGACAATCCATAAGGGCAAGGTTTTTATCAGGTTGGCGGTTAATTCTCCCAGGGTCATTTGAGCCTTCTTTCAGTAATCACGGCAATCCAGCCATCGCCGCGACCTGTATCGATTCAACCAGCTTAGTCACCGAAGCTTCCATCAAATTGAAAAATGGTGAGGGATATAGACCTATCCAGAATATAAGGATCAGCAGTGGCACCAGGGTGACGATTTCTCGTAAGTTAAGATCGAATAGCCTGCGATTTTCATCTTTGTCTACCGGTCCCATGAACATCTTATTAAACATGTTGAGCAGATAGACAGCAGCCAGGATCACACCAACAGCCGCCAGAGCAGCGTACCAGGGGTTGTTGAGTACTTTAGAGCCAAACGCACCCAGCAATATCGTAAATTCACCCACAAATCCATTCAAACCAGGCAATCCCATAGAAGATAAGACCACGATCAGGGTCAGTACGGCGTAAACCGGCATCACCTTCCACAAGCCGCCGAAAGCATCCAGATCGCGCGTATGGCGTCTTTCATAGATCATGCCGACGAGTAGGAACAATGCTCCTGTGCTGATACCATGATTAATCATCTGCAATATGCCCCCTTCAATCCCCTGTGAATTAATCGCAAACAATCCCAACATCACGAATCCCAGGTGGCTGACCGATGAATATGCAACCAGTTTCTTAACATCCTTCTGGGCATAAGAAACCATGGCACCGTACAAGATGCCAATCACCGCCAGCACTGCTATCCACGGGGCCAGCTTGACCGAAGCTGCGGGAAACAACGAGAGATTGAAGCGCAGGAAGCCGTAAGTGCCCATCTTCAGCAAGACACCCGCCAGAATGACAGAACCCGCGGTGGGGGCTTCCACGTGAGCATCTGGCAACCATGAATGCAGCGGCCACATGGGGACTTTAATGGCAAAGGCTGCCGCAAAGGCCAGGAAGAGCCAGATTTGAATATTTCCAGGGATCGAGGCGCTAGCGATCAGCTCCGGGACTGAGAAAGTTCCCTGGGAGATACCCAACCACAGGATCGCCAGCAGCATCAAAACCGATCCTGCCATGGTGTAGAGGAAGAATTTGATCGCGGCATACACCCGGTTCGGGCCACCCCAGACACCAATCAGGAAATACATCGGGACCAGGGTGAATTCCCAGAAAACATAGAAAAGGAATAGGTCCAGGGAAAGGAAGACACCCACCATGCCAACTTCCAGTAAAAGGAAGAAGATCATGAATTCCTTCACCCTTTCTTCAATCGCGGACCAAGTAGAAAGGATAGATATCGGGGTCAGGAAAGTTGTCAAGAGCACCAGCAAAATGCTCAGGCCGTCAATGCCCATTAAATAGGCGATCTCCCAACCAGCGACTTCGATCCAGGGTATATCGATCACCATTTGTAGATCGGGATTGGCCGGATTAAACAGCACTAACACCCATAAAGATATGGCGAAGGAGATCAATGAGGTGATTAATGCTGTCCAACGGATGGCTGTTTTATGCTCCTTATCAATAAACAGGATCGCTAAAACACCCACCAAAGGGAAGAAGGTGACCAATATAAGGGGGTGAAGCAAGATGTCCAAGAAGTCCATAGCTTGTCCTCGTTCTGAAGTTAGTAACAACCCCATTCCTAAACTACTCTTACCATCCAGGATAAGAGAAGCAGGGATTGGTTAGTTCAAGATCAAATACCCAATAATTACAACCACACCTAAAAATACCATCAGAGCATAATTTCTTACATATCCGGTTTGAACTTTGCGCAGACTGCCTGCAAAGCGAACCGTTGCGCCAGCCAGACCATTGGCAATACCATCGATGATACCCAGGTCGATTGGCCCCGAAAGGAATCTTGCCAATGAGTTATATCCACGGACAATGACGCTGTTATGGAACCAATCGTGCCAGAAACGCCAATCGATTACCTCAGCCAGGAAGCGAGATAAATTGATGTACGGGTTCAGGATAACTGCCCAATAAAGTTCATCCACCCACCACTTGTTTTCCATTCCAGTGAAAATTGGTCCAAGCCATTGGCGTAAAGGATCGTCCGGCCTCTTTGCCGGCGGCAGTTCTTGCAGCTGCTTATAGCGCCAGCTGTAGACCACCCAGGCTAAAACCAGACCTAAAAGCGCGATAAGCGAAGCGACAATGGCTGTCACAAGACTGAAGTCAATGGGGTGAATGGTTGTGACTGTGTGCTCTAACCACTCAGCGAACGAGTGTAAGCGGGGCAGATTCAGGATACCACCCACTGCGGAGAAGAACGCTAACACAATTAGTGGGACAGTGATCAATGGAGGGTTATCTCTAGCATGAGCCGCCGCTTCGGAGCGTGGTTTTCCAAAGAAAACCATCAAAACTTGCCTGCCCATGTAAAAAGCGGTTAAAAATGCGGCAATAATCAATATCCAATAGGCCGGTGGGTACAGTATTTGCTCTTCCAGCAGAATCTCATCTTTGGACCAGAACCCGGCGAAGGGGAAAATACCCACCAATGCCAGGGAACCGATTATATATACCCAGAAGGTCGTTTTCATGCGGGTACGCAATCCACCCATGTTGCGCATATCTTGAGGGTCGAATCCACTACCATCTCCCTCGCCTTTCCCCTCATGTTCCAAATGGTGGTGACCATGTTCTACTCCCAGGATCACCGAACCTGCGCTCATGAAGAGCAAAGCCTTGAAGAAAGCATGTGTCACCAGGTGGAACATACCAGCTGTATAGGCGCCGATCCCCACGGCAGCGATCATGAAGCCCAGCTGGCTGATCGTCGAATAAGCCAGAACCTTCTTGATATCAAACTGCCCTACGGCGATCGTTGCCGCAAACAGGGCAGTTATGCCACCGACCAGAGCAACAATATTCTGAGCTTGTTGTGCCGACTCATACAACGGGAAAGAGCGCGTGATGAGATACACACCGGCGGTAACCATTGTTGCCGCATGGATCAGCGCGGAGACCGGTGTTGGGCCCGCCATGGCATCTGGCAACCAGACATAGAGCGGGATCTGGGCTGATTTACCCGCCACACCAACCAGCATGAGCAGGGTAATCGCCAGGATGACTGTCTCTGCTGCTTGGGAGGATTGGGCAAAGACCTGGTCGAAGTTCAAGGAACCGAAAGCCCAAAACATTATGAAAATCGCGAGCAACAAACCAAGGTCACCGACCCGATTGGTTATGAAAGCTTTCTTGGCTGCCTGCGCGTTACCAGTCCCATCTTTCCCCTTCTCAAACCAAAATCCGATCAATAGATAAGAACACAAACCAACGCCCTCCCATCCCACAAACAACATCAGGTAGGAGTTCGCACTGACTAAGATCATCATGGCGGCGATGAACAGATTCATATAAACGAAAAACCGCTTGAAACGTCCCGGATCGCCATTGAAGCGCACATCTTCGTGCATGTATCCAATAGAGTAAATATGGATAAGAGTGCCCACCCCTGCCACGACAAGCATCATCGTTACGGAGAGCGTATCAACCTGGAAAGCCCATTGGACCTGCAACTCACCTATGCTGATCCAATCCAATAAAGGAACAATCACCGGTTCTGGATGGTTGAGCAGGGAAAAACCCAGCAATACGGCAACAAAAAATGTCAACCCGGTGGCCAAACTGGCTATCCAACCTATAGCTTTCTCCCCCATCCACTTTCCAAAGATGATATTTATCAGCAAACCGATCAGCGGAATAAAGACGACTAATGGGACCAGGTAAAAGAAAGTAGGTCCGGATACAGCTGCTTCGCTCAGGAACATGGATCAGCTCTCCAAGTCAGCATATTTAGTGATTTCCAATAATTCTTTGCAAATATTAGACAGCATAAACGAATTACCTTGATTATTGTTTCAGCTCATTCAACACATCGACATTGATGCTTTGTTTTGTTTTGAAGATGGCGACAATCAATGCCAGCCCAACAGCCACCTCTGCTGCGGCGACAGTTATCACGAAGAAGACAAGCACCTGCCCGTCTAAAGTATTGTGCAGCTGGGAAAATGCGACGAAAGATAAATTGGCTGCATTGAGCATCAGTTCAACCGACATGAATATCACAATGGCGTTACGGCGGATCAAAACACCAAGCGCACCGATGGTAAATAAGATTGCGGAAAGCGCGAAGTAATATGATACTGGCATAGATTTCTGCTCCCGTCGATTAATTATCTTCGAATTTCAAGATACTGATAAAATGACCCTCAAGACTTTTCATCCTTGGTCAAGAAGATTGCCCCGATTATCGCCACCAATAAAAGCACCGATGTGATCTCAAACGGCAAGAGATATTCGTTGAATAACAAGATGCCTATATCCGCTGGACTGGCATATCCGGAAGCAAACGATCTGAAATCCGGTAATATCCCCTGTTGAAATCCCAACGAAAAGATAATGAAGCCAGTCTCAACTAACAGGGCCACCCCAAGAAAGATCGCTACCGGTCGCTGCCAAGGCAGAGTCTCATCTTGCCGCAATTCTTCGGTACCCAGGATCATGATAATGAACAGGAACAACACCATGATAGCTCCGGCATACACGGTAACCTGGGCCATCGCAAGAAATGGCGAACCGAGCAACAAGAAAAAAACAGCGATCGTGGCAAAATTGATGACCAAAAACAATGCTGAGTAAACTGCATTACGACTGAGCAACATGCTCAGAGCAGAAGCCACTGCGACAGCCGCCAGGACAAGGAATAATAGGAAGTCAGTAGTCATCATTCACCCGAATTTTTTAATAATTCTTTTCCTAAATGGTCAATCTTTAGGATCCTGCATCACCGGTATGGATCGATTAAAGGTGCCAGGTTCAACCTCTTGAGGGGTTGGTTTGCCGTCTTCAGGCACCGGTACAATCAGCATCTCCTTGGTATAGATGGCACTCTTACGATCAGTGAAAGACAGCTCGTAATTGTCGCCCAGCACAATCGCTTCTGTCGGACAAGCATCCTCACAATATCCACAGAAAATACAACGCAGCATATTGATCTCGTATGTGCTGGCATAACGTTCACCTGGTGAGAAACGATCTTCGTCAGTATTTTCCGAAGCTTCAACAAAGATGGCATCCGCCGGGCAAGCTGCGGCACATAATGCACAACCGATGCATTTTTCCAGCCCGTTCTCATAACGTTCCAGAAAATGTCGTCCTTTGAAACGGCGAGTAACCGGCAACTTCTGCTCTGGATACTGGGCCGTAATCGGTTTTCCAAACATCGACCTGAGCGTGGTCATCAAGCCCCGCGCAAGTCCTATAACAGCACTCATCCCTAACCTCCAATCAATACCAATACAACCGCAGTCAGGAACACATTCGCCAAGGCGAGCGGTAATAATATTTTCCAACCAAAAGCCATTAATCGATCATAGCGCAGGCGTGGCATGGTCGCTCTGAGCCAAATCAGTAAGAACAACAAGACCATTATTTTGAAAAAGAGGTAAAAAGGACCCAGTATGGGAACCTGGTCGACGAAAGGACCACGAAAACCACCCAGGAACAGCGTGGCACCGATGGCACTGATGGCGATCATCTTGACATATTCAGCCATGAAGAACAGAGCGAACTTCATCCCAGAATATTCAACATGGTACCCAGCGGTCAGCTCTTGCTCAGCTTCCGGCATATCGAACGGTGCCCGGTTCACCTCGGCAATCGAAGCGACAAAGAAAATGATCGCTCCTACCGGTTGGTAGACGATAAACCAGATTGGATCTTGGGCTTCAACGATGCCCATTAAACTCATCGTCCCAGCGATGAGAATTGGCCCAATAAGGGCAAGGCCTAATGCGAGCTCGTAGCTGATCATCTGGGCAGATGAACGTAATCCGCCCATCATGGCGTATTTATTATTCGACGACCACCCTGCCAAGACGATACCATAAACTGAGATCGAAGCAATGGCAACCAGGTACAACACACCGACATTGAGGTCAGTAAGGTAAAGCGGGATTTGACGACCAAAGACAGTTATGTTAGCTCCCCATGGTATGACTGCCAGGATGACCAGCGCAGGAAACACGGTAATTATCGGCGCTAAAATGAAAACGACTTTATTTGCCTGACTGGGGATCAACTCTTCCTTGAAAATCAATTTTATTCCGTCTGCCACAGGTTGAAGCCAGCCTGATGGACCAGCTCGGTTGGGGCCGATGCGTACCTGCATCCGAGCCAGAGCTCTGCGCTCAAAGAATGTGACGTATGCAAAGCCAGTCACACAAAAAAGGAGAATTGCTATGGCTTTTACTATCCACTCTAAGATCAGTAAATAATCCATGAATATTTCCTGTTAGGTCACGACCTGTTCGACGAGCGCTACTTTGACAGGAGTGGGCTTGTGGATCGGAACTCCCATGCTGCGCGGGACGAGCAACACCTCTAGGGGTATCGTTTCGTCTAAATGAGCGACCACCATAACTTCAATCCCGGAGATATCAAGTCGAACATAGGCTCCGTCTATTAAACCCAAGTGAGCGATCGATTCCGGGTGGACCACAACATATGGTTCGGGGATGCGCTGGTGCAGCAGATCAGAGGGCATCACCGTTTGCCCACGATCATAGAGAACCGTAATGGGGACGGCTACCAAATCAGCTTCCCCACCAGAATCGAGTTCTTCCAGCTGAACTGCTTCCAAAGAGACAGGTTGGCCTTTTTGCGCGGCTGGCTGCAGCTGATAGCCTAATCCTTGTGAATTCTCATAGGTTGTGCCGCCATAATACAGATCGCTGCGACCGATGATCGGCCATTGGCCAACTACCGCTGAGACTTTATCGTAAGAGACCTCAGAATAATCAGGGATCTGGGCGGCGATTTGTTCCATTACGCGGAACGGGTATTTATCCTCGAGTTCAAGACCAACCAGCTGGCCGATCTGAGCAGTAATGGTGTAATCAGGCCGAGTCTGAGAACGTTCTGGAACAGCAGTGTAGAAACGCTGTACGCGCCGCTCGCCATTGGTCAGAGTCCCTTCACGTTCAATGAAAGCCTGAGCTGGAAGGACGACATCCGCCAATTTAGCGGTCTCTGTCAAGAAAAGTTCTTGGACCACTATAAATCCGGTAGCCTTTATCGCCTCGACCATGTTTGAATCGTCCCCCGCAGGATCAGCTGCTGCGATATATAGAGCTTGTTTGGAGCGCACAGTTTCGACCAAGTCGGCGGTAGGGCGGAATCCCATATCCCAGGCACCTTGAGAATTGGCTCGCTGCCAGACGGCGATCAGGCCATTGTTGGCTTTCCCAATATGGCCAGTGATGATCAGTAAATTGGCACAGGCTTGGGCCAGATGGCGGGAAGATTGTAAGCCAGTCCCCTCACTCCCATACAATATCAAAACATTATCCGCTTCAGCGAAAACCCTGGCCGCGGCCTGGATCTCTTGAGAACGTTCAATCTCCCGGTACTCATTCGGGAGGTCGATCCGCTTTGTGGATAAAGAATTGGTCAGCGCCAGGAGAAGGGCTGCTTCCCCTCCATAGGGATAACGCAAGACATGGCTAGCCAAACGTTCGGTCTTGGTGTGCCGTGGATTTGCCACGATCAGTTTGGCACCCCTTTCGGCTGCCTGCTTGACCCGCAGCCAATAAAGCGGTGCTTCTTCTTCTAAATCGCTGGCCACAACAAAGATGGTTGTTTCTGGACCCAGATCAGAAAAATTTGAACCCTGACCAACACCGACCTGGGCAACAAGATCGCCGCCAGCCATCTCGGAGTACAGTGCAGTACTCCCGCCCAAGTGATCGGAAAGAGAGCGCAGGTTGAATAGATCTTCGTTTGAAATCCGCCCGCTGGCTAAGGTCAACAGATCCGAACCTGCCTCCTTAAAGCGCTTAGCAACCAACTCAAGGGCTTCATCCCACGAGGCTGGTGTCAACTCACCGTCCACTCTTACCAGAGGCTGCGTCAACCGGTCTTCGCTGCTGGCATAATGATGTGCGAAGCGTCCCTTATCACAGATCCAGATTTCATTCACCGATTCATTTTGTCGCGGTAACACCCGTTTTACTACGAAATTGCCACCGGATTTATTCTCCCGGCGTACATTCAAAGTCAGATTGCAACCCACGGGACAATGTGTACACACCGAGGCAACCGCTTTCATCTCCCAAGGTCGCGCCCCAAAACGGAAGTCACTGGTGGTCAACGCCCCAACTGGGCAGATATCGGTTGTGTTTCCGGAGTAATATGAGTCAAAACCAGGTTCTGAGTATGTGACGATCTTCAATGAGCGCCCACGATCCTCGAACCCGATCACAGCGTCATCGACGATCTCATCCTGGAAGCGAACACACCGACCACACTGGATACAGCGCTCTCGATCGAGATAGATTAATTCTCCAAGGGGAACGTGTTTGGAGAAATGTTTCTTATCATCGTATAGGAACCGGCTATCCCCAGATCCAAATTCCATGGTCAGGTTCTGTAGGGGGCATTCGTCGCCCTTATCGCATACCGGACAGTCTAGCGGGTGTGAGGTGAGCAAGAATTCAATGATATCCTTACGCGCCCGGGCGACTTCATCAGTCATGCCGCGCACGACCATCCCTTCGGAGACAACCGCTGTGCAGCCCGTCTCCAACTTCGGGCCGAATTGGATCACATAGCTGCCATCTTCGTTGCGTTCAAGCTCCCCAGTACCACGGTTCATCTGCGGTCGGCCGATCTCGACCAAACACATGCGGCACATCCCAACAGGCTCCATTTTTGGATGGTAGCAAAAGACCGGGATGTCCACGCCTACCTTCTTGGCAGCATCCACAACCAGGGTACCAACTGGTACCTGGACTTCTTTTCCATCGATCTCTAAACTTATCAATTGACCCATATTCGTTCCATCTTCCACGACAATAACATAGAGGACGTTTTATTTATTCAACCAGCTACATCTAGATCACTATAAACCAATTAGCTCATTCTTTGCTCGAAACATCTGTAACCTTCGCCCTAAAATCGGATTCAAACCGCTCGATTCCAGAGGTGACAGCTTCGATTGAGAACTCTCCCAGGGCACACAGACACGTTCCTTTAATCTGGAGAGCTACTTCATTAAGCAGTTCGACATCACTCCAGCCAGCCTCTCCCTTGTGGATACGATCAATAATATGCCGCATCCAAAAAGTTCCTTCCCGGCAAGGGGTGCACTTTCCACAGGATTCGTGGCTGAAGAAATGCAATGTTTTATACAACACCCAATCAATGCTCACCGTGTCGTCAATCACAATCACAGATGCTGAACCCAGGGCACCCCCGACATTGGGCACGCTCTCATAATCCATGGGGGTATCAAGCGCTTCTTCATTGGCTATAATCAATGAGGATGAAGCACCTGCAGCCATGATGGCTTTGATCTGCCTGCCATCTGGAATACCACCACCGTGCTCAAATATCAGTTCACGGAAGGTGGTTCCCAAAGGAAGTTCGTAGTTTCCAGGATTGTTCACTCTTCCTGAAAGACTGAAGATCTTGGGACCAGTGCTCTTTTCAGTGCCGATCGAGGTGTACCAATCCGCACCGCGAGTGATGATAAAAGGCACATTGGTCAGAGTTTCGACATTATTGACGACAGTCGGTTTGCCAAAGAGCCCATAAGAGG
>PVMK01152563.1_pt1 | contig 14071 bp, 14 predicted proteins | sample 1853481 | NCBI WGS metagenome assembly PVMK01 (sample SAMN08533507, study PRJNA380276) | Marine sediment metagenome, whole genome shotgun sequencing project. | reverse complement strand
CCGTCTCAAAAATAGGATTTTGGTTCAAGATCGCGGCGGGGCCGAGTTTTCCAGCGTTGCTGGATTTCCCGCCTGATCCTATTTTTGAGACGGGTTCTAGTAAAGTTTTAACGTGACTGAAAATAGAACCCGATTTTTATGCCAATCACCGGTGGATGTCAAGCATAAGCAACTGTTGTCATTTTAGTTTGACTTGCCTTATACAGGAATGGTATCAGAAACATTTTCAGAAAATTAAAAAAGGTTAGTCTTGGACTAACCTTTCATGTGCCGGTTGATGGTGGAGCTGGACGGGATCGAACCGACGACCTCATGACTGCCAGACTGCTGAAAGGGTATTTTGCAACTATCAGTAATTATTTAAGTTACTGATTTTATTTGAAACCGGTTGTATAAACTATAGAAAGAATAGACAGAAAACAAGCTATTTTTTCCGTGATTGTCATTTTCATGTCATTTTTTAAAGCCCCGATTTCGGTCGGGGTTTTTTATTGCCACTTGATGATATCTGCAATATTGGTGGAGTTGAGGTACTCTCAGAGACTGTCGAAAAACCCTAAATCTGTGAATTTGATGCTTGTAAGCTATTGATTTCATTACATGCGAAATTGCTAAAATCGCCATTATTTGACTTTTTCGACAGTCTCTCAATATATCGGTAGTTGGCTGATATTTGGTTTTCCATCAAGATATCCAAAATGATCTAAGCCTACTGCATAATCAAATTTGCCGCGAATTATCCTTACTATGATTATCCTTGACCTCCTAAAGCCCCTTTGGATATTTATAATATTTGATAATGAACTAATCTCTCCCTCCATCTTCGTTTTAGACCTTTAGTAAAAGGTAGCGTCCCATGACACAGGAAGGTTTTAAGCGCAAACTCACCGCCATCCTCAGTGCAGATGTAGTTGGTTACAGCCGCCTCATGCGAGATGAAGACGAAGATTCACACCAGTCCGCACCTGACGACTTAGCCCGTGATGTCAAATCTCATTCAAAACACCGTGGTCAGTTGTGGACTCACCGGGACAATCTTTGGCTGAATTTGTCAGCGTGGTGGATGCGTTCGTTGTGCCGTGGAGATTCAACGAGGAACTCAGATCAGGAATGCGAGTTACCTGAGAAACGCAGATGGAATTTCGTATCGGCATAATCTGGGGATGTGTGTGAAGAGGAAGTAGGATCTACGGGGATGGGGTCAATATCGCAGCCGCATAGAAGGTATGGCTGAAGCAGGAGGAGTCTGCTTATCCGGCACCGTATATGACAGCATCGAAACAACTTGAATTAGAATACGAGTATATGGAGAACAAAAGGTAAAAAACATCCAGAAGCCGATACGATTATATCAGGTGCAAATGCGCTCCAAGGCTCAGTGTGGTTGATTCGGTGAAAAAAGGACCTGCCAGTGCCTGATAACCATCCATTGCTGTGCTGCCATTTAAAAATTTGAGTGGTGATCCGGGGCAAGAATTTTTCAGCGATGGATTTACTGAAGATATTATTACCACGCTGGCCAAAATCCCACAGTATGTTTGTAGTCGCTCGAGAATCTTCATTCACATTCAAAGGCAAATCGGTGAAAATCCAAGAGATAGGCCGCGATCTGGGAGTTCGGTATGTACTGGAAGGTAGCATCCAGAAATTCGGTGACCAGATTCGGATCACAGCTCAACTTATTGATGCAACGAATGGTCACCACCTTTGGGCGGAAAAATACGACAGAGAGCTGAAAGATATATTTGCTATGAGAGATGAGATCACGATGAAAATTGCCGCTGCCCTGCAGGTAAAATTGACCGAAGGAGAGTCGGCGAATTGGGGACCTGAAACGGAGAGCTTTGAGGCTTACATAAAGGTGATGCAATCATTGGAGCATTTCAAGGCCTTCACTCCCGATGACAATATCTTATCAAGGCAAAAGGCGAAAGAAGCCCTTGATTTGGATCCGAATTATTCGTCAGCAACGGAAATGTTTGCCTGGACCCTTCTTATGGATGGGGTTTTTGGCACGAGTAAAACACCTGAAAAATCCATCGAACAGGCCTTTGAACTGGCGCAGAAAGTTCTTGACCGGGGAGACAGCGATGCTGGCGCACATTTCTTGATTGGCTATGCCTATTCGCGGAAAGAGCAATTTGATAAGGCCATTTCGGAATTAGAAATAGCTCGTGACCTCTTTCCAAATAACGCTGATATAAATGCGGGCTTGGGTATGATTTTAAACGCTGCCGGTAAGCCGGAAGAAGCAATAAATGTACTTAAAAATGCAATGCGCTTGAACCCAATTCCACCGGGCTGGTACATAGGTTGGTTAGGCGATGCTTATCGCTTGACAGGACAGTATGAAAAAGCGGTACACGAGTATAAAAAAGCGATTCAGCTGCAACCCGATGATATGTTTTCTCATGTGAACTTAGCTTTATGCTACGTTAAATTAGGGCGGAAGGCGGATGTACATGCTGAAGCAGCAGAAGTGCTTAGGATAAATCCCAAATTCTCAGCGGAAAATTATGCTAAGCATATCGCGCTTAAAGACGAGGCCTCTAAAAAGCTCCTTATTGACGGTATGCGTAAGGCAGGCTTGCCTGAATAACCAACCTAACGATATTTAATATATCTGCAATAGATAAACACTTTCAAAATTGCATGTAACTCCAGAGACTGTCGAAAAAGTATAATTCCTTCATTTTTGTCAAAAACGCATGTAGTTAAATCAAGTAGTTATGAGCACCAAAATCAGCGATTTATGGTTTTTCGACAGTCTCCCAACATATTTGCAATTTGGAAGACTTTTGAAAAGTTGTGATATATAGCTGTCAATCGATGTTTTGATATGCCTCCCGATTACATCAAATAGACGATTTAGTAGACGCTACGAATCGAAATCAGACCCTGGTAGACGAAATAACGTCTACTAACTGAAATCGACCAAAAGGTCCAACATCTTGAATTGTATATCATATCGGTGGGTTAGTGACATACTGAGGATTCAGCGCACTTAATTTGGGAGCAGGAAGTCCCCAGTTCAAATCTGGGCGCCCCGACCAATGATTTCAAGTACTTAGAACGGGTTCTGGTTGAACCCGTTTTCATTTTGTCTGTTTAGTAGACGCTGGGGTAGACGCTACCCCCTCAGATCCGCCCAGCTGATCCTTCCAAAGTCTGACTGATAATCGGTCCGGTTGTCAGTTTCCGTTTCGATCTCGCTTCGTATATCTGGTTGGTTTTCTGTTAAAAACTTGAAATTGAATATATGGAATGGTATCGACGTTTGTATATGGGTCGGCAGATATCTCAAGTCATGCCTGCCCTGTTATATTCAATATACCTTACATTTTTTACCCTAAACTCCAACTACAATATGTTGAGGTCCACGGCTAATAATTTCCGACAGAGATGAAATTTGCATTATTTTTTTCTGGATTTCACACTTGACAAATTTGGTTTGATACTGTTTATTTTTCTTATATGGAACTTGTCCTGTAATAGAAGTCATCACCAACTATTTCGCAATGCATACGGCTCCCACCTCTGCTGTGTGTGATAATAGAGGTGCGACTTCTTATCTCCGATGGAAATCCCTGAAATAGAACCAGTATGTGGTGTGAGCATGCTCACTACTATGGATAATTGTTGAAAAAATTAAGGAGATATGGACAATGAACGATAACGAACAAATGGAGTTCTTTTACGAGATTTTCGATGCTTCCTTGCCTCGACTTGGGCCTGGAGATGACCACTCAACTAAGAATGCGTTAGACATGCTGCTTTCGACGAGACCGAAGCTCACGGATGGGCCAAGTCCTGTTAAACTCAGAATCCTGGATATAGGTTGTGGTAATGGCGCGCAGACTATTCAATTAGCTAAACATATTGATGGAACAATTTTGGCTGTGGACAACCATCAGCCGTTCTTGGACGAGTTGCAGCGCCGTGCTGAAGCCGAAGGTGTTTCAGATAAAATACGGCTTTACCCGAAAGATATGTGCGATTTGGGGCTGGCCGAGGGTTCCTTTGATCTGATTTGGTCGGAGGGAGCTCTCTATATCATGGGCTTCCGTGAGGGGTTGGCAGTATGTCATAATCTGCTGGCGCCAGGAGGGCTGATGGCGGTCTCTGAGCTTTCCTGGTTACGGCCCGACCCGCCGGCAGAGTGCCGTCAATTCTTTGTCAACGAATATCCTGTCATGGTGGATATTGATACCAATTTGGCAACCATAAAAAACTGTGGATATGACCTTCTGGGGCATTTCACTCTGCCGAAGTCAGCCTGGAAAGAGTCATACTACCACCCACTGGGAGATCGGCTTCAATTATTTCGGAAGAAGTATGCCACAGACCAGAAACGGATTGAGATGATTGATTCTGTCCAGATGGAGATCGACTTCTACCACAAATACTCCGGCTATTACGGTTACGTGTTCTTTTTGATGCAGCGTAGTCAACCATAGTATTTTTGAGTTTTGAAATACACCGGTTTATGTTTTTCACGAGGCCCCGTGGATTAACCTCTTCGGGGTCTTTTCGTTTTTACATCAGCCAGACACGTTTATTTTTCCTGACCAAGATTTGCTGGGATAGACGCTTGACCTTCAATAAGATCAAGTTTTTCACCCCAGAAGTCTGCCAGATAGTCGGTCTGTTTCTTGGTTCCCGTTTCAATGTGCCCTGCTAATATCTGGTTGGTTTTCTGTTAATAAACTTGAAATTGAATATATGGAATGGTATCGACGTTTGTATAGTGGTCGGCAGATATCTCAAGTCATGCCTGACCTGATATATTCTCAATTTAATCTGTAGCAGCGTGATATCTGGTAAAACTGATTCCGGTAGGATGATATCTGTACCCAGATTGATTTCTTTAATGAGGCTAACCAATGAATTATATAATTTTACTGTTTGGTACCGCTACTATCGTTGCAGGTATAATAATTGTGATCAACCCTGAAACAGTATTCGGTCTGATTCGCAGGAATTCGGAATCGTTAAGTCTACATGTTTTAGCAGTCGTTATTAGAATCATTATAGGTGTAGCACTAATAATGTGCGCGACAGAGTCTAAATATCCGACAGCGATTTTAATCATAGGGTGGATTTCGATCGTTGCTGCATCCGTTTTGGGAATAATGGGCCGTCCTAATTTCATGCGTTTAATGTCTTGGGCTCTTAGCGCTTCACCTTCCTTTGGGCGTATAGGTGGATTTTTGGCAATTTTATTCGGAGGTTTTCTTATATATGCCGTAGTTTGATGGATACAATTGCAGCTTGAGCAGTTTTTACGGTATAATGTTGATTGGTATAGTGCGGTGATGATATCTGCAATCAGGGTCAACCTGTGTTATTCTCAATGTGTATATATCCGTACTTTCGTGATGTTTGGTTTTCTGGCAGGCTAACGCAAATATATTAGTTTTCAAAACCCCATTTTTTAGATCGAATTTTTATCGCTGTTATATACCTATTAAATTATATAACAGTTCCTTCCTCCTTACTGGTTTTAAATCCTCCGTTTAGAGGAGAACGAATCATGAAAAAATTAAAACTTTTCTATCTCAAAAACCAAATGCTCGTTGCTAACGGTATTGCCAACTTCATCGGTGTTTTTTTGGCAACCGCTTTGATACATAGAGCTGAGCCATATCCCAAAGAGTTATTTGACAATCCTATCATCTATTGGACTGATGCGCTTTTTAGTCCATTTGCATTTTCTTTCGTTATTGTGATGACATTTGCTCTATGAAAAACCTATCCGCCATTACCTAAATGCCCTGTTCAGGCGCACATCCATATCTGAGGATCTTAAATTAAAAGCTCGCCAGCGGCTGCTAAACGAGCCATTTGTTTTAATCGCACTGGATTTTAGTATGTGGGTCCTGTCGGCAATTGTTTGGTCTACATTCATTGGGCCTATGATTCTGGAACACAACTGGTTCAACGCAGCTTGTATAATGCCTGAGTATCGGCCTGATCACCATCACCGTCGCTTTTTTTCTGCTCGAGCACTTGTTGCAAAAGCGGCTGGCGCCGTATTTCTTTCCAGACGGCGGTCTTTCTGCCATTCCGAAAACGCTGCGAATTAGAATCCGAACCCGCTTGGTAGCCCTACTCTTTGCATGTAACCTGATTCCCCTGATCAGCATAATCCTGATTCTGAACAGAATCTCGGGAAGTCAACACGAACCTGCCCTCGCGCTTGCAAAGTTACAATCGGCGATCAATATCAGTGCATTGATTTTTATCGGGGTGGGGATTTGTCTGACTATCTTGGTGAGTCGCAACCTGAGCATCCCTTTCCGGGACATTATTCAGACTCTTCGTAGAATAAGAAACGGTCACTTTGACAAACGAGTGCAGGTTTTTTCCAATGATGAAATTGGGTATACAGGTGATGCAATCAATGAAATGACCAAAGGCCTGATTGAACGGGAAAGAATGCAGCAGTCTCTTAATTTGGCCAAGAAGTTCAACAGAATCTTCTTCCAAAAAGTAATCTGAAAGTTAATGGATTCGATATAGCAGGCAAAAGCGTCTACTGTGATGAAACCGGTGGGGATTATTATGATTTTATATCTATTGATGACGCTGATGAGCAGAAAAATTGGGGTGGCTATCGGGGATGTTTCCGGACATGGTATTTCCTCTGCTTGCTAATGGCCACTGTTCGTTCTTCTTTGCGGCAGCGGGCATCTTTACCGGGCAGCACTGCCAAGATCATTTCTGATGTGAACCGTCAGTTGGTAAAAGATGTTGAAGATTCCGGGCAATTTATGACCATGTTTTTTTTGGCTCTTGACACTGCAACGAGACAACTCGAATGGGTGCGGGCAGGACATGACCCCGCCATGCTTTATGATCCTGGTTCAGATTCATTCAGTGAGCTTGGTGGATCGGGAATAGCACTTGGTGTGGATGCCGAATGGATCTATGAGGATAATAAGAAAACTGGTTTTTCAAAGGGGCAAATCATTTTTCTCAGTACAGACGGAGTTTGGGAGGTACGGAACAAAAAGGGAGAAATGTTAGGCAAAGAGCCAATCCTAAAGTGCAATTCGACAAAACTCCTCTTCAGACGCAGGGCAAATTATTGATGCAATTTTTGACATCTTGGATAAATTTATAGGTGAGGTGAAAATAGAGGATGACATAACGTCGGTGATTATAAAAATGCAAAATTGACAATGCAAGTTAGAAAAGTCGGATAAATCAAAACAAAATTATTCAAATATTATTTCCATATAGAAACCACCGCTGGCTATTCATCGGTAATAAAAGTACCCTTTCATAATTGCAGATAAATCTCCAACGAATCGATAATAATAGGACCGTTTAAAAAGTTGTGATATCAAATTCTGTTATCTGAATTCACCGTAACCCGAACACAATTAATCGCAATCTCTTTATCTGCTCCCTAAAAGGAACTTCTTATCAACTGATAATATCAACTGATAAAGTATTCTTGTCGTAGAAAACTGAAAAGTCAAAAAAATGAAAATGATGAAAATAGAAAAATGGTTTGTGAACAGTGAAAAACATGCCCGGAGCAACATAAAAATCCTGGAACACCTACTCAATTACATCGAATTGGGGGACATTTTCAGGGTGCTGGAAATTGGCTGTGGAACGGGTTCGCTCTCCGCCTACCTGGTCAACAAGCACGACCTCAGCCTTGTGGGAACGGATGTGGATCCCGAGCAGATCGAACAGGCAATAAAATCCCATGGGTCAGGTGAAAAACTGCGATTCTCTAACGCCGATGCCACAAGCTTGCCCTTTGGAAATACCGAGTTTGATATGATCCTCTCATTCAAGGTTCTACATCACATTCGTTCCTGGCAGCGCGTTTTAGGAGAAATCAATCGGGTTATCAAACCAAACGGCTTCTGCATAGTTAATGACATTTCATTTTCAAATTTCACATCAAGGGTCCTCAAAGGTATCACCAAGAATTTGCGCGTCTGTACCGTGGAAGATATAGCACGATATTTTCAATTAAAACACTTCGAAATGGTACACAAGGAGAGCCCGAAGGGTGTCCTATTAAAACACTACAGCATGGTGTTCCAAAAGCGTTAGATGAATTTAACGGCAATTCTAATTTTGACCACCGGAGGATGATCAATTTTAGTCGGGTCATGGGGATCTCTTTTTTTCTCCTGCCTTTGATACAGGTCCTGACCCTTGATTTCGGACTGATACTCGAAATTTGATTTCACATAATCCAAAAGTAGAATTGTTGTGAATTTTAGGACTTCACCCCAATTGGGACCTTGGAGTTCCGGCCAATTGGAATGTGCGGTTTTTGTGGTAAAGATACAGGATGGAACTGGTCTGTATCGTGTATCCTGGATCAATCTATGTACCACAGGCTTTCTATCCGTTTTTAAACCTGATGTATCTTCAACTAATCAGTATCCTCCTACAATAATAAATCTTTGGGATATTGTTTTTATATCTCAAGTGAAAAATTTCGTCACTTTTGTCACCATCCAAGATTGTATATTAGGTATACGCAATAACCACATTAGCACAGAGAGCGATTACGGCTATCAATCCAACACTCTGTAAAAATACACCTTCCGTTCGCTAATCTCAAATTTTTGTCATTCCATCATAGATTCGATAAAGGCACGCTATGTGCCCGGTTTGGTTATGTCGTGGGAATTTAGATCATTGTATTTTATTCTTCTTATATTATTCCAAGAAGAAAAAATATATATATATAATTCTTCTAGATCCTTTTAATTCCTTGACTCCCGGGGGTTTTACTTGTACTTTATATTAAATCTAAAGTGAAGAAGAAGTAAACTAGCTTATTATTCTCCCAGAAAGCTTTACAGAGAGCATTACAAGAGAAAAGCAGAGGTCATATACATGCCCTCAGAGTCCCAAAAAGAAAACGGAATTCAAGTGATGAAAAAACGGACTTAAATTTGGCATCACCGGCCTCAAGGAGACATTAAGCGAACAGAAGAGGTGGAACCCCACGATCATAATTATGTCGCGAGATTTATTACAATAATGTAACTTATCTTTTAACCCATTATAATTAATAAAGATCCGAACTTCCCAAAGCCTTCCAGAAATATCCATTATTTTCAATAGGATAGACCTACTCGCAACATATGGCACGAAATCTCTAGTTTTAAGCAGGTCCGAATTTGTTATATTGGCTGAAGCAATATACAGTCCCGTTTAAAAACAGCAGGACACAATATATTGTATGGTGCTCTTTTTGAATTCTCTTGAGTTATGGATTTGGGTATGAAACAAATATCGCAGGAATCAGTGCACAACAGAACTTTCATGTTATGGAAAGTTATACCTGTATTTATAGCCATCATCCAAAATAGAGTAAAATCTAACAATCTGACAGCTTATATTAAGGAATAATTGAAGGAAAATATAGCTTGACTCAATCTTATCACAAATTATGGATAGTATAAATGCAAGAGTAGAGATGGTTAATTGGCGAATTATCTTTTGGCTTTATGCTGATGGTTCATAATAGATGGTTGGATCATAAGGTTCAGGAGATTTAGAAAATCGATCAGCTTGTTCGACAAACGAATTCGTTGTTTGATAAAACTGCTTTTATGCATTTTTTTGTGTGACATAGCGGGTTAACCTTTTATTATGTGAGCATTTTGAGTCGGTTTTGCAACGTGGCATTCACAAATTAGATGGGCTTTTAAAACCAGATTTAGAAAGGAGCCACAATGACACAGGTATCCGTCAAATTTCTTGGATGCGGCGATAACTTTGGAAGTGGCGGCAGGTTTCAAACATGCATATTTGTGCAATCTGAAGCAGCCAAATTCCTCATCGATTGCGGAGCCTCATCCCTGATTGCAATGAAGCAGTTTGGCGTAAGTCTGCTTGACGTCGAGACAATTCTCCTTACACATCTGCATGGTGATCACTTTGCAGGTATACCATTTTTTCTCCTCGACTCCCAATTGATTTCACGGCGAAAGGCTCCGTTAATCATCGCCGGTCCACCGGGTTTGGAAGAACGTATTTACCGGGCCATGGAGGTCATGTTTCCGGGATCCTCCAACGTGAAACAAAAGTTTGAGATAACATACCTTGAAATTCCAGAAAGCACGCCCACAACTATCGGCGCTCTTTTAGTCACGGCAGAACAGGTTATTCACGGAAGCGGAGCGCCATCTTATGCTCTTCGGGTGGAGTGCGCAGGAAAAACAATTGTTTATACCGGCGATACGGAATGGACCGATAGCCTGATTAAAATAGCGTCCGGAGCGGATCTATTTATTGCCGAGACTTACTATTACGAAAAAAAGATGAAAAATCATTTGAATTATCGAACACTGTTGGAGCGGCGCCAAGAGCTGCAATGCAAGCGGATTATTCTCACGCATATGAGTGATGACATGCTGGGGCGATTGAATAGTCTTGAATTCGAATATGCAGAAGACGGCAAAGAGTTTCTTGTGTAAAGCAAAGTCGCTATGAAATTTAAATTTAAACGTTTTGCACATCCTTTTCCTTTTACAAAACCCTTGTTTTTCGAGCCTACTGTTTGACACAAATCTTCGATAGCGATAGGTTGCATATATCCGTTTCATATCTGCAAAATTGCGATATTTGTGTTTCTCTCAATATATCACCAGTTCTGCTATTCAAGCACCATACAAGTAATCAACAGTTGTTACGATAAACCAAAAAAAATAATGGAGGTTATATCAAATGGATAAGATCAACTTGGGCTCAACTATCCCAGCGTACCCCATGCCTGTTTCCCTTGTTGGAGCCTATGTAAACGGCAAGCCGAATTTTATGGCCGTGGCATGGTTTACCATGGCCAGTTATAAACCACCAAGGATTGCCATTACCCTTGGGAAAGGCCATTACACAAATCCTGGAATTAGAGAGAATAAAACCTTCAGTGTTTGCCTGCCTTCGGAGGATATGGTGGAGATCACTGATTATTGCGGAATTGTATCGGGTAAAAAAACCGATAAATCGGAGATTTTTGATCTTTTTTATGGGGAGCTGAAAACAGCCCCGCTAATCAGAGACTGTCCTTTATGCATGGAATGTAAGCTGGTGGAAATTGTGGAAAGTGGTCCAAATGAAATTTACATTGGCGAAATCATAGGAACTTACACAGAAGACAAATTTCTGACTGATGGCAAATTGGATTTTAGAAAAATGAAGCCCCTGATACTGTCACAGCCGGACACTTCTTATTGGCGCCTTGGGGAACAAGTGGCTATGGCTTGGAATATCGGTAAAAAATACAAAGCCAAACGCGAGTAGCACCACTGGCAAAGAAGGAGGGAACTCTCAAATAGTTCAACATCTTGGATCCGAAACGATCTGAATATTTTAAAGATATATCAAAGCGAACCCGTTATGGTCCCGGCAAGAGAACCGCTATTTGATCTTAAATAAAGATGGAAACGAAAAGGGCGAGATCAAACGCAACCCGTTATGGTCAACGGGCCGAAACCGTTATCTCATTTTGAATAAAGATGGCAACACAAAAAAACCATCCGCCCGTCTTTATTGTGGAATGATCGGATAATAATTGAAAAGAAAAAATAGAAAGGGGGGAGCATGGCAGATATTAAAGCATATCAAGAGGTCATTGCCGAATTAAAAGAACATAAAAAAATGCTTGACCGTTTTAATAAGGGAGAGATCACCAAAGGCGAGTTTAGGGCTTTTGAATTAACCCATGATATAAAAGACCTTTATCGCAGAATAGATGAACTTGAAAAAAAATGAGGGGTGAACCATGTCAGACGCTTTTGTCCGAGAACTTAAAAAGCTCAGGCTGGTCCTCATTTCAAATTGCAATTCATATTGGTTTAGATTCCGCTTTTCTTTGCGATTCTCAAACCTGTGGTCCAACATATCGGCAAAATTGACCGGCCCCCAGAAGTTGTGATATTTTTGCATATCACAAGTTGCCCGTTTTGGTGATATTCTCAATAAATCACAGGTTTTGAAGTTGTCGATTTTTACCGATTTTCTCAATATATCTGACTTCTAAAAATAATCTCCTACCACAATACTATTCGCCAAATCTTATCTATTTGTTTTCGATCTTAAAATTCATAGAACTGAAAATCTTTACAACACCACAAAGTGGTACTATTGTAACGTATCAATCTGTGTTGGAAAATATTGTCTCGGGACAGATGAACAAATAGGGGATAGATGTTAAGGAAGAAATTCAAGTGGAGATGGAATCAGGACAAAAGCATCCCATAGGGATGTACATGTTAAGCATTACTGCTCTCTTCCAAAATTTCGGTTTTTGGGGAGTGGTGAGCTTCTTTCCTTTGTATCTCACAGGTGAGTACCAATATAGCGAGGCGGATTCCACTATAGCATATGGTGTTTTTCTAGGGGTCGCGACCGCCCTTCCTCTTTTGGGAGGCTATGCCTCTGCCTATGTAAAACAATACTCCAGCTCTATGCCTGGTGGTAGGGTGCGTACTGTTGTCCTTGAACATATCATCTTTGCTCCCTTTAGCCTTGGTTCTGTGTCGCTGGGCTATGGCTTCTTTTGGCCGGCTGTTCTAGCCCTTCAAGGGAGGCTCTATGATTCTAGGGAATCACTACGCGATGGGGGATTTAGCATTTTTTATGCTGTCTCCTCCAGCGGCATCTTACTTACACAAACCGTCAGCAGTCTGGTTCTACAGGCTTATGGCTGGGCGCCGCTTTATCTCACCCTTGCTGTAGCAGGACTACTTGGGATCACCTCTTTCTTCCTAAGCTATCGGCATTACAGAAGCGTAGATAGTGCAATATTCAACTCTGCCAAGCCAGCCTCTAAGCCGCTTACTACCACGGACAGAAAGCGCATAACTTCTATCTTAATCTTGGCCGTATTTTCAATCATTTTTTGGATGGGATGCAGTCAGATGGGATCATCGGTTCTTTTCTTTTCCAAGAACTTTGTCCATCGACATCTTCTTGGCTTCGAGGTTCCGCCCACTGTCTTTCTGTCATTTTTTGCGTTAACGGTCGTCATAATGGGACCCGTTATGGCAATCTTTTGGCGTTTTCTAAGCCAAACAGAAATCCAACTTAGCGCTCCGAGGAAAATGGCCATAAGCTTGATACTTCTCGCCCTATCTTTTGTAGTCATTGCTATTGCAGCGATGGGCCTTGTCGGGGATGAGGCCAAAGGGAATGTGAACCCCACCTATCTACTTGTCTTCTATTTTCTGCAGGCTTGCGCTGTGATTATTATGGCACCCATCGGATTTGCGTTTGTCACCAAATGGGCGCCTATGGAGTGGACTGGGCGATTAATCGGGGTATGGTTCTCCGCCACTGGTTTGGGGAGTTTTCTAGGAGGCTACGCAAAGAACGTGATTGACAACGTTCTGAGCCCCTTGTACCTCTATGAGGTTTTCTTCCTAGTTATTTTCTGTGCCGCAATCGGATTGCTTGCCATTAACCGGCTTATCATCAAGATGGTAGGTCAAGAATCATACAATGACATCAATTAATACAAACAAAATACTCAATGCCCCCGAGTTGCACATTTCGATTTTCGCCTTCCTGCTGAACTTCGTTTGGGAATTGATGCAGCAGCCGTTGTTTGCGGGATTTGCTGATTTCCCGTATTACCAAACAATTCTCCATTGCACGAAGGCGACTTTTGGGGACGTCGTAATCTCGCTCGTCGCATTCGCTGGTGCTTGCCTGATCACTCGATCACGAATGTGGATAATATCGATGAAAAAGTCTGGTGTTGTATCCTTTCTTGCAATTGGTCTGGTTATCACGATTGCATTTGAGCTTCTTGCCACCGGTCCACTTAATCGGTGGGAGTATGGTGAGTTAATGCCCACGGTACCGGTCATAGGTGTCGGGGCTGCTCCCGTAGCGCAGTGGGTGATTTTGCCTTTGCTTCAGCTATGGTTTGTCAAACGTCAGATCATCGGCGGAGGCGTCGCCTGACAAGCAGATCAACAGGGACTGAGCCGCATTTCAGCACGTAAGCGACTTCCTGAACGCGTTGTGAGTATTTCAGCCCCGCCGCTTGCTACCACTCTAAGCCGATCCAGCATGCCTA
>PVMK01123254.1_pt1 | contig 14071 bp, 16 predicted proteins | sample 1853481 | NCBI WGS metagenome assembly PVMK01 (sample SAMN08533507, study PRJNA380276) | Marine sediment metagenome, whole genome shotgun sequencing project. | reverse complement strand
GTGCGGTTCACGGTGCTCCTTGGGCGGTGACATTCGACCGAAGTGGTATGCGACGGTGACTACATGGTACGACTCCACTACGTCAAAGTTGGCGGAACCTGACGCTCAGAACACGCCTTCAGACGGGAATATGTCAGTCGACGCTGTCAACGACCGCTATATACGGCAGGTTCCGGTACTTCCCCTCGTAGTCCAGGCCGTAACCGACGACGAAGTCCGGTGGGATGTGGAAACCCTCATATGCGATCTCAAGGGGTGGGCGGTCAACACCATCCTTGATGAGAAGTGCCGCAAGCGAGAGGCTCGCCGGCTTACGAACCGAGAGGTTCTTGAGGAGGTAATTCAGCGTGAGGCCGGTGTCGACGATGTCCTCGACGATCAACACGTGCCGGTCCTCTATCTCCTGGTCGAGGTCTTTGAGGATCCTCACGACACCGGAACTCTTCGTGGCTGAGCCGTACGAAGACACAGCCATGAAATCGAACTCCACGGGGATCGTGATGTGACGCGCAAGGTCAGCCATGACCACGAAAGCGCCCTTGAGGATCCCGACGAGCAACAGGTCCTTGCCAGCGAAGTCTCGAGAGATCGCCGCACCCATCTCGGTGAGCTTTGCGTCGATCTCCTCGGCGGAAACGAGAGTCTTTCCGATCTTCACGCTATGTCTTCCCTTTCGATGATCACGGCGGGTTCCCCACCGATCGGTCTCGCCCACGGTGCGACCCTGATTCCGTGGAGCGCAGCAATCTTGGCACCAATGGTCACCACCGTCCAAAACGGTCTCAGTCTTGCTGGCACACCAGCGGTCCGGAGGACCTCGGAGACAGGTGTCGAACCGCCGTCGATGTCGATCTTGTCACCATCCTCAACGCCTCGAACGACGATCTGCTCGTCTGCCTCGGGCAACCTGATGGCTGTCCGTCGACCTGCTGTCGTGCGAAGCGATGGTGCCATCGACGTCGTTGTCCCGTACAACTGGCCATGCCAACGGAACGGGCTGCCAACCGTGATCCGGACGGGCTTGAGATCGTCGATCGTCGCCTTTCGGACGAGCACGACCTCGGCGTTCTCCCTCAGGCAGGAAACATCTCCGGTCAGGGTTCTCTGCGTGCCATCGGTCGCCGTCGCGATCACCGAAACGACGTCATCGTGGGAGCCGTGGTACGGCATATGGAATTCGCCGAGCGCTCGCCGAATGGCGCGACGGGCGAGCGCACCAGGTGCGGTGAGAAGGGGTGCGGTCGGAATGGCTACCTCGTTCGCTCCGGACCGGATGGGGATCGCGATGCTCTCGGCCGTCAGTACCACATCATCCAGGGCAGCCAGTTGTGCCGTGCGGACCAGGTTGTCGCGGAAAGCCGGTGCGTAGGACTCCTCGATGGTCGGGATCAATTCACCCCTTATCCGCGACCTGAGGAACCTCGGGTCATCGTTTGCGGGGTCATCGGCGAACGGAAGTCGGTCCTCTTCGGCCGCGGACCTCAGGTCGGCGCGGGTGACATCGAGGAAGGGCCGCACGAAGACACCCCGAACGGCCGGGATCCCTGACATCCCGGTCGCACCCGATCCTCGCATGAGGCGCATCAACACGGTCTCTGCCTGGTCATCATGGGTGTGGGCAGTGCAACACACCTCTCCTTCGTTGATCGCCTCACCGAGCGCTCGGTACCTGGCCTCGCGTGCTCGGGCCTCAAGGTCTGGGCCCTCTGGCACGACCGCTTCGACGATCTGGCACTCGACGCCCAGATGATCGGTCAGCGATCCGACAGCAGACCGAAGGGCGTCGGAGCCTTCAAGGGCGTGATACACGAACATGCCTCGGACACGGTCCCGTCCCAGAGCCTCAACGGCTGCCGCAAGCAGGACCGCTGAATCCGCCCCACCGCCAAGCGCGACAACACACGAGGCGTCACCTACCGCGAAGCCGACCTTCTCTGCAAATCGAGGGTTCACCCGCTGACCCGATCGAGCCACAACCGCGCATCCCCGATCTCGTCGAGCGTCGGCAGCGCCTCTGGGCTTTCCCACACCACCGATAGTGCGTCCCATGACGCGATCTCCTCCACCTGCGAGATGAACTTTGCGCCATCCTCGTACTGCCGCATCTTCATCTCGATGCCCGCAAGCTTCATGAAGGCTACCGTCTTGGGATCCTTCCGGCGAGCCTTGAGCACGTTGGACATGCGCTTCACGTCAACGATCTCGCGCTCACCGAGGCGGTCCATCACGACATGACCGTGGCCTTCGAGAAGCGACATCAGCGCCTGGACCTTGTCGAGGACTTCACGCTGCTCAACTGAGGCAAGTAGCCCGACGATGCCAGCATTGCCGAACGGGTCCCTGCCCTCCTCCAGCGCCGACCGGACCTCCGCGGTGATACGGCTGTACCGGCCCTTCTCAGGCTTTGCGGTCCCGAGCAACTCCTCCACGAGCGACATGAAATAGGGGCGCATCCAGTCGACGCCCGTGAACTGGGCACGATGGGCACATTCGTGCAGGGCGACCCAGAACCGGAAGCTGGACGGCCGGAACTGATGCTGCCGCTCCATCGAGAGCACATTGGCACCGACGAACAGCACCGTGTCACCGAAGTCGCCGTCTCCGGTCGGCAGCACGAGTTCGTACTGGCCAAGCACCCTCTTGGACATGAACCCGAGAACAGCACCGATCTGGGCACCCATGATTCGGGCCGCTGTCGCGAATCCGATCTTCGGATCGGATGCGAGTTCATCCTCAAGGGGTTTGAGCAGGTGCGAGAAAGAGTCTGCGTTGATGTCGACCCATCCGTGCCGCGAGATGACGGTGACTTCGGGCTGGCCTGGGATCTCGAGACCTGTCTCGTGTGAGACAAGATCCGAGGCACGGGCGACGAGGTCAGGTGCCTGGAGCGCGAACTTGCGCTCGTGATACGTGCCCGCAAGGGGATAGTCGCCAGAGAACCGCTTCGAGGTGCTGCGTGCGGTATCCCAGTCGACTCTGCTCATGCCGGGAGCCTACGGCGGCTGACGGGGATGCGGGTCAGCCGACGACCTTGTACTTGGTGCGGATCGAGCTGTTGTATCCGATGGCGACTCCGATGATCAGCACGAACGTGCCCACAACGATCAATGGGTAGAGGAATCGTGAGGTCCACGGTTGCTCAACCTCACCATCTTCGATGGGTGGAGCCACGACCGCAGGCCCCTCGCCCTCGGAGATCTGCACGGGCACGGCCGTGGTGTCCGTCGTGTCGGCCGAGTCGTCTGAAGATTCTGTTGCCATAGCGGGGCCAGCGAGTGCGACGACGAAGATCAGCAGTGACACGAACGCGACGGTGCGGTTGAACCTCTTCACTGGCGAGAGACTAGTGGCATGGTGTCGCGATGGCGTATCAGCGGTGCTGGTCCGATCACGAGCCTTGCGACAGGACGGACACGAAGTTGTCGTGGAAGGCGTCGGGATGGTCGACGCCAACGGCCACGGTGATCATGTGTCCGTCGTCGGCTGGCACGGTGCGACCGTCGTCGGATCCGCCAACGACGACGACGACAGGAATCATCTCGATGCCGGTCACTGGCTCGCCCGATGCCACCGACGCGGCCAGTTCATCCCACATGAAGAAGAAGTCGCTCGTGGCCGATGGAAAGATGTCGAGGAGACCGCTGAGATAGACGACAGCATCACTCTGGTTCGCCGCATCGAGCGCCTCTTGATGGCCGTCGGGAACAGGGACATAGAGCGTTGCATCGAGCGGAACCAGGGTGATCCGTGCATCCGATCCGATGACCGCAGCTGCGGCTGGCACGTCGATCCAGAAGTTCCACTCCGCGTTGGATCCCTGCACGTTCCCTGGCGCGCCGAGAGCGCCACCCATGATCACGATCCGCTCGAGATCAGCCACGAGATCAGGATGCTCCTGGAGCGCCCTCGCCACATTCGTGAGCGGCGCTACGGCGTAGAGGATGACCGGGCGACTGGCCTCCGCTGTCACCCGTGCGATCAGATCCGGCACCGACTCACTGGACGGTACGGCGGCTGACGTGGGGAGTCCGCTTGCGAGGTTCTCGTGACCGATCAGGAACTCGGGTGGCCACGGGCGGGCGTGCGGGGGCACCTCCGGGTCGCACGCGACCGGGATCTCTTCTTGGTCGAACATCGCAAGGATCCCGAGGGTCACGTCAAGCCCAAGCTCACACCCGGCCTCGCCGGTAACCGGCAGAGTGATAGCGATGACCTCAACCGACGGGTGGGACAGCAGGTAGAGCAACGCACCGACGTCAGACACCGTCGGGCTGTAGTCGACGATTACGGAGACGGGCTCGGATTGGCCGAACACGGGAGGAGGCGTGGACGCTGAATCGTCCTCCGATTCGCCGCATGCAGAAAGCACCAGTGCGAACGACAGCACCAGACCGAGAACTCTGACGCGGCGAGAGCCGTCAGGCATCGTCGCTTTGTTGCGACCCGTTGTCCGGTCTATTCAGTTTGTAGATCTTGATCGGCCGTGACACGCCCTTGAGGGTGATCTCATCGACGACTTCGCCCGTGATCTCTTTGGGAGCCTTGATCATCGTCCGCTCGCTCACCAGGATCTCGCCGGGTTCGGCGCGATCGGCGAGGCGTGACGCCAGATTCACCTCGTTCCCGAGGACCGTGTAGTCGCTTCGGGCTGCGTCGTTGTCGTTGTCGTGGCGGTCAACGAACACGCACCGGCGAGCAGCGCCAGGGAGACGAGGAGGAGGAAGAATCGACGGGCGGTGAAGGCGGGTGCTGATGACATTCCGCAATCCTACGCGTCCGGGACTCCGCTTGCCACCCCGTCATATCGTGCGCGAGAAACGGTCAAGGGTCTGAAGCGGGGAGGCCTCAGACCCTTGACCGTCTTAGGAGGAGTTTGTGATGTTGGGTTGGGTCGTCCTAGGCGTCTGCCTTGACAATGCGACCACGTAGACGTGGGTACTTGGTGGGTGCGTGCGTGTAGCACCACTCCCGGCGGTTGTACTGCGAGAGCCGTGTCTCACAGCCGTTCGATGCGCAGGTGCGACCCGATGTGTACGTCTTCGGGGCACGAGAAGCACCGGTGAACTTGCGTCCCTTGAGTGCGGTTTCATTCATGCTGGCCTCCATGTGGGAGAAGATCGAACTGACCCACGCCCCTGTTTGCGTTCTATGACATATCAACGCTCACAACACACCAAAAGTTCCCCAAAAGCCATGAGAACTACATAAGAGAACGAGAAGGACCCCTGGTGGATCCGGGGGTCCCTCTCTGGTTTTCTGGCTGGATCTCCGCAATGAGACCAGATTGTGGGTCGCTCAGTCCCTTTCCTTGACGAGTCCTGGATGGCTCGTCTGTTTCCGTGGTCCGTGGTCCGTGGTCTTCTGTTCCCCCAATCCCCCTGGCTCGCCTCGCTCGCCCGTCCCCCTTAAATAGGGGGACGGATTAGCGGTCCGATCTATGAGCCTGCAAACACCGCTACGTACGACACGGGGCAGTGCGGTTGTCCTGGGTTGAACTCCGCTCCTGGTGTTCCAACGGGGTTGTGTCCGGAATCTCCGACGGGACAGGCTGTTCCCGTCCAGAAGTCCGAGAGCCACTCGTTGACATCGCCGCCAGCGTCGCTGGCCTGGCCGTGATAGGCGATCTCGATGTGGACCTCGGCGGTCGCTGGGTCAAGATCGAACGTCGCACGGAATGGGTCGGTCGTTGTTGGTGGCAGGTCACTGGCGAGTGCGTCGAGGAAACCCAGGATGCCTGAATCCCCAACATCGACGGACATCGTGACGGTGGTCCCGCCGCTCGATCCGATCACTTCACCAGCTGCGGAAGCGACATACGCATCCGGCAGTGCGAAGCCAGCCGTCCCGACGACCCACCAGAACGTGTACACGCCATCTGGCGTGAGTCCGGTGACCGTCGTTGTGGCATCAAGGCCGTCGTCCCGACGGGTCAGATCAACACTTCCGAAGCTCGCGGACGAACTCACGGCGTTACCCGACGAATCGAAAATCTGGATGACATCCAGTGTCTCGACATCGGCGCTGGACCTGTTGATGATCACGATCGCTGCGATCGCCACGATGACCACCGCGATGATCCCGATCATCCATGTCCTCTTCATTCCACTCTCTTCGGAACTTGGTGTGCTCTCTGTCGTTTGTAGGTCGGTCATCAGCTGTGCTCGCTGACTGCGTAGATCTCGTCCGCTACCAGGCCGTGGGCCTCGCGATGGACAGTGTTTGCGGAGTCCGCGTCGTCTGCTTCGACGAGGCAGAAGATCTTCCCTGCTGTCTCATCAACCCAGTAGCGCAGATAGCTGACGCCGTACTTGCCCTGTGTATCGAGATCAGCAGCGTGTGCTTCAGCCACATCCGATGCGGATACCCCGCCTTCCATGTTGTGAACATCCATGAACAGTCCCACTAGTGCCTCCCATTCGTTGCTTCAGGTCACTGGTACGAACGTATGGGAAAGGGAGCGACGGGTCATGCGTACACACCACCTAGATGTGCTGCAGCACCTACTCAGATTTGGGTAACGACCGGAACCCTGGGTACTCAGCTCGGGTACGGCGCTCTAGGAAGTTCGATGGCGCGGTTCGCCGGGTCCAAGCAGACCGTCGAGTCGGGCTCTCTCCACGGCACCGTCTCTCGTCGACGTGTCCAACTTCGCGAGTACCGCAGATACATGGTTCTCCACTGTTCGGGGAGACACGAAGAGGCGATCTGCTATCTCGGTGTTGGACAGCCCCTCGCCGAGAAGCTCGAGGACCTCCGCTTGCCTGGCGGTGAGGCCAGCAGCGTTGCGTCTTGTCTCTCTTGCCTTGCCACGAGGCACCGCGACGCCATCGTCTCGCAGTTCGCCCTTGAGCTTTGCAGCGACGGCTGTCGCACCCAGCCCGTCAAGAACATCGAGAGCCTCCAGGCGGGCATCTCGGTCACCGTGCATCAGTGCAAGTGCACGCTCGTATGGAATGCCCTTCGACTCCCAGATCTCGGCCGCTTCCATCGGATTCCCCTCGATGACCAGCCGGTACGGTTCAGCGATCCCCTCAGGAGGCTCGGTTAGCTCGCCGAGCATCCAGAGCCAGAAGGCGAGCCACCCCGCCCGCCACGAGAAGTTGAACCGTCTCTCGTCGACAAGCAACTCTGAGAATCGCCGGATAAGGACGTCATCCTGCTCGCCATGGAGCCACATGTACTCGGCAAGGCCTGCTGCCGATGGGAGAAGGCTCTGCATCTCGTCGCCCCTGTGCGCTCGGGCCCACGTGCTATCGAGCGTCTCCTTCGCCTTCGGTCGACCTTGTCTGGCCTGAAGAGGACCGAGGACCTGCCCTGCAACGACCTGGCTGTAGAAGACGACGCGGCCAAGGGCCTCGCTGGCGGTGTCCTCGGCCTCGGCCCATTTACCCTGCCATGACATCGCCATCGCATAGTGGGCGTTCGCAGCGTTCTCATGGAGAGATATCTCGTACCGCGCGGAGGTCTCGCGGGCTCGTTGCGAGAGGTCGCTCGCCCGAGCTACCTCGCGATGCTCTGCGGCGGCCTCCGCCATGTTCAGTAGTACGAGTGTCTCCTCGAAGCGATGACGCCCTTGCTCGGCCATGCGCCTCGCTTCTTCCATCAGCTCGAATCCGTCCGACTCCCCCATCCTGTGCTTCAGGACTCCCTTGGTGACCAGAGCACTGATCAGGCTGACATCATCACCGGTCGTCCTCGCAACTTCGATCGCTTGCTCCGCAACCTCAAGAGCGGCAGAGCCGTGCCCCCGCATCTTCATGAGCCACGCACGCTGGCTGACAGCCGACGCGAAATCTGGAGTGGCCGGATACGGTTCCAGGATCTCGATCGCTTCCCGCGAAGCCACCTCTGCCACTTCGGGCCGTCCGCGTATCTCGTTGACACGAACGGAGAAGATCAGGCTCCGTGCCAGTGCGACATCGTCACCGATCGACCGGTACAGATCGATGGCTCGTTCGAGAATGTCCACCGATTCGCTGCCGATCAGGTAGTACTCCGTGCGAGCCCAGTCGTCGACGATTCTGGCTCGATCAACCTCGCCGATCTGGTCCAGATACGGTTCCAGCAAGCGGAAGTGCGCCGCGGCTTCCGTGTGGCTCTCGATGGCCATGGCTGCTCTGGCTGCCTCCGGTGCGAACTTGATGATCGATTCGATGTCATCCGCTTGACGGGCATGGTGAACCAAGCGAGACAGGTCCGCAACACCTCTGAGTTCCGCGAGTACGGCCTGATTCAGCTGCCGGCGCTGACGCGATCCCAATGCAGATTCGATCGACCGGCGCGTAAGTTCGTGACGGAACGAGATGGCATCGCTCCGTGCTTCGAGCAGGCCCTGGCGGACGCACTCGATCACGTGCTCGTCGTTCGGGCCGACGATTCGGTCGATCAGAGACCGCTCTGCCCCTCCAGGTACCACCGATACGAGATCGAGAAGCTGACGTGCACCTGTGGTGAGCTTCCCGGCTCTCGCGAGAACCGAGTCCTGGACCGAGGCCGGCACATCTTGTGTCCCAGAGGCGAGTATCTCGGTGACGAAAAGCGGATTGCCGTCGGTCAGGGCCAGAACCTGTTCGACGTCGATGTCGACGTCGCCGACAAGGTCGGCGACCGCGTCGCCCGAGAGGGGGCCGAGATGGATGCGAACGATGTTCTCGGGCGGAAGTTCTCCGATCACCTGTCTGAGCGGATGGTCGTAGTCGACCTCACCGTCGCGGTACGTCAGGAGAAGCACCGCATTCGTCCGGGCGATCCGCCGCCCCAAGTACTTGATCGCGTCGAGCGTCGCCTCGTCCGCCCAATGGGTGTCCTCGATCACGAGGACGGTGGGGCGCAGCGTCCGCGCAAGCAGATCGAGGAGGGTCGTCATCACGGCTCGCCGATCGCCTTCCGCCAAGGGCGTGGAGAGCGAAGCCTCGTCGCGCGAGATGTCCCAGATCGGTCCGAGTGGCTGGGGCGTCAAGAGATCGTCGCAGGAGCCGTAGAGAACGTGTGCCTCATCGGCATGTCCTTCGACGAAATCCCTCACCAGCGCGCTCTTGCCGATGCCGGCCTCGCCGCGAACCAAGATGACCTTGCCACCGGATGAGCGGACGTCGCCAAGTACGTCAGCGATTATCGCGAGTTCTTCGTCCCTCTCCAGAAGCATCGGATGAGGCTACCGCATACGACGCGGCTCAGAATGTACGCGTTGCCGCGCAAACTCGTGCCGCCGGATCAGCAGTCGGGGCCGCTCTCGTTGCGTTCCTCTTCGATGAGGGCACGCAGGTTCGCAAACAACTCTGGCGGCGGAGTGGCCCTGCCAGCATCGTGGATCTTCGCCTTGAGCTGCTGCTCGAACTGGAAGGCATCAGGGCATTCATCGCAGCGGCGAAGGTGGAGTTTGATACGGGCGCGGCGCGCCGGCGTCAGCTCTTCATCGATGTACTGATACATGTAATCGATGGCGTTATGACAACCATTCATTCCTTGGGCTCCACTAGTCCGCGTTCGACTGCCAAGTTCCACAACTTCCTTTGCAGCGCTTTTCTTCCCCGATGTAGCCGAGACATGACAGTTCCTATCGGAATGTCGAGCATTTCAGCGATCTCTTTGTACGAGAAACCCTCTACATCTGCGTAGAGAACGGGCATACGGAACGTCTCTGGGAGCGATTCGATGGCGGCAACGATGTCCTCATCCACGAAGGAGTCGAGCGCAGTGATCTCGGCACTCTCTGTGGCACCGGACTGTTCGCCCAATCGTTTGTAGAGGTACAGATCCTGGAGTTCACCCAACTCGACCTCGCTCGGCCTGCGCTGGGCCTTGCGGTACTTGTTGATGTAGGTGTTGGTGAGGATCCGGTAGAGCCACGCCTTGAGGTTCGTTCCCTCATGGAACGAGTCGTAGGCGCGGTACGCCTTGAGATACGTCTCCTGGACGACATCCTCGGCGTCGGCAGGATTGCGGGTCATGCGCAACGCAGCGGAGTAGAGCTGCGGTGCGAATTCCATCGCATCTCTCTCGAAATTTGCCTGGTCAGCCATGAAAGAAAAGTAGCGAAGTCACGGCTGTAAACCGAATACTTGCGAACGCCGGGCTCAGACGCCGACGTAACTCACGAACTCGAAGAGCGCCTTGGCTCCTGTGAAGTCCTTGACCTTCACGGTGAAGACGAGCTCCGTTGGTGCCTCGGGGAAGAACACCTTGAGGCTCCACTCGCCGTTCTCGCCGACCTCGGTTGTTCCACCACCGAACTCGCTTGAGATCGTGATGGCGGTGCCGGGCTTCCCTGTTCCGAAGTAGACGTCGTACGGCAGGTCTTCCTCGCACGATCCATATGTGTTGTGGGCCGTGAAATTCCACTCGGCTGGTGGCTTGGTCGTGGTCGTGGTGGTATCAGGCGGCTTCGTCGTGGTGGTCGTGGTCGTGGTCTCGGGCGGTTTCGTTGTCGTGGTGGTTAAGCGGGGTCTGTCGACCACCCTTGTCACGGTTATCGATGCGGTCCCCTGATTCCCTGCAGCGTCGGTGGCGGTGAACGTGAGGCGGTTCTCCCCCGCCTCGAGCCGCACTTCTGCCGACCACATGCCGTCTTCGCCTACCTCGATCGGCTGATCGGTTGAGTACGTCACCTTCGCTCCGGGCTCCGTGAGACCGACGACCAAGACGGAGGACGCCTTGACGCTGCTGTCGGGATCCGGCGAGAGAATCCCGATACGTGGGGCAACCGTGTCTGCGGGGGGCTGGGTCTGGTCCGAGGGTGGCACGACGACGGGTGCCGACGGCTCGGTTGGCGTCGGCGGCAGCGTGGGTGGAGTCGTGTTCTGGGTGACGGTCGTTGGCGGTGCGACCGTGGTTGGGGTCGCCGTGGTGATCGGCGTCGCCGCCGTTGTGGCTGTTACGTCGGTGACCTCTTCAGAAAGCGTGGACACGAGCATCAATGCGACGACCGCCGCAACCGCAGCTGCCGATCCGGCGAGTGCGTACCCGAGTGAGCGGCGGAAGTAGAACCAGCCCGCGGTCCAAACGATGCCCCTGACCGGGACGGGAACAGATGCGACGCTTGCGTGAACGGCGCTGGCCGAGCTTCTGGCGAGGACGTCGAGCGTGGTCATGCGTCACCTCCGAGTTCAACGTTGAGGCGTGTGGCGAGCGTCTGTCTGCCTTTGTGGAGATGCACCTTCACGGTGTTGGGGCTGCAATCGAGAACGTCTGCGATCTCAGCGATCGGAAGGTCCTCGAGGTAGTGGAGTGCCACGGCCTGCGCCTGCCGCTTCGGCAGCCGACGGACCTGGGCCCAGAAGTGATCGGCTTCAGCGGGGAGTTCGCCGATACCTGCGGCTTCGCTTCTGAGGCCTGCGAGCCTCGTCATCGCTTTGATCTCGTTCGCTCGGCGGCGGAACCGTGAGACCGACATGTTCGACACCACTCTCCGCACCCAAGCTTCCGGCTTGTCGTACGCACCGATCTGGTCCCACTTCTTATGAGCTGCGATGAACGCTTCCTGAGCGAGATCTTCGGCACCTGACTGACTCCCTGACAATGCGTAGGCGAGACCGACGACCGACCGATACTCCCGGGCGTAGAACCGATCGAACGGCTCCACTGCGCGGACAACGGGTGCGAGAGGAACGGTCTTCCTCTCACCATCAGCTGCCTCTTCCGGCACTCGATGTTTCGGCCGTACAGTCATCTCTTACCTATGACTCGCTGCTCGGGCGGTCGAGGTTTACCCGATCTCGAATGCGACCAGGGTCATCTCCCGCTTCCAGCATGGTGCTTTTGGGATATATCGACGCTTCTCGCCCGAATTCACAGAAATCTTGGGGCCCGGATAAACCTCGGCCGAGGGTGAGGCGTGTAACTGGTGGGCTTGCAGGTGAGGAATGAAGGCATCGAACCGGATTGAGAGGATCGAATCTGATGAGAGGGAAGCCATTTCTCGCAGCAGGCGTTGCGTTCTTGCTCGTATTTCTAGGAGGCGCAGCCATCGCCGGCGTAAGCGGCTTCTCCCCCCAACGCGTCAATCTTTCTTCCCCCTTTGAAGGGGGACAGGCGAGCGCAGCGAGCCAGGGGGATCAAGCGACCACTTCTACGACGAAGGCCAGAACAGGCGACGACGACGAGAAGCCGGAGCGTGACACAACGCCGCCTCGGTTCGAGATCCTGTATCCGGATAATCCGGGTCGCACCGGCGAAGCAGTTGTGGTGATCGGCGGGCGGGTCGAACTCGGTGCGAAGGTCATCCTTGGCGATCGGCGTGCCCACGTTGATGGCGAGGACTGGAAGATCGAGGTCGAGCTCAGACCGGGATGGAACGAACTGAAGTTCCACGCATTCGATGAGGCTGGAAATGTCACCCGTCGCGGGATCGCGATCTTCCGAATCGTCGATGAGGACACCACGGCTCCACGCTTCTTGATCTCCTCGCCGGATGACGGTGCGGAGGTCCACGAGAAGACCATCGTCGTCCGTGGCAAGGTCGAGGAAGGGGCGGCTGTCATCTTCGGCGACCGCCGAGCGCACGTGGACGGCCAAGATTGGAAGATCGAAGTCGAACTTGCACCCGGCAAGAACGTGCTCGGGTTCAAGGCCGTCGACGAGGCAGGCAACGCGACAAGGCGCTCGATCACCGTCTACTACGCTCGCGAGGGCGATACGACACCACCGCGGTTCGCGATCACGTCTCCAGCTGATGGCTCCGAAGTTCACGAGCACGTGATCGTCGTGAGCGGTGGGGTCGAGCCAGGGGCCAAGGTCTTCTACGGGGATCGGGCAGCACACGTCGAGGGCGATGACTGGCAGATCAAAGTCGAACTCGAGAAGGGCAAGAACGTTCTCACCTTCAAGGCGTACGACGCCGCTGGCAATTGGACCAAGCGATCGATCACCGTGCACTACGTGCGGGAAGGCGACACGGAGCCACCGCGATTCACGATCACATCACCAGCGAACGAGTCCGAGACCGATGATCGTGTGATCGTCGTCAGCGGCGGAGTCGAGCCAGGCGCCAAGGTGTACCACGGCGATCGAGCCGCCCATGTCGAGGGGGACGACTGGAGGATCGAAGTCGAACTCGAGAAGGGGAAGAACGTCCTCTACTTCAAGGCGTACGACGAGGCGGGGAACTGGACCAAGCGATCGGTGACGGTCTACTTCGTCGGCGAGGGGGAGCCCCACTACGAGTTCTCGGCGTTCCAGCAGTACGGATCGTGTGGTGATGATTCCCCATACGACGTCTTCTACGGAACCGGCAAGCCAGGAAGCGTCATCGAGGTCGGCTCCGAATACGGAGGCGGCAGAGTCGAGGTCGGCGAATCAGGCGAGTGGAAGATCAAGGTCTACTTCGAGGGATCACCATTCGGCGAACCGTTCCGAGTGTCTGTTCACGCCAGCACAGGCGAAGAAGCCCACTTCACCTTCACCAACACCGGATCGAAGCCAGACGAAGGCGGAGGCGACCACGACGCCTGATCCGACCCAGCGGTTGCACCCTCACCCGCCAGCCAAGAAAGAGCCGCACTCACCCGGTGCGGCTCTTTCTTCGCGAGCTGTCGCTCTCGCAGGCGGATGGAAGAGAGCGAGTCATTCACTCTGCTCGTCCCACTTTCAAGGGGGACGGAAGAGGAGCAAAGCGACGATTCAGGGGGATGACCTGAGCAGAAGCAACGACGGCGTCATCCGCGGCGGCCTGCGTCCCGGTACTCGATGATCCTGGCGCCGGTAAGCGAAGATCCGGCACGACGCTTTCGAGCTTCGATGCTCGCGTTCAGAGCATCGATATCCGGCTTCGAAGTGAGCGCGATCAGTTCCGCACGAAGGTACATCTCAAGGGACTCGCCCCTGCGGGCCGCCCGAGCGGCAAGTTCGTCTCGCGCCTCGTCTGGAACGTCGCTGATCGTGATCGAGGTGGCCATGCACCCATGTTGCATGCTCGTTGAGACAAGTTCAACGCCTGCGACGAGAACCGGATCGTCGATCGATCATACGAGACCGGAATCCATATATATCTGCGATATCTGCTTGACAGTCGAACGTATGTTCGATACCATGAGAACATGAACAACCAGAACCCGACCGCCGGTCGGGCGACGGA
>PVMK01118280.1_pt1 | contig 14072 bp, 11 predicted proteins | sample 1853481 | NCBI WGS metagenome assembly PVMK01 (sample SAMN08533507, study PRJNA380276) | Marine sediment metagenome, whole genome shotgun sequencing project. | reverse complement strand
TTGATTATGAAGTTGTTGGTTTTGGCTCTGCAGATTATATTCAATATGAAATTATAGAAGATGGAATATCTACATCTTTGGAAGAGCTCCCAAAAGACGGGATGGGCTCCTCTTTTAAAACAATAAAAAATAGCACAAAAATTCTATCTTTTAGATTTATTATAAAACAAAACGGTCAAGGTGATTTTGCCGGAATTGACAATATAACTATAGAAGGACAGCAAATAACACCTTGCAACGAACTTTTGATCTCAGAATATGTAGAAGGTAGTTCCAGTACCACTCATAGAAATAATTATATTGAGATCTATAACCCAACCAGTTCTTCCATTTCTTTGGAAACTTATGACTTAATCAAATATACCGGAAAAAGTACTGTGATATCAAATGTTTTGCAACTAACCGGGACTATTATGTCTTATGGAACATATTTGATAGAAGACAGCAAAGAAAACCTCAATGTTACCGCAGATCTTTCCACGAATAATGCCGTAATGGATTTTACAGGCGACGATAAAATTGCATTAAGGAGCTCTAATAATATTATTGATTTGATAGGAGTAATTGGTGACTCGATAAACTTTGCTAAAAATGTAACGTTGCGAAGGAAAAGTACTATACAAAATCCCAATAATCAATTCAGCTTTATAGAATGGGATGTATTCGATCTAGAAGATCTTGGAAATATCAATCTGCACGTTTCTAACTGCAGTGGTGATATTTCCGAAATTGAAATTAATGGTAATTATCAATTAATTACTGACGGAAATAAGAGTACTTCTTCTAAAAACAACACTTATTTCGGATCAGTTGCGATGGGTTCAGATGATGAAATAATAAAATCCTTTTACATAAAGAATTTGGGTAACGCAATCCTAAAGATCAGTAATATATCAATAACAGGAGATACTGATAATTATTCAATTTTAATTGCACCAACCTCAAATATCCAACCATTGGATTCGTCCGAAATATCCATCCGATTCATGCCAGAGACCAAGGGCATTAAAACGGCAATCGTGAATATTAAAAATAACGATGCTTCTGAAAACCCCTATGATTTTATGATCCAGGGAGAAGGCAGCAGCGAGACCAATAGTCCACTAATGATTACACAATATTACGAGGGGTCCAGCAATAACAAATGGATTGAAATTACTAACATTGGCAAAACAATAACACCAGAAAACACCTACTATATAGCTCTGTTTTGGAATGAGGACGCTAAAAATCCGATAGATATAAAACCAAGTAGAAATAAAGCCATTCCGTCTATGTCGGCAGGTGAAGTTGTAAAATATCAATCGACTTTAACGGTAACTGAACCTGAATACGCTCTTGATGGTAGCGAAATAAAATCGGGCGTGTGTAGCTTTACCGGTGATGATATACTAATTATTAGCACAAGTAATGATACTTCTTCTTGGAAAAATCGGTTAGATGTAATCGGTACAGATACACTTTGGGGAAAGGATATTAGCTATGTGAGAAAATATGGTTGTGCAGGTGTCCGTACAAATACAGGCTTTAACCCTTTGGATTGGTTCATTTATGAAATAATGGACATCAATAATGCCATAATCGATAGTAACTTAAGAATTGGAAAGCATTATTTGGGAAGCACCTCTTTTACATTATCTGATATTTGGGATAATGGCAAGCCTGACAAATATAGAACAGCTATAATTGATCAAAATTTTGATTCCTTCAATTTCGGAGATTTGGAGATTTGTAACCTAATAATTAATGCAGGAAAAATACTAAGTATAAAAGCCAATAATTACATTTCTATCGGTAATAATTTAAACGTAAATGGGTTTCTGGAAATTCAGCATGAAGGGACGCTATATATGGAAAATAATGATGGTGCGGTGATAGGCAACGGAGAACTAAATATTCATAAGACTACAACTACTATAAAAAGACATGATTACACCTACTGGTCCTCACCGGTAAAAAATGCTGAATTTGCATCCGTTTTTGATGCATCTCCTCAAAATTCCTTTTACAGTTTTGAAACAAAAAATTATTCGGATACTAATTATGACGATGTTGATGATGATGGAAATGCCTGGCAACGTGCCAGTGGCAGCATGGAAGCAGGGAAAGGTTATACTGCCATGGCGCCTAATAGCAATCCTTTTATTGATAGACAATCTGTTATTTTTAAAGGACCTGTAAATAACGGAATAATTAATGTGTCTGTTGCTTTAAGTAATGATGACACCAATAATAATGATGACTGGAATTTAGTTGGTAATCCTTATCCAAGTGCCATCAGTGCAGACATTTTTTTAAATGATGGCAATAATATTGCTCTTCTTAACGGATCAATTTATTATTGGACTCACAACACCTCAGCGAATATCGATAATGTTGATAAACCATACAGCTCTGATGATTACGCCATATATAATATTGGTACCGGTGGTATAAAAGCAACCTCACAAGGTGAGATACCTACTGGTAATATTGCTAGTGGACAGGGGTTTTTTGTAGAGGCTATTAAATCTGGAAATATAGTATTTAACAACCAAATGCGATTGAAATTGAAAAATGATAATTTTTTTAAAACCGAAAATATTAAAAACAAAGAAACTCAAGAGAAGGAAAAAATGTGGCTGAATCTATCTAATGATCAGGGAGCTTTTAGTCAGATACTCATTGGATTTATAGCTGAGGCCAGTAATCGAATAGAATCTAAATATGACTCCCCTAGATTAAATGGCAGCAATTATCTCTCCTTCTATTCCATAGGAGATAATCAAAAACTTGCCATCCAGGGAACCAATTCCATTACGGGGGAAGAAGTTGTTCAGCTTGGATTTTCATCATTGATCCAAGAAAAAGTTATTCTAAAAATTAGTATCGACCATTTAGAGGGAAAACTCAATGAAAGAGATATCTACCTAGTAGACAATTTATTGCAAAAAACATATAATTTAAAAATACATGACTATTCTTTTAGCATAGAAGAACAAGGTAATTTTGATAATCGTTTTTATATAAAATTTGGTAATTCTTTGTCGGTAAATGAAGAACCTCTATTTATTAAAGAAGAACTCATTGTGAAAAGAACAAAGGATTTGTTAAAAATAAAAACGAGCATGAATTCTAATCTGAAATCCATAAAGATATTCGATATATTGGGAAGAATTATTTTTAAAGTAGAGCCATATCAAAAAGAGTATTCTTTAAATCATCAGGCTTTGCGTTCTTCGGGAATATTAATATTACATGCTGAACTTTCAAATGGAAAAATATTAACAAAAAAAGTGATAAAATGAAACAAAAAAACCTCTAATACAAATTAGAGGTTCTTGTATTATAGAAGCGAATATTAAATTCCAGGGTGATACTTAAATTTTTGACCACCTACTGAAGCTTCAGCCATCAGACCACCTTTTCCTTTAGTAAATATTGCAACACCATCTTGATATTTCATATCAACAGTAGTACCCGCTTCGAGAGCAATTGCAGAAGCTTGTCCTGAAAATTTCAATTTACCTCCCGTGAAATTATCTAATGCTCTTTTATCCTTAAAATATATAACCTCCATATATTGTTGTCCTCCAACCTGTGCGCCTATCGTTGCTTGTGTCATTTTAGACATTCCAATCACAACTTTATTTTCAAAGACAAGGCCTTTACCGGCCGCACCACCAATTCCTAAACCTCCTTTAGTAATTATTGGGAGAACAACAAAACCGTAGGCTTCGTCAAAATATTTTTTTAAATCAGGATTATCCGCAACAAAACGTTTAATTGCCTTAGCTGTTTCCTTTTCCAACTCTTTATCTTTAGGATAAATAACTGAAATTTCGGTTTTTTCAGCAACCATTTCTTCGACAGCTTCCTCATCAACTGCTTCTTCCGAAGCCTCTTCCTCTACCACAGCCCCAGGGTCTTCTTCAGCATCAACTTCAACGACTTCTACTGATTCAGCTTCTTCTTTTTTGTCGTTCTTGCAGGAAAATACAATTACGCTCAAAAGCATAACTGCAATAATAGTTTTAAATATTTTCATAGTTTAAATATTTGATTGTTAATTTATTGATGCAAAGTTAATCATTCTGCCTCACTTAAGATTCTTTAAAGATCAACTTTATTATCATTAGTTGAAAAGTCCACAACCTCATCCATCTGTCCAACCTTATATAGATCTCCACCGGCAATATTTTCAATGATCTTTTTAAGTTCATCATTCGATATTTTATTGGCATCATATATAATCTTGCCGCTCCCTTTTTCAAAACTAACTTCTGCAAAAGATACCCCTTCTGTTTTGTACAATTTCGATTGAATAAGTTTGGCACAACCAATTTCACAGGTCATCCCGGTTATCTCAACTTCAAGGTTTGTTAAATCTTTAGACTCCTCTTTATTCTCTTCTACCACAAGAGGGTCAACTTTTTTTTCATTAACAACATTACAAGAAATAAATAAAGAGCTCAGAAATAAAACAAAAAATATTTTCCTTATTATTTTCATTTGATTATTATTTTTTGATTAAGTGATAAAATTATGAAATATTAGCACAAATAATAATATTTATTTAAATTAAATATAGGGATCTCTAAATTTACTTGATTCTTTTTTTTTCATTTTCTATAGTTAATAAGGTTAAAAAATTGATATGAATTTACATTAAGACCTATCTTAACACATTTTACATGTTGGCATATCACAAGTATTCGGATGTCCGATCCTATTTTACTTAGATCTATTAATCAAATAAATTCCTAATAAAATAAGACTTCCGTAAAACAGCTGACTTAGGTGCAATTTTTCGCCATCCAAAACACCCCAAAAGATGGCAACAATTGGAATTAAATAGGTCACTGAACTTGAAAATATGGGAGAAGATATTTGTATAAGCCTGTTAAATAAAGTTTTTGCCAGAGCAGTCCCAAAAACAGATAGTACTACTATATACCATAATGCATTTGTCGAAGCCTGTATTTTCTCAATATGAAAATAATCGGTAAACCATAAGATTATTATTGCCGGAATGATCACTATAACAAAATTTCCGGTGGTAATTGTCAAGGCGTTTAAATCATTCAAATGCTTTTTTACAATATTAACATTGAAGGCATACCCTATTGATGAAATAACAACTAAAATAGCATAGTAGTAGTTTTGGTCAGGATTAATTTCAGCCCCTTTCAATATTAAAAATAATGCCCCGATCAACCCAATGATTATTCCAAGTACTTGTTTTCTTATAAAATGGAATCCGTAAAACACCGCACCTACCACTAGTGCGTTCAACGGAGTTAATGAGTTCAATATAGAGGCAATAGAGCTGTCAATTTGTTGAAGGGCATAGGCAAATAAAAAGACAGGAAAAAAAGTTCCTACCATTGATGTTATAAAAATGTGAAACCATTGTTTCCTGCTTATGGTAAAAAGAGATTTAAATCCAACTAAAAATAAAGTGACAGAAGAAAATATTATTCTCAAGGCTCCTACTTGAATTGGTGTTAGATCAATCAACGCTCTTTTCATTAATATAAATGAACTGCCCCAAATAATGGCAATTACTATTAAAAAAAACCATCTTAACTGTTTGTTATTCATAATATTAAATTCACTAAGCAGTAATACAATGTATTCCTGTTTAATGCATAGTTATTAAATAAAAAACAAATGAAAACATTTTATAACAATAAATAAAATCAACCCTGCAAAAAACAAAGAATTTTGATATGTCAATTTTTTGCCTAATGAGAAAAAAGCATTACATTTGCACCCGCCTAATTATTTAGGCTTAATCATTATATTAATTAAGCGAAATATATACTTATGTACGCAATTGTAGAGATAGCAGGGCAGCAGTTTAAAGTAGCAAAAGATCAAAAGGTTTTTGTAAATCGTTTACAGGAAAAAGAAGGTTCAAATGTAAATTTTGACAATATTCTTTTAATGGACGATGGAAAAATTACCATTGGCGCCCCGGCTATAAAAGGAGCAGTAGTTACTGCCAAAGTTTTGAATCACTTGAAAGGTGATAAGGTTATCGTTTTTAAAAAGAAACGAAGAAAAGGTTACAGAGTAAAAAATGGTCATCGCCAATTTTTAACTGAAATTCAAATTGAGAGTATCTCAGCTAAAGGGCCAGCTAAAAAGGCAGCGCCTAAAAAAGAAGAGAAACCGGTAGAAGCTAAGACAACTGCTAAAAAACCCGTTGTTAAAAAAGAAACAGTTGCAAAAAAAGAAACCGTTGCAAAAAAAGTAGCGGCGCCTAAAAAAACAGAGGCAAAAAAAGCAGCTCCTAAGAAAGCAGCAGCTCCTAAAAAAGAAAGTCCAAAAAAATAATTTAAAATTTTAAATCATGGCTCATAAAAAAGGTGTAGGTAGTTCTAAGAACGGTAGAGAATCAGAATCGAAACGATTAGGAGTTAAAATTTTTGGTGGACAAGGTGCTATTGCAGGAAATATCATAGTTCGTCAAAGAGGCACACAACATCATCCCGGTGAAAATGTATATATGGGCAAAGACCATACATTGCATGCTCAAGTACATGGTGTTGTTAAGTTTACCAAGAAAAAAGACAATAGATCATATGTTTCAATCATACCGATAGAAGCATAGGTTCATAGATCGATAAACAAATCGATCTATGAGATATAAATTATAAATAGCAAAACCCTTAAAAATATTTTAAGGGTTTTGTTTTTTAACAACAAATAAACTCATCTTTTTAACGGTATAAAAAGATGCTGTTGAGAATTGAAAAAAATAGCATGAATTACGATGGTCAGGATCTAGTGTTAAAAGGTATAAAATTCATTGGTAATTCCTTTTAAAGCTAAATCTTTTGAGTATATTTGCGCGTTTATTCAAATAAAGATTAATAAAATTAGATAACTAATGCAAAACAAAGGACTTATAAGGCTATTTGCAGTCACACTTAGTTTGGTGTGTATATACCAACTATCATTTACGTGGTTCGCAAAAAATGTAGAGAAAGATGCCGTTATTTATGCAGAATCAATTGCTACAGATGGCGATTCAGATGAATTGGCAAAATTAGAGAGAGCATATTTGGATTCTGTGGCTAACGCGCCTGTTGTGAATTTAGGATTTACAGAGTTTACTTATAGCGATGTTCAAGAAAAAGAATTAAATCTTGGATTAGATTTAAAAGGAGGAATTAATGCTACTTTAGAGGTGTCGGTTAAAGATATTTTAGTAGGCCTTTCTAATCAATCTAAAAATCCAGTTTTTAATGACGCATTGGTTGCCGCGAGTAAAGCACAAAAAAATAGTGACAAAGATTATTTGGATCTGTTTTTTGAGGCATTTGATGAAGCTAGCAAAGGAGACGTAAAATTAGGAGATCCAAGTATTTTTGGTAACAAATCATTAAAGGATAAAATTAACTTCAAAATGACCGATGAGGAAGTTAAGCCTATTTTAAAAGATGAAGTTAAGGGGTCCATTGGTACTGCTTTTGAGGTTTTGAGAAGTAGAATTGACCGTTTCGGTGTTACACAACCAAACATACAACGTGTTGGAGAGTCAGGAAGAATCTCGATAGAATTGCCAGGAGCTAAAGATATTGATCGGGTAAAAAAATTATTACAAAGTACTGCAGAATTGCAATTTTGGGAAGTCTATACAAATCAAGAAACTGCACAATTTTTCATATCTGCTGATGCCCTTTTGGCTGACATTTTAGAACCAGAGGAAAAGGAGACAGAAATCGATTCTACAGCTAAAGCTGATGATGAAATTGATGCATTATTAGGGGAAATAAAAGACTCGGTGGATATCTTCATATCTAATCCTTTAAGGAGTATCCTGTCCATTCAATTTCCTAGATCACAAAATGATATTAGCTCGATTATTGCATCTGCGAATGTTAAAGACACAGCAAAAGTAAATGAATATTTGGCCATGTCGGTAGTTAGAAATTTGTTGCCAACAGAAATGAAATATGCAAAATTTGCATGGGATGCCAAACCAATTAATAATTCGGAGCTTATTAATATTTACGGTGGAGAAATAATTTATCTATATGCCTTAAAATCAAACAGAGATGATGTTGCTCCAATTGAGGGAGATGTTATTTCGGATGCAGCACAAGTTTTTGACCAATTAGGTGCAAATCCTGAGGTAAGCATGACCATGAATAGCAAAGGCACTAAATTATGGGCCAAGATGACAACAGCTAATGTTGGAAAGTTTGTTGCGGTTGTTTTAGATGATTATGTTTATTCGGCACCGAGAGTTAATGATGCCATAACCACTGGAAGAACTTCTATTTCCGGAGGAAGCATGACTTTAACTGAAGCACAGGATTTAGCTAATGCATTGAAATCTGGTAAACTACCGGCAGCAGCGCGTATAATAGAAGCTGATGTAGTTGGAGCTTCCCTGGGTCAGGAAGCCATACAGAGCGGTACCTTATCATTTATCATCGCATTGATACTCGTATTAATCTGGATGATCATATACTACGGTAAAGCAGGTATATTTTCAGATACAGCACTTGCCTTGAACATCCTGTTTATTTTTGGTGTTCTCGCTTCATTTGGAGCGGTACTGACACTTCCTGGTATAGCGGGTATAGTATTGACTATTGGTATGGCAGTTGATGCCAACGTACTTATTTATGAAAGAATTAAAGAAGAGTTAGCAAAAGGAAAAGGACAGAAAGAGGCTATTTACGACGGTTTCGCAGGTGCCTTATCTTCTATTTTAGACGCAAATGTTACGACGCTCTTAACGGGTATTATTCTTTATATTTTTGGCACCGGCCCTGTAAAAGGGTTTGCAACCACCTTGATAATAGGTATTATCACATCTTTGTTCTCTGCAATTTTTATTACTAGATTATTGATTGAATGGTATATAAATAAAAAAGGCAATACATTAACTTTTAATACCAAAATTACGAAAGGATGGTTTCAGAATATCAAAATCGACTTCTTAAATAAGCGCAAAATAGCTTATATGATATCAGGTATTATTCTCCTGGGAGGAATTGGATCATTAATGACCAATGGGCTAAACTATGGTGTAGACTTTAAAGGTGGTAGAACCTATACGGTAAGATTTGATCATGATGTAAATGCCCCGCAAGTAGCAAGGGATTTGAAGGATCTTTTTGGAAGTTTGCCAGAAGTTAAAACTTATGGCACTTCGAATCAATTAAAAATTACAACAAAATATAAAATAGAGGACAGCGAAATAACCGTTGATGACGAAACACAACACTTATTATTCGATGGTGTACAGAAATATTTACCGGATGGCACTACCTACGAACAGTTTAAAATAGGAGGAGAAGAAAACGACGGAAAAATTGGTGTTATGAAGTATATGAAAGTGGGACCTACAATTGCAGATGATATTAAACAGGCTGCATTTTGGGCGATCATTGCATCATTAGTTGTGGTATTTTTATATATTTTAATTCGATTTAGAAAATGGCAATATAGTTTTGGAGCGGTTATAGCGGTATTCCATGATGTACTAATTGTACTTTCCATTTTTTCTGTATTTTATAAAATATTGCCATTCGATATGGAAATCGGGCAATCTTTTATTGCTGCCATTCTAACAGTAGTGGGTTATTCCTTGAATGATACTGTGGTTATTTTTGACAGGATTAGAGAGTTTGCAAATAAACATACTTCGTGGAAATTTAACCGTATTGTAAATTCAGCTTTAAGCAGTACGCTTGGAAGGACTATTAATACATCACTCACAACCTTGATCGTACTTTTATCCATTTTTATTTTTGGTGGTGATTCCATTAAAGGGTTTATGTTTGCTTTAATTATTGGGGTGATTGTAGGAACTTACTCATCTTTATTTGTTGCATCACCAATAATGTACGATACAACAATGAAATTTGACAAAAAAGTGAAAAAATAATTCTTGCGTTAAACAAAATTAATCAATTAATATAAAAACCTTTTAGGATTAATTTCTTAAAAGGTTTTTACTTTTTACGTACTTTTGCAATTTCCATTTCATATGGTTATAGAGTTAAAAATATGAGTGTTATTAAATTACATGACAAGGATTTTGAGCCTTACATCACCAAAAACAAAATTGCAAAATACGTTCAATATTTGGCTAACCTGGTTGCGGAAGATCTAGGAGAGAAGGAAACTCCAATTTTTATTGGAATATTAAATGGTTCCTTCATGTTTGCCGCTGATTTTGTTAGAGAATATCCGTATAACTGCCACATCACATTTGTGAAATTAGCTTCTTATAATGGCATCAATTCAAGCGGAAAAATAAAACATCTCGTAGGACTTAATGAAGATCTAGAAGGAAAAACTGTAATAATTCTGGAAGATATTGTTGATACAGGAAATACTCTTGAAGAGATTTACAAAATTTTTAAAGATAAGAAAGTCAAAAAATTAAAAATTGCCACTCTTTTCTTCAAACCTGATGTGTTTCGCAAATCTTTACCTATTGATTATATTGGAAGGTCAATTGATGATAAATTCATCGTTGGCTATGGTTTAGATTATGATGGATTGGGAAGAAATTTGGCGGATATTTATCAGTTAAAGGAAAATTAAATCATTTTTTTGATAGTAAAAAAATAAGCAATGAAAAATTTAGTTTTATTTGGCCCTCCCGGATCTGGGAAGGGAACTCAGGCCGAAGTTTTAAAAGATAAATACAATTTGGTTCATATTTCAACCGGAGAAGTCTTTAGATACAACATTAAAAATGAAACACCCCTAGGCAAACTTGCCAAATCTTACATGGATGATGGGAATCTGGTGCCAGATGAGGTAACCATTGAAATGTTAAAAGCTGAAGTTGAGAAGAATATGGATGCGAATGGTTTTATTTTTGACGGGTTTCCACGTACAGAATCTCAGGCAGAATCTTTAGATGCATTCCTGAGTGAAAAGGGCGAAACAATCAATGGTATGGTTGCCTTGGAAGTGGCAGAAGATCTACTTGTTGAAAGGTTATTAAATAGAGGGTTAACAAGTGGGAGAAAAGATGATCAGGACGTTAGTAAAATTCGTAATCGTTTTAATGAATATCAGACAAAGACTGCTGTTCTTCAGGATTATTACGACGCACAGAACAAATATTTTGGTGTGGATGGTGTTGGGTCTATAGAAGAGATTACAAACCGCATCTGTCTGATAATAGATAAGTTATAAGTGTTCTTACCCATTAATGAATTATAAAATATTACTAGAATGACGGAAGGTAATTTTGTTGATTATATAAAAATACATGCTGCTTCAGGTAAAGGAGGTAAAGGATCTGTACACCTTCATCGAGAGAAATATATTTCCAAAGGTGGACCAGATGGTGGAGATGGTGGTCGTGGTGGTCATGTTATTCTACGCGGAGATAAAAATATTTGGACACTTTTTCACCTCAAATTCAAAAGGCATTTTAAAGCTGACCACGGAGGAGCAGGGTCCAAAAATAGGAGCACCGGTAAAGATGGTGATGATATATATATTGATGTTCCGCTTGGAACAATTATTCGAGATGGTGAGACCCAAGAAGTTCTTTTTGAAATTACTGAAAACAAGCAGGAAATAATTCTTGCCGAAGGAGGTAAAGGTGGTAAAGGGAACTGGCATTTTAAAACTTCAACTAATCAAACACCAAGATATGCACAGCCTGGGATAGATGGCATGGAAGGGTGGTATCAAATGGAACTTAAATTATTGGCAGATGTTGGTTTAGTTGGATTTCCAAATGCAGGTAAATCAACCTTACTATCAGTCCTTACAGCAGCAAAACCAAAAATAGCAGATTATGCTTTTACAACCTTAAAGCCCAATTTGGGTATTGTTGAGTATCGTGATTTTAAGAGTTTCGTTATTGCAGATATCCCGGGAATAATTGAAGGTGCCGCTGAAGGAAAAGGATTAGGGCATAGATTTTTACGCCACATTGAACGCAATTCCATCTTGCTTTTTTTAGTACCCGCTGATAGTAATGATATTCAGAAGGAATATGCGATCCTGTTGAATGAATTAAAAAAACACAATCCCGAACTATTGGATAAAGACCGAATTCTAGCGATCTCTAAGTCGGATTTGTTAGATGATGAATTAAAAATCGAGATTCAAAAAGAATTTCCAAAGGATATTTCCTGCCTGTTTATTTCATCTATTGCTGAAACAGGTCTTGTTGAGCTAAAGGATAAACTTTGGCAAGTATTGAGCAATTAGTAATAATCTACTAAAATATTTTTCATAAATATTTCAAAGATCAAATAAAGAAATTTCATGAAACCCTCTATCTCCGAGGCAGAGCCATAGGAGTATTACGCTCGTTTCATTTTGACCTAAAGGAACAAAAATCGAAATTTATTTATATACTCCTCCCAAAACTTTCTTTGGAAGTTTTGACCTCTCCTCATGGAGAGGTGAATTAGGAAACCCCAAGGCAAGAGCATAGGGGAATTCTTCTCGACTAAATTCATTTTGGTTATCTTTATGCAATGCCCTATATAAAACTTAATAATTGCAACTATTACTATGAAATAAATGGTTCGGGAAAAGAGACCATTGTTTTATCTCACGGTATACTTTGGAGCGGGAGAATGTTTTATAAACAAACCTCCTATTTTCAGGATAAGTACACGGTGATCACCTATGACCATCGGGGACAAGGGAAAAGTGAAGTCACAGAAGGTAGATATGATATGGATTAACTCTATGAGGATGTTGTGGCACTATTGGATCACTTAAAACTTAAAAATGTTCACTTCGGTGGACTATCCATGGGTGGTTTTGTTGCAATGCGATTGGCCGCCAGAAGACCGGACTTGGTAAAATCATTGATCTTAATGGAGACTACCGCCGAGCTGGAACCCAATAAATTTAAATATACAATACTAAAAAATATAGTTAAGTTTTTTGGAGTAAAGGCTGTTGTTCATTCTGTGATGAAAATTATGTTTGGTGTTAAATTTTTAAATGACCCTCAACGAAAAGAAGAACGAATAGAATGGGAAAATGAGCTTTTAAAAAATGACAAAAGTATTACAAATGCAGTTTCTGCAGTTGTTGATCGCAAGGCAATTTCCAGCGAACTAAAAAATATATCCTGTCCAACACTCATTCTAGTCGGCACCCAAGACCTGGCAACTCCCACTGATAAGGCAGAATTTATACATTCTAAGATTAAAAACTCAACCTTAACTTATATTGACGGCGGTGGACATACTTCTTCCATAGAAGAACCTGAAAAATATAATATGGAGATCGAACATTTTTTAGATAGTTTGTCTAATAGCAGAGTTTAGAATTTCAAAATTAAAATTTTCTCGAGGCAGGCCTATCATTCTTATTCCACCGTTAAAAAGCCTTCCAGTATACCTTCTATATTAAAGAATAAATAAATTACTATTATCAAAATAACCAATAAAATGATCGCTCTTTTTCTATTAGGTTTTTTACGTTTTATAAATTTTGCGCCTGTCATATTATTTAATGTTTTTTTACAAATGACTATAATGTATTAAAATCCTTTCTGTCAATAATTACACCTATTTAATAAAAATGTGTGTCAAATAATAAACTCTATGTCATTATTTATATTAAGTTACAACATTGATTAATCTTCAAATTTCCAAATTAATTTGCGTGCCCTCAGCATTTGAGAAAACTCTAATGCTTCCGTGCCCTCAGCATTTCCCTTTTTCCTGGTGGGCCGGGTAGTTTTTCAACAGAAAATCCTACTGCCAGCATGGCTCTTCGTACACTTCCTTTAGCAGCGTAGGTAACCAAAATACCATCCATCTTAAGCGAATCAAACATTATTTTGAAAATAGTTTCAGTCCACAATTCCGGTTGAACACGAGCACCAAAGGCATCGAAATATATCAAATGAAATTTATTCTTGTCATCAATTTCATTGAAGAATTGCTTCCTTTTTGTTAATGAAAAAAACATACTTAAATTTTCTTTTTCATTCCAAGGGATATTATGGATCTTATCAAATATTTTTGCCTCTATATTGGCATTTAACTCTTTTACATAATTCAATTGTTGAACCTCTTCCATCCTTAATGGATACGCCTCTACCCCAATATATTCAACTTTCA
>PVMK01123782.1_pt1 | contig 14077 bp, 12 predicted proteins | sample 1853481 | NCBI WGS metagenome assembly PVMK01 (sample SAMN08533507, study PRJNA380276) | Marine sediment metagenome, whole genome shotgun sequencing project. | reverse complement strand
TGGCTCCGAACGGCTCTATCCGGCTCCGACCTCGGCGACGGGCGACGAACACAAAAGCGCCCCCGATCTAACTGACCGAGGGCGCTTGCGTTTTCTGGAGCACGAGACCGGGCTCGAACCGGCGACCCCCACGTTGGCAATCTGGTTCAGCGCGATTCCGTCATCGTCCGTGGATGTCCATTCACGTCCAGATTCGCGGACTTAGCTGGCCTCTGCGATTCCACCAAAGTCCAGTGAAGTCCAGGGTTGACCGCCCATTTGGCTGCATGTTGGCTGCATCAGCGCCAGCCGAGCCCGTTGGGGCACTCTTGGGGCGCCGTCCCCGCATCGACCCCGCTTATTCCGACTATCCACCGGATACCCGGCGCGCACCGACCCCTGGTGGCCCCTAGCGCAGTGGGCTTTCCGAGAGAAATCTCTGCGCGCTCTCCGCGATCAGCGCGGGCAACGCCACATTATCCTCGGCCCCGGTGGACTCCGCTCCGAAGCCGTAGCTGACGGGCCGCTCTTCCCGGGCATCCCAGAGCAGGTAATCGAACGCGAGCGACGCGTAGCGTTCCCACGAGCACACCGCGTGGTCGCCGTAGACCGGACCGCCGCTGATGGGAGAACAGCTCATGCCGTCTCCTAAACGCAGGTTCTGCAGTATCAGGACGAATCGCGCGGAGCCTACGGCTCGCTCGAGGAACTCCCTGGATGGAACCTGGAAGGTCAGTTCGCTCGTGGACGGCTGTGTCGCCTTCTTTCCGAGGAGGCGAGACAGCGGCAAGCGCGCGTACGGCACGTCCGCCAGGAGTTCCACGACGAAGGAGTCGGCGCCGGGATCCGTTTCGGTGCCGCCCGGCTTCACCGCAACCCGCCTCGTCCGATAGTCGCCATTCTCGACGGCCTTCACGAACTCCCGATTGAAGAACTCCGCGAGGATCGCCTCGTAGTCGGAACCGCGCGGTGGGTCGAAGTCGTCCTCGAAATCGTCCCGGTTCTGGAGTCGGATCTGGTCCCTGCTCACGGGATGGATCATGAACGGCTCGACCGCGCGCTCCTCACGGCTCAAGCCGAGAACCGCGCCGAGCCGCAGCTCCTGGGCGCTGTTGCGGACCACCTCGCGCCAGTGCCACTTGAACATCGGTTGGAGGAGAGCGAAAAACAGCGTGTTGCCGCCCAGCCCGGATGCGAGCGCCTTCTCCTCCTGGTAGTCCCAGACCAGATACTCGAATCCGAGGGCGAAGCACCGAAAATACAGGGGGTAACCATCAGGCGTTTCGCCGAAACTACACGTCCCCGACGACGTCGATTCCGCATCGAAGACGACATTTTGGACGAGCAGCAGCCATCTCGGAGGGCCGTCGGGTCCGCGAAACGAGCTTCGTGCCGGGACAGAGAACCGCAGCGGGACTTGGAGGTGCAGCCAAGAGCCCAGCTCGTCCTCCCGCCACCCGAGTTCCAGGGTACGGGCGCGAAGGTCGGCACCCCTCGCCGTCGCGCCCACGTACCGTTCGATGCGGATTTCGCGCGCGCTCTCTCGAAGCGCCTCCGGGAACTTCGTATTGAAGGATTCGGCCAGGATCGCCTCGCCGTCCGCACCCGGCGACATCTCAAACCCGGCCTCGAGGAGTTCGCGGGCTCGCGGCTCGATCCGGACGCCGTCGATGGGGTAGACGATCAACCGCTCGTTCGCCAGGGCCGCGTCTCGATAGGCGGGCTCGACGTAATGGAGCCCCCCCTGCGCGCACCCGAACACGACCAGGCTGAGCAGGGGGGCGAGACTTCTGCGGGGAAATGCCATGGCTAACGGCCGGGCGGGCGGCGCGTTCCACCGTCGGAGTCCATCAGGATCCAGCGCGTCAGCTTCTCGTCCTCGAAGCGGAGCACGACGACCCAATAATCGATCCGGAGGAGCCACCAGTTCCACTCCTCGTGCGCGTAGGTCCAGGTCTCCTCGTCGTGGATCGCCTTCGGCTCACCGACCGCCTGCCGGACCGCCGTCTCCGTCATGCCCTCCTCCAGCTTCTCGAACGGGAACGGGGTCGCACAGGCGAGGCAGAGCAGCAGACAGGGAACCAGAAGGACGAAACAACGGGCCCAACCGACGAAAAAGGCTGTGCGCTTCACCGCGCACCCCTCCCTCCCACTGCCGTGAGCTTCGGGGGCACCGGGATAGGCGTCTCCTGCGCCTCAGGGTGTGGGATGTTCGTCACGCATACGCCTACCCTCTAGGTATGTCAATACTTCTCTTAGTCATGAGTTTTATTACGTATCTCTTAAACAGAGAACACACTGTTGACACATAAGTCAAAAAACCGAATCTCAGCCAACGGCTGGCGGTGAACCGAAGTCAGCTCGGGCTCTCGTGGAAGAGAGTCGGGGAGAGGGGTACTCGGAAGAGTGTCAATTTAATCTGATCGGGCAATACGCATTCAGTTAAGTGTTTATCCGGCTGTCCTCGACTCCTATACGACTGTAGGCGACGAGGTCAGATCGATCGGTGCCCTCGGCATGGTCTGGGTCGTTGACATCGAAACCGACTAGCGCGGTACTCGTCGGTGCCGCTCGCCGCCTGAGAGCATCGGGCCACGCGACGGGTCGCCGCGCCGCTGCGGGGGCTCGAAGTCGAACTCTGAAAAGAGATCATCGAGTTCCTTGAAGATTTCCTCCTCGGAGAGGCCGAACTGCTCCAGGGAGTAGCTGTGGCCGCTCGAGAAGCCGCGCTGGGAGGCGAGGGCCTGGTCTAGCCGGGCGCGGAAAGACGGGCTCATCTCGATGCCGAGGCGCCGGTACAGCGCCTCAATGGTCTTTTGGGGCTGCGCGACCAGGTCGTCGTAGCGAATGGTGATGAAGCGATCCTCGGGAATGAACTTCCGGCAGTCGAGAGCGCGGCGGTAATAGTTGATGGCGAGATGCGCCAGCGCGCGGGCCTCGGGCGAATCGGCGCCGATCTCCGGCGAGTGGGTGATCCATTTCGAGTGGAACATGTTCAGGAAGGAGGGGATCGCGTCGAAGGGATGGCGGACGAGATAGACGAAGCGCGCATCGGGAAAGCGCTCGAACATGGAGCGAAGCCGCGGTGCGAAGAGGGCGTTCTTGTTCAGAAAGACCCGCTCGCAACCGCTGGCGAAGAGATGGCGCCGCAGGGCGTCTTCGTAGTAGTCCATAAAGCGGCGCCGCTCGTCGGTGGGGAGATCGTCGAGCGAGGTCAGGCCCTCAAGCTCGTCGAGGTAGGGAAGGATGAGAACCACTCCGGGTGTCACGAGGCCAAAGGTGAAGATCGCTTCGTCCTCCTCGACCTTGTCGATTCCTATCTCGTGGATCCCCTCCCAGCCGCTGAATGCCACGCGGTTGATGAGGCCTACCAGACGTCGCAGGGGGCGGCCGGGCACACGCTTGTCGAACCGGCCCAGCGCATCGATGCTACGGCGCACGCTCACAGAGCAGAAGATCGACTGGTAGAGCTTCATGCTGGCGAAGCGCTCTTCGTCGAGGCTCATCAAGCTGTGCAGCAGGGTCGTGCCGCTGCGCGCATTGCCAAAGATGAAGACGGGCGCTTCGATCTTCTGCTGCGCGATCTCGGGCCACAGCAGATCGTCGATCCAGCGGGCCAGCCCCAGAACACTGCGGATGGTGAAGATCCCCACCGCGTAGCCGATCCAGATCCAGACCCGGCGCGGGCTCAGGTGCTGACGCGCGACGCGGGTGATCTCTCGTAGGGCAGCTCGGTTCAGATACACGCTGCTCGCCCTCCGCATCGACACGAGGAAGCTGCACAGCGGCCCCGGACCCTGGCCTTCGCACGGGGCGGTGAGGTCGCGTGGCGAGAATAGGAAGAATAAACTGCGTTTTCAGCAATGTCCGATAAGACGGACTCAATAATTCCCCGCCTTTCGGCGACCTCCCCACAGGCCCTCGATTGCTGAACACCCGGTGCTCTCGCGGAAGAGAGTCCACGAGCGGGGTACTCTTAATTGAGTCACTCCATCCGGCTCAGGTGGAAATACCTCTGCTGGAGATATCGGGATAAGCCCGACCCTTGGTTGGTCCTGTCTGGAGGCCCTCTGGGGCCCACCGGGTAGCTAACTGGGCGAATCGGCTCCAAACACACGTTTGCGCCATCCTACTCGGATCTGGGTAGAATAAGCCCCCAACGGTCTGGATCAGCCGGGGCGGCCCAAATGTCACTGATCTCCGAACTCAAGCGCCGAAACGTCTTCCGGGTAGGCGTGGCCTACGCGATTGTGGCCTGGCTGCTGGTGGAAGTGGCTTCGGTTGTGTTGCCTGCCCTACATCTGCCGGACTGGACGCTTACCTTTCTGATCATCGTCATCCTTGCTGGATTCCCGCTTGCGCTAATCGTGGCCTGGGCGTTCGAGTTGACGCCTGAGGGGATCAAACGCGAGACCGCTGTCGATTTCGCTGATTCGATCCGTCACGTGACGGGTCGAAGGCTGGATTTCATCATCATCGGTCTTCTGGTCCTAGCTGTTGTTTACCTCGTCGTGGATAAGCTCGCGCTGACATCCGAGCCGGGGCAGGCTGAAGTCACCGCCGAGCAGATCTTCGCGGCAAAGCGGGCCGTTCGGGAAAAATCCATTGCCGTATTGCCTTTCGTCAACATGTCGTCGGATCCGGAACAGGAGTATTTTTCGGACGGCCTCTCCGAAGAAATTCTGAACCTGCTCTCAAAAATCCCTGGCCTGAAGGTGATTGGCCGGACGTCCTCTTTCGCGTTCAAGGGTAAAAATGAAGATCTCCGCACCATCGGCGAGGCGCTCGATGTCAGCACGGTACTGGAAGGATCGGTTCGCAAGTCGGGCGAGCGGGTGCGTGTTACCGCGCAGTTGATCGACGTCTCTAGTGGCGCGCACATCTGGTCTGAGACCTATGACAGAACGCTCACCGACATTTTTGCTGTTCAGGATGATGTTGCATCCTCAATCATTGCGGCCTTGCAGATCCATGTCGGCACGGCTCCGACACGCGGGCGTCCCACCGAAAACACGGACGCCTATGCGCTCTTCCTCAAAGGCAGAGACGCGATGAATCATTTCGACGCTCCAGGCGCCGGTCAATTCTTGCTGGAAGCTGTCGAAATCGACCCGGCGTTTGCGGAAGCCCATGAACTGCTCGCCTATACGTATTGGTATCAAGCAGGGGAGACGATGGATGCTGACGAAGCACAGGCGGGCGTGCGCAAAGCAGCCGCCAGGGCGATTGCGATCGACCCAAATCTTGTTTTTGCGCGAGTGCTTCTAATCGAATCGGAAGTCGTAACCTACTCCGTCGCAGAGTTTGACGCGACCGAGCCGGCCGTGAACGGAGGATCGAATCAGTGGGCTGCTGCGGAAATCCGGACATGGAATCTGATGCAAGCAGGTTACTTTCGAGAGGCCCTCGGAATTGTGGAGCGATTCGTCGAATCGGACCCACTATCACCCGCCGTACAGTCCCGCTTGGCCGACGCGCTCCAAGCTGTCGGTCGTAGGGACGTAGCCCTTGCGCCATTGAAGCTCGCCGATCAATTCGGCAGCGAAATCGCGAAGCGGGAGCTTTTCCATTTCTATCTGGAAGACGAGCGCGATGAGTTCGCAATCACGCATCTCGAAGCCCGTCTGAAAGAGGACGAAGGGGGATCGCCCACGGGTTGGGTTAGAGATCTGATTGTTGGCGCTCGTGATCCGGCAACCGGTCAGGCGCACCTGGATCGCCGCATACCTCAAATCGTGGCTTCTATGCCAGAAGATCGTTCTTTCGAGATGAGGGGGATTCTAACCAGATTGTATCTGACCTTGGGATTCCTGGATCGGTATTACGAACTGCTTGATGAGTTTGGCGTGGCTAGTTCGGGGTGGAGCAATTCGGAAATTTTCGTATACGCCGGGACAATCAAACGGCCGTCGGGTTTCACCGCGCACCCAAGGTATCTCAAGATCGCCGAGAAATACGCGTACGGTGTCGTCTCATTATGGGATCAGCGCGGTGCGCCGGATCATTGCGAAAAGGTGAGCGGCCAATGGGTCTGCGAGTAAGAGGTAGAGTTCCAGGCGATGGTCGCCGAGATCGAAGCCGACATGGCCGCCCAGCTAGCGCGCGTGAGAGAGATGGAGCGGAGCGGGGAGTTGGAACCGATCCCTGAGGTTTCAGCGACGGCTCAATGAACTGATCGCCACGGGTGTCGATGCGGGATGACTAAGGCGGGGGCGTTCAGATCCAAAGATGAATCCCAGAAATCTCAAGAAGTGGTTGATCATCATCGCCGTCCTATACGTTGTCTTTCCCCGAGACTTGATACCCGACTTCCTCGGGCGCGGTCTCGGCTTTATTGACGATTTGTCGCTCATCGCACTGCTGACCTACTTCTATCGTAACCGTCTGCGGAAATATACCGCTCGCGCAACCCAGGAGAGCGGAGGACGGGATGAGCGAGAGCGTTCAAGTCATGCACAAGCGGAGGCGTCCGAAAGTTCGTTTGATCCTTATCAGATCCTGGGCATCGACTCTTCGGCATCTGGAGAAGAGATTCAAACCGCCTACAAAGCCCGCATGCATGAATACCATCCAGACAAGGTGGCTCACCTAGGTGAGGAGTTGCAAAAGGTCGCTCATCATAAGGCGGTGGAGATCCAACAGGCGTATGAGCAGCTACGAAAGTAAGTGGGTTCGAGGCTCTTGCGGGCTGCCCCCCACACAGACAGTAGATTGCAGAACATTTTCCCCTCTCGCGGGAGAGAGTCGGTGGGTGGGTGACTCAGATGTGGGTCAATCAGTCAGCTCAGATAAGAAGCATTCGGTTGGGAAGCGCTGAAGGGTGGAGAAAGGTCCCCCGCACTGGAATAGAGTCGGCGACTCCTCGGTGCGGCCTCCTGCCCCACACGCTGCGACATCCCACCCCCATACACGCCTCTCCGGTTGTCAAGCGTTGGCGGGAAGACGATTGAGCTGGCAGACGGATTGCATTGTTTCCAAGCGTCACGCGATTGGATCGGGGCCACTCTTGGGCGAGAGGCCAACGAGCCAGTGCCTCTGCATTAAGCAGGACCTCCACTGCGCCCGCTTCCCGCCAGGGTGTCATCCCAAAGGAGGACACGATGGGGCCGGAAGTAATGGATCGGCCGAGCGGCGTGGATGCGGGCGATCTTTCACATCGAATAATCGACATTCTTAACGACGGCGCGCTCGCGCTGCTGCTGTCGATCGGTCACCGTACGAAACTGTTCGACGTCATGGTGGGCCGCCCGCCCTCCACAGCGGAGGAGATTGCCGAGGCGGCGAGTCTCAACGAGCGCTACGTACGCGAGTGGCTGGAGGGGGTGGTCAAGGGCGGCATTGTCTCGCACGACCCCGCAGCCGGGACGTTCGAGGTTTCCCCGGGATACGGGCCGCACCTCTCCCGCAGCGCCCTTTCAAAGAACCTCGCCGCCCTCGCGGAACTCATCCCGATCCTGGGAGCCCAGGAGGATCGGATCGTAGAGAGCTTTCGGAGAGACGGGCACACGCCCTACGATGCTCGTCCCAGCTTCCGAGAACTGATCTCGAAGGCAGCGCACGAGAGCGATCAGGCGGTCGTCGAAACACTGGTGGATTCGATCTTTCCCCTCGTTCCGGGCCTCCTGGATGGACTCCGGGCCGGCATCGAAGTGCTCGACATCGGGTGCGGAAATGGTCGCGCCGTCATGCTGACGGCCCTAGCCTTCCCCAATAGCACGTTCCACGGCTATGACTCCTTCCAGCATCACATCGATCGCGCGAAATATCGGGCGTTCATGATGGGGCTGAACAACGTCTACTTTCGTCAGAAGAGCGTCGCCGAGTTCGACGATCCCGCCCGCTACCATCTGATCACGGACTTCGGTGGCATCCGGGACGAGACGCGGCCCAAGCAGGTGCTGGAGAACATTGCTCGGGCGCTGCGGCCGCGGGGCATCTTCCTCATGCAAGAGCTCGCAGCTTCGAGTCACGTCACGGATCGCTTCGGCCTTCCCCAGGACTCGCTGCTGCACACGGTCGAATCCCTCGCGGAGACGGACGAGGACAGAACCGCGCTCGGGGGCGAGCAGAAGGCAACGAGATCGCTGCTGGAGGCCAACTTCGAGAGCTTGGTGGTCCACCGGCTGCCGCACCACATCTACAACTGCTACTTCGTCGCCACCAAGGGCGGAGAAGGATCTTCTCTGCAATAGCCGGCTGCGGGCGACGCGGTTTCGACCTGGCAGGAGCGGGTTGATAAGCATCATATGGCCATAGCGCCTACGAGCAGCGACGTAAGCCCCGAGAACACGAGAAGGTTGGTGCCCCCCCTCGTGTTCGGTAACAGACCCTTCCCTCCTACTCAGTACTGAGAGGTGTGTCAGAAAAAGGGATTGAAGCTGCGAAGTTCCCATGCCTGATAACCCAGGATTCTGTCAAGGAGTGGGTCAGGCCGAGGGGGGTTGATATGGAACGACCGACTGCTCGACGCTAACCGGCAAACCTGTGAACTTCGTCTGTCGGATCCGGAATAACTGATCGACAGCGAACTCCGACGCTAGTAGTCCCCAACGGCGGTACCAAATGCCCGCGCTTGCCCCCGCAAATGTCCGGCTTTGCGGACGCTGGTAAATGCGCGGTTCTCCCGGCTGTCGGTGAAATCCGGTTCCCCGCCTTCATATTTCTTGGGGTGAAAACGCGCGATCCGTCCTTCGGCTTGCTTGAGCTCGTCTTTCGTGAGCGCGTCGGACATTTCCGACAGATTGGAGATCGCCTTTGGAAAACCCTGCTCGGCAGCAAGCCTGGTCCACACGTAGCCCTCGATGGTGTCCGCGGGAACGCCCACGCCGTAAAACTCGGCGACACCGAGCGCCGCCTGACCGAGCGGATTGCCGTATTCCGCGGCTCTGCGATACCACTCGACTGCCAGGGTCGGGTCCTTTTCGACGCCTTCTCCAGTCGCGTAGAGCGTTCCGAGAAACACCTGGGCGATCGGGAGTTCGGCCTCCGCGGCTTCGCGCATCCAGCGTTCGCCTTCGACGAGGTCACGATCGACGCGATCTCCGATGAGCAGGATCAAACCGAGGAGATACGCGCAGCGTCGGTCGCCATTTTGCGCACCCAATTCCAGATAGTTGACGGTGCTCTCGTAGTCGTTGTTCTCGATGCTTTGCGCGGCGTTCTTGAAATAACTCTGTGCGCACCCGGATGACAACGTCAAGCAAATTGCCATCGTGAGAACAGCCGAGACTGCCACCCTCGTCGTCGTCATGGCTCGTTCCTCCATTTACTGAAAGCTCAAGCGATTCAAAGAGGATAAGCATCATTGACCTAGCCTGAAATAACTGGTCCAGATCGAAAGTGGTAAAAAGCCACATGAGGAGATCTGAACCATGCCGAAGAAACGGTATAACGCCGAAGAGATTATTCACAAGCTTCGGGAAGCCGACGTTTTGCTGGGCCAGGGGAAAACGTCAGCCAGGTCTGCAAGCAGATCCGTGTCAGCGACCAGACCTACTATCGCTGGCGCAAGATCTACGGCGGGATGAAAGTCGACCAGGCCAAGCGGCTGAAGGAGCTGGAAGCGGAGAATGCCCGGCTGAAGCGAGCCGTGGCGGATCTCACTGTCGACAAACTGATCCTCAAAGAGGTCGCCGAGGGGAAATACTGAGCCCAGCGCGGCGGCGGCAGGCGGTGAGTCACGCGAAAACTCGCCTGGGCCAATCGGAACGGCGCGCATCTGCCGCGCGCTGGGCATCTCTCGATCAGCGGTTCGTTACGAGCCCCAACCTCGAGTGGACGAATCGGCACTGACCGGTTCCATCGTGGGACTGGCGGGCCAATACGGGCGTTACGGTTACCGGCGGGTCCACGCTCTACTCGAGTCACAGGGTTGGCAGGTCAGTCATGGCCGGGTGATGCGCATCTGGCACCGTGAGGGCCTCAAAGTACCGTCGAAGCAGCCTAAGCGAAGCCGGCTGTGGCTCAACGATGGTTCCTGCATCCGGCTGCGCCCCGAGCGGCCCAACCATGTATGGTCCTGGGATTTCGTATTCGACCGGACCGATGACGGACGCACCATCAAGTCAATGGTGGTGATCGATGAATACACCCGCCAGTGCTTGGCGATTCATGTGGCCCGGCGCATCCGGGCCAGGGATGCAATCGATGTGTTCGCGGATTTGATGGAAACCCATGGCATCCCGGAGAACATCCGCTCAGACAATGGCCCGGAGATGGTCGCTCAACAACTGCGGCAGTGGCTGGCACGGCTCGGCACGAAGGCTGTTTACATCACTCCGGGGAGTCCTTGGGAGAACGGCTACTGCGAATCGTTCAACGGCAAACTGCGCGATGAGCTGCTTAACGGAGAGATCTTCTACACACTGAGAGAAGCACAGGTGCTCATCGAGCAGTGGCGCGTCCACTACAACACAATCCGGCCGCACAGCGCGCTGGGATATCGACCGCCTGCACCTGAAATCATCGTACCCGGAAAGGGATTACCCATGAACCACGAAGCTGCGTAAACTAACCCTGAACCTGGACCAGTCAATGCAGGCAGGTCAATTCCGAGTGAACATTCGAGTGGCGGGCGCACGCAACGCGGTGGGATCACCAAGACCGGAAACGGTCACGCGCGTCGCATTCTGATCGAGTGCGCCTGGCACTACCGGCATCCAGCGCGGGTGAGCCGGGCGCTTCAGCAGCGCCGAGAGGGACAGCCGGCGCGTGTGATCGCAATCGCCGACAAGGCGCATCGCAGGCTGAGTGGTCGTTACCGGCGGATGACCACACGCGGCAAGGAGCACAACAAGGTCGTGGTGGCGATTGCTCGCGAGCTGGTCGGCTTTCTTTGGGCAACACTGGCAGTTGAAGAACGGGCAGCCGTGTAATGAGGAAAACGAGGTTGGGGTGGGCGAGATGAGCACGACTCCGAGGAGACGCGGCGCAGCTTTGCGCAGGTCGGCCAACGCCTTCTCGACGCGCGAAAGAAGAGAGCGTCCCTCACGACGGAGCACGGTCATGCGGCTCTGCATAGAGCAACCCGCGAATATCAGAGTGACTCGTCGTCGAAGCGATCTCGTCTCGTCCCTCCAGCCTCCTCACGTGGGGCGGAGGTATTGACAACGGTCGTTCCATATCAGCTGCGTTTTCGCCAACGTCCGATAAAAGGCATTTTGTTAAGTGGACTTGAATAGAACCGCCCCATGTCAGGGACATCAGTGAGCTGTTGGAGCAACGCATCGTCGCGAAGAACTCGGGCGGAGGACGAAGCACCAGCTATCGGCTCTCTGAACCTGACGAGGTGTTGGCCTAGGACTCGCACGGACTGTGGGGACTTCCCGCGAAATCAGGGCATAACCCATGTCCGATAATAGGCATTCCGTCGAGCGCTGAAGAGTGGGGAGGAATCTCCCGCACCGGGGCTACCGCGGTTCTTCTACCGCCGAGAGGAGATCCAGCAGGAGTGCGTCGGCGCCGATGAAACGTTGCGCCTTCACGATGCGGGCGCGGCTCTCGAGAAACGCGAGGAACGCGGGCTCGGGCGCCACGTGTGCGCCCATGTACCACACGTAGCGCGACTGGTGTTCCCGCAATGCCTCCTCGACCCGCGGAATCGACGCGCCGCTGCCACCCCGCACGTCCACGCGCCGTGATGAGCCGGCCTTGTCCAGGTAGTAGTCGATGTACGCCGGGTTGTGGGCGTTCCCGATCAGCAGGGCGCCCGGGAACTCGGACTCGAGCCCGGCGATGAACGCCGTCGCCTCGCGAAACTGCTGCTTGGTCGGACGCCAGTAATACTCCAGCGTGAAGACGGTGTGAATCAACAGCAGGCAGGGCACCGCCACCGCGACACAGGCCGTCAACGATCCACTGAGTGGTAGCCGCAGCAGTGCCCGCGCCATCAGCAGGTAGGCCGCAGGCAGGCAGATGATGAGATTGCGCGCCGTGAAGACGGGATTGAGGAGAAGCGATGCCAAGAGCGCCAGCGCGACGGGAACGCACAACCAGGCAGCGAGGAACGCACCCGGCGTGCGCCACATCCCGGCTTTCGAACGTTCGCCGCGGAAGCTGACGATCGCCAGGCTTGCGTAGAGGGCCAGGGCGAATGCGGCCAACGCGCTGGAGCGATTGAACAGGAATTCGAGAAATGCCCAGGGTGCGGAAACCGGCGGCGACGGGATCCAGCTCGGCCCACCGCTCAGGTCCGCCCAGAGCTGGGGCATCCAGGGGAGGTAGGCTACGCCGATGAGTACCGCGGCCACGGCCGGGCGACGCCAGCGCCCTCCCAGCCAGAGCACGTGCGCGGCAGAGCCGAGCGTCTGACAGGCCACCAGCAGCAATCCGAAGTAATGCGCGTAGAGCGCGAGGCTGGCACACACGACGTAGGGAGCCAGGTTTTGCCAGACTGGGGCCTCACCGCGGCGCGCTTCCGCCAGCATCCCGATCCAGAAGTACGTGGACGAGGCGGAGAGCAGGAGCAGGAGAGAGTAGGGCCGCGCCTCCTGGCTGTAGTACAGGGGACACCAGAGCACCGCGGTGAGCGCGGCGGCCACGAGCCCCTCGCTCTCCGAGTAGAGTCGCCTTCCCAGGAAGTACATCACCGCCACCGTGAGGATCCCAAAGAGAGCGGAAGGCAATCGCAGCGCCCACTCCGAGGTCCCGAGGGTCCGCTCCACGAAATAGAGCAGCACCTGGAAACCGGGGGGATGCACGTCCGGCTCCACACCCAGCTGGATCACGTCGGCGAGGGAGTCGTAGTGGCTGCGAAACCAACTGGAGAGCTCGTCATTCCAGAGCGACTGCACCTCCAGACCACTCAGGCGCAGAGCCGCTGCAAGCCCCAGGATGGCGAGCAGTACGAGGTTGGTCGGTTGACGATTCAAGACACCTCTCGGGGGGGCTGCTCACGGTAGGGTACTCGGTTCATCGGTGTACGTCGTCAAAGTATTCCGGACTAAAGGCGGCCTCTGCTAAGAGACAGTTTCTGATTTCATCTTAGGCGGCCTGACCTAGCCTGAAATATCTGGTCCAGATCAAGAGTGGTAAAAAGCCACGTGAGCCGCTCTTGTTGCGACTGACTTTATGAGGGGTGCTGGTAGTGCGTGCCATAACGGTGAGATTCCAAGTTGGATGTTCACCATGCCTTTAGTCTAAGTCCGACCCCTCTCCCTGATTGCGCGGGAATAGTGGGGGAGCCCCAAACGCAACAACCCCGCCAAGCAAAACACTTGGCGGGGTTGAAGTTTCGATGGAGCACGAGACCGGGCTCGCTGGCGGGCTTTGCCCGCTTTGCGCTAGCCGAGCGAAGCTCGGCCGCCAACCGGCGACCCCCACGTTGGCAAAGGGGCGGCGGGGTAAGGAATAACGCCTACTTACAGCTCCTGCCCTGCGAGCAGCGGCGTAGAGCGGCACACAGCGGCATCGGTGACGGCTCCCGGCTCTATCCGGCTCCAACTTTCGCCCCCCACGTCGGGGTTCGAGAGTTGCACGGTTGCGCAGTTGTCCGGGGGATATGAGGGCCGGGTTCGCCCCCTCCTCGTCCCTCACCACCGGGTTTCCCCTCGCAAACGGTCCGCCCACAAACCAAAGTCCCCCACAGCCCCTCGATCACCGAACACCTGGTGCTCTCGTGGAGGAGAGTCGAGAGGGGAATACGCGATATAGTGTCTCCCTAACCGGCCCAGGCGGGAATACTTCCACTGAAGGACTGCTGGTGAGCCTGGCCTCTTGATTGGTCCGGTCTGGACGCTGTCGGGGAGCCATTCGGGCGGCTGAGCGGCCCAACCGACCCCAGAACACACGTTTGCGCCATCCTACTCGGATCTGGGTAGAATAGGCCCCCAACGGTCTGGATCAGCCGGGGCGGCCTAGATGTCACTGATCGCAGAACTCAAGCGCCGAAATGTCTTCCGGGTAGGCGTGGCCTACGCGATCGTCGCCTGGATCCTGGTGGAAATGGCGTCGGTCGTGTTGCCGGCACTGCGCCTACCGGAATGGACGCTCACCCTATTGGTATTCCTCGTTATTGCGGGTTTCCCGCTCGCGTTGATCGTGGCCTGGGCGTTTGAGTTGACGCCCGAGGGGATCAAGCGAGAAGCCGAGGTTGATCGCA
>PVMK01172673.1_pt1 | contig 14078 bp, 14 predicted proteins | sample 1853481 | NCBI WGS metagenome assembly PVMK01 (sample SAMN08533507, study PRJNA380276) | Marine sediment metagenome, whole genome shotgun sequencing project. | reverse complement strand
CGCCGGCTTCACACCCACTAACTTTCCCTTTATGCCACCACTCACGGAGTCGGAGGGTGTATCTCCCATAACTCTATGAATTTGTTATAAATATTCTTCCCGCCGCGATTCCAGTGACACACCCCCCGATTATGAGTCGGATGGTCTGTGGGGGAATTGGCCAGTAACTGGAAGAAACGTAACGGATTTTCTTTGGGGGTAGGGGAGTGGTGACCGACACCGAACCTATGCCGAAACTGGGTGTGGGGTAATACCGAGCCGGGTTGCAGTAAGTTGAAGAAGGGGAAGGGGTATTCGAAACCGAACTTCGAGCCAGGGCCGAACTCACATGCCTGGATTCAGAACCCTCTGCCAGGTGATTCCAAGTAAAAGAAAACCCCAAAAAGCAGCAATGGGTTCTCAGGGTGCCTCGTTCTTGACCGCTTGGGCAACGTCACCAGGTCGGCGCAGCATCTTGTCAATATCGCTGATATGTATCGCTTCTTCGGCTATCAGGCGACGAGCATACTCTTCCAGTGTGATGGAACCCGATTCCTCGGATAGGGTGAGGAGCTCCCGATACAACTCCACACCCAAGATCTCGAACTCCATGGATTCGTTGAGTATCTCGGCCATATCGTGCTTATGGGTTTCCAGTAGGCTACCGATGCCGAGCGATGGGTGCCCGCCGAGCATTGTAATCATTTCCCCTGCTTGCGTGGCATGCCCCAGGGTTTCAGTCGCTGCATCGCGGAACCAACTGACTACCGGTATCCTGCTATAGCCGAATATCATGAAGGAGTAATGTGTATACCTGACCACGCCAGCCAGTTCATGCTCCACGATCTCGTTCAGTTTGAAGATGATTTCGTCTTGTTTGGGTAATTCTGAGCGCATGGGCATAGCACAGTCCTCCGAGAGCGTCCGTACCGAAGTATAGACTGCCACTGGCCCAGTGGCTATTAGCATACTGGTTATTGATTTTGCCGAACCACCGTTCAGCTTCATGATGCCGCGCCAGTAGCGGATAGCTTGTGTGGTGAGTTGGAGCAGGGCAGGGCGGCGCTATAAGAAAATCCAAAAATTTCCCGGGCAGAATATTCGCCGGAACTGGTGTGAAAGGGGGCCATACCCGCGGTATAAACTCCACCAACACTCGACGAACCTGACGTACTCGACGTCGGTGATTTGGTGGAAGGGGTTGGGGAAGGTGGTCTGCGACGGGTTCGCCGGGTGAGTCGGGTTGTGTGGTGGGTTCATGAAATGCTGCCATTGGGACATCTGCCGCCGTCCTCCCCGGTAGCGACCTTAGAAAGACACGTAGACTTTACCCGCGTTCTGACCGGTGCGCATGTACTTCTGTGCTTCGTACACCCCTTCTAGGCCCTTGAACTTTGCTGAGCCTGGATCCAGTCGCACGCTGATATCACCATCCGCTATAGACTGTAGGACCTCACTCATCGCCTGGGGGAGTCGCGGGTCGTTCACCAGGTTCAATAGAAAGAAGTTGGTGCAGGTGAGCGATTTCAAGAGCCCCGAATTACTGCCCAGTTTGTGAGCCGCGAAGGCACCCTCGCTTGCGTAATCGTCACCGACGGCACCGATACAAATCATCCGGCCGAAAACCGCCATATTTGCCCAGATGGCATCCCTGATGGCACCGCCGACACCATCGTAGGCCACGTCGATACCATCGGGAAACCGGGCCTTTATGGCAGCCGTCATGTCGGCTTCTTGCTTGTAGTTGATCGTCTCGTCGCAGCCGATCTCTTTCAGCATTTTCTCCTTCTCCTGCGAGCCACAGATGCCTACCACCCTGGCATTGTATTTAACCTTGGCCCACTGCACGGCGAATTGCCCCGTTCCACCGGCGGCCCCGGTCACGAGCACCTGCTCTCCTTGCTGCAGACGACCGCTGATTTCCAGAGCACAGGCTGCCGTGACAGCTGAGACAGGAACGGCAATCATTTCAGCGCTGGCTGGTACTTGAAGCGGAATAATCTGGGTCGCAGGGCAGGTTACATATTCGCGATACGAGGTGCCGTATCCCACGACCAGCACGGACGCACCACTCTCAATCTCGACCCCCTCGCCAGTGGCCACCACCACACCGACACCCTCAAGACCGCAATCGCCTACCTGTACGCTGCCGTTGACCTCAGGCGCCGGCGGCGCGTCGGAGAGAGGACCATACCCGCCGGAATTCTGGAGAATATCTGACGCTTCAATACCCGCGAATTTGATCCGGACAAGCACCTGGCCGGGGCCAGGGTGTTCCACAGGAACCTCGACAATCTCGGTCTGTTCCGCGAAAGCCAGCGAGGAAGTGTTGACTACATGAATCTTGCGGTAGGTAGCGGGAATCTCTGGCATCACGGAATAGTCCTCAGGGTTATTGGCTATTATTGGTGCTCGGAGTATAGAGCATATAAGTATAGGCGGTATTAAAGCCCTGTCCCTGGCGAATTCGCAATTCAAACCGCAATGGGTAGTTCAAATAGCCCCCGGCAGTGCTTCTTCCATCGATATTTATTGATGTCGATAATTTTTCTGTCTGCTGAACCGATTGGAGTGGAGCCATCCCGTCCAGAATGACATCGATGCTCGTTGTAATAGAACTGATAATCGCGGAGCTTGTTTTCCAGGTCTGTCGCTGTCCAGATGAACGTGTGATCCAGTAAGCACTCATTCACTTGAGGCTGTGGAGACAGCGGGGCCATCCTCGACCTTTGTACTAGAAAGGGTTCATGACACTCGTATCGTGGAGAACATCCGATCGCTTACAAATAGCCCGATTCTGTCTGTTCTTTCCGCGGCCCGGCGGTGGGGTCTCCAGCGTTCTCGCTCAGCAATATCAAGTTCGTTTTTGTCGAGGGAGATCGAAGAGGAAGAGAAAAGGAGAGGTTTTATAGCCTCTATGCTGACTCAAGAAATGTAAGATTTATCGAGGCTGGGGGTTGTGGGGAGGTTTGCAGGAAATTGTCAGTTGTTCGGGAGTTGGCTATAGAAGCGGATGAACAGTTGCACGTTGGTGGAGTTATCGATGCTGATTTTCGTTCACCTGAAATGATTCGAGCGCGGCAAGACTCGACATCGACCTATATTCTAGGCTGCCATGAGGTAGAGAACTTTTATTTACATCCTGGTGTTTTACAAGTCATCAGGGATCGTGCCGGGGTTCACGACACTGTAAATGACATGGTGCAAGCGGCGTCTGATCGATTTGCCGGTACTTGGGTTTTGCAGCGAACAATCTCATATGTGGATGTAGATATAGTGCCTGCGCGGGAATTAAACCGCAATGCAGCTCAAAGTTGGAATGAGATTTCTGTGGATGAAACTTCATTCATTGAACGTCTTTGCACATCCAGTCTATTAGCAGGGAGTAGTGTTGAACGTTTCAGCGGTTCAGGGAGGGTCTTGTGGCCTCCCTTGATTTGTATCGGAAAGCCCGCGAGACCGAAGATTTATGGAAATTATGTATGGGCAAGGAGGCTCTGGGTGTTATCTACCAAAAATTCGGGATGAGTAGTGTCGAGTCACTCCAGAATAACATCACCCGCGTATGGGCCGTAGGTGAAGCTGATATCCCCGAAGAACTTGCTGGGCTTCGAGATTATATAAATTCGATATAGAACGGCATTGTGTATTGGCGCGGAGGAGGGCAGGGCTACGCAGGCTGGGTGAGAGGACAACTCATACATTCTCACCGCATCTCCACCACAAACTGCCCCTCCAGATACCCAATAATATCCCCGGACTCATACATCCACTGAACCTGCCTGCTAGCTATCCTCAATCAGCAAGCCATGAACAAATTAAGCGCCACTTGCATCCGCCAGAACAGCTACCAGTAGGGCGGGCTCGGCGCCGGTATTGACCCAAGCATGGTTGGTACCGCGCTGAATAACGACGTCTCCGGGCTTGAGAGATTTAGCCTCCCCGGCGTCCAGTAGCAGGTCCACCTGGCCTTTGACCAAGACGATGTAATCAACGCTTGCGGTTTTGTGCATGCCTGGGTGACGAGTTGTATCCACACGGCAATGTGCTGCGCCAACTGCTTCAAACCCAAAGGCGGCGGCGGCTTCATTTTCCTCTGCGGATTTCGTGTCATCTTCTGGTGGAACCGTGAACCAACGGACTTTCACTGCACCCGCTGGTGGGCACAGGGTTGGCGCTGTTTCGGCGATCTTGTCCCTGAACACTGAATTATCAGCTGGAATGGTTTCTGACATCCAGATCTCATACAGACCGGAGCCATCAGCCGCGATCTCCGTCGCTGGACCTCCATCGATTTCAATAATGGATTTGCCGTCGGGATTGTGACCGGTAACGATGCGGCGAAGATCTGTACTCATGGGATGTTCCTTCATTGACTTGATCGTGGAATTTATCGACACGAATACTATCATGTTGCGGCGCGGGTGTAGCGAGGAGAGGCTAGCGATCAGAGATACTCACCGATTTCCCACTTATGGCTCTCCCGCCAGAGTCGGAGGGTGTGTCTTCCATAACTCTATGAATTTGTTATAAATATTCTTCCCGCCGTGATTCCAGTGACACACCCCCCGATTATGAGTCGGGTGGTGTGGGGTGAGGTTGGGCAGTAACTGGAAGAAAGGTAACGGGTTTTTCTGATGGAGTAGGGCAGGGTGACCGAGACCGAGCTTATGCCGAACCGGGTTGGCGGCTATACCGAGCTGGGTGGGAGTAAGTTGAAGAATTGAAAGGGGTTTTGGAAACCGAACTTCGAGCGTGGGCCGAACTCTTCCAATAAGAAAACCTTCTGCATACACACTCATAGCTGTTTTTGTGGGTCCTGGTTTATTTCCACGACCTTTCCATCCATGCGAAAGAAGATCGAATGTACCCCACACGCTGCGTCTGTATCCTTCGCGGAGATGGTCGACAGCAGGGTACAATAATGGCTGTTCGGCCAACGCTGAGAATCTCCGCTCTAACTGATTGCGGTAACGGTTTGACAGAGCTATGCCAAAGTGCTCATCGCCAAAAAGGGCGATACCTATCAGATCCTCTTCGCCATCCACAGGCTCTCGGCCGGTACTAATGTAATGAACCGCTCTGAGAGCTAACTTGTCGATACCGACTTGTGGTCTACGATGAGGGCTATCAAACTCTGACTGAGAGGACCTGGCCGGTTCACTAGAATTTCGCGGCAAAGTGGTGAGCCAACTAGTCGGAAATTATTTTCGAATACGTTTTGCCATAGCTCACTATCGATGTAACCTTTTCGATAAAGCCCCATCATGATTTCCATCCCGAATAAGAAACTCCCCATTAGGAACTCGACACGGATACGATCAGGTGGCGAGAGAGTATCAATTCCACCACCGATGGTGTTAGCAACCAACTCGGAAAGAATTGGGTCGCTGGCGATTGTTTCAGCAGCCGACCAAAGTTGCTGTTGTGCCTGATGGTAGGCCGTTACGTGGTTCGCTGCAGCACTGCTGCGAATTTGACGTGCCAAATATACTAATGTGACTAAAACGGTGAAGGCACCAAAAACTTCCCCAAATGCTCCAACTGCTTCCCAGTTCATGTTTCGGCCCCTTTAAATAATAGCCCGAAGAAGATTGTCTCCGGGGTGCGAATGAGAGAATAACAACGGGCCGATCAAATGAACCGAACGGCCCGTTGTTGTAACAATTGATAGTGACTAACTACCGGACCCGACTAACCGTCACGGGAACAGGTTGGCAAACTGTGTTGCAGACAGGCGAGTGATTTTTGGCGAAGGCCACGAGCTCATCCAAATCAGCGTCGCTACAGTCCGCCTTGATATCCATCTTTATCTGAATCTGCTCATAACCGACCGGCACGGTGTCGTTGAGGCCCAGTAGTCCTTGTACGTCTATCGTACCGACGAGTTCCGTGGACAAATGTTCGATCTGGATGCCCCTTGCGGCGGCGTGAAGTACTGTCGTCGTTGTCACACAACCAGCCAGTGCATGTAACAGGAACTCGACGGGGTTTGCTCCTTCATTGGCACCGAGTAACACCGGCGGCTCGCCATTGGTGAACTCAAAAGCATCGACGCGCGATTCGTCCTCGCTGCCAGCTCCGTAGAACTCTTTGATCCTCGAACGGTTCTCACCCCCATTAATCCATTGATTAGTAGCACGGAACTCGAACGCGCCGAGTGTTGGGTCTTGCTTAACGGCTTCAATGGTCCCGACCAGGGCCTCCATGTCCAATCCGTTTGTTTGGTTCATCGTTTCTTTAGTTGTTTGTGCGCTCATTGCCTTAAGCCTCTTATAAGTTGGATTTCGTTATTGCCGCCCTGCATGTCTAATCAGTCGCGACCTTGACCCATACACTAGACTTCGCATAAGCTTCTGGTAAGATGGATTTATGACAAAAACGGTTCATTTACGCCATATTCTGGACAATAATGATGAAAAATACCATTTCAATGCCCATTGACGTCGTCATCGTCGCGGTTCCGGAGACGGCTGGCTCAGCTCTTTACGGCATGCTCGATGTCCTGCTATCTGCCGGAAATATCTGGCAGACGCTGGTTCGTACCGATTCTGCTGACACTCTCTTTAGGGTCCGCATTATTTCCCCAACAGGCGAGCCATTTACCTGCGGCCACGGCATCCCTGTGCGCCCGGAGCTGTCCATAGATGAAGACCCTGAAACGCAGATTGTGATCCTTCCGGAGTTATGGCTTGGACCGGATGAACATTTGCGGGGTCGTTACCCCGAGCTGATGGGCTGGATTCGCCATCAACATATGCGGGGTGCATCTATCTACTCGGCTTGCTCTGGTGCAGTTATGCTTGCTGAGACAGGACTTCTTGACCAGTGCGAGGCAACATCACACTGGGGCTATCAGGACCTGTTCCGGAAGTACTATCCTAATGTCTGCTTTCGGCCAGAGCCGAACCTGGTATTTGCGGACCCGTCGGGTCGCATAGTCACGGCGGGTGGTACTACGTCATGGCACGACCTGGCAATTCATATTATCTCAAGGCACTGCAGTCCCGGTGAGGCCCTGCGCATTGCCAAGGTCTATCTGCTCAAGTGGCATGGGGAAGGGGAACTACCATATGAGACCCTTATTCGAAACAATCCGCACGCCGATTCTGTTGTACACACTTGCGAAGAATGGCTTGAGGAACACTACACGGAGCAAGGTGCCATCCCAAGAGTAGTTGAGCTTGTAAATATTCCGGAAAGAACACTGAAAAGGCGTTTTAAGATCGCCACGGGCTACTCTCTGATCGAGCGATTACAAGATCTTCGTGTAGAGGCTGCTAAGCAGTTACTCGAAGCAGGTGAGAAGTCGGTCGATGAGATCAGCGTTGAAGTAGGATACGAAGATGCTTCTTTTTTTAGGCGTTTGTTCAAGCGACGGTCCGGCCTAACCCCGAGTCAGTATCGACGTGTGTTCAAACCGATTCTCACGGCTTCAACTCTGTGATCTGGCGATAGTCGCGAAGCGAAATCCCACCCGGCCTTTATATAACTCCCTCAAAATTCCCCGGGCAGATAACTTGCCAGATCTGGTACAAACTGGGGCCCACGCCGGGTGCAATAAACTCCAGAACAACCCGACGAACTCGACGCCGGTGATGTGGTGGAAGGGGTTGGGGTAGATGGCTTGGCAAAGGATGCGTCGAGTGCGTCGGGTTGGGTGGTGGTTTCTCTGGGGATTCGGGGTAGTGGTCGACCAAGGCTATGTCAGAGTTTGTGGTGGGTAATACCGAACTGTTTGCGGTAAGTTGAAGAAGGGTAAGGGATTTTCAAAACCGAACTTCGAGCTTCTTCCGAGCTGGGCTGGCCGAAATGGTCCCAAGTTTGCGAGTTCGCATGCACAGTTCCTTCAGCTGGACCGGGGTACTGGCAAGTTCATAATCTAGCAGATTTGGGGCTGGTAATCTGTTTCCCCCGGCCTCAGGCGACCTCCTTATCGTATTTATGGATCAACCGCCAGTGCACGAAGAACAGGATGCAGGAGACAAGGAGAACGATGGCGGTGCGAATCAGCTCTTGCATCGCGGAACGCTTGTGATTCTTGATTAACATCCGGTAGCTTTCCTGTCTCAGATGCTCTACTTCTTCATCGGACAGGGGCGTTGGGTCTGCATCTGACTCACTGTTTATCAGCATGTCGGATTGGCGCATGGGCATTGACCTGGCGACACCCATGGCTCCCGGAATGAACAATGCCTGGGGATGAAATCGGGAGGCATAAAAGTGCGAACTCTTGAAGTTATCCAGCGACTGGTGGGCGTTGTAGGAGTGGGTATCCAGTGTAAGCTCCGGTGCCGCTATCTTAAGCAGGCTATACAGGCCGACACCTGCCATGATCGCTACACAGATCACTGATACAAAGCACACGGCCAGCAGATAAATTCTGAAACTCCGGTCTTTTGACACGAATTCAAACCTCCATAGCTACACGCGTATTCAGACACCAGCGAACTGAATTCAGTTCCAACAGCATCGATGCGTACTTTATAGAGCCCACTCACAATTAGCAATTTTCCATGCTCTGGTGAACCATCTGATACCATTAGGGAATTACGAATTCGCCGCGCACAGGTCACGTCACAAACCGATCTGTGTCCTACTCGCAGTGGAAGAAATAAATGCCTCTCTCGACATTAGTCGCGCTGATACCACGTGGCGCCCGTTACATGCTGATCTCGGCACTGGGGTTCGCACTCATGGCCACCTGCGTGAAACTCGTGGCAATACGCGGTATCCCACTGCTGGAAATTGTCGCCGCACGTTCGCTGGTATCACTCGGCATCAGCTATCTTGATGTACGTCGAAAAGGCCTGTCACCCTGGGGAACACACCGTGCACTATTGATAGCGCGTGGTGTAATCGGCGCCCTGGCCCTGGTCTGCGTCTATTATGCGGTGGCAACCCTACCGCTAGCTGAAGCAACGCTACTACAGTACATGCACCCAATGTTTACGGCTGTACTCGCTTTGCTGTTCTTAAAGGAAAGTATTCAATTTTCAACAATTGTCTGTATCGTGTTGAGCATTGTTGGGCTGGTAATCATGGCTGATCCAGGGGTGCTGGCGACAACGTCACCAACGCTGCCTTTATTCAGTGTAGTGATAGCACTTGCGGGAGCATTCGGTAGCGCCATCGCCTACGTATTAGTAAGGCGCCTCAGCCAGCATGAAGACGCGTCGGTGATCATTTTCTACTTTCCACTGATCGCCCTGCCGTTCTCAGTCCTGATTCCTGCAGAACCATTTGTAGTACCGGACGCAGAAACTTTATTGTTGTTGCTATTTGTGGGGATTTTCACCCAGATCGGACAGCTGGGTCTCACCCATGCAATGCGGCATGAAACTGCCGGCAAAGCAGCTGCCTATTCTTATGTGCAGGTCATCTTTGCCCTGGTTATTGGCTGGGCTATATTCGATGAAATACCGGAAATCTGGACATGGGTAGGGGGAAGTCTGATAGTTGCAGGTGCATTGTTTAACCTGATACGCCGCCAGTATCGAAGCAATCCTCTAGAAAGTACTAACAAGTTAAACGGCCCAAATTGTTAGAATCGGCGGATGAACACATACAACCGACACCGATTCCCTCAGCAACCCTTGGTCAATATCCTCAGCTTATCCAGTCGGCCTTTATAGAAACTCCCTCAAAATTCCACGGGCAGTCATATAGCAGGATTTAGAAAAAGTATGGGGCCCACCCCGGGCTAGAAATCCCATTTACGCCCGACGCACTCGACGCAGACTATACTCTATAAGGCCTTGCGGTTGATGAAAGGCGTCGATTTCGTCGAGTGTGTCGGGTTGTTTGGTGGTTTCTCTGGGGATTCGGGGCAGTGGTCGACCAAGGCTTTGCCAGAGTTTGTGGTGGGTAATACCGAGCTGGGTGGGGGTAAGTTGAAGAGGGGTAAGGGGTTTTCGAAACCGAACTTTGAGCCTGTTCCGAGCTGTTTGGCTGTTGAGCCTCACGTGCGCGAGGGCAAATTCTTCGCACAGCCATCCATACGAATCACTGGTCGTCGAGAGGGGTGGTGCCGGGGGGGCAGTCATCACAGCAGTTGTAGCCGGTGATATGATTTGGATGATTGTCTGCTTTTAGCGAAAGCGGACCTTTGACTGCACCAGGTCGGGGTCTGCTATAGGTCCGTTCACACCACATAACGGCCCTTCGGGTGCACGGATTTTTAGCTACTCAGGGGGCTGCTATATTGTGCCACAAGCGGTCGTAGCTTCAGAGCCAGATACTGCTTGGTGGTGGATAATACCTTGGGCCGCCTTCGCCTACTTTGAGACATTCGCTATCCCTTGTGATATTTCATACCTAGCGGGTCAATTGAAACTGCGTCACACCCGTGATTTCCTTCATCCGCCGCCAGTCCGCTTCAGGCATCAGCGGCGGTTTGGGCCCAAAGAGAACCAGGCGCAATTCCGGGTGGCGCTGCTCGATGGCAAGATCGAACGCAGCCACGATAGTTTTTTCATCTTCCCAGGTGCGAAACATCCCGCGAAGCACGAAGTAGCTGAGGCGTTCCGTTTGCATCCGTTCCAGTTGCTCCGCCACCGGCATCTTCGGGCCTTTGCCACGCAGGCTGTCAAGCCACCGCTCGAAAGCATCAAGAGTCAGGTCAACAGGGTTCGCCACCAATCGTGCTTTGTGGAGGCGCTCTTCAGCAGCATCCAGCCGACCGAGTAATATATTGTAAATGGCGGAATAAAAATTGGGCTCGTACCCCTCCCGGTCTTGTATCAAACTGGTCTCTGACAGGGCGGCGGCATCCAATAACCGGCCGTCACGTAACAGACTGCCGGCGCGTACCCCAATGGGTATAATACCGAACGGGTCGAGACGGAAGGCTTTGTCCAGAACCTCGTTCGCGCCTTCTATTTGCATTGTTTTCAGATATACACCGTACCATGACAGCAATACGGCATCATTGGGGCTCCGGGTAAGAGACTGTTTTATCAGCTGCATACCCTCGACCCATTTGAAGTCATTGTTCATTAGAGTCATGCCCAGCCAACCTGTGGCGAAGGCGTGCCCGGGCTCAATCTCCAACGCTCTCCTGAAGGCGGCGATGGCATCGGGATAAACCGAAGCTGGAATATGTGAATGACCATTACCATCCTCCCCAAGCGACTGCAGAGCGAAACCCTTTGCAGCCCAGGCATCGGCATAGTCCCTGTCCAGGGCGATAGCCCGGTCAAAGTAGCCCTCTGCTTGTTCTCTGGGACCCGGGTTGGCGCTCTTTAGCATCTGCATTCCCTTGAGATACAGGTCGTAAGCCTCGAGATTAGTGGTATGGCGAGCTGCCATAAACTCAGCCGTCGGCAATTCGTTAGGCAGCGGAGCAATCTCATCGCCAAGGGCGACGCTGATTTGATCGACAATGTTTGTCGTAATCTCATTCTGCAGCATAAATATGTCGCTCAATTCACGCTGATAGACCTCCGACCAAACATGCGCGCCAGTGGCCGTGTCGATTAACTGCGCCGTCACCCGGACGCTGTTGTCCGCCTTGCGCACACTGCCTTCCAACACATGTGTTACGCCCAGCAGACGCCCAATCTCCTTGACATCCTTATTCTGCCCCTTGAATTGAAACGACGAGCTACGCGCGATCACCGGCAGGAGATTAGTCTTCGCCAACGCATTGAGAATTTCCTCCGACATGCCATCGCTGAAGTACTCGTTCTCAGCATCGCTGCTCATATTCACAAAGGGCAGCACCGCGATGCCGGGTGTCTGCTCAAGGCTGTGGGGAGTGAGTATCGCCGCCGTCTTCAGAAACAAGGTGATACCCGCTTCTCTCAGCCATAAACGAGAGCTACTGAAAGACAGCAGGACACCAAAGACGAGCACCGCCGCAATTAACAGCAGCCCCACTGATCGGAACTTACGCCACTCGCCAGGTTGAGGTTGTTGGCTCTCCGTGGGTGGCTCATCTGCTGCCAGAGGCTCCTCTACCAGCGGCTCAGCCCGCAGGACTAGGCGGAACCCGAGCTTGGGAATGGTTTCAATCACCCGGGATTCTCGAGCGGTGTCATTAAGAGCCCTACGCAATTCCGCGATGCACGTTGCCAGGGTGTCATCAGACACCTCGCCACCGGGCCAGACCGTATCGAACAGCTGATTTCGTGATGCCGGCGCACCGTGAGCCGCCACGAGACATTCAAAAACAGCCATCGACTTGGGCTTGACGTGGATAGACTCATTGCCACGCTCAATGAGGCGCCGCTGTGGTCTGACGGTCCAATCTCCCAGCCGAAAGTCCGCGGTCATTATCGGGTTCCTTCCACCACAATTCTTTTATTATATCAGCTTAGCAGTATAGCGCGCTTGAACGGACCCGGTGGTGGCCCATTGGCCGGATTTCGCCGTCTACCGCATTTCAATGCGGCTTCAACCTATTGTTTTAGTTAACTTATTTTACGCCATGCACTCGGTCACCTTTTGCTCCACTTTCGCTCCAACTTTGGTCAAGTAATTCCCCCGCAGCTACCTTACACTCGCCCCAACGCCGATCCTGGAGGAATCCTCAGATGACAACTCTGATGAGCACTACATTGCGAGCTTCCGGCTTGGTGCTAGTGGCTGTTGGACTAGCGCCTCAACTGTTTCCTTTACGAGCAAAGAGCAGTTCTGGACGAGACCACCATCCAATAGGAGGTGATCAGTATGCAAACAATACTATTTCCAACCTCTGTTCCCTGGGCACTAATAGGGAGGTATCGTCATGACGATGATGAAAGCGATCAAGTTTCTACTGTTAGCTATTTTGGTGGGAATAATGGCTGGCTGCAAACTAGCCGTTATCGTTGTAGAGGGTGGTGAAGTGCAGTCAGATGGCTCTGGAACCTGCGTATCCAGCGCGATTTGTGTCGTGGATGTAAGTGATCCATATTTCTCAGAAACGTTTAAGGCGGTGCCGGACGAAGGTTGGTACTTTGAAAAGTGGAATTCGGGTGACAGCTTTTTCTGCGGGGGCTCTCCCGATCCCAATTGCACTCTGTCCTTTGAAGGGCAGGAAGAAAGCAAAGCAGTGGAGGATATGGTTGCATCTTCGGAAGTATTTTTCCTCATGCCTGTATTTAGGCCGTACCCAGAAGACATTATTACGGTAAACGGCAATGAGTGGCTTCAGCCCGCTCTTTTTACCAACCTCTCATGGAATGACATCAATGCCGTATGTCCAGCGGGGGTGTGCTCCGGCGAGCTGAATGGTTACGACATGACTGGTTGGACGTGGGCGTCGATTGATGACGTTAACGCTCTCTTCAATTCATATCAAAAAGCGGGCAAAGCGATTCTAGAGGATTTTGTAGACACTGCCACGGATAAGGGTACGCGGATTATCTTTGCAACGCTCAGCGATCCGCCAAATGAAGACCGAGCCTCTTGGGCTGTAGTTGCTTCTGGAACTGCGGAAATCCGCATTACTAGTTCCGAAGGTCCTGGCCGCTCGGAAAGCGCAAGTACTGTCGGGGCATGGTTCTGGCGGCCTGCAGATTAGGTGGCATCATAACAATTTAAGATAACGCGGCGAGTTCTAGGGCTCAAATTTAAGTGGCTGACAGCAGAACAAGTGTTTGAAATTCAGTAGTCGTAACTACGGCCGCTTTTAGAACATTTCAGACGTAATCAGACGCCGGCTTCAATATCTAGAAAGGTCCGCTTACGGGAGCAAAGCGGTCATCCAGGATAATCCCCAGCGCCCGTTCTTATCTGCCAGTCAGGGCCCATTGTTGAGCAGATTGTCCAGGGCATGGCTCGGGTAATGCCTGTAGCAAAGCGCTCCACAGATTGCCACTCTGGTGCCAGCAGCTGATAGCTGGGGTAGCCGGTGGGAGTTGTTCTGATCTGGCGCTATAAGAAAACCCCTCGGAAATCGCGGGGTGATATGTTGTGTGCTGTGGTAAAAAGTATGGGGAGTAGGGGACGGTAGCAAGAAACTCCGGTTATACCCGACGGTCGCGGCGTACTCGACGCCGGCGATGTGGTGCGAGGAGTTGGGGTGGATGCCTGGCGACGGGTTCGTCGAGTACGTCGGGTGGATGGAACAATCTGGTTTACCGAACTAAAGGCCAACAAGCTGGGTAAACTTA
>PVMK01115743.1_pt1 | contig 14078 bp, 13 predicted proteins | sample 1853481 | NCBI WGS metagenome assembly PVMK01 (sample SAMN08533507, study PRJNA380276) | Marine sediment metagenome, whole genome shotgun sequencing project. | reverse complement strand
AGTTTAACCTCTGGTTTTTTAAAAGGATCAGTAATTTTAAAATCTACAGTAGAATTATCATTTTCTGAAATATAAAATGAAGCAGTCCCTGTTAAAACCTCGTCATTAAAGGTGAAATTTGAATTTGAAATATTCAGAAGAGGAAATTGGCTGGAAATATTTAGAGTGCTTTTAATTAGTTCACAGCTTCCTTCGAGATAAAAAGCAAAATCTGCTCTGTCTGCTTTATCTTGTATCAGTATTCTGGTATCCTTGATGAAAACTTTACCGGTTTGAAACTTATTTATTATCTTTGGAATTGGCACAGGTAATGAATTAATATTAAAAATATTTTTTAAGTAATTAATGTCAGCATCTGCGCTAATAAGTGAAACGTCAATTTTTGTAGTTTTAGTTTTTAAATTTTGTAAACTTACATTTCCCGTCATGTTTAGAGCGTCAAAGAGTGAAAGGTTTATGCTTTCAAAAATTACTTCATCCTTATTTCCGCTTGATTTAAATTCAAAAATTGAATTAGCTTGTGAGGACTTGTTTGGGTGGTAAGGCTCTAATCGGCTTGAAAGGTTAAAGTTGAGTTCAGGTGAAATATTGAATTTTATTGAGCCGTTTAATTTAAGGCCATGATACTCAGGAAGGAGATGATTGTTTATGTCTGGAATTAAACCGGAGGCTGGTACTGAACTGAGATTGATTTCACCTTCAGCGGAGAAATTTTCAGGGCTAAAATTATTTTCTTTAAAAGAAAATCTGGTAATTAAGGACAACAGACCTGTGCTTTTGTCCTGAAAATGCTTTGCTGAAACATCAATAATATAATCATTTCTATTTTTTGTTACTGTAATGTAAGCGTTTACCTCATCAAGGCTGGTGAAGATACCCTGAGAAGTATCTCTATATAGCAGCCTGCCGTCTCGTATGGCTATATTTTCTGGATTAAATGAAAAACTAAAAAAATTATTATCAGCAGGTTTAAGATTAAATGGAAGAGGTTTGTTGATTAAACTGGCCCAGTTTCCATTTTTTATGCCTGATATTGAAAATTCAGGTTTATATAATATAAAAGTTGATGTGACAATCTCTCTCTTTAATAAAGGCAGAAGTTTGATTTTTAAAAGTACATTTTTTGAGGTTAATAGAGCCAGTTTTTTTCCGGGCTCTGTTATACTTAAGTTGTTTATTCTTATACCGGATCCTGTCAGGTTAATATCTGAAACAGTAATCACATAACCGGTTCTGTCCTCAAAAATATCAAAGGTGTATGTAACATAGTATTTCAGGTCTTTGAGTATAAACGAGCCTATGGTTATAATTAATACGGATATGATAATTATTAATGAAGAAATATATAATGATATTGAAAGTTTCTTTGTCATTTTAAATATATTCATTTTTATGAGCGATTCCTAATGACAAAAACATATCATAATGATATTAATTATAACACTAAGATTTTCATAAAAAACATTAATAAAAACATGTCTGGTGATCATGGAACACTCTCTTTTAACTCCGCGCGATATAGTTCTTAAAAATAACGGCATACCTTTTAGTCTTATTACTCACCTTCTTAAAGATGGAAGGACTTATAACCATAATCTCAAAAACGGTTTTGGCTATGATAGCGATCTTAATATTATAAATGAGATGGAAAAAAATATCCCCACACTCACGGCAGAGCAAATAGACAAGAGATCTGCTGCTGATTTTTGCTGTATTTGGCGTTATGATTATCCTGAAAGGGTTTTTGATATATGTGAGATAATAGGAGGCGGCGATAATACGGCACTGCGCCTCCATTATCAGATATCTCCGCAGAGAAGACAGGTGTTTATTGACTATGCAGAAGCTTTAAAGGGCTGGCTGGAAGATATAGCTCCTGATAACAGCTTATATTTCAGGCATGGATCTGAAGACACGGTAAACAAGGTTTATGGCTTTCTGGGAGATAAAGATCCATTAAAAAAATTGCTGGTTGAGAGGACTTATATCGGTCTTTCTTCAAGGTTTTTAAACTGTTCTTTCTGGGGTAGTAATAATCGTGAAAAAGAGGTGAACCTTTTTCCAAATACAGCACAGAAATTATCTGATGACAGTTACCGAAAAATGATGGAATTAGAATCGAGAATCAGTAAAGAAATGGGTAGTAGTGTAAGAAATTTTCTAATTGACGTGGGCGGCTCGTCTGAACCTGCTTGCCATTTTAAATTTATTAGAAGAGTGGATATCCTGGTGAGCAGTATTGGTTGTTTGAAGTGGAGGGGAAACCTTCCTGAAAAGGATGAAAATATTAAAGGAAGAAGAAAAATAACAAAGCTTTTTCTTGATATTCTTGAAAAATACTTAAAAAAAGATAATTATGATGAAAATTATGATTGTGAAACAGAGAAAAAGGTTTTTGAGCTGCTTGGCAAACCTGATGAATTTAAAAGATGGCTGGTTGCTTGTTTGTGGAAGAATATTAAGAACCAGACACAGACTCATTCGTATCCAATGAAAAGATGGGCTGAATTCGTAAGGATTGGAGAAAAGTATCTTGACTCAATAGTTTGATATATATCTATAATTACAATGACAAAAGCCTCTTATTAAAAGTATCCACTTGATCTAGCCCCCAAAAGTCGAGCCATTTTTTGTGATAGCTTAGAGCAAATAAAAGCAGGGTTTCGGTTCTGCCTTTTTCACATAACCATGAGTACCTTTAAAAAAACCTAAAGTTAAAGACACGTGCCATAATCTTAACTTTGTATTTTCGTGAAATAATTTCATGTAACTTCTGGTAATATGAAATTATTTATTTTTAATTTTCAGGATTGTTGCACAGAATAATGAATTGATGTCAGGTGATGTCTGAGCACTGCTGTAAGGTCTGTCAGATCAAGTCCAAACTTTTACGAATCTAGATATTATTTTCTTAAAAGTTTTTTCCCAGTTGGCCGCATGCAGCCATAAGTTCGCTACCTTTACGGGTTCTCATTCTTACAAAAATTGATTTATCCGCAAGCCATTTTGAAAACTCTTTGACTTTCTCATATGAGGGGCTTGAAATGTATGCGCATGAATTTTCGTTGTAGGGGATAATATTTACTCTTGCCTTAAACGGTTTAACAAAGTCAATAAGCTCCTGCGCATCATCATATGAATCATTAATCCCAGACATTAACACATATTCGAATAAAATTGCAGATGAGCTTCGCAAAGGGTAAGAAAGTAAAGCGGTTCTCAGGTCGCTAAGGTCATGTTTCTTATTTATGGGCATTATTTTTGATCTGGTACTATTTACTGCGGAGTTGAGTGACACTGCTAGATTTGGAACCGGATTTAAATTTGAGCTTAATTTTTCAATCTGATCCGGTATACCAATAGTTGAGATAGTAATATTCTTTCGTGCAATATTAAAACAGCGCTGGTCGCTCATGATTTTAACTGCTTTAATTACATTTTCTGTATTGTCAAGGGGTTCACCCATGCCCATAAAAACAATGTTTTTTACATGACTGTTCTTAAGATAAAATTTAGCGTTATACAGCTGACCAACAATTTCTTCAGTGGTAAGGTTTCTGATAAATCCATTTTTACCAGTTTCACAGAAAATACATCCAAAACGACATCCCGCCTGGGATGAAATACAAAGTGTCGTATAATTATTCATTGGTACCAGGACACTTTCAATCTTAAGCCCGTCATTAAGTTTAGTAATGTATTTGCTTGTATTTACTTCATATTCTGTGTTATGAATAATGCCAGGACTTATTGAAATTCTATTCATTATTGCTTTTGCCAGTTCTTTTGAATTAATAAACTCTTTTGCTTTGCTAATATTTTTATTACCATTTTTAAAGATTTCACGGCATATTCCAGCTGCATGAAACTTGCCTTTACCAAACTCATTATTTAAATATTCTGATGTTTTTTCAAATGTATATTCAAGTATTTTCAAGTTTGTGCCTCAAAAAAAGCGATTTAATAATTAACTTTTTGACTAATAAATAATGTCAATGCAGTTGTCTTGCCTGTATGGTAAAAAATATTTTATACATATTAAATAATAAAGTCATGTATACTGTTAAAGTTAAAAATACATACTACCATAATCGCCGAACTATTTATAATTTATCAGGCTTAAAAGAAATGTCTAAGAAAAAGCAGCAGTTATTAGTCACAGCAACTGAGTTGTTTAGAGCACATGGTTTTAGAAGGATAACTATTGATGAGATCTGTAAAACAGCCAATATCAGTAAGATGACTTTTTATAAATATTTTAAAAATAAAGTTGATATTGGAAAAGTTGTTTTGGATACAATTTATAGTCAGGGTAAACTCAGATACTATGAAATGTTAAAACAGGACATTCCTTTTTCCGATAAAATTGAAAACATGCTTTTGATCAGCCGCACCCAGACCCATGCAATTGGACAATCCTTCTTTCTGGATATTACTGATCAGAACTCGCCACTTCTTTCTTATTTTCTTGAAAAGCAGAAAGAAATTAAGGAAATGACAATTGATTTTTGTAAAAATGCTCAAAAGACCGGTCAAATAAGGAAGGATATCAGTATTGATGTGATGATGTTTATGCTTAATAGTCAGTATGAGCAGCTAAATCACCCTGATTTTGTTAAATCTGTTCCTGATGTGGAAGATCGCTGCAGTATGCTGGCGTCACTTTTCTTTTATGGTTTTACCGGGAGCAGTGCCTAGAGAATTTCTATAGGATGATTTAAATATCCTTAGCTATTATCTGATTATCGATTAGTAAGTCTTAATCTTCCTCAATATATCCTGCTGCATGGGGAAGTCCAAAAAGTCCGGGTTCAGTTCTGGGTGCAACAACATCTTCTTTTTCCCAAAACGGTGGAAATCTCAAAAATATGGATGCTCCGGTCAGGGCTAAGGTCTGCAGCATAATAAAAATGATCTGATTGTCATACAGGGCCAGATAGATCAGGCTGAAAGTCATGTTCGGAACATGCGACGTCCATACTTTAAGTTTGATCGATCTGGGAGTGTCGTGTTCGGGAACAACATACACATCCCAGTAGAGGTCCTGCCAGAACCCCATGTAAGCGCTTATTAATATATAGCCCAGTATCCATCTTACCCATAATGGCCAGTCGAATATTCCGCAGAAGTTCCAAATTACAAGGAATATCTGTGCTGTGCAGATGCCCCAGATGAGTCCAAATAGTATTTGTGTGATTAGATAACGCTTTCGATTAAAAGTAAGCGTCATTCTTGCCCATATAATCCAGTAGGCAACGAAAACTAAAATAAAGCATCCAGTTGTCCAGACAATCCATGTCGGGCTGTTTAACTGGTCCTGAGTTACAAATGGACTTTGAAGGATTTTTGTCATTGTCCCGGTAACCCAGGAAAGCATTAAACAGGAACAGAAATAAATCCCGGCCCTGATCCACAATACAACAGGGTTAAAGTCGTTTTGAGGCAAACCTCGATAATTTTTCAGATAAATAATCAGAAGTACAATTAGCAGTATTGCAATTCCTGAAATGAATATATTTAACATGATGTTTCCCTCCTTTTTTTTCAATCTGTACGAAATTATAAGAGTTCAGTCTGTGTTATTTAAGACCGGTTAGTTCATTACTGATTTCCCAGAGTTTTTTCTGTATTTCCAGGGTGTTATATTTTGAATTAACCTGGACAGGTTTCTTCTTTGAGAAGTATTTGCCGGTGATGCTCTGTACTTCATCAGAGGTAGCAAGGTGAATACTGGTTTGAGCGCCTTCTTCAGGTGAAATCAAAAACATATTCAGGATTTTAAGCGCCAAAGATTGATACCATTTTGGATTTTCCCACATATTCCATATTCCGGTTGAAACATGGCCCGGATGCACGGCGTTCACGGTAATATTGGAAGTCTTTAATTTTTCAGCCAACTCCTGGGTGAATAGGATAAGCGCAAGTTTAGATGCCGCATAGGCTTTCATTCCCTGGTATTTTATTTTAGACTGTAAATCATCCAAATTGAATTTTGCCTGTTTGTATGAGTCCGATGAAATATTTATGATCCGTCCCTGTTTGGATTTTTGAATAATCGGAAGCAGGAGATGGGTCAGCAGGAAAGGGCCGAAATAATTGATTCCGATTGTTCTTTCCAGGCCATCCTCTGTCTCAAATCTTTTCAACGAGAAGATACCTGCATTGTTAATCAGAACATCCAGAACAGGGTACTTGGATATAAAGTTTTCTGCAAAGTTACGGATGTTGGATTGAGAAGATAGATCCAGCTGCATGAGCTCAATATTATGTTATTTGTTTTTTTTACAATCTCTTCCAACACCGGTTTAGCCTGCTCCAAATCAATGCATGCCATAATGATTTGCGCACCTTTTTCTGCGATACCTTTTGTAGTATTTCTTCCGATGTCACCGTCTGCACGGTTATCAGTACTGTTTTTCCCCTGCATAATTACAGCCTCTCTGTATTAGCCCTAGAAAATTAAGCGCTCTTTTTAGCTATTGCAGCATTGGGACAGACCCGTGCGCAGGCACCGCATTCAACACAGGTGTCGGCAATCTTATAATACCAGTCAAATTCCTTAATTGATTCAGTTGGACATATCTCCCAGCAGGTTCCGCAAATTATACAGTTGTCTGTTATTAAGTAGGACATGTTAATCTCCTTTAAATGCCCATAAGGCCGGTTTGTATATTTTTGTAATTCTCCATGATTATTGGAAGTGTTTCCCAGTGAATAAGGCATGAAAGCTCGCCTTCGTCAAGGCCCATTAAGATTCTTGACTGTTCATCACCTGTGGCAAATGACATGGTTTTTGTTTCATACACATGAGGAAAAGAGCAGGTACACCAGGCGGATCCTGACAGCCCCTGGACCAGTTCCCCGGTTTTCCAGGTGTAGGCTTTGCAAAGTCTCATAACCCTGTAAGCTTCTGTAACTACCATCACAAGATCAGGTTCTTCGATATCCTCCAACAGGCCCAATGAGGAGATATTTGTGAGGGAAGGAAATGTGTGCGATACCTGCTGGTTGACCTTCTAGAACTGATCTCTTGATTCGTAGCCTCTTTGTTCACCGAGTGTCTGTGACATGCCTCCGTCAAACTCTTCCTTGTCAATTTTTCTGTTTCCGATACCTGCATAAAGAGGCCTCCGCAGAGACTATTTTTATTGGTAATATAAAAAGGTTTTCTTCCTTCTTCCCAGGGCTCAGCAGAAATTGCGCATAGAAATGACATGTCTTCACCATAATCTTCTGCGTTCTCAGGTGTTTCATTACATAATTTAAAAGCTATTACTTTTCTTTTATAGCCCATTTCATTGAATTGTTGTGCGTAGTCTTTATTAATGCTCATAGTCCCTCCAGTATTAAATAATGAATTTAAACCTACACTTCCGATAACATGTCATCAAGATCCATACCCATTTCTTCCATTTGCTCTGAAATTGAATTCCGTGAAACTTTAGGGTATCCCTTTCTCTCGTGCATAGCTCTCAGAGTTCTCTATAATGAACTCAGTCATGCCCTCAGGAGCCTTATTTGCCAGTTCTTTTGCTTCATCATCCCAGTCCATTGTATATACAGGGTCGTCAGATTTTATTTCAGGGTTCTCTGCTTCATTTACATAATCTTCTGTTTTTACACTTTTCTTATTCCAGAAAGGAGAGCCTTCCGGTTTTGTGAAAGCAAGGTTTGCGTTAACATCAATTTTCATGTCGACAAAAAGTTTTGGTATGTAATCTGCAAACTCAATGGGTATCACAACAAAAAGCTGATCCTGTTTGATTCTGTTATTCATCCGGCCGCCAAAATCGCCAAAACTGACTACAATATTTTTCTGATGCCATGGCGATGAGAATAGTTCTCCGCAAAGTGAGGTTCCTATTGCAGTATAAGGCAGGATGCCTTCCTGTGCGACTCTGCAGCACGCAATCTGGTTTGCATTATGAGGGTTTGCGACAACTACGATCCAGTCAACATTTACTCCATCAGGGACTTTATCCAGGGGAGCAGCTCCTATTGCCTTTACCATTCCCGGCGGAAGATTTACCATCCCGGCTTTCAGGCGTGCGGCACCTTCATAAGTAAAAAAACTGCTGGTTGTTGATAAATATTCACCGGACATAATTTCCTGTTTGACCGGCGACATTCCACAGTGAAAAACTCCAACCAGACAGTCATGGTGATTAGCATCAAAGTAAACGGCTTTGTCATTATCCATGGCATGACGAATGATAGTACACGGTTCTTCTTTGATCGGCTCATATGATGGTGGAGGGTCTTCGCGGAAAAGAGTTATGGCAACCGGCTTGCCCCCTGACTTTGCCTTTTTTTATGAGTATTTCAGAAATCACTTTAAGATCAGGCATTGTTTCCTCCATAAATATTATTATTTAATATTTGTAATAAATTTTGGTTTAAACAGGGCAATGATGCTTGGAATGATAAGCAGGGCGCCCAGCATATTGAGAAGAAGTATAATAGCCAGCAAAAGACCCATAAGAGCCTGAAACATGAGCTTTGAAACAAACCAGAAAACAATTCCACAAACAAGTGTGGTAGCAATATAAACTATGGCTTTACCGGTTGTGCCCAGTGCGATACTTATTGCGTTTTCCAGAGAGTTGCTTAATTTATATTCTTCAATTATTCTGCTCACAAGGTAAATGCCATAATCGACACCAAATCCGATGCCGACTGAAGCAACCGGGAGTGTGGCTGTTGTCAGAGGAAGAGGTGGATTGTTAAGAACCATAAAAGAAAATGCGAGTACATTAGAAAGGATGAGAGGGATAGTGATAATGAGTCCTGCAAAAAATGATTTAAAAATAAATGCACAAAGGAAAAAAACAGTTGCGATTGCTATTATAAATGTCCAGATCTGATAAAGGGTCAGCGTTTCATTAATTCCAGCCTGTACCCCAACTGCTCCGCCAGCCAGTCTGTAGTGGACAGTGGGGACTCCCTCGGGAAGTATCTTTTTCAGGGATCGGTTGTTCTTTTTCTCTAAAAAATCCATCAACCCAGTAAATAAATTTATCAAAACCATGACGTTCAATATCACTTTTTCTTTTTCCAAAAGGTGAATAGTTTCGAATGTACTCATTTATTCGGTCAATTACTATTTTAATTGTTTCTGAGGTTTTGTCACGGCAGTAAATAACAACATTTGTTTTGCTGTCGCTTGCATCTACATACATATCCCATGTGCCCGGACCTGCCTGATCAACAATACTCCGGTAAATTGCTTTCAGCTTGTCATCGTTCTTTGGAGTAAAATAGCAATTAAAATCATTGTCTCTCATCATTTGATTATATGTCGGTATCGCAGAAAGGTAGGACATCGGGAAAATTACACGCATGTCAGGCGTTTTAGACATGTAACGCATAAAGCTAAGCACATCACGGATTACAGTAGTGTCAGCAATAGCCATATTTCCTTCACCTTCAATTATAACATATAAAGGATTGAGCATTGGCATGGCAAAAGTAAGTCTGAATGAGTCGACATTATATCTGTGCCATGGCCACAAGACTTCTGACCCAGGCAGGGAATTTCCAATAGTAAGATCATTAAGATTAAAACTTCCCCACACAAGTAATATGAAAGAGATTATAAGCACGGGATACTTTCCCCAGTTGAAAACCCAGGTAGCTGTTTTCTGCAGCAACTTGTCAAGGAATCCTTTTTCAGGTTTTGATGTTTTAATAGGCAGATATGAAAGCAGGATCGGAACAAGTATCATAGCAATTATTACGGTCGCAAAAGCCCAGAAAGCGCATGACAGACAGATTTTTTGTAAAATTGGAATTGGAGTAAGTGCAATTACGATGATTCCCGATGCATCAGTAATAATACCTGCAAAACCAGGCGCAAAAAGTTTTTCAATTACGCTTTTGCATGATGTTTTAACATCTCCTATCTTTTGGGCTTCCTCAGTATAGCGCTTTATTACCTGTACAGAGTGTGACGCTGCCATGGCAGCGATAAGAAAAGGAAAGACTAGAACCAGTGGGTCAAGATTAAAACCAAGCAGACTTAGAAAACCAAGACCCCATATTGCGCTTACAGCAGCTGCGATGACAGGAAGGAGCATGCCTCGTTTTGACCTGAAATAAATATAAAGCATAATCATAATTGCGATAATTGTAAAAACAAGCACTTTTAAAACATCATTTATGTAACTGTCAATATACCCCAGATGCATTGGCTCGCCGGCAATTGCTATGATATGATTTTCGTCTTCATATTTATTTCTGAGTACTTTTAGCTCTTTAAAGCAGGTGTTGTAATCTATCTCATCCTCAAAAAAATCTACGGTTATGAGTGTTTTTTTACTGTCCATGGATACAATTCCAGGATAGGCCATGGGACTTGAATAGACATTAGATTTTAGCTTCTTAATTTCTTCCGGAGATTCAGGAACCCTTGGATACATAATGGACTTTATTGACATCCCCCAGGCAGTCATCTTTATGTTTCTTTGATCTTATTACTGGCAAGACTCATTATCTTGTACCGGTCTACAGCATGGAAGCGCAGCAGATCTTTACTTATTGATCTTACAATATTTAAGGTTTCATTGTTGAACACATCATCATACTTGCCTCCGTCCGCTTTATCACGGACCTGTACCATAATGTATACCTGATTGGCGCCACCGAAAACATTTCGTATTTCATTGTGAAGGTTTACATAGGCGTGATTTTTTGGAAGAAGATCATTAAAATTTGTTTTTATAGTAAGTTTTGTAATGGTCTGATAGAGGAAAAAGGCTGTCAGCAGTATTATTGCTATAAGGAAAAAAAGGCGTTTTTCAATTATTAGATCTGCAAATCGTTTCATAATTAATTTCCGGCATTGATGCGCTTTGTACTCATTGATTAATAAAGTAGAGTTTAAATATAAATTCTATTTGTATAAACCTTATTCAGTTCCTCCACCAAACTCAAGTGCTTTAGGCATTTGGAAAAAATCCATGGCATATGAAAGGCCAGATTTAAATTCCCAGGTTTTTCCTCCATCCTTAGAATGTATGACGGTTCCTGCGCCCCCTGTTATCCATCCCTGCTGAGGGCTGGAGAAATAGACATCTCTTAATGGCTGTTTTGTTTTAATTATGTTTTCATCATATTTCCATGTAATACCAGCATCCTCAGAAACAAGATAAGCCCCTTTATCACCGACAGCCCAACCCAGCATATCCTTAAGGTGAATAGTATACAGGGTAAGGTCTGTAACAGGAGGTATCCGGTTCCAGGTTGATCCACCGTCATTTGTAGTGATTATTGTCCCATCGATACCGCAGGCCCACCCTTTTTTTTCGTCAGAAAAGAAAACACCAAAAAGTGAAGGGGGGGGGTCTTCGAGGATCTCTTCAAAAGATTCGCGCTCGAAAGACTCTGGTGTCTGTTTGGACCAGGTTTCTCCGCCGTCATCTGTATGCAGGATAAGACCACGTTCACCCACTACCCATCCTATGTTTTTGTCCAAAAAAACAATATTATTCAAAGCTTTATTTGTGACTTTTGTCTGTCTGTCCCAGGTTTTTCCTCCGTTTTTAGTGTGTAGAACAGTTGTCTCCTCTCCAGCAGCCCATCCGTAATTATTATCTACAAAGCAGATGCTGAAAAGATTTTTATCTGTTCCTGAATTCTGTTTTATCCAGTTTTCTCCTCCATCTGTTGTGTGAAGAATTGTTCCGCTTATACCCACCAGCCAGCCGGTTTTTTCGTCAATAAATGATCCGTCACATATTATGTCATTTTTTATTTCAGATGTCTGTTCTGTCCAGGTAGAACCGTTGTTTGATGAATGATAGATGGATCCATATGCCCCGGTTAACCAGATATGATCATCATCCGGTGCAATGACACCATGGACGTTTTCAGAGGTTATTATCTTTATTTCAGGCATACTTATCTGCTGTTCTGACCGTGAGCACCCATAACCTAAAAGAATCAGGCAGAGTAAGGTTATGATACTGATATTTTCATAATATTTTTTTATGGAAATATATTTTCTTGTATATTGCATGTTTTTAGTCCGTTAATATGTATCCTGTAAATTGCTCAGATAAAATATCTTAGGACTCACCTTATGCCCGATTTTATCGACTTTTATGGTGGTATGACCGGAGTGTGTCCGCTGGAAATCCTGTAAAACGTTTGCAGCCATAAAATTCTTTATTTCACCATTTTCCATTTTAAAATCCTGTGTAGGCTGCATAAAACATTTCCAGAACCTTCCCAGTTCATCATATATTTCCTGCCAGTGTATTATGTAGGTTTCCGGATCAATGTACCAGATTCGTTTGCTGTAAATATAGTCGGGATCCTTATTTACAACTTCTACTACATAAGTATTGCAGCGTTCAAAGGTATATCCGTTTGCCAGGCTCTGACCGGCTATCCGCTTTATATTATTTACATCCTGATGCCGCGCAAGGAGCAGTTCTTTTTTTCCTTTGTAGGAATAGGTGTTTGCTGAAAGATAACCGTCCCACATGTTTCCGTCATCATAGATCATATCTGTTCCGTCAAGCGCATTTGTCCGTTCAGCCTGTGACATTCTCTGGATGCGACGGTACTGGGCAAAGAACATGTAAGAGGAATATGGTTTTGTTTCATCAATAAAGCGCATGGAAATAAAACGGGTATTATTGTTCTCCGCAGGAAGGTTGACATGTAAAAACTGACCCTTATGATATCCTTTCGGATTTTTTAAAATTGCCGGTTTTGGGTCAACTTCTACGCGGTGAATAAAATACATTTCGGTAAACTCCTGGTCTGACATACGGTCGGTTCTTGCCTTTGGATCAATTACAGGACCCCGCCATATCATTTTATAGGTATCACCACGTGTCTGGAAATCCATGTTATAGGCAAGCTCAAGCCCTGTTTTAGGCGAAGGGAAGGGGAACCCGGCGATTTCTGTGGTATTTAAAATAACCCCGTTTTCATCTGTTTTGACTAGCGGGGAATATTTTTTTGTTGCTTCAATCATTCCCTTTGTTTCTATGATCTGTTTATAGGGAACAATGGTAAAAGATAATCCTTCAGGAGGCGCACCCCATTTGTCGGGGTCTTTATATATGCCGACATAAGATTCAGGCATAAATTCGGCAACTTCATCAATATTGCTTTTGTCAATTTTCTTCCCAGCCCAGGTTTTTTCCCATGTCCTTACCTTGGCCAGTTCTTCAGGAGAATATGCAGAAATCGGAAAGACGACTTCAGCTGCAATTGAAATCAAAGGGAAGAGAAGAATTGTTGCAGCTATGAGCAATGGAAAATATTTATTAGTTATCTTTTTAAATCTCATTTGTTTAACCTCCAAAAATATATATTATTTAGAATTCATAACGTAAACGTAAGAACAAATAATCTGCGCTCGGTATCGATCCGTCTCTCTCTAACCCATTCTTTATGGTCTTGTGCTGCGCCATAAGCTACATATCCGATGTCTGCACGCCAGTGTATTCCAGGGAAGATATATGCCAGCACAGGTATTGCCATCCATTTCCCGGTTCTAAGATGATAGTTTCCAGTGAAGACAAACACAAAACTCATGTCACGAAGGCCCTGCATCATAAACACTGTAACCACATCATTGCTGGAATTTTCCCTTGTAATAATTCCTGGAAGCAAGAACAAGTTCTTTGTCATGGTTGAAAACTTTTTCCCAGCCGTAGGTGATGTTTGATTCCAGCATCAGGTTGTTTACCACGTTTTTTGTAAACCAGGGGATGTTCCATTTTTTATTACACTGGATTGCCACGCCAAGGATATCCCGCTTTGTCCAGCCATCAACTGCTCCACCCCTCCCATTCTGCTCTCCACTCGCTTTATTAAGCGGGCGTCCGATTTCATAAAACCATTCGAGTCGCCAGACAGTGTCCCAAAGTTTGTGTGAATAGTACTGTGCTGTTCCGCCGACAGTCTGATATCTTTTATAATAGAAGACTTTGTCAGGATAATCATCCCAATCTGATTCATCTACACCGGGGAAACATACAACGTTGCAAAGTCCCCGACTTTATAAGGATTTGCGACAGGACCATCATCCCGGGCATTCCAGTAAAGCAGTGTCCAGTCAA
>PVMK01122742.1_pt1 | contig 14079 bp, 13 predicted proteins | sample 1853481 | NCBI WGS metagenome assembly PVMK01 (sample SAMN08533507, study PRJNA380276) | Marine sediment metagenome, whole genome shotgun sequencing project. | reverse complement strand
TTCAGGACAGCGGCTTGTCCTGGCTGTTGCTCATCGAAGGCGTCATCGAAGTCTGTAATGAGGAGGGCGAGTGCCGCGTGCACGACGAGCCCGGAAAACTCATCCGCATTACGCCTGCCGGCGACGTGGGCAATCCCGTCAAATGGGCGAGCCTCCCGGACAAACAAGCAGCGCCGTTCAATACCGCATTTCCCTTCATGGTCGCCGCGCCGCTGATCGATCCTGACCCCATCTTCACACCCGACTACGTCATCCTTGGTAACTTCCCCGATAAGCAGGAAGCCAGCGAGCCAAAGAAGAAGGTCAAAAAGGCCAAGAAGAAGAAAAGGGTGAAGAAGGCCAAGAGGAAACGTAAATCCAAACCCCGGGCCAGCTCGACACCCAGCTTTGGCATAACGATTGGCATCGGCGGCGGGATTGGCCGCGGCCGCGGTCGCCGTCGTCGGCATAACGACTAGTAACCACGCGCGGCCCGCCCGTTCGGGCGCGCTTTGACGCCACAGCGCTCACGCGACGGGCGCGAGACGTCGCGCGTAAGTGTTATAGAGCGGCGCCAAGTTATCCCAGCCAAGCGACCGACACGCCTCCAGAGCCTTTTGGGCACCGGCCGCGTCCTTGGTGCTGCGCGCGATCAAGAGCTGATGATGCGCCCTCTCAAGATTGCGAAAGTTTTCCGAAACCGCAACGGCCTCATCGCCAAGAAGGGCAAAGATGCGTTCAGTCCGGTCCTTGCCGCGGAACAAAACCGCATCGATCTCCAGGAAGGCAAACCCTTGGACTGCTTTCATTGTTCGCTCACCGACGATAATGGGGACCTTGTATGTCTTCGTGGCCTCTTCCAAGCGCGAGGCCACATTCACGACGTCTCCCAGGATCGAATAATCGAAGCGTTCGGGTGAGCCCACGTTGCCGACGCAGCATTCACCCGTATTCAGTCCGACACCGATGCGCACAGGCTTGTGCGTATTGCCGCGGCGGCGCGCCTCAGCCGCCCAATCTTCATTCTGGATCTGCAAACGGGAGATCATACCAAGTGCTGCGCGTGCTGCATTGCGAGCGTGCTCGGCGTCGAGCAGCGGCGCGTTCCAGAATGCCATCACCGCATCGCCCATGAATTTGTCGATGGTCCCTCTCTGCGCCAGGATCACCTCAGATAGCGGCGTAAAGAGCTCATTGACAAAGCGCACCAGCACTTCAGCACTCATACCTTCCGAAATCTTGGTAAAGCCGCGCACGTCCGCGAACAAAACCGTCACTTCGCGCATCTCGCCACCGAGTTTCAGCTTGTCCGGATTGCGAGCGAGTTCCTCGACTAAGGGCGCAGCCACGTAGTGGCTGAATGCATGGCGCACGCGATTGCGGTCCCTCTCGGTTTGAACGTAGTTATCGAGCGAGGTTGCGAGATAGAGCAGGACGACGGCAAGCGATGGGTATACGGGATCAAACAGAAAACCAGCCTGCGTAAAGGCAAACCAGGACGCCGCGAATACGGCCCCTATTGTCACCACGCCCAAGATTGCTGCCATAGCTGCGCCGAAGTGATAAACCAACCAAGCAATAGCAGCGCCTACCACAACAAGAAAAAGTAGCTCTGCTCCTGTTGCGTAAGCGGGCCGGATGAGGTGGTCGCCCGACAACATCTGCTCCAAAGCTTGGGCGTGGATCTCCACGCCAGGCACAGCGGGGCCAAGCGGTGTCGCCCGCAAATCGAGGAGGCCCACTGCACTCGTACCAATCAGTATGTGCCGTCCCGCCACCTCTTCAGGGCCAAAGGAACCATCCAAAATTCGGTGCGCCGGGATGTAGCGCTTCGGGTCGTGCCGCGTGAAGCGCAGCCAGAGTTCGCCACTGGCGTCTGTGGGCAGCACGATGTTTCCCACCCGCACCGTGTCAATGCCCGTCCTCTCGCCGAATGACCAAACGCCGCTGCCGCCCGACGAGCGCACAAAGACGGTCGTCTCTCCCAGCGCGAGGCGCAGGGTTTCAAGTGGCAGCGAGGGATAGAGTGTGCCGCCTATGGAAAGCAGCAAGGGTGCGCGGCGAACGATCTGATCGCGCACGGGGATCCAGTTGACGGCACCAAGCCCAGGCGCGCGTCGACTAAGCGCAGGCAGACTGCCGACGCCGCCAGCGAAGCTGGGGACAAAATCTTCCGGGTCATCGCCCGCGAAAGCGAAACGCGCACGTACGGGCCCCGGCATACCCCCGCTGGCGTTCTCCGCCGCAAAACCAAGAACCACCGGTGCCGCCGCGATGGCCGCAGCGAGTTGTTCATCGTTAGATGGAAGCGTTGCAGCCTGGCTTATCAGCGGCACGAGCTCGGGCACATCGGAAAATAGTTTGGCAAACTCACCGGCCGAAAGACGATCAGGCTCGGCAAGAATTAAATCGATGCTAATCGTGCTGACGCCCGCCTGCGTCAGATTATCGATGATCGTGGCAAGCTTCGTTCTGGGCCACGGCCACTGACCGACGCGCGTCAAAGACGCCTCATCGATATCAACAATGCGGACAGGAAGTGTGGGATCGATGGCGCGTGGCGACACCGCAAGGTAGGTGTCGAAGACGGACTGACGCAGGCTTGCGACGGGTCCCGGGTCGGCGATGCGCAGCGCGGCTGCCAGAACCAGAAAGGCCGCCGTGAGGACGAAATGAACGGACAGACCTCGCACGTCCATACCTCCTGGGTGAACAACGCTTGGTTCGCATCAATCGGGCCGCATTCCCGCGCCCCTCACAGTGCCTTTTGCATGTCGCGCACAAAGGCGGTTAGGCCATCGAGGCGCTCACGCTTTAAACGTTCCGCTGACAGGATGGCCTGCAATCCGGCAAGCGATTTTTCGATGTCGGCGTTGACGATCACGTAGTCGTACTCAGGCCAGTGGCTGATTTCGGCGGAGGCATCCGCCATTCGCCGTTTGACCACGTCCTCGGAATCTTGGGCACGCGCACGCAAGCGCTCCTCTAGCACCTCATGCGACGGCGGCAGCACAAACACGCGCACCACGTCGTGCTTCATCTTTTCCGAAAGCTGCTGTGCGCCCTGCCAATCGATGTCAAACAGCACGTCGCGCCCTTCCGCGATCGCCGCCTCAACGGGCGCACGGGGTGTGCCATAGGCGTTGTCGAAGACGCGGGCCCATTCGAGCAACTCGCCCTCATCGCGCATCCTTTCAAAGGTTTCTGCGTGGATAAAGTTGTAGTCACGTCCATCGACCTCGCCGCGTCGCGGCGTCCGCGTCGTTACCGACACCGACGCTGAGATTGAGCTATCCGTTTCAATTAGCCGGCGCGCGAGCGTCGTCTTGCCTGCACCTGAGGGCGAGGACAGCACCAAAAGAAGTCCCCGCCTATCGATTTTCGGCCCGTCTGCGGTCATAGGCTTACGTCCATCGGCCTGTGAATGGTCTGCGATTGGATCACTCGATGTTCTGCACCTGCTCTCGCATCTGATCGATCACGGTTTTTAGCGCAAGACCCGCGCGCGTGATTTCCACGTCGTTCGCCTTGGAACATACGGTATTCGCTTCACGGTTGAACTCCTGCGCCAAGAAATCGAATTTGCGGCCGACAGCGCCATCGTCCTTTAGCAGATCATGCGCCGCGCCGACGTGGGCGCTCAAGCGCTTCAGTTCCTCTTCGACGTCGGCGCGCGTAGCAATGAACACGGCTTCTTGATGCAGGCGTTCTGGATCGAGGCCATTGCTTGCTTCGAGGAGTCGGGAAATTTGTTCCTTGAGGCGTGCTTTGACCGCTGCCGGAGTACGTGCCGGTGAACACTCAATCACGTTGACGAGCCGGTCGATCTCGACGAGGTGGGCATTCAGGACCTTGTTTAGCCGCTGCCCTTCCGCTGATCGTGCACCGACGAGTGAGGCAAGCACCTCATTTAAATGGTCAAGTATAGCCTCGGAACGAGCGGCGGTCTCCTCAGACTCCTCCTCTTCCTCGCTCAATTCCAGAACGCCTCTGATGCCGATGAGACCGTCCGCGCGCGGCAGCGCGCAGCCCGTCAGCTCGCGGATGCGATCGGCCGCCTTCACCACCTCGGCCAGCGCCTCCTCATTGATACGGATTGCCTGCCCCCCTTCGCGGCGGTTGACACTAAGCGACACCGTCACGTTACCGCGCACAAGGTGTTTTGCCACGGCTTCGCGGATTGCCGGCTCCAGAGATTCATAGCCGTTCGGTAAGCGCACCCGAACATCAAGCCCACGGCCATTCACACTGCGCAACTCCCAATGCCAGGCCGCTGTGCCAAGCGACCCGTCGGCGCGCGCGAAGCCAGTCATGCTCTTCATCGTCATAGTGCCTTCCAAGATCCTTCGGGACGACTTTTAGAGGAGGCCGAAATCTAACGGCAGCGGCCCGGACCAACAAGGCAGCGCTTGCGACGGCCTTCAAGTGGTGTGACCACACTGAGGCACGCTGGACACGTTATCTGGCTGGCTTGCGCACGGGAAGCGGTATGGGAGAGGCCGTGCCGGCCGATCCCGCGTTGAGAACTTGCGGAGCTGCGAAGGACTCTGCCGTGGCGGCCCTAGCCGCGGCCGCCCTCCTCCCGCGTTCCACCTTACGCCAATTGGATACGGCGGCGTTGTGCTGGGTCAGCGTCGTGGAGAAGGCGTGACCGCCCGATCCGTCAGCAACGAAGTAGAGTTCTTTTGTTTCCGCTGGTTTGAGCGCGGCATCAATGGCGGAGCGACCTGGGTTGCAGATTGGCGTCGGTGGTAAACCCTTTATTTGATAGGTGTTATGTGCCGACTGCTGCCGAAGATCGGCACGCGTGATGGGACGCCCTAAACGACCCTGGCCGCCAGCGATACCATAGATGACGGTCGGATCGGACTGCAGCCGCATACCCGTGCGCAGGCGGTTCATAAAGACACCGGCAACGCGGCTACGCTCATCGGGACGGCCTGTCTCCTTCTCCACGATCGAGGCAAAGATGATGGCCTCTTGCGGGCTCTTCAACGGCAGATCCGCTTGGCGATTCGCCCACGCCAGAGCCAGATAGCGCTGCATCTCCACCTGCATACGCTCCAGCAGCTCTTGGCGCGCCATGCCCTTGGAGAAACGATAGGTGTCAGGGAGCAGCGAACCTTCCTGAGGGATGTCGGTGATTTCGCCGTCCAGGTCGGGCTCGCCGCGCACGCGCTCCACGATCTGCTGGCTGGTCAAGCCTTCAGGAATGGTAAGTTTCAATAGGATGCCCTTGCCTCGGACCAGTGTGTTGAGCACATCGGCCATGCTGGCATGTTTCTTAATCGCGTATTCGCCCGCCTTAAGTTCGACGGGGCTATCACTGAGCGCATTGCGCAAGAGGTAACTAGCAATGAATGTCCAGCGGTTGGAGATGATCCCTTGCCGCTCCAGTCGCGTCGCAATCTCGATGCGCCCCTCCCCTTTAGGAATGGCGACAACACGAGAGACCGGCAAAGGTCCCGCGCTTTCGAACTGGTGATAGAGCAGTGCGCTCAAGGCACCGACCACCACCATGATGACAAGAAGCAGCGTGAGCACACCGCTGACAAAGCGGATCAACCCGCCCGCTGGTGGCGGCCGCACTGGCTCGTGATTCCCATCTGGGCGCATTGGCGCACGCGAGGGCTCGAGCAACTCCGCGGGGCTACGCGGGCGCACACCAGCTTTGTGAAAGACTGGCTCCTGCCGCGGAGGGCGGGTATTTCTCATGGGTCCGTTCAGGTTCACCGGCGCGGTCGATCTCGCCCGGCATGTGTGGGTATATTGCCCCGACCCTATCGGCAAATGTGGCAAAAGCGCGAAACGAACTCGGGTATTTACCGGCACTGCAGAGCTAAGTGGCCAATACGCCTCAGATAACGCGGCGCAGAACTAAGGACGCGTTGGTTCCGCCGAAACCGAATGAGTTCGTCAACACCGTGTTGATCTCGCGCTCCTTTGCCTCGTGCGGCACCAAGTCGATAGGCGTGTTGACCGACGGATTATCGAGGTTGAGGGTCGGCGGTACAATATTGTCGCGGATTGCGAGCACCGAGAAAATCGCCTCGATGGCGCCCGCAGCTCCAAGGAGATGACCGGTCGCCGACTTGGTCGAAGACATCGCAAGCTTGCCGCTCGCGTTGCCGAACAACCGCTCACTGCACGCAACTCGATCTCATCGCCCATCGGCGTGGATGTGCCGTGCGCGTTCACATAGTCAATATCGCTCGCTTCGATCCCTGCTCGGTTTAGCGCGGCCCGCATACACCGACTGGCGCCGTCGCCGCTCTGTTCCGGCGCGGTGATGTGAAAGGCATCGCCAGACATCCCGTAGCCTACGACCTCGGCGTATATCTTGGCGCCGCGCGCCTTGGCATGTTCCAGTTCCTCCAGCACCACGATGCCGGCCCCCTCGCCCATGACAAACCCATCGCGGTCCTTATCGTAAGGCCGGGACGCCTGCGTGGGGCGATCATTGAAGCCAGTCGACAGCGCGCGGCAGGCGGCGAAGCCGGCAATGGAGATGCGGCAGATCGGCGACTCGGTGCCGCCTGCGACCATAACGTCGGCGTCTCCCAACGCAACGAGACGGCTCGCGTCACCAATCGCGTGCGAGCCCGTAGAGCAGGCCGTAACGACCGAATGGTTGGGCCCCTTCAATTGGTGCCTGATTGAGACATGACCCGAGGCGAGATTTATCAGGCGCCCGGGAATAAAGAATGGGCTGACACGGCGCGGACCCTTTTCATGAAGAAGAAGCGCCGTCGCGGCGATGCCGGCCAGACCACCGATGCCGGAGCCTATAAGGACGCCGGTCCGTTCTTGCTTTTCGCTCGTGTCCGCCTTGTAGCCGGCATCGGCCAGTGCCTGTTCGGAAGCGGCCATGGCGTAGACGATAAACTCATCGACTTTGCGCTGCTCCCTGGGTTCCATCCAATCGTCGGGATTGAATTTGCCCTCAGATGTTTCGCCGCGCGGAATAAGGCACGCGATCTGACAGCTAAGATCGGAAACGTCGAATTCCTCGACGCGACGCGCGCCATTAGCGCCGGCAAGCAATGCCGACCAGGACGACTCGACACCACATCCAACGGGAGAAACGATGCCAAGTCCTGTAATGACGACGCGACGCATTCTTGTCCTTCGGAAGTTTGCTTCAGCCCGCGTTCCGTTCAAGCGCAGCCACGGTTTGCGCGCGTGCGCCCCGCAGACAAGCCGCGATCTTGACCTCCTGTGTGCGCGCCATTTGCCACGCCGACAGGAAAGTCAGCCCGCATCACGCAGCGCTGGCGTTCTTCTCGAGGAACTTCACCGCATCGCCAACGGTCAGGATGTGCTCGGCGGCGTCATCGGGAATTTCGCAGCCAAACTCCTCCTCGAAAGCCATCACGAGTTCGACCGTATCCAAACTGTCGGCGCCCAGGTCATCAATGAAGCTGGCGTTCTCGGTGACCTTCTCGGCCTCCACACCCAAATGCTCCACGACAATCTTTTTCACGCGCTCCGCGACATCGCTCATCGTCTTCCCTCGTGTCGTTTGCTCTTGGCAATCTGAATTCAAGTTGTTGTTGGGGTTACCCGCGGTCCGGCCATCCTTCTTGCACAGTTCCGAGGGCTCGCGACTGGCGGCCGCTGAAACGACGCGGTTATCCCCACTCTTCGCCCGCCGAGCACCGCTCGAATCTACGGCCCGTCTGGGCCGGCACCGTAGCGTCGCAGCGCGAAAACCGTCCGGCTCGTTAACACAATTCACTGGGCTTGGCCAGCACCCCAGGGCGGCTGTCACCTGCCATGTGGAGGCCCTGAAAGCCGGGCCGATACAGGCAAGAGGTGGATGAGACGGCGTTGTTTACCATGCGTGTTAGACCATCGCCATGCCGCCATTGATATGAAGCGTCTGGCCGGTGATATAGGCCGCCTCCGCGCTCGCCAAATAAACGGCACCGGCAGCGACCTCTTCAGGGGTGCCAAAACGCTGTGCCGGGATCATCTTGCCGATTTCCTGGTCTGCTTTTCGTTGAGGGCATCCGTCATGGCGGTCTGAATGAAACCCGGCGCGATGCAATTTGCGGTAATGCCGCGGGGTGCCACCTCGCGGGCCAGCGACTTCGTCATACCGATGACGCCGGCCTTCGAGGCGGCGTAATTGCCTTGGCCTGGATTGCCAAAGACACCCGATACTGACGCGATGTTGATGATGCGCCCGAAGTTCGGCCTGGCGCGCAGCATGGCGCGGGCCGCAGCGCGGCAGAGCATGAAAGTCGAGGTCAGGTTGACGGCGATCACATCATCCCACTGGTCGTCTTTCATGACCATGAAGAGATTGTCGCGGGCGAGACCAGCGTTGTTCACCAGAATGGAAAGACCTCCCATCTTGGCGACCGCCTCGTCAATGAGTTTGGCGACGGCTGCACGGTCTGCCAGATCGCAGGGCAACACATGAACGCGGTCCCCAAGTTCCTTGGCAAGCGCCTCAAGTTTGTCGCTCTGCCTTCCTGAGATGGCGACGGTTGCGCCCGCAGTGTGGAATGCGCGAGCGATCGCACCGCCGATACCGCCGGTTGCTCCGGTAACAAGGGCCGTCTTGCCCGAGAGGTCGAACATGGCGTTTCCTTAGACTTCTAAGTGTTGAGTTGATCCAGCGCAGCGTCGACCTCGGCCGGCGTGCCGATGCTGATGGCGTTGAGAGTTTTTTCCGTTCGCTTGACCAGGCCTGCGAGGACCTTGCCGACGCCGACTTCGTAGATGTCCGTGACACCGTTGGCTGTCATGTAGGTAACACATTCGCGCCAGCGTACGGTGCCTGTCACTTGTTCTACAAGCCGCATCTTGATCTCTGCCGGGTCCGTGACAGGCTCTGCAATCACGTTTGCAACGACTGGGACAATAGGCACCTGAACATCGATACTTGCGAGCGCCTCAGCCATTGCATCGGCAGCAGGTTGCATCAGCGCGCAATGGAACGGCGCGGAGACCGGCAAGGGCACGGTGCGGCGCACACCGAATTGCTTTCCGACTTCCAGCACGCGGTCGAGGGCCGATTTGTCGCCGGAAAGCACGACCTGCAAGGGCTCATTGTCATTGGCAATCTGACACACATTACCTTGCGCGGCTGCTTGGGCTACTTTCCGTGCAACATCGATCCCAACGCCGAGCAGTGCGCTCATTGCGCCCTTCCCCACTGGCACGGCGGCTTGCATGGCTTGACCTCTGAGCTTCAACAGCCGCACAGCATCGGCGAGCGAAAACGCGCCAGCAGCGGCAAGAGCGGAATACTCGCCCAGTGAGTGACCTGCAACGAACTTGACCTTGCCCTTGAGAGAGAAACCCTTCTCCTGCTCCAGGACGCGCATGACTGCCATCGACACCGCCAAAAGCGCTGGCTGCGCGTTCTCGGTGAGCGTAAGCGTCTCCTTGGGGCCCTCCCACATAATCTGCGACAGATTCTGCGACAGGACCGCGTCGACCTCCTCGAAGACCTCACGCGCTGCGCCATAGGCCTCAGCCAGCTCGCGCCCCATGCCAACGTCCTGGCTGCCCTGCCCTGGAAATACGAATGCGACCGCCATCCGTTTTCGTCCTTATTTGGGAATCGTGAGCGGCTGGCCAGAAGAAGACAAAGGGGCCGCACGCGCCGCTTTAGCCACGCCTCCCAGCGGTCTGTCAAGCCAGCAGACCCCATTGGTCCCGGCCCGGCCCGGCAGAGACCGCTGCCACCTGAGCCCTGCTTCGCCTCTTGCCGCGAGTGGAATATAGCGTATAAAGCGCCACTTACCCGCTCCGGCTGGAGGCTGAAGGGGAGTCCGCGGCAGCGCGGCAGGGCTTTAAGGCCCGTCTCCCAGTGTCTTCGCTCTCATGGGTGACCTGATTGGGCCTTTCTCGGGGTCCGTAAGGGGCTTTGCGCCGGAGCACTTGGACAACCGAACGAAAGGCTGAACGCATGCCACTCTATGAGCATGTCTTCCTGGCGCGCCAGGACGTCTCGAACGCTCAAATCGAGGCACTCACCAAGGAATACACAGCCCTCATCGAAGAAGGTGGCGGCAAGGTCACCAAGAGCGAGTACTGGGGCCTTAAGTCCCTGGCCTATAAAATCAAGAAGAGCCGCAAGGCGCACTTCTCTCTTCTGAATATCGATGCACCACACGACGCCGTCGCTGAGATGGAGCGGCGGATGGGACTGTCGACCGAGATCCTTCGCTTCTTGACGCTTAAGGTCGACGAGCACGAGACCGAGCCCTCGGTCATGATGCGCAAGGGTGATCGGGACGACCGGCGCGATGGTGGTCGCGGCTTTGGCGGCCGTGGCGGCGGTGGCTTCCGCGGTGGCGGTGGCTTCCGCGGCGATCGCGATTCGGGCAGGCCGCGTCCGCCGCGTGGTGATCGAGAAGGCGGCGAGCGTCCGCCACGGCCCCCCCGCGAAGAAAAAGACGCACCCGCTTCTGCACCCGCACCCGCTTCTGCACCCGCAGCCGCACCTGCAGTTGAGGCCAAGCCCAGCGCAGCGCCCAGCAAAGAATCGGAGGCATAAGTCATGGCTGAGATCGCATCGGGTGGAGGACGCCGCCCCTTCCATCGCCGCCGTAAGACGTGCCCCTTTTCAGGCGACCATGCTCCAAAGATCGATTACAAGGATGTGCGTCTGCTGGGACGGTATATATCGGAACGAGGCAAGATCGTTCCAAGCCGCATTACAGCCGTTTCGGCCAAGAAGCAGCGTGAGCTGTCGCGGGCCATCAAGCGGGCACGTTTCTTGGGGCTGTTGCCCTACATCTTGAAGTGACGAGCCCAGTTTGACGTGACGAGCCCAGTTTGACGTGACGAGCCAAGTGTTCGACCTCCGGGTCTGACTTCATTCACGGGTTGGGACGAAGGGGCAGTTGTCCCCGTCTCTAACCGCTAGAACGCGGGACAGCTTTTCTGATGCCGTACAAACTCCTGATCGCACTCGGCGCCGGCCTTGTTTCGGCTACAGTGTTCGCGTCCGCGACGACGGGCCCGTTGCTCGTGCGCATTGTGCTTTTTCTTTTGACGCCGCTTGCGCTTTTTTTGGCGGGGCTTGGCATTGGGCCCCTGGCGGCGGCCATCGCCGGTATCGCGGGAACAGCACTCGTTTTTGCCGCAGGCAGTAGCACGGCCGCACTCATTTTTGCCGCGAGCCAGGCGTTGCCCGTGGTCGTGCTCGCGTACCTTGCCTCTCTCAATCGACAGTCTCCCGGCCAGACGGAATGGTATCCAATCGGCCGAATCGTGCTTGCCGCAGCACTGATGGCGGCCGTCTTTTCGATGCTCACACTGTTCCTACTGGGTGGGGACGTCGAGACGTTGCGCGCGACATTGCGAACCATGCTGGAATCCTTCATCCAGACAGAACTCGCCAAGATACCCGACGCCCCTGTCCTGGGTTCCAAGGAGATCGACGAGGTGACCTCCGTCACGCTCGCGCTGCTGCCCGCGGCCTCGGCCATCTCCACCATGGGCAGTCTGCTATTCAACATGTGGCTTGCAGGGCGCATTACGCTTGCATCGGGCCGGTTGCGGCGACCCTGGCCCGACCTTGCGGCGATGACCTATCCCCCCGGCACGGCGCTGATGCTTGCTGCTGCGACAGCGGCTGCATTTCTCTCCGGGTTATTGGGGCTCATAGCCATGGGCTTCGCGGGCCCGCTGTTTCTTGCATACGTGCTCATGGGACTGGCCGTCGTGCATTACATCACGCGTGGCCGCCCATGGCGCCCGTTTGCATTGTGGGCGATCTATGCCGCGCTCTTCATCGTGAACACGGTTGCCTCGCTCGCCGTCGCTATTCTCGGCCTAACGGAATCGGTCTGGCCCCTTCGCAAGATGCTCCAGCCGCCATCCGAACCGCCGAAATCGTAACAAGGATTGATAGATTCCAACGTAGAAGGAGTTGCCCAATGGAGATCATACTGCTTGAGCGCATCGGCCGGCTTGGCCAGATGGGTGATGTCGTCACCGTCAAGGACGGGTACGCACGCAACTTTCTGCTCCCGCAGAAGAAGGCGCTGCGCGCGACCGACGAAAATCGCGCGCGATTCGAAACGCAGCGCGCGCAACTTGAAGCCAATAATCTCGAGCTCAAGCAGGAAGCCGAGGCCGTTGCCACAAAGCTCGAAGGTCAGATCTTCACTGCCATCCGCAGCGCAGGCGACACTGGCCAGCTATACGGCTCCGTCTCGACCCGCGATATCTCCGATCTGGTGACGGAAGGCGGGTTCACCATCGAGCGCCGTCAGGTGGTCATGGAGCGGCCGATCAAGACCCTGGGCGTGCATGACATAAGCGTCGCACTCCACCCGGAGGTGCTCGTCAAGGTGATGCTCAACGTGGCCCGCTCCGAAGATGAAGCCATACGTCAGGCAGCCGGTGAGGATGTCACTGTTGTCAAGGACGAGGCAATCGAGCTTGAGACCTTCGACCCTGAGGTCTTCGAGGAAGGCGCCACTCCTGCCGAATCGGGCGAGGATGCTCCTGCAACCGACGGCAACGAGCCGGAAAAGGCGGCAAAATAGGGCCTGTTGCACGATTCGCGAAGGCAAGCGTTTTCCGGGCCGCATGTGCATAGCGGGGATGGGGACATTTGACGTCTCGACGGGGGGCGCTTGGAATCGGATACCGTCTGCCTTATGGCACAAAACGCGACCCTCATCTCCGACCGGCTCAAAGCAGCGCCTGCTGCCGACGAGTCCCTCCCCTTTCGTCAGGCCCCGCACAACTTGGAGGCGGAGCAGGCACTGCTTGGCGCAATCCTCGTCAACAACGAGGCGATGGACCGCGTATCCTCGTTCCTCGAGCCGCAACACTTTTTCGATCCGTTGCACCAGCAGATCTTCGACACGACGTCGAAGCTCATTCATGCCGGCAAGCAAGCAACGCCTATTACGCTAAGGACGTTCTTCGAAAACGCCGAGCCGATCTCACCCACGCTGACGGTCCCGCAATATTTGGGCACCCTGGCAGCAACCGCGACCACCATCATCAACGCGGAAGAGTACGGCCGCACGGTCTACGATCTCGCCACGCGCCGCGCGCTGATCATCATCGGCGAGGACATGGTCAACTCCGCCTTTGACAGCGCTGTCGACCATCCACCCAAGACGCAGATCGAGGACGCCGAAACGCGGCTCTACGATCTTGCCGAGCAGAACAAATATGGCCAGGGTTTTCTCGGCTTTAATGCGGCCCTCACAAACGCCATTGATATGGCGAATGCAGCTTACCAACGCTCTGGCCACTTGTCCGGGCTCGCAACGGGTCTTACGGACCTCGACGCCAAGCTCGGCGGAATGCAACCTTCCGACCTGATTATCCTCGCCGGCCGGCCGAGTATGGGCAAGACTGCGCTCGCCACCAACATCGCTTACAACATCGCCCGCAACTTCCGCGCCGAACAGCAGTCCGATGGCACCGAGAAAGTCGTCGACGGGGCCATCGTTGGCTTCTTCTCTTTGGAGATGTCGGCCGAGCAGCTGGCCACCCGAATCCTATCGGAGCAAACGGAAATTTCGAGCGAGAAGATCCGCCGTGGCATGATCGATGAGCCTGATTTCCGTAAGCTCGTGGACGTGAGCCGCGAGATGAGTGAGATCCCGCTCTACATTGACCAGACGGGCGGCATCTCGATCGCACAGCTCGCCTCGCGTGCGCGCAAACTGAAGCGCCAGAAGGGGTTGGGGCTGCTTGTAATCGACTACTTACAGCTTCTGACCGGACACAAGCGCCAGAGCGAAGGCCGCGTGCAAGAGGTCTCCGAGATCACGACCGGTCTCAAGGCGCTCGCGAAGGAACTCAACGTTCCCATCCTTGCCCTCTCCCAGCTCTCCCGCCAGGTCGAGCAGCGCGACGACAAACGGCCACAGCTCTCCGACTTGCGCGAGTCGGGCTCGATCGAACAGGACGCCGACGTTGTCATGTTCGTCTACCGCGAGGAGTATTATCTCGAGCGCCAGAAGCCGTCCGAGGGCAAAGTCGAGGAAATGCTGAAGTGGCAGCAGGAGATGGGCCTCGTTCATGGTAAGGCCGAGGTCATCGTCGGCAAGCAGCGCCACGGGCCTACGGGCACCGTGGCACTAACCTTCGAGGCCCATCTCCTGC
>PVMK01115069.1_pt1 | contig 14083 bp, 12 predicted proteins | sample 1853481 | NCBI WGS metagenome assembly PVMK01 (sample SAMN08533507, study PRJNA380276) | Marine sediment metagenome, whole genome shotgun sequencing project. | reverse complement strand
GAACAGGCCAACCGCGATTGAAGAACGAATCATGGATGTCGCCCTGATCCTTCATGCGGATCACGGCATGAATGCCAGTACTTTTTCCGCTATGGTGGTTGCTTCGACTCAGTCTGATATTTATTTTTCGGTTGGTTCGGGAATTGCAGCACTTAACGGTCCTCTTCACGGTGGTGCGAATGAGCAGGTGATGCTTATGCTGGAAGAGATCGGCAGCCCCGATAATGTGAAAAAATGGCTTGAAAAGACTTTAAAGAATAAAGGTAAAGTCCCTGGTTTCGGTCACCGTGTGTACAGGGCATATGATCCGAGAGCGCGTGTTCTGGGTCCATTGGCAAAATTCCTTGCAAAAAAGAACAGTAAAGCACGAAATGTCTTTTCTATAGCGAAAGAACTTGAAAAACAGATGACTGAACGTCTCGGTTCTCAAAAGAAGATTTTTCCAAATGTTGATTTCTATTCCGGGATTGTTTACAGCTGTCTGGGGATACCTTCTGATATGTTTACTCCTGTTTTTGCGGTCAGCAGAGTAGCGGGCTGGACTGCGCGTGTCCATGAATATCTCCATAATAACAGGATATTTCGTCCCCGTGCAATGTACACCGGTGAGTTCAATAAAGAACTTATTCCGATTAAACAGCGTTCGAAAAAATGATGGATATTTTGATGATCCGGTGAACTCTGCGATGGCAGACCAAATAAATGAACAGATGTTTTCAAGCTACCCTTCAGCATTTGATTATTTCAGTAAATGTATGATCTCAGAGGTTAGCCCGATAGCTTGCCCCCTCATTAGAGAGACTGTATTAATATCCCTGTATCACTTGTTAGATTGATGATCAGATATATTGCCCTAGGAATAAATTATAGAATAAATATAATAAACTAATTATGTCGAACACAATATCAAAAATTTTTTATACTAAAACTGATGAAGCTCCTGCTTTAGCTACGTATTCATTTTTACCTATTATTGAAACATTTGTCTCAAAAGCAGGTGTTGAGATTGAACTTAGTGATATTTCACTGGCAGGAAGAATAATAGCAGTATTTCCTGAATACCTTAAGGAAGAGCAAAGAATAAGCGATGCCTTACACGAGTTAGGAGAGTTGGTAAAAACTCCTGAAGCGAATATTATTAAGCTTCCTAATATTAGTGCTTCAATACCTCAGTTAAGGGCCGCAATTAAAGAATTACAGAATAATGCATATGCCTTGCCTGAATATCCTGAAGAACCCAAAAACGATAAAGAGAAGGAAATAAAAGAGCGTTACGATAAAGTAAAAGGCAGCGCCGTAAATCCGGTTTTACGCGAAGGTAATTCAGATCGACGTGCTCCCCGTGCGGTAAAGGAGTTTGCTAAAAATCATCCTCATTCAATGGGGGTATGGAAAGCTGATTCTAAATCGCATGTATCGAGTATGAGTAAAGGTGATTTTTATGGTAGCGAAAAATCAGTTGTTATTGAGTCAGCAGGGAACATAAAGATTGAGTTTGTTGGCGATAACGGAAGATCGACTGTTTTAAAAGAGAAGACAGCTGTTCTTGAAGGCGAAGTAATTGATGTCTCATTGATGAGTATTAGTGAACTACGTAGCTTTTTAGAGACGCAGATTGCTGACGCAAAGAAAAAGGAAGTACTTTTTTCTGTACACTTAAAGGCCACCATGATGAAGGTTTCTGACCCGATTATTTTTGGGCATGTAGTTTCTGTTTTTTATAAAGATGTATTTGCAAAATATAATGATTTGTTCGACAAACTTGGTATTGATTTAAACCATGGTTTAGGCGAGGTTTACGCTAGAATTCAATCACTTCCGGAACAAGAAAGGAAGGCAATTGAAGCTGATATTGAGGCTGTTTATAAAACACGTCCTGACTTGGCAATGGTAAATTCCGATAAAGGAATAACAAACCTGCATGTTCCCAGTGATGTTATTATCGATGCATCCATGCCGGCCGCCATTCGAACTTCAGGGCAAATGTGGGGGCCTGACGGCAATCTAAAAGATATGAAAGCGGTGATACCTGATCGTTGCTATGCAGGTGTTTACCAGGAAACCATTGATTTTTGCAAAAAGAATGGAGCCTTTGATCCAACCACCATGGGAAGTGTTTCGAATGTAGGATTGATGGCACAAAAAGCTGAAGAATATGGCTCTCATGATAAAACTTTTGAATTTCCGGATAATGGAACAGTACGTGTTACAGATCAAAATGAAAAAACTATTTTTGAACACAAAGTCCAGAATGGCGATATATGGAGGATGTGTCAGGTTAAAGATGCACCTGTTCAAGATTGGGTAAAACTTGCTGTAAACAGAGCCAGAGCTACTGGGGCCCCAGCTGTTTTCTGGCTTGATGAAAATAGAGCACATGATGCAAACTTAATTGTAAAAGTTAATACTTATCTTAAAAACCATGATACCGGTGGTCTGGAAATTAAAATTCTTTCTCCGCTTGAGGCAACCAAATATTCCTTAGATAAGATAAAAGAAGGTACTGATGTGATTTCGGTGACAGGAAACGTGTTACGCGATTACCTGACAGATTTATTTCCAATATTAGAACTTGGTACCAGTGCAAAAATGTTATCCATAGTTCCATTAATGAAGGGTGGTGGGTTATTCGAAACGGGTGCTGGTGGATCAGCTCCAAAACATGTTCAGCAATTTAACCGTGAAGGACACCTGCGTTGGGACTCCCTGGGCGAGTTTCTTGCCTTGGCAGTTTCGCTTGAGCATTTAGGGAAATCAACCGGTAATGATAAAGTGCTCATTTTAGCAGAAACCCTTGATAGGGCAATTACACAATTCCTTGAAAATGCAAAATCTCCTTCGCGTAAGGTAAATGAACTCGATAATAGAGGGAGCCATTTTTATTTGACCATGTATTGGGCACAGGCACTTGCAGAACAAAACTCAGATACTGAATTAAAAAAAATCTTCACTAGTGCAGCACTGAAACTAAGTAAAAATGAATCAAATATTGTTGAGGAGCTTAACCTGGCCCAAGGTAATCCTGTTGATATCGGCGGTTATTATTTCCTTAATGATGAGTTGGCAACAAAGGAAATGCGACCAAGTAAAATATTTAACGATATTTTAGCCTCTATTTCCTAGGTGGTGTTCTCAATAAGCTATCCAGATCACACAAGCCACGATGTACAGCATGGCTGAAAATGTCACTGCCAACCGCTCGCTGCCTGCTGCCTCAATCGCCAAAAGAATATTATCCGCATCGTAGCCTTTATCTGCAATCAGCACATCTGCCTCAAACCCTGCAATCAACGCTTGGGCCTGCTTGGATTCCGAGGCTTGCCCGGGTGTGAGAATCAGTCGAACGGGATTACCCAGCGCATCCACGGCAGCATGAATTTTGGTACTTAATCTGCTACGGCTTTTGCCTTGGAACTGGCTGTCCCTCTCTTTTTTTTCGACGCGCCATGCTGATGAACACGAATAATGCTGCCATCAATTACCAACCGTTCTAGGGCGGGATTGTCGGCCAACGCTTCGAACAGATGGTTCAAACGACATTTTTGGCCCATCGCCTGTAGCGAACATATATGCGATGCCAATAGCCCAGTTCTCGGTGTAAATCCCGCCAGGGCGAACCGGTTCGGGCAATCCAGAGAACCGTTTCGACAAAGGTTATATTGTCCTTAGCCGTTACCCACGGTCGGTAGATTAAACCGGTAGTAATTGTTCGATTTGTTCCCATTGTTTGTGATTCAATATATAGCGAATCATTTTTAGCTTCCTTGCTGGTTGAGTTCTCTCAACTATCGGTTAACAATGGCAAAATATTATTTTTTTATTGAGAACACCTCCTAGTTCAACATTTTCAAGATTTACCGTAAATTTTTTTGTTATTTTTGGTTGAGAAGATTTTTCCAAATGTTGATTTCTATTCCGGGATTGTTTATAGCTGTCTGGGGATACCTGCTGATATGTTTACTCCTGTTTTTGCGGTCAGCAGAGTAGCGGGCTGGACTGCGCGTGTCCATGAATATCTCCATAATAACAGGATATTTCGTCCCCGTGCAATGTATACCGGCGAATTCAATAAAGAGCTTTTTCCAATAGATCAGCGTAAATAGATGACTGTCTCTTTTGGCAAGCCGGAAAATCATCTTGTTCTGCAGTAAAAATAAATTATGATATTTTATTAGTCTCACCATGTGCCAGAATTTTATATTACGGCATTTTTTTTAATTATTTTTTAATACGATGAATTTTGGTAAAAAATTAGTCAAAAAATATAAATTTTTGACTTAAGTCAATGAATTATTTATTTCATGATGTATTATGCTAAATTAGTTAAAAGGTAAACCGAGCTAAATAGTTAAAAAATAATAAATATTTCAAACAGTAGAGCAAATGAGAATGTGTAAGAACTCATATTATTTTTTTCTGTCCGCATTACTAATACTATTACTTATAGGAATATTCCCCTTAAAATCCTTCAGCCAGCCATATAATCAGAAAAAATCCCGCAAGAAGAATATTATTTTGAATTCAGCAATAACTGGCTGGATATGACGCCTGCACAGGGCTATTTAGAGCCTCTTCGATTTAAACGGACCGGTTTTGTCTACACCTGTAATGAGTGTCATCAGGATCTAAAGACTCGGCAGAGATATTACAAGCCCAGCGGGTGAGCATAGGAATATCGTACTGGATCACGGGCTGAATGTAAATTGTTTAAACTGTCATCACTCGTATGATCGGAACTATTATGCGGCTTACGGTGAGGATAAGATCTCATCTCAAAAATCTTTTCAAGTCTGTATGAAATGTCATGGCCCGATTTACAGGGATTGGGAAGCAAACATACATGGTCGTGTGAACGGATACTGGGATTCTGAACTTGGACCGCAAAAAAAACTTGATTGCATTCAGTGTCATGATCCGCACAGTCCCGGTTTTAAAAATCTTATTCCCATGCCGCCGCCGGAGGTTTCCAGAATAAAAACATTAATACAGGGTAATTCCCATGAATGAAAAGGATCAGGATAAAAGAGATCCATTAAGACCTGATAAGAAAAATGATAATACCTATGTTCCTTTAGACCGCCGTAGTTTTATTAAGGCAGGCTTGGGTTCTGCTGCTGCGGTAACCGGCCTGGCTGCCGCACTTTCTCCTTTGAAGGACTTGCAAGGGAGGACAACAGTAGATGAGATGCTGCAGGATCATTATGAGCGTTTAACACCTGATCAGATGGAAGCGATCCTTGAAAGAATTCAGAAAAAAGTTAAAAAAGATTACGGTGCTAATGTAAGTGTAAAAGATGTCAAGCCGATGAACGGTGTGGAGTATGCATATGCTTTGAACATTGGGCGCTGTATAGGGTGCCGCAGGTGTGCATACGCATGTATGAAAGAGAACAATAATTCCCGCTCTCCTGAATTACAGTATATCCGTGTTCTTGAAATGAAGAAGGGCTCTCTTAATGTTGAACACTCAGATCATTATTATGATCCTGAGACTGTTCCTCAGGAAGGTAAATACTACATGCCGGTGCAGTGCCATCACTGTGAGAAACCCCCTTGTACAAAGGTTTGTCCTGTTCGCGCTACCTGGAAAGAGCCTGATGGTATTGTGGTTGTTGATTATGACTGGTGTATTGGATGCAGGTATTGTGAGGCTGCATGTCCTTACTTTGCACGCCGTTTTAATTTCAGCAAGCCGGTTTTAAGTAAAGAGGAAATAAATCCGGAGATGTCGTATCTGGGTAACCGGATCCGCCCTAAGGGGGTAATGGAAAAATGCACATTTTGCCTAACCCGTACCAGACAGGGCAAAAATCCGGCATGCCTTGAAGTTTGTCCTACAGGATCTCGGGTTTTTGGTAATATTCTCGATAAAAATAGCCCCATTAATTACATCCTCCGTGAAAAAAGAGTTTATGTCCTTAAAGAAGAACTGGGCACTATACCACGTTTTTATTACTTTTTTGATAAATAGGAATGGTTAGTTAAGAATGGAAATGATAACGAAGTATCTTTTTTTTCTTTCAAGGGCATACAGATTGAGCTTTAAAGGCAGTAACCGGTATTATGCCTGGATGTCTGTACTGACTATTTTTTGTTTAGTTGGACTATTTGCTTACTGCCGACAGTTAGTTGATGGTCTCGCCTTAACTGGGATGACGGATCAGGTTTCCTGGGGTGTGTATATTGCAAACTTTACCTTTCTTGTGGGTGTTGCAGCAGCTTCTGTGATGCTGGTTATCCCTGTTTATATATATAATAAGAAACATTTACATGATGTAGTTATTCTGGGGGAACTTTTAGCTGTTGCTGCTATTGTGATGTGTCTTTTATTTGTTACGGTTGACCTTGGCCGTCCTGAAAGGTTCTGGCATCTCTTTCCAGTCATTGGGGTCTTTAACTTTCCCGGTTCCATGCTTTCCTGGGATGTAGTGGTGCTTTTCGGATATTTGTTATTAAATCTTCATATATGCGGCTATCTGCTATATGTAGAATATCTTGGTGAAAAACCAACCCCACTCTTTTATGTGCCTTTTGTGCTTATTGCCATCTTTTGGGCGATAAGTATTCATACGGTCACTGCTTTTCTTTATGTAGGTCTGGTGGGACGACCATTCTGGAATGCGGCCATTGTCGCTCCCCGGTTTATTGGGTCAGCCTTTACTGCTGGTCCAGCCCTTATTATCATTATTTTTCAGATCGTGCGCCGACATTGCAAAATTGATATTCAGGATGAAGCCATCCAGATCCTTCGGCAGATAGTGACGATTTCACTACTGATAAACCTTTTTCTACTGGGTTGTGAACTCTTTAAAGAATTTTATTCAGATTCGGTACATACCAGTTCGGCACGTTATCTATTTTTTGGACTCCACGGGAAGGGAGGCCTGGTACCCTATATATGGTTTGCGATTATTTCTGAGGTGATAGCTGCATGTATTTTAATCGTGCCTGCTTTAGCAAGGAATTTATCATTTTTAAATATCGCGTGTATTCTGGCTTTTTTCGGTATCTGGATTGAAAAGGGAATGGGTCTTATCATACCCGGATTTTTACCTACGCCACTGGGAGAGATCGTTGAATATTTTCCAACAATGAATGAGGGCCTTATCTGTGTCGGTATCTGGGCTTTTGGTATACTATTTTATTCATGGATGGTGCATCTTGCTGTGCCGATTCTTACCGGCGAATTCTGTTATAATAATGAATTGAACACTGATAATTAAAGCACAATAAGCAATTATATATTAAAGGAGGAAGTTATGAAGATGGATTGTAAAATTATTTTACCCTTTGCTGCTTTTGTTTTTTTGATGATGGTTCCGCTGAATCTTTTCGCATACACTGTAGTAGAGCTCTCATCGGAATCAAAAGAGTGTATTGAGTGCCATATGAAGGAGGATCCTGCTATTTATGGACAGTGGGGAGCAAGCAAGCATTATCGGGCTAATGTAGGTTGTTATGAATGCCATAAAGCTGAGAAGGGTGATATAGATGCCTATGAACACGAGGGTGCTCTAATATCAATAATTGTCAGCCCAAGAGACTGCGCCAGATGTCATGAAAAAGAGGTAGATGAATTTTCTAAATCACATCACGCAAAGGGCGGAAAGATTCTTGATTCTCTTGATAATATCCTTGCCGAGGTTGTGGAAGGCAACCGGGCGTTTAAGTCACCGGCGTTTCCTGAAGGCAATTCTGCTTCTGCTGTAACCGGCTGCTGGCAATGCCATGGCAGCCCGGTTAAAGTCCTGCCCAATGGAAAACTTGATCCGGCGACCTGGCCTAATACCGGAATCGGAAGAATAAATCCTGACGGTTCTGAGGGAGCCTGTACTGCCTGTCACGCACGGCATAGTTTTTCTGCAGCACAGGGACGATATCCGGATACCTGTGGTAAGTGTCATATGGGTCCTGACCATCCGCAGCTTGAAATATTTAATGAATCCAAACATGGTATTGCTTTCCGTGCAAATGAAGATTCCTTAAACCTTGATAATCCAAAATGGATCTTAGGTGAGGATTACACTGCAGCGCCGACCTGCGCGACCTGTCATATGAGTGCTACCCCGAAACAGCCGGTTACCCATGACATTGGTATGAGGATCAGCTGGAATAACCGGCCTAAGATTTCAATCCGTCCTGAGGTCTCAGATAAAAAGCTTGGACTAAAGAGCGCTGAGATAGGTTGGAAGGTTAGACGGGATAATATGAAGGATGTGTGTTTGAACTGCCATAATGTGGATTGGGTAGATAATTTTTATGTCCAGTATGATGAGTTTATAAAGCTTTATAATGATAAGTTTGCAAAACCCGGAATTGAGCTGATGAAGCTTGCAAAACCCCTGATGAAAAAGACCAAATTTTCAAACAAAATTGATTTTACCTGGTTTGAGCTTTGGCATCATGAGGGCCGCCGTGCACGTCATGGGGCGTCTATGATGGGTCCTGATTATGCGCACTGGCACGGTATGTATGAAGTTGCCCGTAATTTTTACCATGAATTTATACCTGAGCTGGAAGAGCTTATCGAAAAGGGTAAACATTCTAAAAAAGCTGAAACCATCTCGGCTGCAAAGAAACTTGATCAAAAGCTCGATGAAATTCTTAAGTCAGATAACCATAAATGGTTTCAGAGAAAATAGATTAAGCCATTAGAAGTTGCTGAATGTTTTAAATTTAAATAAGGGTTGGCATTTTTTTAAAGTGTCAGCCCTTTTTATCTTTAAAAACATACTGGGTTATTAAGGTGTTTGTCCCAGTAAAATCTTTCAAATTGGAAGGTTGTATTGTAAATATGGAAACAGAATATATATTTTACTAGTTTATTCTTCGTTAATGGTGTCTATAGTATTGTAATATCTTGTTTTTTAAAATTAATAAAATATATAAAGTATGGCATTTTAATTGCTTTATTTTGAAAGAACCTAACAATAATAAACTTTAATTAGGAGACATATATGCAGATAAATATTGAAAAAGAATTTATAGAATTAACTCCTGAAAATCCTGATGAAACAGCAAAGCTGGAAACAGTCTGGAAGATGATAGTGGACTGTGCACGTTTTAATAGAAAACTTGTGCCGATCGGTGAATATATTCCTTCAAAAAAGAATATGGCCCGTTTCGCAATTGAAGGGGAGAAGAGTTCTGAAGATTATCCTTCTGTTTATGTTGATCATGACTGCAGATGTTATTGCCAGACATGCAATAAATATATTGAGCTTAAAAAGGGAGAAAGGATTCCTCCCTGCTGCGGTAAGCTTATGGAGGTTCTGGATTAACAGCTTAGTGTGCTTGTTTTTTAATGTCTTTTATAATTATGATGAGAAGAACTGGTCTGTATAAAAGCCACTGCTGTTAGCAGCGGCTTTTATTTTTGACATTATTGCCCTTATCTCTCAGGTCCATTAAGGCTTGATATTATTTATTCTATGATTAATAGCAAATGAAAAACAATGTATTTAATAATAAAGGAATAAAGCTGCCCGTATTTACGTCTGTTTTCTGTTTTATTTTTATATTGACGCTTTCCGGGTCTGCGTTTTCCATAAACAATAAATCAGGCCATAATATGAAAACAAATAGACTGATCCATGAGAAAAGCCCCTATCTTCTACAGCATGCTCACAATCCGGTTGACTGGTATCCCTGGGGAGAGGAGGCTTTTAAAAAAGCTTTGGAAGAGGATAAACCCATTTTTCTTTCAATCGGTTATTCAACCTGCCACTGGTGTCATGTGATGGAACATGAGTCATTTGAGGATCCGGAGGTTGCCCGTCTGTTAAATGATACTTTTGTGTGTATAAAAGTAGACCGGGAAGAGAGACCTGATATTGACAGTGTATATATGGCTGTTTGTCAAATGCTGACCGGAAGTGGCGGATGGCCGATGACAATATTTATGACAGCAGATAAAAAACCGTTTTATGCCGCTACTTATATTCCAAAAGAAACCCGTTTTGGCCGTACCGGAATGCTTGATCTTATTCCGCAGGTTAAACATGTCTGGGATACAAACAGAACCTCACTTATGGGTTCAATTGATAAAATAATGTCCTCTATCAATCAGCAAAGTTCATTTAATGACTCACAAGCCTTTGAAACTGATGTGTTTAATAAGGCCTATGAAATATTTGAAACATCTTTTGATAAAGCAAATGGCGGATTTGGGACTGCTCCTAAATTTCCAACTCCGCACAATCTGTTATTTTTGCTGCGTTACTATAAAAGGTCTGGAAATAAGAATGCTCTTCATATGGTTACCGAAACTCTGAAGAAAATGAGAAATGGCGGCATATATGACCAGTTGGGATATGGGTTTCACCGTTATTCAACAGATAAGAAGTGGCTTGTGCCGCACTTTGAAAAGATGCTTTATGATCAGGCTCTCATATCCATTGCATATCTTGAAGCCTTTCAGGAAACACGTGATGAACTTTTTTCAAAAACCGCTGTTGAAATATTTACTTATGTTTTACAAGATATGACATCATCTGAGGGAGGTTTTTATTCTGCGGAAGATGCTGACAGTGAAGGCGAAGAAGGCAAGTTTTATGTCTGGGATATAGATGAAATAAGATCTCTTTTTCCAGAGAAAGGTTCAGACCTTTTAATTAATTATTTTAATCTTGAGTCATCAGGTAATTTTAATGATGAATCAACCGGGGGGAAATCCGGTAAGAACATTTTATATCTGACTATTTCCGGCAAAAAGTTTTGTGAAAAAAATGACCTTTCCTGTGAAGAATTTGAAACGTTATTGAATGGTTTTCGAAGCAAACTGCTTTTAAAACGCTCGTTAAGACCGAGGCCTTTTAAAGATGATAAAATACTTACAGACTGGAATGGATTAATGATTGCCGCGTTTGCAATAGGAGGCCGGGTGCTGAAAAGACCTGAACTTACTGCAGCAGCAGAGAAGGCTGCAAATTTTATAAACAGTAATCTTAAGTCAAAAGATAATGGGCTCATGCATGCTTACAGGGATGGGACTCCTTTTTCTTCTGCGTATCTTGATGATTATGCTTTTTTTATCTGGGGACTGCTTGAGCTTTATGAAACAACTTTTAATGTGTCTTATCTGAAACAGGCCTTAAGACTTAACCAGCATTTGATAGATAACTTTTGGGATACGAAAAATAATGGTTTTTTTGAGACGGCTCATAAATCTGAAAAGCTGATCATGCGCCAGAAGGAATCTTATGACGGAGCAGTTCCTTCCGGGAATTCTGTGTCTCTTTTAAATATGATAAAGCTTGCGCGTATTACTGCAGATCCTCTGCTTGAAAAAAAGGCAGAACAATTATCAGGAGCTTTTGCTATGAAAGTTGAACAGGTTCCATCTGCACACACAATGTTTCTTTGTGCTTATGATTTTCTTTCAGGGCCTTCATATGAGGTTGTTATTGCGGGAAAACATGGTGCTGAGGATGTTGAGAATATGCTTAAAGTATTAAGAGATATATATTTGCCAAGTAAGGTAGTCATTTTTCATCCTGATGGTAAACAGGCTAAAATGATTGAGGAAATATCCGGATACATAGAAACACAAAAGAGTATTGATGGTCAAGCTACAGCCTATGTCTGTGAGGGTTATGCCTGTAAAAAACCGGTTATAGATAAGAATAAATTGTTAAAGCTTTTTATGAAAAATTCGGAATGACAAATCTGGAGATCTTGTAATGACGGAAACTGATGTTTGTGATAACTGTTCTTCTGAAATGTTTAAGCTTTGTAATAAATGTAAAACGCAATGGAAATCCAGAGATGACTTTCTAAATGATTCGAATATTGTGATGATAGGTCTCATGGCAAATAACGACAATTATAAAAGAGGGGCGTATCTTTTTAATCATAGACTACCTAATGACAGTTGTAATACAACCATAGGGCTTTTTGTAGATAATTTTCTGGACATGTACAGTGGCGAGATATATGAGCAACTGAAAATGGGGACGGATGAGTGCTCAGGCCATTGTGTGAATATCAATGAGTTAGAGAATTGCAGCGCGCACTGCAGAAATGCTATAGCGCGAAAAATTATGCAGGAGATTTTAAATAAGCTTCCGTCCCATAAAAAACTATGATCTTGTTGGCATTCGGAGAGTTTGAAGTTTAGGATATTGAACTTTCCTTAATGATACTTATGATCATATTTTTTATGATCTATATCCGTAGAACTTTGACATGAAAAACAACCGAGTATGCACTCTTCTTGAAATTTCATATCCAATTGTTCAGGCCGGGATGGTCTGGTGCAGCGGGTGGAAACTTGCATCAGCGGTTAGTAATGCCGGTGGCCTTGGTGTGATTGGATCCGGCTCCATGTATCCTGAAGGTTCTATGTGATCATATCAAAAAGTGTTTTAACGCAATGGACAGGCCTTTTGCTGTAAACATACCACTTATGTATCCTGAAGTTAAATCTCATATAGATACAATTGTTAAACTCGGTGTAAAGGTCGTTATTACTTCTGCAGGAAACCCGCAAACATGGGCATCTCTGTTAAAAGAAAATGGAATTAAGGTTATACATGTTATATCAAATATAAAATTTTCAAAAAAAAGTTAGGAGGCAGGTACTGATGCAGTTATTGCTAAAGGGTTTGAAGCAGGCCGACATAACGGCCGTGAGGAAACAACAACTTTTTGACTTGTGCCGATGATTAAGGAAGCAGTTTCAATTTCTGTTATTGCTGCGGGTGGTATTGCAACCGGTAAAGCAATGCTTGCTGCAATGGTCCTCGGTGCTGATGGTGTTCAGGTGGGTACCCGTTTTGCTGTTAGTGAAGAATCATCCGCGCATAAGTCCTTTAAAAAGTTGATCACCAGATCAACAGATGGAGATACGATGCTTTCATTAAAGAAGCTGATGCCGGTAAGACTTTTTTAAAATAATTTTTTAAAAAGATAGATAATCTTGAGCCTAACGGTGTATCAAAGGAAAAGCTTCAAAATATTCTTGGAACAGGGCGTCCTAAAAAGGGTATTTTTGAGGGTGATTTGAATTATGTCGAATTGGAAATAGGACAGGTTTGTGTACATGTTAAAAAAATTGATACTGCAAGGGAAATTTTAGTAAATATCTGGCAGGACTACTTAAAAGAATACAAAAATTAATTGTTTAATTTAAAATATAATAATTCTTATATTTACATACTATATGCGGTGTCTGTAATTGTAAAAATCACAACATGTCGCTAAAAAAAATATTGACAGAGCCTATAAATAGTAATATATACTAAACAATATCTACAAACTATATTAACTAGTTATTTATATTTAATAATAAACAGGCGAGTGATAATAAGTAATAATTTTTATTAGATAATAAGGAGATAGATGGATAATACAAATCAAGATTTGGCTGTTCAGATAAGAAATGCTGGATTAAAGCCAACCGCACAACGTATAGCAATTTTAAAAGAACTGTTGTCCCGTACTGACCATCCCGGCGCTGACATGGTCTATAAAAAGCTTAAGAGTGACTACCCCAGTCTTTCAATGAATACGATCTATTTAAACCTTGAGACTTTTGTCAGGCAGGGTGTAATCCAGCGTATTAACAATCTAACAAATCTTGGAAGGTTTGACGGGAACCCAGCTCCACATCACCACTTTATATGTGTTGAATGTAAAAAAATTATTGACTTGCATGGTGTGTCCCTGCCGGATGTAGAAATTCCTGAGGGTTTTGATATTGCCAATATTTTTACGGATAAGATGCAGTTAACCGGTGTTTGTACAGATTGTAACTAAAATATGTATTTTCAGATTGAACAGCATACAAATTAATAACTGTTTTAAGGGGAGGGTAAAATGAATCAGCATGAACTTAACACTTTTTTAGGTGAAAATGAGAATATCGAATGGTTTGATGATATTGAAAATGAGCAGTTATGTTTTAGAAATACCCACGTAGACTGGTACAGAAATGATGAACACAGGAAAACAGCTATAAAATATTGGAAAATTGATGAGTTGTCCCCGGATCAGTTAATGCATGAAGTTAATAGGGGATTAATGGTTGAGGGTATTACCCGGATAACCGGATATTTTACCAAAACAAGCAGCTGGAATCCTG
>PVMK01123012.1_pt1 | contig 14084 bp, 14 predicted proteins | sample 1853481 | NCBI WGS metagenome assembly PVMK01 (sample SAMN08533507, study PRJNA380276) | Marine sediment metagenome, whole genome shotgun sequencing project. | reverse complement strand
CATTGGAGCGTCACCGCCAATACGGTCTACGACCACCACGAAGACCTCTGGGACGACGGTTCGATTTTCATACGCTATCAGCGTGGCAATCGACGCATCTTCAACGTGGGCTATCGCTATAGCGAGACGCGACGGCCGTTGATCAATCAGAGCGATGTGTCGGCGTATTGGCCGGTCTCCAAGCACTGGAGCATGCTCGGCCGGTGGAACTACGACATCGAGGTCGACCACACCATCGAAAGCGTTGCGGGCGTCGAGTACAACGACTGCTGCTGGCGACTGAGGCTGGTTTACCGGGCTTTCGAACGCAGCCCCACCGACGGCGTCCTCGAAGAAACCGATACCGACAGGGGAATCTTCATTCAGATCGTCTTCAAAGGCATGGCTGGCATTGGTGGTAAGGTGGATTCGTTGATGGAAGACGCGATACGCGGCTACCGAACGGAGGATATTGATGAAATCTAGTGCGTTTGGTTTGCTCGCCAGCCTGCTGATCACCCTTCAGGCGAATGCGCTTACGCAGCTGGATTACATCGTTGCGGTGGTCGACGACGATGTGGTGCTGGCATCGGAACTGGTCAGCCGCATTGACATAGTGAAGGAGCAGATGGCGGTACAGAACGCGCCGCTGCCACCCGAACAGGTGTTATACAGCCAGATGCTGGAACGGCTGATCATGGAGAGTCTGCAGATGCAGATGGGCGAACGGGCCGGCGTTCGGATCGACGATGAAACCCTGACCCAGAGCCTGGCGGGGATTGCCGGACAGAATCGTATGACCCTCGAAGAGTTTCAGGCGGTCCTGGTCGCCGACGGCATGAACTACCGCGAATTTCGCGATGATGTGCGCCGCGAGATGATCATCCAGCGGGTGCAGCGCGGCCGGGTCAACAATCGCGTGCACATCACCGAAGAGGAAATCGACGCCTTCCTGGACTCACCCGTGGGTCGAGACGTGCTGTCTGACGAGTTCAGGGTGGGCCATATTTTGTTGCTGGTCCCCGACAACGTCGAACCGGCGGAGCCGAGGCCGAAGAGATACGTCGGGAACTGGTGGCGGGTGCAGACTTTCGGGAGATGGCAATCACCCGCTCGGCCGGATCGAGGGCGCTCGAAGGCGGTGATATGGGCTGGCGCAAAGCGGGTGAGCTGCCGAGCCTGTTCGCGGACGTGGTGATTGATCTCGAACCGGGTGAGACGCCGCCGCCGATGCGCAGCGGTCGTGGCTTCCACATCATTCAGCTCCTCGAGCGCCGGGGGGTGAGCAGCCTGATGGTCGAGCAGGGCCGCGTTCGTCACATCCTGGTGCAACCTTCTGAGATTCGTAGCCCGGCCGAGACACGGGTGCTGATCTACGAAATATACGATCGTCTGCTTGCAGAAGAGTCGTTCGAAGCGCTCGCCCGGCAATACTCCGAGGATCCGGGTAGCAAATTGGCGGGAGGGGAGCTGGGCTGGGCGGATTCGAATTCCTTCGAGCCGGAATTCGGCGCCGCCATGGAAAGTGCAGAGGTTGGCGTCCTGGTCGAACCGTTTCAGACCCGCGCTGGCTGGCATGTGCTGGAAGTCCAGGAGCGTCGCGATCACGACATGAGCGAGGAGGCCATGCGCAACATGGCGTTGCGAATCTTACACACCCGCCGGTTCGAAGAAGAACTGGAAAACTGGCTTGGCGAAATCCGCGACGAAGCCTATGTGGAGATTCGTTTGGATACCGCTGCAGGCGGTGCGCCGAGTGGGGACGCGGTCGCCGACGAAGGCTGAACAAGGCATGGGGATTCTCGCGCTTACGCCCGGGGAACCCGCTGGCATTGGTCCCGACCTCGTAACGCTCTGGGCACAACAGGATCGAGACGTCGATCTCGTGGTTGTCGCCGACCCGGATCTGCTTCGTAAACGAGCGCGATTGCGCGGCCTGCCGCTGACGTTGCGAACGGACCCTGCTCAGCCGACACGCGCTGGTGGGGAATTGACTATTGTTGAAGTCCCGGCTGGCGTGCCGGTCGAGCCGGGGCAGTTGAATCCGGACAACGCGCCGTACGTGCTGCAGACCCTGGACCTGGCGATCGATGAATGTCGAGCGGGGCGATTTGCCGGGCTGGTGACCGGCCCGATACAGAAATCCGTCATCAACGAAGCCGGCGTCGACTTTACCGGGCATACCGAGTATCTGGCCGCTCGCTGCGCTTCTCCCCAGGTGGTGATGCTGTTGGTCGCGGGAGAAATGCGCGTGGCGCTGGCGACTACGCATGTTGCATTGCGCGACGTTGCGCCGCTGATCACCGAAGTGCTGATCGGCGAGGTGGTGGACGTGCTGCACGGTGATCTGAAGCGACGCTTCGGGCTGTCATCACCAAGAATTCTGGTGGCAGGGCTGAATCCGCACGCCGGTGAATCCGGCCATCTGGGTCGGGAGGAACTCGAGTCGATCGAACCGGCGCTGGTCGCGGCAAGGGCCCGCGGATGCGATGTGGTCGGGCCGCTGCCGGCAGATACGGTGTTCACGCCAGACTATCTGGCGCGCGCGGATGCAATATTGGCCATGTATCACGATCAGGGCCTGCCGGCGCTGAAGGCGGTTGGCTTTGGTGCGGCGGTGAACGTCACGCTGGGTTTGCCGATCGTGCGCACCTCCGTTGACCACGGCACGGCACTGGATCTGGCTGGTTCCGGCGCCGTCAACCAGGGCAGTCTGGTGGCGGCCATTGCGCTCGCGGCGCAGTTGGCGATGCGATGAGTGGTCATCGGGCACGGCGCCGATTCGGCCAGCATTTTCTCGAGAACGAGCTGATCCTGGAACGCATGGTGGGTGCTCTCTCGCCAGCCCCGGACGATCGCGTGCTCGAGATTGGCCCCGGGCTCGGTGCCTTGACCCGGTTGCTGGCCGATGCCGTCGACACGCTGGCGGCCGTGGAGATCGACCGGGATGTTGCGGCCTTGCTGAGGGGACGATTCGCGAACCTCGAGCTCGTCGTTGGCGACATATTGCGCGTAGATCTGGACGAGCTGCTGGGCGAGCATTGCGATTGGCGGATCATTGGCAATCTGCCGTACAACATCTCGACGCCGTTGCTGATTCGACTGTTCGCGGTGCTCGAGCACATTCGTGATGTGCACGTGCTGTTGCAGGCGGAAGTGGTCGATCGACTCATCGCTACACCCGGTACCAAGGCATGGGGCAGACTATCGATTGCGGCACAATTACATTGTCAGGTGGACGCGCTGTTCGATGTCGGGCCAGAGAATTTCCGCCCGGCGCCAAAAGTGAATTCCACCTTCGTGCGGCTGCTGCCCCAACCGGCGCAGCGCTGCCCGACGACCCGCGGGTGTTTGACGAGGTCGTGCGGTTGGCGTTTCAGCAACGCCGCAAAACACTGCGCAACGCCCTGCGGACGTTGGAGATCGATTGGAACGCGGTAGCGGTCGATCCGGGCGACCGGGCCGACGCTGTTGGGATTGAGGGATACGTTTCGCTTGCGGATTCGCTGGCCGCCAACCGTCAACCGACAGGAAAGGAGAACAACGGATGAGCACGGAAGCGAGCATTGATGTCGCGGTGGAACCGCGTTACATCAAAAAGGAGTCGGTTCCGGAGGAGGGTCGCTACGTGTTTGCCTACACGATTACCATTTCCAATCACGGCACCGCGCCCGCGACGCTGCGCAGCCGGCACTGGCTGATTACCGATGCGAATGGCGACCAGCAGGAGGTGCGCGGTGCGGGGGTGGTCGGCGAAGAACCGTGTATCGAGCCACACACCGGTTTTCGCTACACCAGTGCGGCGGTGATTGCGACGGCGGTGGGTACCATGCAGGGCAGCTATCAGTTCGAAGCTCAAGATGGCGGATTCTTCGATGTGCCCATCGAAGTATTTACCCTGCAAGTCCCCAACGTCGTTCACTGATCGAAGCTGACAGTGACGACCTACGCCATAGGCGACGTACAGGGGTGCTATCGCACGCTGCAGCGCCTGCTGGAGGCGATCCGCTTCGACGCCGAAACCGATCGGCTGTGGTTTGTCGGCGACCTCGTGAACCGTGGACCGGCGTCGTTAGCAACGTTGCGATTCGTCCATTCGCTGGGTAATCGGGCCATCACGGTACTTGGTAACCACGACCTGCACTTGCTGGCGGTGTACTACGCGGGTCATTCGCTGAAATCCGCGGATACCCTCGATGAGGTACTGGTCGCGCCGGATAGCGAAGAACTAATGACGTGGCTGCGCCAGCGGCCGATCCTGCATCGTGACGACGCTCTGGGCTATGTCATGTGTCACGCGGGATTGCCGCACATCTGGTCGCTGGCCGAGGCGGAGCAGCACGCCCGGGAGTTGGAGTCGGTGTTGCGCGGTCCTAAGCATCTCCGCTACTTCAAGAAGATGTATGGCAACAAGCCGAAACGCTGGCGGGAAGAACTCGAAGGGCGCAAGCGGCTTCGGGCGATTACCAACTACTTCACCCGGATGCGGGTCATCGACGAGCGCGGCACCTTGGACCTCGAATACAAGGGTGACCTTGAACAGCTGCCCGCGCACGGTTTCCCCTGGTACAACGCGTATGCCGGCCGTTCGCTCGAGCTTGAGATCATATTCGGCCACTGGGCGGCCCTCGACGGGCTCATCGAAGTGCCCGGAATACATGCCCTGGACACGGGCTGTGTCTGGGGAAACGGCCTGACAGCGCTGTGTCTGGAGACCAGGGAACGCACTTTCATTGCCTCGGTCTAAACCCCTGAACGGCCTCGATTGCACGTTCACCCGGTGGGACGGTACGTTCATCGGAACACACACGACCTCCCACATGAGATGTGACACCGTGCTCAGGCGTTAGGCAGAACCTGTACTAGTTTTCAGCCTAACGACCCCACACGGGGTTAAAAGCGCGAAGGCCTCACGGTAGGGCGCCGCAGTGTGAGACCTCCGATTAGCTCGTCGAGCCCCTGATTCGACGACGAATGGAGGAGTTAAACATGAGCGTATTCGAGCAGTTCCAGGCACGCTACGACGCTACTCAGGAAGAGGAATGTTCCCTTCAGGATTATCTCGAGATCTGCAAGACCGACCCGAGCGCGTATGCGACGGCCGCTGAACGGCTGCTGATTGCGATCGGCGAACCGGAGTTCGTCGACACCTCGAAAGACTCGCGCCTGTCGCGGATCTTCTCCAACAAAGTTATTAAGCGGTATCCCGCATTCGATGAATTCTATGGCATGGAAGATGCCATTGAGCGCATCGTTTCATTCTTTCGTCATGCGGCTCAGGGCCTGGAGGAACGCAAGCAGATCCTCTATCTGCTCGGCCCGGTGGGCGGCGGAAAATCGTCGTTAGCCGAACGCCTGAAAGCGCTGATGGAAAAGACGCCGTTTTATGCGGTCAAAGGCAGCCCGCTGAACGAATCACCGCTCGGGCTGTTCAATGCGGCCGAAGACGGGCACATCCTGGAGGAAGACTACGGAATTCCGCTACGTTATCTGCGCCCGGTGATGTCACCCTGGGCGACCAAGCGCCTCAAAGAATTTGGTGGCGACATCAGTCAGTTCCGTGTGGTGAAGCTCTATCCTTCCATTCTCGATCAGATAGCCATCTCCAAGACGGAACCGGGCGACGAGAACAATCAGGATATCTCTGCCCTGGTTGGCAAGGTCGACATCCGCAAGCTCGAAGCATTCGAGCAGAGTGATCCGGATGCGTACAGCTATTCCGGTGGTCTGTGCAAAGCGAATCAGGGATTGCTGGAATTCGTCGAGATGTTCAAAGCGCCGATCAAGGTGCTGCATCCCCTGCTGACGGCGACCCAGGAAGCCAATTACAACGGTACCGAGGCGATTGGCGGCATGCCCTTTGACGGCGTGGTGCTGGCGCACTCTAACGAAGCTGAGTGGCAGAACTTCAGGAACAACAAGAACAACGAGGCGTTCATCGACCGCGTCTACATCGTCAAGGTGCCGTACTGCCTGAGAATTTCGGAGGAAGTGAAGATCTATGAAAAGCTCATCACCGAATCCTCGCTGAGCGAAGCGCCATGTGCTCCGGATACGCTGGGCATGCTGGCGCAGTTTTCGGTGCTCTCGCGGCTCAAGGAGCCGGAGAACTCGAACGTGTTTTCGAAGATGCGTGTCTACAACGGTGAGAACCTGAAGGACACCGACCCCAAAGCCAAACCGATGCAGGAGTACCACGATGCGGCCGGCGTGGACGAGGGCATGGAAGGCCAGTCGACCCGCTTCGCCTTCAAGATTCTCTCGCGAGTGTTCAATTTCGATCCCAGCGAAGTCGCGGCGAATCCGGTGCATCTGATTTACGTGCTGGAGCAGAAGATCGAAGAAGAACAGTTCCCGGATGAAGTTCGGGATCGCTACCTCGGGTTCATCAAAGAGTACCTGGTGCCGAAGTACATCGAGTTCATCGGCAAGGAGATTCAGACCGCCTATCTGGAGTCGTACTCAGAGTACGGGCAGAACATATTCGACCGTTACGTAACCTACGCAGACTTCTGGATTCAGGATCAGGAGTATCGAGATCCGGAAACCGGTGACATTCTCGATCGCGGCGCGCTCAACGAAGAGCTCGAAAAGATCGAGAAGCCGGCTGGAATCTCGAACCCGAAAGATTTTCGTAACGAGATCGTCAATTTCGTGCTGCGAGCCCGGGCCAACAACAGCGGTAACAACCCGTCCTGGCTCGGCTACGAGAAGCTGCGCACGGTGATCGAGAAGAAGATGTTCTCCAACACCGAAGACCTGCTGCCGGTGATCTCCTTCAACGCCAAATCGTCGAAGGACGACCAGAAAAAGCACGATGATTTCGTCGCCCGAATGGTCGACCGCGGCTACACCGAAAAGCAGGTCCGCCTGCTGGCCGAATGGTACCTCCGCGTCCGGAAGTCCCAGTAGCCGAGGTACGACAGCGCGCTAGCGCCAACAGTCAGTTAGCGCGACGGTGAGTGAGCAAGCGCAATGACGGTGACGTAGCGCGACGGTGACTTAGCGCGACGAATCTAGAACGGAGGCACCCACCTCGAGCGTGTCAAAAAAAGAACACGCGTTGGAATTCGACCAATGACCTACGTAATAGACAGACGCCTGAATGGCAAGAACAAGAGCGCAGTCAACAGGCAGCGCTTCCTGAAGCGCTATAAGCGTCAGATTCAGCGCGCGGTTCAGGATGCCGTGAAACAACGCAGCATCACCGACATGGAGCGCGGCGAGAGCGTGTCGATTCCGGCGCAGGATGTCAGTGAACCCATCTTCGGGCATGGCAGCGGCGGGCGGCGCACGGTGGTCCACCCGGGTAACCGTGAGTTTATCGCCGGAGATCGTATCCCGCGGCCGGAAGGTGGTGCTGGTGGTGGCGCCGGCGCCGGGGATGCGTCGAATCAGGGTGAAGGCGACGACGATTTCGTTTTTCAGCTCACCCAGGATGAATTTCTGGAAGTGATGTTCGAAGGCCTGGAACTCCCTAATCTGGTCAAGCGTCACTTGAAAGGCAGCGATAGCTTCAAGCGGGTACACGCGGGCTTCAGTAACGATGGCGTGCCTGCGAAGTTGAACGTGGTTCGCTCGCTGCGCATGGCCAAGGCGCGCCGCCTGGCATTGTGCGGTGGCTCGAAGCAGGCGCTCGCGGACGCCGAAGCGCTGCTCGAGGAAGCCGAACGGCGTGGTGATGAAATCAAAGCCAGGAAGCTGAAAAACGAAATCGAGGAGCTCGAAGCGCGCATCCGGCGCGTGCCGTTTCTGGACACCTACGATCTGCGCTACAACCTGCACCTCAGGCAGCCGGTGCCGACCTCCAAGGCCGTGATGTTCTGCCTGATGGACGTGTCGGGTTCGATGGATCAGCAGATCAAAGACATGGCCAAGCGCTTCTACCTGTTGCTGTACATGTTCCTGAAGCGCAACTACGAGCGCATCGAGATCGTCTTCATTCGTCACCACACCGTGGCCAAAGAGGTGGACGAACAGGAGTTCTTCTACTCACGTGAAACCGGTGGAACGGTGGTTTCCAGCGCCTTGAAGCTGATGGCAGATATTGTCGAGGAGCGCTACTCACCCGACGAATGGAACATCTACGGCGCACAAGCCTCCGACGGCGACAACTGGAACGACGATTCGCCGATCTGTGCCGAGGCACTGGCGAAACGGATTCTGCCGAAGGTGCAGTACTTCTGCTACGTCGAGATTACCAAGCGCGACCCGCAAGCGCTGTGGGCCGAATATCAGAAGCTCTCGGAGGCTCAACCTGAGTTGTTCGCCCAGCGGCGCGTCGCCGAGTCGGGCGACATCTACCAGGTGTTCCGTGAATTGTTCGCAAAGAAAGTCCAAGCCACGTAGTCGACGCTACGCAAGCAGAGGGCATAGCCAATGAATCAGACAGCACAAGCGGACCGGTCGTACATCAGCCAGGGTTCCGATTGGACCTTCGAGCTGATCGAGCGCTACGACGAGGAAATTGGACGGTTGGCGGAGGAGTTTGGCCTCGACACCTATCCGAACCAGATCGAGGTGATTCGCTCGGAACAGATGATGGATGCCTATGCGTCCATCGGCATGCCCCTGGGGTATCACCACTGGTCGTTCGGCAAACACTTCGTTGAGGTGGAGCAGCGTTACCAACGCGGTGAGATGGGTCTGGCCTACGAGATCGTCATCAACTCGGATCCCTGCATCGCCTATCTCATGGAAGAAAACACCATGACCATGCAGGCGCTGGTGATCGCGCACGCCTGCTACGGCCACAACTCCTTTTTCAAGGGCAACTACCTGTTTCGCACCTGGACCGACGCCGGTTCCATCATCGACTACTTGCTGTTTGCCAAAAAGTACATCGCGGATTGTGAAGAACGCCACGGGGTTAAAGCCGTAGAGGAGATTCTCGATTCCTGCCATGCGCTGATGAACTTCGGCGTGGATCGTTACAAGCGGCCGTATCCGATATCTGCCGAGGAAGAGAAGCGCCGTCTGCGCGAGCGTCAGGAATACATCCAGCGCACGTTGAACGACCTGTGGCGTACGATTCCGAAAGCCGAAGCAACACACGAGGAAGAGGAAACGTTCCCCGAAGAACCCCAGGAAAACCTGCTGTACTTCATCGAGAAGAACGCACCGTTGCTGGAGCCCTGGCAACGGGAACTGGTGCGCATCGTGCGCAAGATCGCGCAGTACTTCTATCCGCAGAAACAGACCCAGGTGATGAATGAAGGTTGGGCGACCTTCTGGCATTACACGCTGCTGAACGCGCTGTACGACGAAGGCAAGGTCGATGACGGGTTCATGATGGAGTTTCTGATTTCCCACACCGGCGTGCTGGCCCAACCAGCGTACGACAGCAAGTCGTACAGTGGCATCAATCCCTACTCCCTGGGCTTTGCCATGTTTTCCGACCTGCGCCGGATCTGCGAGCACCCGACCGCAGAAGATCACGAGTGGTTCCCGGACATCGCAGGTGAGCCCTGGCGCGAAGTCCTGAATCACGCAATGCGTGACTTCAAGGACGAGAGCTTCATCCTGCAGTTCTTATCGCCCAAGGTGATGCGTGATCAACGGCTGTTCGGCGTCATCGACGACGACGGCGAGGACACCTACGAGATTGCCGCCATCCACGACGCGCAAGGCTATCGCCAGGTGCGCGAACTGCTGGCCAGCCAATACAACTTAGGTGATCGGGAACCGAACATTCAGATCGTCAACGTCGACGTGCGCGGCGATCGCAGCCTCACCCTGGCCCATGAACAACACGCCCGCCGGCCACTGGACGGCGAGAGTTCCGACGAAGTGCTGAAGCATCTCTACCGGCTGTGGGGGTTCCCGGTACGCCTGGAGTCGCTGAGCGATGGTGAAGCCGTCGAGATCCGCACCTGTCCGGTAACCGAGCCCGACCCCGACAAACCCTAACTACGCCCGTTCATCAACATGTCAACTTTGTCAACGTGCCACGTTGACAAAGTTGTCGTTCTGCATCAGTCGCGCTACGCGGGGTTACAATCCCGGCATAGCGCGACCGACGTTCAACGAAGTCACGGACCCATAGCGTCTTAGAAGAGCGGCCCCGAAAGTGAATTCAGAGTTCAAACGCAAATAAATGGACGTCTATTTGGTGGGTGGGGCAGTACGAGACCGCAAACTCAACCTTCCGGTCACAGAGCGCGATTACGTGGTGGTGGGGTCGAACCCGCAAGCTATGCTCGACCTTGGCTACCGCCAGGTGGGTCGCGATTTTCCTGTGTTCCTGCATCCGGATACCGGTGATGAGTATGCGCTGGCGCGCACCGAGCGTAAAACCGGGCCTGGGCACACCGGTTTCGAAGTGTACGCGGGCGCTGAGGTCACCCTCGAGGAGGACCTGCAACGTAGGGACCTCACCATCAATGCGATGGCCGAAACCGCAGACGGTACGCTGATCGATCCCTGTGATGGAGCCGCGGATCTCGCGGCAGGGTGCCTGCGCCACGTTTCCGATGCGTTCAGCGAGGACCCGTTGCGGGTGTTTCGAGTGGCGCGGTTTGCAGCACGTTTTGCGCGTCAGGGTTTTGAGGTTGCGCCGGAGACGCTGACGTTGATGCAGCAAATGGCGAGTACCGGCACCCTCGAGGAGTTGGCCGCGGAACGGGTCTTCAGCGAGCTCGAAAAGGCGCTTGGGACCGATGCGCCGGGCGTGTTCTTCGAGGTGCTGGATCGCTGTGGTGCGCTGGGCTATTGGTTCCCGGATCTGAAAAGCGAGTCGTTGACGACCTGGCTCGACCTGCTCACCCGCGTGGCCGCGGCTCTACCTGAACCCGCCGATCGATATGCGACGATGGGTTGGCTGATGGATCCACGTCGCGAACCGCTGCGACTGCCCAACGAATACCAGCGATTAGTAGAAAGGCTATCGAAGCCGGGACGCCAACTGTCGGAGTGGCGCGCGGCGTCGCCGGATTCGGTTCTGGGCTGGGTCAAAGCGTTGGATGGATTGCGGCAACCGGCGCGCTTTGCGCGGGTGCTCAACCTGGTCGAGTGCTGCTCCGGGATCGACCTCGACGCGTTGGCAAAATTGGTGGATGTCCTGAATGCGATCGATGTCGAGCCGCTGCGCGCGCGTGGCTTGGAAGGTTCGGAGTTGGGCGTTGCGCTCGATGTCGAACGCTGCGAGCGCATCTCCTTGGCGCAACGCACGTAATAGCCCTAACTGCGCTCGATCTCGATGCTCACGCCCTGCGCCTGCGGCACCGCACCGGGTTTACCGACCTTAACGGTGACTGATGCGGGTGCGAACTCGGCGAGCACCATGGTCGCGATCGACTCGGCGAGGCTCTCGATGAGCTGAAAACTACTGGCCTCGGTCAACTCGGTAACCCGACGTGCTACCGCGCCGTAATCGAGCGCATCGTCGATCGCATCTGATGTGGCGGCGGCCGAGGCGTCGATTGAGAAGCCCAGGTCGATCACCAGTGGCTGGCGCAGCTGACGTTCCCAGTCACGAACACCGATCACCGTGGAAACCCGCAGACCGGTGATTTGCAGCTTATCCACTAACCGCGTCATCGGTCAGCGGGGGCAGTTCGTCCATCGGCCACCGCGCGTGGGTTCGAATCGCCAGCGGCGCGCTTTGCCCGGCCGCCAGACGTTGATACCCCGCGAAGGCGATCATCGCGCCATTGTCGGTGCAGAGCGCCGGAGGTGCGTAGTGCACGTTGGCGTCGAGGCGCTCCTCGAGCGCGGCCCGGAGCCGGGTGTTAGCTGAAACCCCGCCTGCCACCACCAGATCATCCACGCTGGTGGCTTCGAGCGCGCGCCGGCACTTGATGGTCAGCGTATCGACCACGGCATCTTCGAAGGCGCGTGCGATATCGGCTTTGTCCTGATCGCTCAGTGGTTCGATCCAGCGCACCGTGTTCAAGGTGTAGGTTTTCAGGCCGCTGAAGCTGAAGTCGAGACCGGGACGATCAGTCATGGGTCGGGGAAACTTGAAGCGCCCTGGCGTGCCTGATTCAGCGAGCGCGGCCAGCGCCGGCCCGCCGGGATAACCGAGGCCCAGCATCTTCGCCGCCTTGTCGAACGCCTCGCCCGCGGCGTCGTCTACCGATTCGCCGAGGATCTCGTAACTGCCTATGGCGGACACGCGGACGAGTTGCGTGTGTCCGCCGGAAACCAGCAACGCAACGAACGGCAGGTCCGGCCGGGTAGCGCTGCCGTCCTCAACCATCTCTTCAACCATGAGAGGTGCGAGCAGGTGCGCTTCCATGTGGTGTACTTCGACCGCAGGAATTCCCAACCCGTAGGCGAGCGAGCGGCCGATCCCGGCGCCCACCATGAGCGCACCGATCAGTCCGGGGCCTGCGGTGTAGGCCACGCCATCCAGCTCGCTGACCGTTGCGCCGGCGTCGCTGAGTACCTGGCGGATCAGCGGGATGGTCTTGCGGATGTGGTCACGGGAGGCCAGTTCAGGGACTACGCCGCCATACTCGGCGTGCATCGCCACCTGGCTGTACAGCACATCGGCAACCAGCCCGCGCTCACTGTCATACAGGGCGACACCGGTCTCGTCGCAGGATGTTTCGATGCCAAGAACCAACATGCGCGCATGGTACGCGCAGCCTGTGTGGCGCGGTAGCCCGCGATTCGTGGCCTGTGGGGCGTCTGCGCGTGCGACTTCATGGTTTGCGTCGGTTTTGCATTGTCTCGGTCGAATCAGTAAAATCGCCGGCCTTTCGCGCCCTACTGGTGCGTATTAACGATGGAGGTTGGCGCCGAGTGCCCAGCGTAAAGGTCAGAGACAACGAGCCCTTCGACGTAGCGTTGCGTCGATTCAAGCGTTCCTGTGAAAAAGCCGGAATTCTTTCCGAGGTCCGCCGTCGCGAGTACTACGAGAAGCCGACATCCGTCCGCAAGCGCAAGGCGGCCGCGGCGGTCAAACGCCACCTCAAAAAGCTGCAGCGCGAATCCCGCCGGTTCGAAAAGACCTTCTAGCACGTTCGCTAGACCTGTTCGCTAGAGAGGGCTGCTGCGATGGCCGACCTGCGCGCGCTGATCTCCGAAGCTACCACGACTGCAATGAAAGCCCGGGACAAGCCCCGGGTGGCTGCGTTGCGCCTGGTCAACGCCGCGATCAAGCAAGTGGAAGTGGATGAGCGCAAGGACCTCAACGACGACGAGGTGATCGCCGTGCTGAACCGCATGCTGAAGCAGCGGCGCGATTCAGAGTCCCAGTTCCGCGACGCCGGCCGCACAGACCTCGCCGATATCGAAGCCTTCGAGATTGCCCTGATCGGAGAATTCATGCCCGAGCCGCTGGACGAAGCGGCCGTCGACACGCTGATTGCCGCCGCGATCGCCTCAACGGGTGCCGCCTCCATGAGCGACATGGGCAAAGTAATGGGCGCACTGCGCAGCGAAGTACAAGGCCGCGCCGACATGGCCCAGGTCAGCGCCAAAGTAAAAGCCGCCCTGTCTTGATTCCGATACCCGGTGGTCTACCGCCACGAATATAGAACAAAGCCCGCCGGTGACTTAGCCCCACGAATGCAGAACAAAGCCCGCCGGTGACTTAGCCCCACGAATGCGAAACGAAGCCCACCGGTGACTTAGCCCCACGAATACAAAACGAAGCCTCGACCCCCGAGCGTGTCAAAAGAGCGCCACCCCAGTTGCGTTCACCACCCCACAGTAGACAATAGAGCATGGTCGGGCGTATTCCTCAGTCATTTATCAACGATCTTCTCGCTCGAGTCGACATCGTCGATGTTATCGATTCCCGAATGACCCTGCGCAAAGCCGGTTCGTCACGCTACAAGGGCTTGTGTCCCTTTCACGATGAGAAAACCCCGTCCTTCAGCGTCGATGCAGACAAGCAGTTCTACTACTGCTTCGGCTGCCAGGTGAGCGGCACGGCGCTGACCTTTCTGATGGAACACGACCGACTCGAGTTTCCGGAGGCGGTGGAGACCCTCGCAGCGACCGTCGGGCTCGAGGTGCCGCGGGAGACCTTGGCGGGAAGTCCCGCACCCAAAGAAGACAAACGGCTATACGAGGTGCTTGCCGATGCCGATAAGCATGTCCGTGCCATGTTGCGGACGCACGACGACGCACCCCGTGCCGTGGAGTATCTGAAA
>PVMK01123006.1_pt1 | contig 14084 bp, 11 predicted proteins | sample 1853481 | NCBI WGS metagenome assembly PVMK01 (sample SAMN08533507, study PRJNA380276) | Marine sediment metagenome, whole genome shotgun sequencing project. | reverse complement strand
CCAGCTTACCCATGCTTTTACCTGACTCTATGGCCCGGTGGGCGTTGACTACGTTCTCAAAGGGGAAGGTTGTTACCGGCATCGAGGGGATGAGACCCTCTGAATCCCATTTGAGGAGATGGGCCATGATTTGATGAAAGAGCTCTATCTTCTCAAAGAGATAGATCAGGTTGAAACCGCTTATGGTTTTGTTGCTTCCCGTGAGGTCAAAGGGGTTAAAGCGAGGTGTTCGAAGATAGTCCCAGATCAACTTGGGAAGGTTTTTCCTGCCCGAATGAGAAAACATGGAGGTGAATCCGTAGATCAGCATCCGTCCACCCGGTCTCAGATGTTGGTAAGAACGTCTGAGTGTTGAAGCCCCGTTTGCGTCAAGAATCAGGTCATAGCCGCCAGGGCTGATTTCTTCCGCCTTTTTCCACAGATCCTGAGTGCTTTTGTCTATGATAAATGTCGCTCCAGCCTCTTTTGCAGAAACTGATTTTTCAGATCTTCCTACTATCCCCACACACATATTGCCGTTTATATTGAGAAGATGAAGAAGGGCGGTGCCAACTCCCCCGGCCGCCGAATGAACCAGGACCCGATCAGATTCCTTTAGATGGCCCACTTCGTGAAGGGCATATGAGGCGGTCAGGTAGACAACCGGGAAGGAAGCGCCTTTAATGAAGTCCCAGGTGGCGGGAAGACTCCACAGGTGTTCGGCAGGACAATTGATTCGGGTGGAATAGGCACCAAATCGGGTTGCACCAAAAACACGGTCTCCTGGTTCAAAAACCGTGATGTCCTTAGACACATTCTTCACAACACCTGCGAATTCAAGACCGGGGCATAGGGGGTAGGCACCTTTTGCTGCCTGATAGAGACCGAGTCTTACAGCAACATCGGCAAAATTGATGCCGCACGTCTTGACGTCAACCTGGACCTCTCCTGATTGGGGATCTTCTATAGGTGTATCGTCGATACGAAAGACGCCATAGCCCCCAGGTTTTTGGACAATAATTCTCTTGCGGCGATTAGACATATAGGATTTATGATGCCTGTCTACTTCTCCCCGCTCTTTGCTTTTACCTCTTTTTTGTCGGGGAGAATATCTTTTACCTTATTGATCACCCCGGGGATGGCATCAATCAAACCTTCAAACTTACCCGGTTTGGTGGGCAGAAACGAGACATTATCCTCTTGAATAACGATAAATCCCACCGGTTCAACCTTGGCGCCGCCCCCACCGGCTCCACCGAAGCTACTACCCTTCTCCGGAGCCTTTCCCTCGCCACCGCCGACCGCAAACCCCAGGGACAGTTTGGTTATCGGCACGACCATTTTGTCGCCCAGGCTTACCGGTTCACCGACTATGGCTTCGGTCCTGGAAATCTCCTTAAGTTCACCCATTATTGTGCCTATTAACTCAGTCAGTTGATTCTCCATACGGGCCTCCTTTTCTTGATTTGAAGTATATTTGCAGTAACCTCAACTTCGGCAACCTCCAGAAAAAAATCAACATCTCTCGTATAATGCTATACAGACGCACGGCCAGACGTCCTGTTATCTTGCCGTTTAAAGATTCCTTGGTAAAGTCAGGGGAATAAAAAAACTTTATGGAGTTGCCTAATATGGGCTGAATTGCGCACACACCACCATAGAACCACCCCGTTATATGAGGCTCGGTGAAACCGCCGGTCAGGTTGACATTCAGATAATAATCGGGAGAAATGACGATTCCCCGGATAAATTTCATTGCGTTGGAAGCTACCTGTCTGAGCGTCGTAAAATCTGTTATCAATTGCATATAATTTACACGAAATCTCTTCTTTCTTTTCGTTTTTTGTTTGTCTTGATCATTATGTCTCGCTGATCTGTTATCTCGTCCAGTTTTAGGTCTAATCCGATAAGTGAAAGGATAGAGCTTAAAGGAACAGCTCTCAAATTCTCTCTGCTCAATATCATATCCAATTTCGAAATAAAGAGAAACACAGAGTAGATAGGTCAGGGCTGCAAGTATTATCGCGCTTGTGGTTATGATAATAATCATTTCGACCTATGAAGAAAAACAAGTATTGCAGACAGGATTACCGGTTTGGTTATGTGCACAATGTAAAAACCTAACCCGGACAAGTCGGAACCAAATAGGCCTCGCGCAAAGACGCCAAGACGCAAAGGCTAAAGCGTATGATTATGCGAACAATGGCTATATGAAAAATCTTTCGTAATTATAATGTGATTTGAATAAAGTAGGTATCAATATCATATAAACGATGATGAGATTATACAGGTATCAACTTTTAGTCAAGCCTTGAAACATTCATCATTTGCCAGATTTCCAATTCATATGTTATAATGGCCTTGCCCACAAATTCAACGAGCTCTAAGGAATATTGCGAGATGGATAAGAAGCCCGATTTCGAGATGATCATTATAGGGTGCGGTATCGCCGGAGCCTCGCTTGCCTATTTTCTTGTCGAGCGAGGAATGAGGGATGTCTTGATTCTTGAGAGGGAAGAGCAGCCAGGTTATCACTCGACCGGCAGATCTGCGGCAGTGCTGGTGGAGTTTGACCTTGTCCCGTCAATCCTTCAGTTGAAGTTATTGGGTGGACGGTTCCTCCGTAACCCTCCACCCGATTTTTCAGAAAGCCCTCTCCTTCAGAGGTCAGGTATCCTTATCATGCTTCAGGGGGCGTTGTGGAAACAGGCCCGGCAGATGATCCCGAGCCTGAGACAGTCAGGTGCAGTTGTGGAAATTTTGAATCAGGAAGAGACTGTATCGATGATTCCGGTCTTATCTCCTGCAAATTTTGATGGGGCCGTGCTTCTGCCGGAAGACGGCCATATAGATGTGAACGAATTGTTGTGGAGCTATCTAAGACACGCTAAACGCCGGGGGGCGCAGCTTCGATGCGAAGAAGAGGTTCGGGAGATAAAGACCGATCAGGGCCGATGCAGAGGTGTCATAACCGACAGAGGAGAGTACGGTTCTCGCTGGGTGATAAACGCGGCCGGGGCATGGGCAGGAAAGATCAGGGGGCTCGCGGGCCCTTCTCCGGTACAACTTATGCCCCACCGCCGTACGATCATCACATTTGCCGCCCCAGAGGGAATGTCTGTCAGTAAATGGCCGCTGGTAACTGATTTGAGCCATGATCTCTACTTTGCACCTGAATCAGGAGGTCTCATGGCCAGCCCTATGGATGAAGACCCCATGGAACCCTGTGATGCCCGTCCTGACGAGCTGGTGGTCGCACAGACCATTGAGCGTTTGAAGGAGTTCACACCACGATTGGTGCCCGAATCTATCTCTCACAAGTGGGCTGGACTGAGGACATTTGCTCCGGACCGGGCCATGGTGGTGGGAGAAGATCCGGTCTTGGAGGGATTTTTCTGGCTTTCAGGGCAGGGGGGCGCCGGCATAGAGACCAGCGCAGCAGTCGGGCAGATCGCGGCTGAATTGATATTGGATGGTCGCACCAAACTGATCGATGCACAAGTCATCTCTCCGGCCAGATTTGCGGTCTGAGAAGTTCAAGTTCTGTCGTCGCAACCCTGGGCTCAAAGCAGTGACGAAAGAGGCGTGTATTCCAGGTCGAGGGCATCTGCTACCGCTTTGTAGGTCACTTTACCTTTGTAGATATTGACGCCTTTTGCCAGAGCTGGGTCATTCTTTATCGCCTGTGAAATTCCTTCTCCTGTCAGTTTCATGAGATATGGGAGCGTTGCGTTGGAGAGTGCGTATGTGCTCGTGCGGGGGACAGCCCCCGGCATATTGGTGACGCCATAGTGGAGAACACCGTCTACCACATACACCGGATCTGAGTGACTGGTGGGACAAATGGTATCGCAGCACCCGCCCTGATCCACTGCCACATCCACAACTACGCTCCCCGGCTCCATCCTGCGGATCATCTCCCTGGTTACAAGGCATGGGGCCTTTGCGCCCTTTACCAGAACTGCCCCGATAAGCAGATCAGCCCTCTTGACCGCCTCGGCGATATTATAGGGATTTGCGCTCATGGTACTCAGCCGGCCGTGCAAGACCTGATCCAAATAGCGCAGGCGGTCAGCATCAATATCGAGCACAATCACGCTGGCTCCCATGCCGAGGGCAATCTGGGCGGCATTGGTGCCTACAACGCCGGCCCCTAAGATGGTCACATCAGCGGGACGAACCCCAGGCACCCCTGACAGGAGCTTGCCCCTGCCTCCGTTTTTCTTTTCTAAGTATTGGGCCCCCACCTGAACCGCCATGCGCCCTGCCACCTCACTCATGGGGGTAAGCAAGGGGAGACTCCCGTTGGCCTCCTCAACAGTCTCATAGGCAATACCGGTAACACTGTGCTCAACCATTGCCAAGGTCAGTTCTTTCTCAGCGGCCAGATGGAGGTATGTAAACAGCGACAGACCCCGTTTCATCAAACTGTATTCGGATGGTTGGGGTTCTTTGACCTTAACAACGAGATCTACAGCCCAGACATCATTATCCTCTGCAACAATACGCCCTCCGCCCCAACTATACTCCTCATCAGAAAAACCGCTTCCCTCCCCAGCGCCGGTCTGAACCAGGACTTCATGTCCCGAATCCACAAGCTGTCGAACGCCGCCCGGCGTGACGGCCACTCTGTACTCGTTATCCTTTATCTCCTTGGGTAAACCAATGATCATGATTGCCTCCACACGTCTAACACTTACTTCGGGGAACTTTACTCCAAAATTTGATCCCGCCCTGCGGGACTGAAATCAGAGGGTTATTTCTTTGCATACTTCTCAATATCCGCCAAAACCCATTTTTCGACCTCTTTCTTGCCCCGTATCAGGTCTTCCAACTCCCCTTTGTCATTGGGCTTGATCTTAAACATCCATCCGTCACCATAGCAATCATTGTTGATCAAATCAGGTTGGGTTTCAAGGGCTTCATTTACGGATAACAGTTCGCCATTGACCGGCGCATGCACCTTTCCCAGCCACTTGCCGGATTCCATGGCAGAGAAACGCTTGCCTTTCTTTAACATCTTGCCGTCATCGGGAAGTTTGATATAAACAATCTCTCCCGCCATTTTCTGCCCAAAATCATCCATACCCATGATCAGCAGATCTCCTTCATCCTTGACCCAAAAATGATCCTTATCGTAATAAAGATCGTCCGGCATGTTGTACCCTTCTATCTCCATCTCTTTTCCTCCTTTCACTCCGCCTCTTCCATCAATTCATTAATGAACTCGGTTGTATTATAGATCTTGAACTTCTGCTTTCGCAATTTGGCGTTTGCCAGGTTGTGGGTGCAGGAATTGCATTCGGTTAGTACAATCTCGGCCCCCACCTCTTCTGCCTGTTCGAGCCTACGTCTCGCCATGGCAATGGAGTTCTTGGCATAGCCCCCCCGCACACCCCCACCCGCCCCGCAGCAGAGCGCGTTTTCACGGTTGTCCGGCATTTCCACAAAGTTGGAAGCGATCTTCCTGATCGTGTTGCGCGGTTCTTCATAGATCCCGCAATGCCGCCCCAGATCGCATGGATCATGATAGGTCACCCTCTTGTCCGTTTTTACATTGAAATTAAAATCCTGTAAGAACTGGGCAATGTGGATGGTTTTAACCCCCTTTTCTTTGATCCGGACATACTGGGGTTTGTTGTTGAAGGTGCGGGAGCAGTAGGGACATCCGGTAATGACTGCTTTGGCTTCCGTTTTCAGGATGAGATCAATATTTATTTTGGCCAGGTTTTCGTTTATCTGGTATCCTACATCTTCAAGCACGCCGCTGCAACAGACCTCATCTATTAACGTGTAGTTTATCTTTAGACGATCCAGCAGATCTAATGTGGCCATGGTAGCTTCGTCCTCGCGATATGACCCTACGCAACCGATGAAGTAGACGTACTTCGCCTGCTTGTTCCTTTCTCTCTCAAAATCTTCTGGCTCGTCTTCCGCATAGATATTGGTGTGCTTCTTTAGAACCTCATTCATCCCCTCGAAGGCCGGATGGCATGACCCTATCTTGACCATATCCTTCCTTACCTCCTTAATGATCTCGGGCACCTCTACCCCGGAGGGACAGTTCTCGAAACAATTGGCGCACGTTGTACATTGAAACAGGGTCTCGATCAGTTCATCGTTCAGTTGAATTTTCCCGTCCATAACCTCCTTTAGAATGAGCATCTTGCCCCGCGCATTAAGGGCCGGCCGGAGGGTCGCTCCGTATACAGGGCAGACCGCCTGGCAAAACCCGCATCGAGAGCACTTCAGGATCTGCTCGCGATATTTTTTTTCAAATTCGTATTTAGATTCCATTCATAATCTCCTGTCACTGTCTAATATCCATTTCTCAGTACCTAATACCCAGTACCCAATACCTGATACCCATTACCCAATACCAGGCGCAGCCTCCAATCCCATCTTGCCCGGATTGAGGATATTGTTAGGGTCAAACATCTTCTTGATATTACGCATCACATCCATTGCCACCGGGTCATGCTCCAAAGTCATATAGTGGGCTTTGGCCAGTCCGATTCCATGTTCACCGGTGAGTGTTCCGTCTAAATCAATGGCCAACTTAAAGAGATCGGCGCTTGCCTCTTCCATCCGCCTCACCTGTTCCGGGTCATAGCCGTCGTAGAGGATCTGTGGGTGCAGGTTCCCATCCCCTGCATGGCCAAAGGTGGCAATCTGCAAATCATGCCTCTTTGAAATGTCTTCAACCCCTTTCAAGAGTTTAGCAATATTTGTCATTGGAACGGTCACATCTTCAAGGACAAAATGTGTTTTGATCCTGGCCAAGACCGCATAGGCAGATTTTCTGGCCGCCCATAGATCTTCCACCTCCTTGTCGGTTTTTGCCCGCTTGACCTCCTTGGCATTATTCTCTTCAAAGACCTGAATTACTTTCTTTATCTGGTAATCAGTTTCTTCCTGGGTATAGCCGTCAGTCTCTGCCAGGAGCATGGCATCTACCTCGGGGAGATTGAGATCGGTGTTTTGATTGATGGCCGCAAGTGTTTCCCTCCCCAATATCTCCAGGGCGCTCGGGACTATACCGCTGTGCATGATCTGGTTGATAGCCCTCCCCACGTCCTCTAAGCTGTCGAAGGTGGCAAGGGCGGTACTGGTCGCAGTAGGCTGCGGGTTTATTTTAAGGATGATCTCCGTGACTACCCCGAGCGTCCCCTCAGAGCCCACAAAGAGCCTTGTCAGGTCATATCCCGAAACGCTTTTCATGGCTTTAGAACCTGTTCTCATGATTCTGCCGTCCGGGAGGACTACCTGAAGGCCCAAAACATAATCCCTGGTTGTGCCGTACTTTGCTCCTTTGAGTCCCCCGGCATTGGTGGCCACATTCCCTCCCAATGTGCTGACCTTTCCGCTTGCCGGATCAGGGGGGAAAAAAAATCCAAAGGGGGCAAGGGCCTTTTCGAGATCAACATAAACGACCCCGGGCTGAACAACTGCCAACCGATCTTCTATACTGATTTTCACAATATTGTTCATGCGGCTCAGATCCAGGATGATCCCTCCTTCAATAGGTACCGCCATACCGGAAAGACCTGTCCCGGCGCCCCGGGGAATCACCGGAATCTTTTCCCTGTTGGAAAGCTTCAATATCTCAGATACCTGATCCGCGGTCTCTGCCCACACAGCACAGGTGGGTCTGTGGCTGTGCTCTGAGGCATCATAAGAAAACGAGACCATATCGATCAGGCTGTCGGTGTAGTTCTCTTCTCCAACGATTTCAACCAGGGCCCGTTTTATTTTTTCATCCATGAGTTACTCCCTTTTATCAAGTGCCTAAAGTGAGCTAAAGTGCCTAAAGTGAACTAAAGTGAAGGAACTTCGTGACATAGATTTTTGAGAGATCGATGTTTCGTTTTATTGGATATCTCCAGATATTCAAGAATATATATTTCATAAAGTAATAGAAAACGCTTTTGCCCATCAAATCCTGAATTACTCAACTCCTGAGCTAGGCATGGCACCCTTGAATTGGGCTATCTCTTGTCTTCTGATAATTCCGTCATGCAAGCGTGTTGTCTGAGACAATGCCAAGCTTGAAAATGTCGTATCGCTCCTTTAACTTTAGGCACTTCAAACTTTAGCTCACTTTAGTCACTTCTGATGCAGGGCATTCATAGCCGCAACCATTGGGGCGATAATAATGTGCAGCAGCCGGCTGAAGGGGATATAGGCGATAAATGCCCCTGTTAGGGCCGCATGGATATACCACATAAATCCACATACCTCTGTCAGTCCTCTCGGGGCTGAAAACAACAGGCCGATCCAGTACCCGATGATGCATACTCAGCTCCTGCAGGGTACCATGAAATTTCTGGGGATCAATAAACCATGAGGCATTTACAGATAAACAGCTTAATATAAGACACACAACAGATGATAGCAGGATGCCTACGCTTTTTGCGATAATATTTTTAGAACAGTTTCTCGATCCACGCATTATAGATAAACCCGATATTCCACCGGAATTATTAAGCAATGATAGATAAAACAAAAATTGCTAATTTAGGCCTCTTCCACCTACTTTCTATTGTATTACATAGCACAATCTAACCATCAGAGGTAGCCTTTTTTGAGTATGAAGCACTGTATGAGTCGCTGACGTATCTTCAACAGGGACGTTATGTTTCAATATCGACTCATTACTGGTATTAAATTTTCTTGTGAGGTCCAGCTATAATATTCTGTGGTTGGATTTTTCTTGACCCCCAAGATTGAATCCCGTAAAGTCAGAAACCGAAAAAGGAAGTTCTTATAACCCCATGAACTATTACATAATATCACTTGATGGCGGCATGATGAAATGAGCCATCATGTATTCGACAGGAAACTGATTGATCTTATTGCATGCTATTGAATTTTAAAGGAGGCATAAATGTTTGAACTGAAAAAGGGGATAGATATTCTCGGCCATATCGGCGGACTGAAGAGCGATGAGGAAGCGGAGAGGGTATTCAGAGATTCAATGGATGGCGCCAATTTTGAAAAGATTCAGAAGATCAAGATTGAAGAAGCACGGCTGAAGATAGCAAACGCCATAGTGCTGGGCCGACCTGACAATGTGTTTGTGAATACAGGCACACCTGAAGATAAGCAGTTTATCATTGATCTTTCTTTAAAAAAGGGTGAGGAGTCAAGACTTGCCATCAAAAACCATACAATCCATTACGACCTTGCGGCCGAACAGGCGCGCATCATTGACCGCACGTACTATATTACAAATGATGATGAGCGCGTAAGCGCACTTGCGCAAAGGATCAGCAGGGAAGACGCCCTCCAGTACGTTAAGGAATATATGTCCGGTATCATGAAGGGAATGACCATGGTAGTTGGATTCTATGCACGCGGTCCGATTGGAGCTGAACCAACCATTCCGGCTATTGAGGCGACTACGTCAGCATATGTGTGCCACAGTGCAGAACTGCTGTACAGGAACTGTTTCAATGCCTTTGACGTTGAGGTAGAACGGGTCGGGCATTTTTTTACAAATGTGCACAGTGAAGGGCCAAACCGTCCTGAAGATCTGCCCAACGCCCGCGTTTTTATGGACAGGGCACACCAGACCACCTTCAGCACGTTCTGCACTTATGCCGGCAATACACTGCTGCTCAAAAAGGGGAACCACAGGTTTGCCGTTGACAGGGCTACCTATCATAGACGCGGGAAGGAAATTTCCGAACATATGTTCATCACGGGTGTCAAAGGCCCTGGCGGCCGTATTACCTTTTTCGGTGGTGCTGCTCCCAGCGGATGCGGAAAGACTACAACCGCAATGACCGGTGACGAATTTATCAGTGACGACCTGGCCCAGATCTGGATAGCCGAGGACGGTACAATAAGAAGCGTCAACCCTGAAAGTGGTATTTTTGGAATCATCAAAGACGTGAACTGGGATGATGATCCCGAGATGCTAAAGCTTTTTCGCAATGAAAAGGCGGAGATCATTTTTTCCAATCTCCTGATCGATGAAAACAAAACGCCACACTGGGAAGGTTCCGGAGAAGAGCCGCCACAGAAGGGGTTCAGTTTTCAGGGTGAATGGGAAAAAGGAAAGACAGACAAAGACGGTACACCCATCCCCATATCGCACCCGAATGCCCGTTTCACCCTCAGTTGCGATGTGCTTGACAACTACAGCGACAAGATAGAAGACCCGACCGGAGTGATTACAAAGGTGTTTACATATAGCGGGAGAGACAGTGATACCATGCCGCCTGTATGGGTTGCGAAAAGCCCTGATCATGGCATTGTCATCGGGGCCTCGCTAGTTTCCCAGGCCACTGCAACAGAGGTGGGCGCTACCGGAGTCAAGCGTCAGCCGTGGGCCAATCAGCCTTTTATCCCCGGTGGTCTTGGCGATTACATGCATGGACAGTTTGAATTCTTTAACAGCGACAAGGTCAAGGAGGAACACCGTCCCATCCTGGCAGGGCTCAACTACTTTCTCACGCACGGCGCACGGGGCGGTAAAGGGGATAAACTGCTGGGTGAGAAAAAGGATGTCCATGTGTGGATGGGCTGGCTTGAAAGGCGCGTCCACAATGACGTGGATGCTATTGAAACACCGATCGGCCTGCTTCCGAAATACGAAGACCTTAAAAAGTTGTTCAAGGCACTTATTAATAAAGGCTATGATAGAGAACTATATGACAAGCAGTTTTCACTATACATCGACAATATCATCAAGCGGATCGACCTGCAGACTGTTGCTTACAAAAAGGATGAAAATGTCCCTGATAAACTTTTTGAAATATACGATGAGCAGAGGAAAGGTCTTATGGCTCTTAGGGAGAAATATGGCCCTATTGTAACGCCGGCCCAGCTCGAGAAAGGCTGAATTCAGGCTTCATGGCAACATAGTGAATTCCATGTTGAGAAAAAGTTTAGATAATTTGAATACGCCAGAGATAAATTTTGCCTGTGAATACAGTGAGATGATGAAAAATAAAACGATACCATTATCAGAAGACTTAAATACTCACGACAGAGCGATTTTAGACGAGTCCCTCAGGGAATATGTCCGCTCATTAGATTACGAAAACTTTGAATTTCTCATATCACTTAGGGTAGCGCCTGAAATAAGCGACGTTAAATCTCTTCAAAACCTTATAGAAGACTCCTTGAACTCTTTCATAGGGTCAAAAGACGTTCAGAATATTCTCTATAGTCTATTAGATGAATTCAATATGAATATCGACACAGAAACAGAAGACATAGAAAAACTACTAACTGAAGTCATTCTTACAAGAAAACATTCATATTGGCAGCGTTATATACAAGATAGTAAATCCCCCAGACAGACTCAAAAAGCAGTTTTCAATTTGATCAACATAATTCTTGCCAAAAGATTGCAACAGATTATCTCTGATAGAATAAACAAGGAATATTGCTCTAATCCGCAGGACTTACTCCAGATCATGAGTTTTTTCAATGAGGAAAGGCCGCTGTACGTACTAATAGTTGATTCCTTAATTGGAATTATCCTGGGAGATGTCTTTGGTATTGCGGAAAAGGGTAGGGCCTGCAGGACATTGATAAACAACTATAAAATCGAAAACACACTTTTATACATACTAAATAATGATAAACTGGATGAACATCAAAAAGACAATATCTGTGCCTGGCTTAGGGCTTTTCAGAAAGTATACAGAAAATTCCTCTCTATTTTGTATGACAGGAAAGAAGAAAATGCCAAGGTTGCAAACAAATGGTTTAAGACAGATGAGATTGCCCCTATTCCCGATACCCAAATACCTATATGGGTTAGTCAATTTATCAGGTGTTTTGAGGATAATAACATGGATGAAGCTTTAGAAAAAGGTAGGAAGCTCATTCTATCAGTTGATAGTGAAGACATACTTAGATTATTACATACAATATTTCAAGCCAATTCTACCTTTTCAAGTGACCGGAATTTTCGAAAGAAAATATATGCGTTTCTCTATGCAATAATTGAAGACTACAGAAAGCTTCGTTCTGAAGAAAAATCATCCATGGGGACTTTAAAAAGTAAATTTTCTGATGTTTCTCAAGACAGAAGAGAATCTGAATCTACTTATTCTTTTGTTAGGGGGGAAAAAGATTTTACACCTGTTCTTGGAGAGATCATAAAACATCCGTTTATCAATACGACAGAAGAGAATCTCAAAAAAGGAAATATGCTCCATTTGTTCAATATGTGGCCTATTCCTGAAACGTCACAGGAAGTATTCAATAAGGTATGTGAGCTAAAAGAACACATTCCTCCGGGAAAGGAATTTAAAATAGATCATCTTTTGTTTAGAGAAACACTTCTAGCATTTTTGATGAGACTTGACAGGATCGGTATAAAGATAAGAAGAAAAAAGGGACTTCCATTAATCACAAACGCTGTTCAATTAAATGCTCACCATCTCATCAGGCCAGGAACTTTTATTGGTTCAACTGGTTACTGGGAAGAGCATACAAAGCAACCTCCATCTGTTCTGTGCTTTGTAAAACCTCATACAATCTTTAACTGCCGTAGTGAACCGCTGATACATTTAGTTTTCAGGCTTTATACTGGGACAGGTGAGCTATACAAATCCCCTTTTAAGATAGACAGCACTCCGCGATTCGGAAAAATTGATGAAGAACCCGGGCTGGACTCCCTTCGTATACGGATGGGCCTTTTTCTATTAGACATCCCTCCTAACATACTGAGCCATTGGAAGAAAATACAACAGGAACAACTGAAACAATGGGCTCCCTTCATTAGAAGAGCAATATTAGAGGCTAATCGCTCGGCTTAAAGTAAAGAATCCAGGTCCTGAGGGCCTGGATTCTTTACTGAATACTTTTCCCAGGTGACTTTTGCGAAAGAAATCCTAATATACACTGAGTTTCCTGATAGTAATAGTAATAAATCTCATAGGTATTCTCAGAAAGCTTTTTACCTTTGCCAAAAAAAACCGTATCGTTCATCCATTTGTACTTTTCATACCCGCTCAGAAACCTCACATAAGAGTCTACGATCGTCCCATCAGGCATAGAATAGCCCTTAATTTGTACACTTATATGTGCGCCGTCAGGGGTTTCTATGGTTGCCCGTGTGTTAACCTCGTCAATACCATCAGGTCTATAGAGCATGTAGTCAATACCTGACATTTTTCCCGATACGAGATCTCCGGTAAGTTCGCCTTCATAATGCTCGTCGTGTCTTATCCCATAGGGTGTTTCCCCATATATGATCTGTTCAGTTATCGTAAACTTGAAATATCCGAGATAAGTCAGGTCCATTCCATCATTGGTAGCACTCGCGTCAGATCGAGAGCTGCACTGCGTGATAAAACCGAAAATCGAGACTGATAATAAGACGAATACGATAACTGTAAGAATGGTTTTGACTTTTTTCATGATACCCTCCATAAACACAAAATGTTAACCCCAATGTGGTGTGAGTATTAACCCTGAAAAGGGGTTGGATATATCAAGGAGTCATTGGGCGAGGAATACTTCCTGCTGCAATTTTCTGGCCTGGAGCTATAAAGAAAAAATCGTCTTCATAAGGGCCATAAATCAACTTCCTGAAATATGTCAAATTCCCCTTGACCTCCTTGTATTTTTTGTCAAAAAAACGGGCGTTTTCCATGGCCCTTTCACGCAGTGGTCCCAGATCTCCGATACCCGTATTGATCAGGGCGATGTGAGTATAATGCTTTATCTCTTCCTTCATAGCCCACACGGCCATTTCTCTTCCTACCCGGGCTGTATAATCGCCCTCTACAATGCCTAAAGGATCTTTTTTTTCTGAAATCCATCCGGGTGTCAGATAGTATGTCCCGGGTCTCTCCTCAAAAACCTTGTCATAGGCCTCTGGAGATCCCAGAAAGAAGGCGATGCAGTCATGACAGGAAGGGATGAACAAACCCTGTTGCCTCGCTCGAACTCCAACGATCCCGTTGGAGCAGAGCCCATAGCCTAACACGATCCGCGCGGCGTACTGCGCCGCCTCATCAACCTGTGGCTGGATCAAGTCGGCCATCTATCAGGTGTTCTGTGTAACCCCTGGTCGAGGTAGCGGATTTCCACACGGCTATCTTGATCACGGGCCTTTTCCAACTCAGGTTCCATTA
>PVMK01149989.1_pt1 | contig 14086 bp, 24 predicted proteins | sample 1853481 | NCBI WGS metagenome assembly PVMK01 (sample SAMN08533507, study PRJNA380276) | Marine sediment metagenome, whole genome shotgun sequencing project. | reverse complement strand
TAAGGTAAATTAGATTGAAATTTTGCCCCAAATGTGAGGTCAAATTAAAAAAGAGTATTTCTGGCCTTCAATGTTCAAAATGTGGTTATACTGAAGGAGAAAAAATAAAACAGACAAAAAAAATTGTTGATGAAAAAGAACCAGATTTTTCCCTTCTTGCTTTTGAAGGAAATGAAGGAGAAGAATCATATTCAACAATCAAAATAGAATGTGCAAAATGTGGACATGATGAAGCAGTTTGGTGGATGTTTCAAACTAGAAGTGCTGATGAACCTACAACCAGATTTTATCGTTGTGCAAAATGCAAATACACTTGGCGAGATTACACATAACGTTTAACTTGAACGTAAAATCAACAAAATTGATTTGACTTTTGGAGCAAAAACAAGTGGTTCAGACGATCTAAAGGCAATAATCTCTGCAATATCAACACTTGTTGAAGAAGCTACTTTTGTTGCAACAGCAGAAGGAATTACTTTTAGAGGAATGGATCCATCACATGTTGCTCTTATTGATATTTCGTGGCCTAATTCTGCATTTGAAAAATATGAATGTGATAGCGATATAAAATTTGGAGTAAGAATAGATGAATTTTCAAAACTTATCAAAAGAGCAGACAAAAAAGACAGTATAGAGATTAGTATCTCTGAACAAAATATGTTACTTGTAACAGTTGGAAAAAATAAAAAATACAAAATGCGTTTAATTGAAAGTTCTGCAACTGACACTCCATTGCCAAAAATTCCTTATGATTCAAAAATTACTTTGTCTTCTTCAAAATTTGACAAGATTCTTGGTGATGTGCAGGTTGTATCTGACTATCTAACAATTCAAACATCTGATTCAAAAGCAGACTTTTCAGGTAAAGGTGACTCGGGCGAAGTCGTAATTGATCTTGATAAAGATGATGAAGACATTGAAGAAATTTTTTCAAAAGCAGATAGCACTGGTACTTACAGCCTTGAATATCTTAATCCAGTGATTAAAGCCGTAGGAAGTACTGCAGGCTCGGTTACATGTGAGTTTTCAAGCGCAAAACCTCTTAGAATTGAATTCAAAGTTGCAAATATTGGTAGAATTCACTTTTACTTGGCTCCACGCGTGGAAAGTTAAAGCATTTAAAGATTAACTAATTCAGATATTTTGAAATGAAACTCGTTATAAAATATGGTGGAACATCAATTTCTAATGCAAAAGATATTCAAACTATAGCTAAACACATTAACTCATTATCAAAGAAACATCAAATCCTAGTTGTTTGTTCTGCAATAAGTGGAACTACTGATGATCTTATAGAAATATCTGAGTCTATAAAAAAAGAAAACAAATCAAAAGCTGAACAACTTGCATCAAAAATTACCAATAGACATAAACAATTAGCAAAACAAACAATCAAAAAATCTGATGTACAAAAAAAATTACTAACAAAATTAGATCAAGACTTTACAGAACTTCTTGCATTAATTGATGGAATGGTACTACTTGGGTGAAGTTACACCCAGATCAATGGATTATCTAATTTCATTTGGTGAAAGATTATCAATACAATTAGTTTCATCAGCAATTAATGATTCAGGTAAAAAATCAATTCCTCTTACTGGCAAAGAAGTAGGAATTGTAACTGATTCTAACTTTGGTGAATCCAAACCACTTATGGATACAACTAGACTAAGAGTATCAAAGAAGTAGGTGCTCTATTCTCAAAGAAAACAATACCTGTTGTAGGAGGATTTGCAGGTGCAGATCAACATGGACATGTAACTACGTTTGGTAGAGGGTGGGTTCTGATTATTCTGCAACAACTATTGGTTCTTGTATTAAAGCAGACGAGATTTGGTTGATGAGTGACGTAGATGGACTTATGACAGCAGATCCAAAAATTGTCAAAAATGCAAAATTACTCAAAGAAGTATCATACATAGAAGCAATTGAAATGGCTATGTTTGGTGCAAAGCAGATACATCCACGTACATTTGAGCCTCTGCTAACAAAGAAAATCCCAATGAAGATTAGAAGTTCTTTCAATGTAAAAAATGAAGGAACTCTAGTTACTGCATCTAATTCTTCATCTGTTAAAAATACCGTAAAATGTGTAAGTACTGTTCGAAATAATGGATTAATTGACATTCGAGGTGGTAGTATGGTTGGAACGCCAGGAACTGCAGCTAAAATATTTGCAACATTGGCAAAAGCTGGAATCAATGTAATGATGATCTCCCAAAATCCTTCAGAATCAAGCATTACAATTGTGGTAAAGAATACAGATCTTGACAAAGCAGTCAGTGCATTAGAAATGGAACTATTAGGAAAAATTATCAAAAAATTAGAAGTTACTACGAATGTAGCTATTATTGCATTAATTGGTTCAGGTATGCGAGGAACTATTGGAGTTGCTTCAAAAGTTTTTGGTGCTATTGAGAAAAACAAAGTTAACGTATCAATGATTACTCAAGGTTCATCTGAGCTTAATCTTGCATTTGTTGTAAAAAATTCTGATGCAAATGCAGCAGTACGAGCTCTACATAATGCATTTGCACTTGATAAAATTAATTGAGACAAAATCATTTAAGGGAATAAATCCAATCAATTCATTGAACAAACTAATTGCTATTTTCATCATTGGAATTTTTACAGTTAGTATCATTTCTATTTCCTCAATATCTGATCAATTTGTTGATGCAGGTTCTAGAAAAAAAATTCACTTTACTCAAACTATCACATCTTCTCAAGATCCAGGACAAGGACATGAAAATCATCAATTAGCACTTATTCTATCACCAAACGAAGGAACTCTTTATGACGGTTCAATGACATTTACCTCAAGTACGCCTGCTCAGATAGTTGTTTTACACGAAATTAACTCCAAAGAGGCAAAAGGCCAACCTATCTGGACTGTTGATGGGAATACTGTTTATGGCTTATCTCTGATTGATTTACAGGAAAAATCAGGTTCTTTTGAGTTTACAGGAGCAGCACTTGCATTGCATTCATCTAATTCAAAAGAATTCACTACAACTGTAAGCGTTGATGGTTGGATACGAGGACAACCTACTGAAGTAATAATGCAAAAAATTGAATTAGAAAAAGAAGATCCATCAATGTTACTTTCAAGAACAAATGTTCCAGCTACAATTCCAATGCACAAAGGAATCTATGGAGGAAATCAAATTCTTTACATTATAACTGATGGTAGTGATGAGGATTATACAAAAATTCTCTCAGAAAAACAAGGATGGAATGTTGAACTTGCTCCAGCTATTGCAAATGTACCAGAAGACACTCTTCAAAAGTTGTTCATTTTTAAAAATGGAATTGAAGGTAATGGAATTTATGGATTCCAAGATGAAGTATTTTCTAGTACTCCATCACAAGAATCACAATACAGTGCATTGAGTTCTGTAATTGAAGTTACATGGAAAATAGGTCAAAAAGAAATAAGGTTTGAATCTGTAGCTGATGTAATTGCTGCTGAAGAAGGTGGTAGAGTTGAATTTAATGAAACAGAAATTATTCTTAACACTCCTCAAATTATTTGGCCTGATGGACAAATGACAGTACGTTCTGAAAAAGAAATTACAGATGAAACGTCATATGGTGGAGGTCAGATTATTGAAATCAATGAGGAAGAATTGACTGTAACCTTTGTAGCTCATAGAGGCTGGGGACCTGACGGAAGAACCATTTACTATATTGTTACTGATGCTACCCCCTCAGGACCTGCAGAAACTATGGGAGTTGTTTCATCTCCTACCTCTGCAAATCTAATTGCTCATTCTGGAGCAGTTGATCTTTTCCAATTCAAAAATGGAATTAAAGGCTCTGGTCCACTAGGATTCCAACCAGGAATTGCTGGTGCTGCTCTTGGTGATGCAAATTACAGCCCAATGTGGCGGATTTATCTAGTTGAATGGAATGATGTAAAATCAGCAAAAATTCTAGAGACAAAATCAGATATTGATTCATTTCGTGCAGATGACTTGATATCTGTAAGCATTGCACGACCAACTAATAGTGATCATATAGTTAACTGTCCATTCATAGATCCCTTCCAATAGAAATTTCACTAAACGGATAAATTACTTAACAAATGATTTGATTTGAAATTGACTGGTAAACTCTACATTGTTGGCGTTGGTCCTGGACATCATGATCACATGACATTTCGAGCAAAAGAAGTAATTGTTGAAAGTGATACAATTGTTGGATATGAAACTTATGTGAATTTAGTTCAAGATCTAATTGAGGGTAAAACAGTTTACCGTTATGCAATGACACAAGAAGTTGAAAGAGCTCATCAATGCATTGATCTTGCAAAATCAGGAAAAATTGTTTCACTTGTATCAAGTGGAGATCCTGGAATCTATGGAATGGCTGGATTAATTTATGAAACACTTGCTGAATCTGGTTGGAATCCTAAAGATGGTCTCCAAGTTGAGATCATTCCAGGTGTATCGGCACTAAATTCTTGTGCATCATAATTGGTTCACCATTAATGACTGATTTTGCAGTTGTTAGTATGAGTGACTTGTTAGTTCCATGGGAAATTATTCAAAAAAGAGTTGAGGCAGCAGCACAAGGTGATTTTGTAATTGTCATTTACAATCCATCTAGTAAGAAACGAATTCATCAATTACTAGACACTAGAAAAATTCTTCTAAAATATAGAAAACCTACAACTCCTGTTGCAATTATCAAAGGAGCATTTAGAGAATCTGAAACAATTGTTATGACTGATTTGGAAAATTTACCCAATCATTCAGACAAATTAGGTATGATTAGTACTGTGATTATTGGAAATTCGTCCACATATAATTACAAAGATTTGATGATAAATCCCAAGAGGATACAAATCAAAATACAACTTGGAAGAACAGACCAATCCAGATCTCAAAGTCTAATAACTTTTCTTTATTGTCTCAGATAGTTCTTCACTAAGATTTAGCTTTTCTCTAATTGGGGAAATTATTTTTACTAAATAATCTCCAACTGTTTGTTTCAAATCTCCTGGATGTAATTTCTCTTCAGCAAAATCTGTTTCTAATTGATTATAGTTTGTATATGATATATTGCCACCAAATTTTTCAGGCCTTTCAAAATTCATTTCATTAAACTCATGAAAGATTATCGTTTTTGCAACCTCTAATAGGGGATTATTCTGAGTATTTGCTTCTTCACACCATGCTTTGCTAATCTTTTTCTTTATTTCATCATCTGTATTATGAATAAAAACACCTGAATTTGGATCTGACTTACTCATCTTTCCTAATATCTTAGAATCACTGGTGTCTGCAGGTTTTGAAAGTCCTGGTAATAGTTTGTGGTGAACAGCCACAGGAACTTTCCATTTCATTTTAGGAAAAATCTCTCTTACTAACATGTGGATCTTTCTTTGATCCATTCCTGAATGTACAATGTCTAAGTCAAGTGAATGAATATCAACTGCTTGCATAGGAGGATAAAGTAATTTTGCAAGATCAATCTTTGTTTCATCTTCGGTTCTTCCCATAATAGTTAGAGTACGCATAGTGCGTTTCAGGGACATATGTTTAGTGAATTCAACAAATTCTCTCCAGTATTCTTTTTTTGAATCATAAAGTTCAGAACCAAGAACAATATTTACTCCTGGACATACAAGTTTGAAAGCATCTGCATAATATTTTGAGACTTTTGCAATAACATCCCAATCTCCTCCTAGTTTATCATTAATCAGAGTATGCCAATCTGCAAGAAATACAGTACAATTTACTCCAGCCTTTACAAAATCATTAATTTTGAAACCAGTACTAATTAGACTACCAAGATGTAAGAAACCAGAAATTTCTAAACCAATGTAATGTTTTGGTGAAGAATTTGTCTTGAATAATTCAATTAACTCATCATGTGTTACTACTTCTTCAGTTGGCGGTCTTTCAATCAAATCTACTTTTTCTAAAATATCCAAATCAAAACAACTTTTGAGATCTAAACGTATAAAGTTATTCTAAGCAATTCTAAATATTTACTTACACTTTTTCTTATGTTTTCTTAAATCATCTTCACTCATAAATTCAGTCCCACAATTTTGACATTTCACTTTTTTCTTGCCATGTGCTTTTTCCTGATGTTTCTTTAATCTTTCAGGATCAGATAGAATTGTTCCACATTTTTTGCATTTTAACTCATTTTTACTGGATCCAAATAACCCCATATCAAAAGTATTCCTACATACTAGAAAAAATAGTTTTTATGAATATTAATAAAAAATATCTGATCGAGCTATATTTCTGGTTCATCTAGGCTTTTTCTAGGTTTTATGCTGAGATAAAATGCATGAGTACTAATGATAAAGCCTGCAAGAAATATTTTAGTTGCAAAAATTAAATTCCATGGCCTGTCTGGATCTGGATAAGCAACAGACAATCTATCAATGTCTGGAACCATTCCATCAATAATTCCTGCAGTAATCTGTGCATTTAACACTGTAAAATTGTACAATACTTCATAGAGTGCAATAATTGAAAATCCTAGTAACATTAACTGAAGTAATGCCATCTTTGTACCAACAATTTTATTTCCAGCAGTTCTTCTCCAACCAATTCTAGTGACACAATACCATCCAATTATTGTAGAAAAAAATATCCAAGTCGTTACTCTAGCAAAATTTTCAAAAGGAATAGTTGTATTGTGAATTGCTTCCCCCATTACATAAGTGCCATTTTCCATCCATTCTATCATTGTGACATACACCCCAAAAACTAGAGATGCTGCCATGATGAATCCACAAACATAGAAAATGTACAGATAAACCTTGTAACCTGCATCAGTTTTTTCAAGATGGCGTGGTTTCATTATGCCGTTTGCCAAATTTAGAAATATAAAAATTCACGTGATCCTCGACGAGATTTATAGACTAGTTATAAACAGAATTACTATTGAAAATTGCAATTAACATTCCTATAGTAGGCAAAGAAGAGATCTCTGCAGTTACTTCTATACTTAGAAATGGTGCCTTAACCTCATCTGCTAATCAGGGAGGCAAACATGTCCAAGCTTTTGAAAAATCTGTAACCTCTTTTGTAAAATCAAAATATGCTATTGCAGTTAATTCTGGTACTGCTGCCTTGCAGGCTGCCCTTTATGCATTAGATATCAAAAAAGGGGATGAAGTTCTAGTTCCATCATTTACTTTTGTTGCCACAGCAAATGCCATTGTTTCAACAGGAGCAAAACCTGTTTTTGTTGATATCCTAAAAGAAAACTATACTATAGATCCAGATGATATACAAAAAAAGATAACAAAAAAAACTCGTGCTATTATTCCTGTTCATCTTTATGGAAATGTAGCAAATATAGAAAGACTCTCTGAAATTTCTAAAAAATATAATCTTCCTATTATTGAAGATTCTGCACAGTCTTTAGGTTCTACCTACAAAAGAAAACATACTGGTACTTTCTTTGAAATGGGCTGTTATAGTATGTATCCTGCAAAGGTAATGACTTCTGGAGAAGGTGGTTTTGTTGTAACTAACAATAAAAAACTCAGAGACAAATTATTGATGATTAGAAACCATGGAATGATTCATGGATATGATACTAGAATATTTGGTCTAAATTTGCGATTGCCTGAAATCAATGCTGCTATTGCAACTATTCAAATGAAAAAACTTCCAAACTTTCTAAAGTCTAGAAAAAAGAATGCAGAACTTTTATCAAAATTAATATCTGATCTTAAAATTAAACTTCCTCAACAACGAAAAAATGAAAATGTTAATTGGTATCTTTATACTATTGCAACTGAAAAACGTGATAAACTTTTGAAAAAACTCAACGAAAAAGGAATTGGTGCTGCATCTTACTATCCTACACCAGTTCATAAGACTCCATATTACAAATTAAAAACAAAACTTCCTGTTACTGATTGGGCTGCATCACATGTAATTTCTTTACCAATTCATCCAAAAGTAACTCAAAAAAATATTGAATTTATTGCTAAAACCCTGCGTGACATATTGTGAATGCTCTAGGCGAGAAATTGGAGAACTATGTAAGATTATCCTGCCCTATTCCTGAGGAGTCTTATCAGAGGAAATTCAGATTCATCAATTGCAGTTTGTACGCTTTCAAGCATAGATTTACTCAAAAAGTTAGCAAATTCTGAAATTCTAAGTCACGTATCAATTGTAGGAAGACTACTTTCTGAAAATAAAGGAATTGATTCAATTATTAAATACATAAACAAAAATCAAAAAATTAACATCATTATAATTTGTGGAAAAGAAGTTTGGGGTCATAAAGCTGGTCATTCATTGTTTCAATTACACAAAAATGGAGTTGATAAAAATAATAGAATAATTAATTCAACTAGTCCAGATCCATATCTTACTGTTTCTAAATCTCAGATACAATATTTTCAAAATAATATAACTCTTGTAAATTTAATTGCTGAAACTGATTTTGCAACAATCTCTGATAAAATTAGAATTTCCTAGTATCCGTTTTTCTGTCTTTCTCGATTAATTTCATTTTTCTTTTTGTACTCATCTACAATATCATCTGGAGTAAGATTTAGCTCAAGTGATGCCTGAACAACAAAATGCCATATGTCAATTAATTCCTCTCTTGCTTCAGCTTCATTAAATTTACTTGGTGTTTTCCACCATTTCCAATTTGTTGTCCTTTGTAGCTCTACTGCTTCATGCATTATTGCAGTAGATAATGCAGAAACTCGTCCTTCAGAATCTTTTGGATATCTATCCAAATTCATCATTTCTGATAGACCTTTTTGAAGGGTGAATATTGTAGCTAGTCGATCTTTTTCTGAAACTTCTTGTGTCAATGATAAATAAATTTGGGAAATAATTGAACTTAAATCTTTTTAGAATCGGATCATTTTTTCATATATCTTGACTCGTTTTGCAATATCCCCTTTTTTGATCTTTAGTAATCCATCTAATCCATATCTTTCAACTGCAAAGGATCCTAAGACATTTCCATAAACTACTGATTTTTTAATCTCAGATAGACTTGTTGATTTTTTGCTTGCAAGATACCCTATCATCGCCCCTGCAAAAGAGTCTCCTGCACCTGTAGGATCCACAACATCTTCTAAGGAAAAACCTGCTGTTGGGAAAATTACATCATCAAAAAACATCAATGAACCGTGCTCACCTTTCTTGATAATTACATATTTTGCTCCCCATTGCATCATTTTTTTTGCACACTTTATCAAATTGAATTCTTTTGTAAGGAGTTTAGCTTCTTCATCATTTATTACAACTGCATCTACAGCTTTTATCATCTTAATCACTGCTTCTCGTTTAGTAGAAATCCAAAAATCTATGGTATCACACATAGAAAATCTTATCTTGTCAAATTCTTTGATTAGTAAAGTATTCTGTTCAGGATCATTATTTGCAAGATACACAAATTGAGATTTTCTATAAGATTCAGGAACAGTTGGTTTAAAATCAGCAAGTACATTTAATTCAGTTTTCAATGTTGATCTAGTACTTAGTGTACTGTCATAACTTCCATCGTAACGAAATGTTTTACCATCTTTGATAGTCAATCCTTGTAAATCAAGATATTTGGATAAAATATTATGATGTTGTTTTGGAAAATCTTTTCCAACCACAGCAATTAATCCGGTATTTACAAAATTACTTGCAGAAATTGCTGCAAAAGTTGCTGCCCCTCCTAAAACATTCTTTAATGTTTTTTTTGGAGTTCTGATTGTATCTAATGCAGTAGAACCAAAAACAGTAAGCATTTGAGAAGAAATTAATTTTGATGTATAAATTCTCTTGCCTGGTCTTCTGTTGGATAGTAAACAAATGGAACATCAATGGATGTAAAGATTACATCATATTTTGTTACTCCAGAAATTTTTACAGATTGAGATTCTCCTTCAACGTTAGAATCTGTATGAAAAGTACCTTTGACATAACTACTATCTAGTGGTTGTAATGTGAATGATTCCAATTGACCTTTACCCACAATTTCATCATTAGCAATAATGAAGAATTCAGTCTCGCCTGCAGTTAGTATTAACAGTGAAGGATTTTCAAATTGTAATTCAATATTATAGTTTGAACCTTTTTCATTTTCATTCACTAATTCACTCTGAGTAATGCTTACTCCTATTTGTGATGCAGATGCATACTGTGAATATCCAAAAATACTCATGCCTAATACAAAGAGAACAATTAGACCTGCTTTCTTGGATGATTTCATGGTTAATTCTTGTAAAATTACCTTTTAACCCAAAAGGGAAAAAATCCCAATAAATTGTGTAAAAGTTTTGATGTAATCTTAAAGCTCCTTAGAGCTAACAAAATAAATCAAAATTTAATGAATATTTCTCATTGGCTAGAATTAAACTCAAACTTGGGGAAAATGAGATCGAAGTTGACTCTAGAGATTTCTATGTTGATAATCAAACACTAGGTGAAGTCATAGGTAGTATTTCACATCATTTACCAGAAAATCATGCAAAAATCGTGTATGAAACTGAATCTACTGCAAAGTCAACTGAAGTGGAACATCCAGCTCAATATGGCTTGGAATACCTAGATGATGCTGAAGTATATGAACCAGAATTTAATGAACCAAAATACATTACTTTTCCTGAAATAAAATCAAAATTACGAATTTTAGAAACAAGTAGATTCTTTGATTCTCCAAGAACAGTTACTGAAACTGTTGAACAACTAAGAGAATATGGTTGGGCTCCAAGTTCATTAGATGTATCAAAAGCTTTAGCAAAAATGGCATCAAGCAAAGAAATTATGAAAAACTCCTATGAGAACCGAACTCATTATTTTGTTCAAGAACCATTAGTATCTAACTAACAGAATAATTACATTTTTCACAACTAGAAAAAGTTTCTCCGGCTAAATGATCAAAATGTGTATTGCACTGGTTGCATGTATGATGCATATCAAAATATCCGTCCTTCTCAACTTTGCCGATTCTATTTGATTCAAGATCTATACTTTTACATTTTATACAATGACAACCACATTTAATTTTCATTATTTTTCTCCGATAATGATGTATAGTTTGAATACTTATACAAATCATTGGAAAAGAAAAGGGTAGTACCATTAGAAATTGATGATCATTTCAAGCTTTATGGAAAGGAACCATGGGAAGTGGAATATGGTGAAAAATGCCCAGTTTGTAATGTTAGAATTGATGAATATGGTTTCTGTTCGTGTGGTTCTAGCGGAGATTGAATTTTCTCATTAATGGTACAACAAGAATCATCAAAAACCCTACTGCCAATGGAGCAATTATTGGAAATTCAGGAATTACTGTGGTTCCTATAATAATAATTTCTCCTGAAGTTTCAGGTTTCATGCTAACCCAAACATGAGTTCCATTATTGATGTAATCATGATACCAAATTTTTTCATCATCAAGAAATACTGAATATGGTTCCCATAACAATTCTAAAGGAATTACGGCAGTGACATATTGATTATTGTCATTTACTTTAAAACTAATTTTTTTTAGTGGTTGGTCAAAATCAAAATTTTCTATTTCTGATAAAGTTCTAATCTCTACAAGAAATTCTTTATCTTCCCAATTTACTTGTTTAATATTTTTTTGGTTCATTAATTGAATATTCTAAAAGTAATTGACATCCATGGCAATTAAATTTCTTTTTTTCATCAAACAAAATGGGTCTTTGATTAGCAAATACTAAATCTACTTCTTCTGGAAGTATGAAAACTGTTGTTTGTAGATATCTAAAATCTAATGTCCAAACATTATCCTTCAGAATTAAAGCATCCTCAAGATCATATGTTACAAACAATTCTCCTTTATTAGGTGAAATCACTAAATTATTGGCATCATTATCAACATCAACTAATTCTGTTCTACCAAATTCATCTATGAACTTTAGATTAGAAACAGTTCCATCAACAAAATTCAACTGTCTTTGCTCATTTGAATCCCTGATTTGATGCATTACACTTACATTTCCTTCACGATCAATTGTAACTTGAACTAATTTTTGATTTACTTCTGTAAAAGAATCTGATTGAGCATTTACTTGTGGAAAAACTAGAATTAGGGTAAGAATTAAAAAACTTGAAAAAATTTTTGTTCTCATTTACACCACAGTTACATGAAGCATTTGCACTTTTTCTAAAGGACAATCATTCCCATCTCTTTCAAGATTTACAATTTTATCTGCTACATCCATGCCTTCTGTCACTTCTCCAAATACAGTATATTGTCTATCAAGAAATGTACTATCAGCTGTTACTATGAAAAATTGTGAACCTGCACTATCTGGATCTTGTGATCTAGCCATGGAAACTATGCCTCGCAAATGAGATCTTGAACTAAATTCAGCCTTGATATTGTATCCTGGTCCTCCCGTTCCCCATGAACCTTTGTTATCGGTTTTTGTATTTGGATCGCCTCCCTGAATCATAAATCCAGGAATAACTCTGTGGAAAAGAGTCTCATCATAGAATCCTTCCTTAGCTAATTTTTCAAAATTTCTGACTGTTTCTGGTGCTAATTCAGGTAAGAGTTTAAATAAAATCTTTCCAAAATTTGTTTCAATATTTACTACAGTCATGAGCATTAATCGATTATCTTATCATAAGAGTCTTTTGTGAAAATCCCTTTGAAAATTCTTATTGATATTTGAAGTATGTTGAAAAATTCATAATTATCATTACGTTTTTCGTTGATAAATTTAGCATTAAAGACTTTGAGAACTTTTATTTTTTTAACAAGTAAAAAATCTGAACTTATTAAATATGACATTTTAGAAATTTAGAAAGTTATAGTCTTATATAGAACAAATAAAATTTAGAATTTGTTGAATCGTACAAATCAAAGCACGATAATTAAAGAAGCAATTAATTCATATCTTGACAAAGGGGTAACTGACAAACAGGATATCTATACCAAAGTAGTTGATGAACTTGGTGTTCCTAGACCAACTGTTAGAAGAGTCGCAAGAGATCTGAGAACTGAACTACTACAAAAAATACAAATCTTACAATCTGATATGCCTAAAGCAACTACTACCCCTGAGAAAGACGAGTAAATTCGGCTCTTTTTTCTTTTTAATTATATTATTTTTTGATTTTCAGCATTACTCTTATAAACAATAATTTTTTCAAATAATTGATGGGATATTTCTATAATCATTTAGCCACTCTTTCGGTTGGTGCTTTTGCGGCAGTACTAACCGGACTTTGGCCATACTTTATTGACTTTGCACCAATACTGAATTTTACATTTATGGTAGTAGTTCCTATTACATGGTTTCTCACATTGATGTGCTGGCTATCCCAAAAAAGTACAGATTGGATCCATAAGCAAGCACCAGCAGACACTGATATCAAAAAAAAAGCTTGAGTAATACACAAACCATTGTTACTACTACAAGTAGCCAAGTCAGTGTTTCTGAAATAAAACAAATTCAAAATAAATTATCTTCTGAATTAAATGATCTTAAAGAATCTGTGAAACTAAATGCTAGTGAATACACTAGATTAAATCAAGAAATTTCTAACCTACAAACTCTTGTTCAGATTGAGTCATTAAAAACTGAATTAGCTAATCTGAAGATGTTATCTTCTAAAAGAGACACTTAGAGTAAATAATTCTAATCTTCACAATGACAACATGTCCCACCATGATTATTCTTACAACTAGGGCAACTTACAGCACCACCATAATGGCATTTACATGAACACAATTCAGTCGGGTCTTCTTTCAAACTCAATGGTATAATTTGTATGGTCATGTTAATATTTTACTTTTGTAGTTTGAACATAAATGAATTGGAATAAATTTGTTATTCTAAATATGAGAATTATTCTGCAATATCTAAAAATGCAATCTTTGCAAGTATTATTGTAGTTAGCTTGTTGACCATTAGATTTTATAATACAAATTTTTGATAGACTGAATCTAGTATCCGGAAATAATTATGGAGCAATACACTTTGCTTAAACTACTCTAAATAAAGATGGTTTTTACAAATACAAAATACTAAACTCTAACGAAGTTCAAACCGAGAATATTTTTGACAGTATAATTACTGTCAACATCTTTCATATATCTACTCTCT